>Ga0062383_10000028_pt1 | contig 37676 bp, 34 predicted proteins | sample DOMMetBare3Fresh_FD_59508 | JGI IMG/M metagenome (GOLD analysis project Ga0062383, IMG submission 59508) | Wetland sediment microbial communities from St. Louis River estuary, USA, under dissolved organic matter induced mercury methylation -... | ecosystem: Environmental > Aquatic > Freshwater... | reverse complement strand
GCGACGGTAGAGTTGCCGTCACAAAATTCCTTGAACAAGCGGACAAGATTGATGTGGTTCTCATGGATCTGACCATGCCGAATATGGATGGCATAACTGCCATGAACGAAATCTACCGCATCAGGCCGGATGCCAGAGTGATACTTTCCAGCGGCTTCAATAAAGATGAATTGTGCGAGCGGATCAGTGGCCGGCCACCGGCAGGTTTCATTCGCAAACCGTACACCATGGCTCTGCTGGAATCGGAGCTGAAGAGGGTGATGCAGACGGAGTAGTCTGATTTTATGCAGTTCCTCACAACCTGAATCACCCCAGGGTAATCCGCATATTCCCCTTGATCCAGTCGACCGCCAAGCCGATGGCATACAGCACGGCCATGGGAACTACCCAGAAAACGACACAGAGCAGTACGGCAAAGGTACGTTTGAGCGGCAGATCGGAGAGGGCCTCACGATACTCCTTATCAATTCTTGCAAACCCGGCATCACCTTCTCTGCCGATCCGGTATTTGCTGCGGGTTGCCACAATCCAATCCGCATACCCCTGCGATCGGGCGGATTCAAAAACCTGGCGTGGTGACTCGCCGGCAAACGCCATTCCGTCGTAACGTTTGACCTCTTCCGTGATTGACATGACCATCTGTTTTGCAATGCTTTCCCGATTGGGGATCAGCAACGAGTAACTGGCCGTCAGTATCAGCAGATAGAGGATTCCCGAAACAATCCAGAGCCGTTGCCACGGCTTGTTGAACCGACGGGGAAAGCTCGCCTTGGGGGATGCCGGTGCCGCCCAGATACCGGACGCGGTTTGTTCAAGGGTGACGTCTGTTGGGGGAGTGTTTTTATTGTCCATGCGGGCATTATGGCCATCAGCAGTTGGCGATGCAAGTGCAAAGGCTCACATATTCTTGAACCAATACAGGAAAATAATTTTTTGCCTCATGATTACCTCAAGTATAATCCAATAAAGTTTCACAATGTTTACCTTCCCTCAATATGGATGTAACCTGATAATGCTACGATCCCTTCCAAACAAGATCGGGAGGGTATATGAGCATCAAGGCGACAAAGCTTCAGGTTGTGAAGGAAATTCGTCCCGTAGTTTCAGCGTTTACAGCAGCCGCAGGATTCATGCGCGCCATTGCCCTCAAACGATTTATACCCAAAACCCGTTCCCGTGAATTTGCTCTGCTGGAACAAAATCCGGATAGTCATCGAATGCGTTGCCAGCTCTTCCGGGAAAAGGGGAGCGGAAATGTACCGACCATCATACTGGGCGGTTTTGTGCCGGATGCCACCGAGACGGTGGAGTTTCAGCGCAGTTTATTACGTCAACATGGTTCGATCTATTATGTGAATTATGGGCGCAACGGTTTTTGCCTGGAGATGTTTACCGCCCAGTTGACCGATCTGATCGAAGATCTGGCACGCAAGGGACAAAAACCGTTGATCATGGGGGTCAGCTTTGGCTGCGGACTCCTTTCCCATTATCTGCAACACGCCACTGAGCAGGTGCATGCCACTATTCGGGGGCTTGTTCTGGCAAGCCCGGTATTCACCACCGATGACTTGATCAGAGCACCGGAGCAAAAACGGGACGGCATCAGGATTCTGGAAAGCAATCTCAAGAAAATCGTAGCAGCCAACCCTGACGATGAACAGGATATTACCAAACAGATCGAACGTTCGCGGCGCTGTTTCCAGGCGCTGTTCAACTCCGGCGCCGAAAATCGCCCCCTCAGTGTCCGTCATCTCGCCATTCGCAGGAAAATCAATGATGTGATCGAGTACACCACCGCCCGCGGCGGGTTTGAGCGGGTGATGGCGCTGCGCGATTTCCGGTTTCCGTTGCTGGGAAGAACCCTCTTTTCCGGTCCGGTGCTGACCCTGCTGGCTGAAAACGAGGGTGATACGCTGGTGCCGTCATCACCCACCCTGAAGCTGTTCAGTGAATCGACCCTGTATTGCCGCTTATTCCCCTTCTGCAACGTCAAGAAGGTAAAATCCCGCAGAGCCGATGACCGGGTGGCCCATGCTTCGCTGATCTTCCACCATGAGGCGTACAACAGCGTGCTGGAAGGGTGGTATGACAAACTGCTCTATCCCCGTTTGCAGGTGGCGGTTTAGATGGGGATCGTGGCAGGAATACAAGCAAGTTCGTTGTTCAGGGAAGTGTTCCTTGCGCTGGCAGCCAAGCGGGCCGCGGATTTCTCCGGCCGCAATCCGCTGCAAGCGCAGCGCCGGATCTTTGGCGAGCTGCTGGAAACAGCCGTTGATACCCGTTTTGGCAGGGATCATGACTTTGCCCGTTTGCAAAAGATCCCGTTTGATGCTGCCTACCATTATTACAAAACCACGGTTCCGATCCGCTCCTACCGGGAGTTCATGGACGATTATTTTTATTGCCAGCCGACCGGCTCGTCACCTGGGCATGCTCCGCCTGAGCTGGACAACGTTACCTGGCCCGGCCAGATCCCGATGTTCTGCGAAACATCAGGAACGACCGCACCCACCAAGTTCATCCCCTTTTCAGATCAGATGTTTGCCGAAAATCGCAGGGGAGCGCTGGATATGATCGCTTGCTACCTGGCAAACAACCCGCTATCGCAGATCGCCAGCGGCAAAATTCTCTACATGTCCGGTTCCACCGAATTGACAGCCGTCAGACCCGGCGTCTGGTCCGGCGACATGAGCGCGCTGACACTCCGCTTCCGCCCCTGGTATCTGACGCCGTTCGTAGAGCCTTCAGCACAGATTTCAGCACTTCCCTGGGATGAAAAACTGCAGGCGATGGCTGAATTATTGCTGGCTGACCGTGCCATCCGGGTCATCTCCGGAGTCCCTCCCTGGATTATTCTGCTGTTGAAGCGCTGCCGGGAACTGGGAGGGAAGCCGTTGCGGGAGCTGCTCCCCAATCTGGAACTGATCATCCATGGCGGCACCAGCCTGAAACCGTATCGTCACGAATTCGAGTCGCTGTTTGACCAGCGCTTGCCGAACATGCTGGAACTGCTCCCCTCATCCGAGGCGTTCATGGCCTTCCAGCAGCCGGGAGAGGAACAGATGCGCCTGACCCCCTTTTACGGCGTTTTTTTTGAATTCGTCCGTTTTGAGGATCTGGACGGAAACGGTAAGCCGTCGCCGTACGCCGATGCCGTTCCGCTGGAGCAGGTTGAGGTTGGACAGCGTTATGCCGTGATTCTCAGCAGCTGTTCGGGACTCTGGCGCTACCATATCGGTGATACGCTCCGCTTTACCTCTACGACCCCCCATTTCATCGAGTTTACCGGTCGAGACCGTTTTCTGGACAAGCTGGAAGAAAAAGTTACCCAGGGAGAGGTGGAACAAGCGGTTGCCAGCCTCAATCGCACCAGCAACGGCAGTGTGCGTGAATTCATGGTCGGCGCCGACATTACCCGGCGGCGGCACCTGTGGGTGCTGGCAGTACAAACCAATGAATTGGACCCGGATCACGCGGCCCGGACACTGGATACGAGTCTGTCAGCCCAGAATGCCGATTACGCCACCTTCAGGAGCCAGGCGCGAATCAACCCGCCCGAGGTGCTGCTGGTGCCGGAAGATGGCATCTACCGCTGGTCGCAGTCGGAACGCGGCAAGTTGGGGGGGCAGACCAAGATTCCGCACATCGACCCGACTCCCGACTCATCCATGATCCAAAGCCTGGTCACCTTCAGTGCCAAGCTGGCCATATGAATCTGGATTCGACACTAGAATGCGAGGTTATACCCGCTATGACGACACTAACCGGTAATGATTGCCTACCCGCACCGCCTAGACTGCCGCCGGCCGTAATAGTTCTGGTCTATGGGGTGGTCGGAATCGGTTGGGTACTCTTCTCAGATCTTGTGACCGCCGGATTCTTCAAGGATCTGATCCTGTTCAAACAGATTCCCCTGCTGAAAGGGATGCTGTTTGTGATCGCAACCGCAGGAGTCCCCTGGTTCCTGATCATGTATTTCACGCGCCAGCTTCAGGTATCACAGAAAACGTCCTTCCAGGCGGAACAAGAGATTAAAAAACTCGCCTATTATGACCATGAATCCGGTCTCCCCAACCACAATCTTCTGCAGGATCGCCTGAAACAGGTGATTGCCTTTAACAGCCGCAAACAAAAAAATACCGCGGTGATCTATATCAGTCTGACCGGTTTTAAAGCGGTTGTTGATGCACGCGGACATAGTGGCGGAGTCGACGTTGTCCGGGCCATAGCTAAACGGTTGACCTCAACCATGCGGCAGTATGATACGGTCGCCCGCATCCATCGCGATGAATTCGTCGTGGTGCTGGGGGGAACCGTCCGGAGTGGTGACCTGGCCATGGTAATCATCAAACTTAAAAACGTATTTTCTGAACCATTGCGTTGTGAATCGGGTGATGTTGTCATCCCGGCCTGCTTCGGCATCGCCTGTTTTCCCGGCGATGCCGTAACCAGTGATGATCTGCTGCGGAATTCCCATATTGCCATGAACCAGGCACGGCAGAATGGGGTCGAGTTCCAATATTACTCCGAAGCGCTCAACCAGAAAGCGGTCGAGCGGCTTTCCATTGAGACCGGTTTGCTGCGGGCTCTGGAAGGACACGAATTTTATCTCTACTATCAACCCAAAATGGCCATCAACGGCAATGACATGGTCGGTATGGAGGCGCTGGTGCGCTGGCAGCGTCCCGGATACGGCATAGTCCCGCCAGACCGATTTATACCGGTGGCGGAAGAAAACGGTCTGATCGTGAGACTCGGCACCTATGTGTTGCGGGAGGCGTGCCGTCAGAACAAAGCCTGGCAGGATACGGGATTGCCGAAACTCAAGGTGGCAGTCAATCTTTCAGCCCGGCAATTGCGTGACAACTCATTTGTGGCCACTGTCCTGGAAATTCTGGCGGAAACCGGGCTTGATCCCTGCTACCTGGAACTGGAACTGACCGAAAGCGCCCTGATGGGGGACGCCAGTGACACGGTCTGCAAACTGCTCCGTCTGAAAGAACTTGGCATCAGCATCTCGGTGGATGACTTCGGCACCGGCTACTCTTCACTCTCCTATCTCAAGCATTTGCCGATTGACACCATCAAGGTCGATCGTTCCTTTGTGCGCGACGTTGTCAACGACCCCGATGACGCGGCCATCGTTGACGCCATTGTTGCCATGGCCCACTCCCTGAAACTGAACGTGATTGCCGAAGGTGTGGAAACCAGGGAACAGCTTGAGTTCCTGCGGCAGCGCAGGTGTCATCAAGTACAGGGATATTATTTTGCCAAACCGCTCGATCCGCAACAGTTCGAAGCGTTTGTGACCGAGAACAGTTTGTTGGCAGATATGTCAGTTGCAACCGCCGAGGATTTTTCCCGGAAACCTGACAGGGAGGAAGCGCTGCCGCCTGATTGCGCTGCCAGTACTGCAACCGTAACCGGAGCTGGGGAATATATCGCTGATATCGCCATGGCGGTAGCGCCTGCCAATCCGGGCGATAATCTGGCCGCAGTTCTCAAACGTTTCCAGAATGAACCGGCGTTGCTGGTGTTGCCGGTGGTCGATAATGGCCATGCCGTCGGCATCATCAATCGTTCGACCTTTCTAGAGGAGCATGTGATCGGTATGAACGGATTTGCCTTTCACATCAATCATTCAAAGAAGATGCGCGACCTCATGTCCCCCATCAAACTTGAATTTGAATCCACCGTCAGTATCAGGGAGGCAGCTAAAATCCTGCAGTCCCAACAGATGGATATCCGGGTGGACAACATCTGTGTTACCCGTCTCGGCATCTATCATGGCGTGGTGGACGTCAACCGTTTCATCAGCGCCATTACCGATATCAACCTGACGCTTGCCAAGGGTGCCAATCCACTGACCGGACTGCCGGGGAACGAGAGCATCCAGCGTGAAATAAACGACCGGCTCCAGGCCGGTGTCGATTTCGACATTGCCTACGTCGATATCGATAATTTCAAGCCGTTCAACGATTACTACGGATTTCAGCGGGGGGATGTGGTGATCAAGGCGATCGGGGAAATCATCTCCGGCGTACTGCGATCATCGGGGGAAGGGTTGGACTGCTTTTGCGGGCATATCGGCGGTGATGACTTCATCATCATCAGCGGAGCACACCATGCCGAATACCTCGCTTCCCAGGTAATTCAAGCGCTGGATGAACATTTGCCGGTCTTCCATGGCGAAAAGGATTATTCAGCCGGTTGTTACAGCGCCGTCAACCGCAAGGGTGAACAGGAGACCTTCGGGTTGCTCTCGATCTCCATCGGTATTGTCAATACGCGTCTCACCCCGGTTTCATCCTATGCCCAGCTCGCCTCGATCTCCACCGAGGTCAAGAAAGCGGCCAAGAAACTGCCGGGGTCGTCGGTGGTAATCAACCGCAGGGTGGGGGAGGGGGAATAACCTGTGTTGTGTGTTAGCCTGTCATCCTGATTGTAACCAAGGATCTGTTTTGTGACGCAGATCCTTTAATATCTTGGATCTTGTAATACCGAAGATTCAGGTCACCGTTTACTCACAGTCTACATGCCAGAGACAATCTGCTTGTCCGCATTCAGTACGCTTGCCGGAAGCAAAACAGGGGGTGTTACCCTCTTTGAATTGAATTGCTCTGACAATATCCCCCTTTTTCAGTCCAGCAACTTTGATTCCCTGTTGTGCGGCGATTTGTTTGATTTGAACGAGTGTCATGATCAGTCTCCTTGATTGTTTTGAGTTATATCCATGATTCGGCAGCTCTCTCTGCCTGCAATCATGCTGCTATTTCAGGATGGTGCTGTAGCTTTGATTGCTGTCGGGCGCCTTGTCCAACGTGAAACGGCGCGCCGTGCCTCCCATCAGGGAAATCCGTTGCGGATCGTCAAGCATTGAGCTGATGGCTGATGTCAGGCTGCTGAGATTGCCGGCCCGGAATACCAGGCCGGTTTCGCCATCCACCATCAGCTCGCGGGGGCCACCCTCATCGGATACGATTACCGGCAGACCGGAGGCCTGCGCTTCAAGCACCACGTTGCCAAAGGTGTCGGTGGCGCTGGGAAAGACGAACAGATCGGCCGAAGCATACCCCCACTGCAGTTGGCGGCCGGAAAGAAAACCGGTGAATAGTGCCGGATACCCTGTCAGAGCTGTTTCCATTTCCTCCCGGTACGGTCCATCGCCGATCAGGGCCAATGAAATCGCCGCTCCGCTGTCCACCAGCTCGCGGAAGGCAGCCACCAGCAGTTCCAGCCCCTTTTCGCGGGAGAGCCGTCCCACATACAGCAACACGGTTCTGCCAAGCCCCAGTCCGCGGCACTTCCAGAAACTCGGGTTACGCATCCCAGGGGAATAGTAATCCGTATCGACCCAGCGGGGGAGTGGCTTCATCTTTTCCGTCGGCAATCCGCGGGCTGCCAGTTGCTCGCGTGTCCCGTTTGAGGGAACCATGACTTCTTCCATCTGGCCGTAAAACCAGGTCATGTAACTCCAGGCAGCCTTTTCCAGAAACTCGTCGTTGGTCAGGCTGCGCACATATTGGGGAATGTCGGTATGATACGTCCCGGCCAGCGGGATATCCATCATCCGCGCAATCAGGAGTCCGAGCAGCCCCACGGTTCCGGGGGTACTGACATGAATACGGGTAAAACCTTCCCGCTCGATAAAATCCATTACCTCAAGAATCGGGGGGAAGTTGAGTTTTAATTCGGGGTATTCCGGCAGTACGAAATCGCCCACTGACGGGAACTTTTTAACCCCTTCCACGGCAGCTGCCTCGTGATTGCCTGCCGTGATCACGGTCAGTTCCACGCCACGTATTCTGGCAGTGCTGATCAAGCGCTTGATGGTGATGGCAACCCCGTTGATCTCTTCCAGGGTATCGGTGAACAGGGCGATCTTTTCCGGCAACTCCTGATGGTGCATCTCCGGCAAGGCAAGCGAGAGCTCCCGGATCAGCTCCTTCCCCTTGTGCTGGTGATGAAAAGCCAGGTAGTAGGGAGAAATCAGGGTGTGTATCAGCCCGATGGTGCCGGCCGTATTGAGATAGTCAAAGAACCCGGCGTTGATTGGCAGGGTAATCAGGCGGTTGGTATAGTGGAAAATCAGGCGGTTGGCAAGGCGGCTGGTGACGGCAAAAATCTTGCGATTGCTGTCAACGTCCCGGATGCTTTCCAGGAATTCCGTGTCATCGAGCAACAGGCGCGCTTCATGGTCAAGGATTTCCTCAAAGCCCATGTCCTTGCTGTTGCGGGGGGCGGGGAGGTTTTTGAGGACAAACAGGCGGATTTTCTCGATGAAGCTGCTCCGTTCGGTTCCCACATTGAAAAAACGATCCAGCAGGGCGCTGACAAAGGGGGTGGAACCGCGTCGTTGCTCACCGAAACGTTCGCGATAAAAACTGTGGGCAATCCCATAGAGGCTGTGGGCCATGGTGAGCGGGCCGCCATCGTCACCGTCAGCCCAACTCTCTCCCGAGCGGATGGCATTCACAAAACCGTCCACGGTGGGTGTGTCGTAGACCGTGGTGTGCGCCCGGGCAATGAAGAGCCCGCCGTGGTCATCCGAACCGCCGACCACACCCTTGACCCAGGGAGTATCACCGTAAGGTTGCAGGTCATGTTTATCAGCCAGCCGTTCGATCACCGGTTGGCTGAGGGAGGTTACCAGGCGTTTTGCAAAACCGTTGAAACGGCGGGCGCGGCAGCCGTTTTTTATCTCGAAGGTTGTAAACAGCAGCAGGCATTTCTCCATGATCCCGGCATCGAGTTTGTTGTTCTGGGCATAGAGCGGATGTGCCAGGAAGTGGGCAATATTCTGCTGATGCAGGTAGGCGGTCAATTCATACACATTTTTTCGCAACTGCATGATCTCCGCAAACTGCGCCTCGCTGATGTGCAGTACAACCACGTGTATCTTGCAGTCATTTTCAGGAAAGTGGGCCGTTATTTCCGAGCTGATGAAGGTCTGTGGCAGATGGGCGATTTCCAGCGCCCCGCTGATCGAATTGTGATCGGTGATGGTGACAAAATCCATGCCGCGCTCACGGGCAACCCGGTAGAGGTAGTGCGGTGAGCTATAGCTCTCCGGGACATTGAATTTGCGCATGGCCCAGTAGGTCGGTTTGTTGGAATGGCAGGAATGGAGATGCAGGTCGGCTTTGTATGAGTTCATGCCTGATATTGATAGCACAGCAATGTTACAGGCGTGTTGTGGTTGTGTAATTGTTGTGTGGAAATATCGAGGATGGGGGGGGAGGGGATTAATTTGCACAATCGTAACTACATCACAACCTGATCTTCATCTAGTGCTGTTAGTCTGGTGTTGAAGAGCGGAATAGTCATAACCGCGATTATGCCAGAGCAGCAACAGCGGTTCCGGTGAACCAAGGAGGATATATGTCATGTGGAAAGAAGATCTTATCGACCTTAACGTAAGCCGTTTTTTCGAGATATCGGCACGCGCCATTTTATCGCTGTTGATCGTTGCCATCCTGATGGCGATCCTGGCAGGAATTGGATGCACATTTTATGACTTGCGGCTGATTTTGCGGAACGATTTTCAATCGGCTTTCAAAACCATCATGGTTGATATGTTGACCGTGCTGGCCATGGTTGAAGTGCTACGTACAGCGCTGGCCTATTTTACGGAAGGACGGGTCAAAGTCACCTATATCATCGACACGGTGATCGTAACCATCTTAACCGAGGTGATGGCGTTCTGGTACAAGGAGATGGAGTGGCAGGAGGTTGCCATGATAATCCTGTTGGTGCTCTCGCTGGCCTGCATCAGGATCATAGCGGTGCGATTTTCGCCACGCCGCTACCGGGAGGATCTGTGATTCTGATGCGTCGTTTTGTAGCAACGGGATGTCTCGTGCTGACCAGCCTGATTCCCGTGCTCGCCAGCTCGACCGGCAATGGTGGCAAAACAACGGCACACTATGCGGTCTCTTCCAAAGGGTTCACGATCGGCGATGTCACCACTACCCAGCGCAACACTGAAGAGAGTGGCGTTGGCAACATTCATTTTGAAACCAAGACCTCGATCAAGGCCTCATTTTTGTGGATGGGGTACCATCTGGATACTCTTGAAATGGGAACACTCAAAAAAGGCGATCTGGCAAGGTATTCCCGTAAGGGCCGGGAAAATGGGACCACGATCGATATTGAAGGGCGTCTTGAACATTCCGGCTTCCGCTTTGACGTACGCGAGCAAGGGACAACGCGCACGGTAGTCATACCTCGCAACAGTTATGACCATACCACGATGGAGTGCCCGGAAGCCCAGCTGGATTTTTCAGACAAGAGCGTGATCACCCTGAGAATGCTTGATGTAGAAAAAATGGCCGTGGTCAAACGGGACTACCATTTCGTGAAAAATGCGCGCTATTCCGTCGGCAGCAAGGAGTTTCCCTGCCGTGTCATAGAATTTTCAGACCAGAATAAAAAAGCGAGGCGCTGGATTACCTGGGATGGTACGGCGGTGGTCGTCTACCGTCAAGATGGCAAGGGAGATAAGAACTCGTACTCGGTTCAGGCAACTTCGGTGACCAAACAGGAATAATCATAGGCCATTTCACGCGCATCAAATCGGAAAACTTTGGATAAAGGCGGATACTAAAGCTTCTGCATGTGCATCGCCCCGCCAAGTGCCTGATAGAGAGTCATACTGTTTTTGAGTTGCCCCAACCGGACTACCGCAAGTGCCCTTTCGGAGTCACGCCGACTCTCTTGAGCATCCAGCAATGACTGAAGCGCTGTTGCTCCCGAGCGATAACGAATTTCAGCGAGTTCCTCAGCTTTTCTTGCCAATGTCAGAGACTCTTCGGTTTGCTTGACCTCTTCAGCATAATTGGTGCGGGCAGAGAGGGAGTTTTCGACATCACTCAGAGCGGAATAGAGCGTCTGTCTGAAGTTGACCACCGCCTCCTCATAGTCGGTCTTGGAAATCTCGATATTCAGTTTCATGGTGTTCCACTGTATGAACGGCAGTGCCAGACCGGCACCCAATGCGGCATACGGGTTTTTTATAACCTCGATCAGGCTGGTGCTGCTGGTGCCGAGAGAACCGGTCAGGGTGAAGCTGGGATAATAACTGGTACGGGTAGTGTCAACAGTTGCCAGCTGTTTTTTCAGCCGCAGTTCAGCCGCCTGCAGATCAGGGCGTTGAGCAAGAATGCTTGCCGGCAGACCGGCAGCAACGTTTGGCACTGTTCCGGATGGCAGGCGTTGCAGTTCCGGCAACCTGTTTTCCGGCGCCTGATCGAAAAGTATTGCTAATGCGTTTCGTGCTTCGGTCCGCTGCTGTTGAAGTTGCGTAAGTTGGGCTTTCTGACTGGCAATAGTCTGCTGCGCCTGAACCTTGTCCAAGGCTGAAACTGCACCGGCCTGATATTTTACCTCAACCAGTTCCCGGACTCTCCCGGCATTGGCAATGCTCGCCTCAACCGACGCAATCCGTTCATTCAGGTAGGCGATGGTCCAGTAATTCGAAGCAACCGTCCCGACCAATGCCAACGCGGTACTTTGACGATCATACCCGGTTGCTTCGGCCTCCCATTTGCTGGCATCACGGGTGCTGGCCAGTTTTCCCCAGAGGTCCAGTTCATAGCTTGCCGTAGCCGTAACTCCACTCGTCTTGGTATCCCTGCTGCTATCAAGATCCCGATTAAGGCTGCTGGTGGCATTGGCTGAAACGGTCGGAGTCAGATTGGTGTTGGTAAGCCTGGATGAGAGCTGTGCCCGTTTTACCTTGATCGTGGCGGCCGCCAGGTTGTTGTTGGTTGTGAGAGCCCGTTCGATCAGTTCGCTCAGGGTCGGGTCATTGAAATCCCGCCACCATTGTTCCTTTGTTGCAACGGATGAGCCGGTGACGGTTGACGCCTGCCACTGCTGCGGCACTGAAACGTCCGGTCGAGCGTACTGGCTGCGCGGGAGAAGGCCGCTGCAGCCAGACAAGAGAAGCAGCACTGCAATCGTGAATATGTATCGGGATATTGTGCTCATTCTGAAAACCTCCGTTGCACCACAGAGGGCGCAGAGGATCGCGGAGGAAATGCAAAAGCAAAGTCTAAATATTTTTGGGGGTTAAACCAAAAACAGATTTTGAATTTATCTTCCTCGTTTTTCCCTCTGCGTCCTCTGCGGTAACTGTTTTTTATAGGATTACTCCCGTGCCAGCGCTTCAATCGGGTCCAGCCGCGCTGCATTCCGCGCCGGAAGGAAACCGAAGATGACACCAATCAAAGTTGAACAGAAAAATGCCGAGACAATCGACATGAGTGAAAACTGCATGGCAAAACTGCTGACGAACAGGGAAAAAACTTTGCCGACCCCCCAGGAGCAGACGATGCCGATCATCCCCCCCAGCAGGCAAACCAGAACCGACTCAATCAGAAACTGCTGCATGATATCTTCCTGCCGCGCCCCGACCGCCATGCGGATACCGATCTCGTGGGTCCGTTCCGTTACCGATACCAGCATGATGTTCATGACGCCGATGCCGCCGACGATGAGGGATATGACGGCAATGGCCGAGATCATCAACTTCAGTGTGGTGGTGGTCTTATTGATGGTCTTCATGATGCTGTCGCTGCTGTTGGTATAGAAATCCTTGCGGCCATGTCGCTGAGCCATCAGTTTGGTGATACTCTGCTCCGCCACCTGGTTGGAGATACCGTCTTTGACCCGCACCGAGATGGAGCTGAAATACTGCTGACCCAGTAGCCGGTTCATGGCGGAGCTGTAAGGAATCCAGACCTCAAGATTCGAGCTGTTCCCCATGGGGCCATCCTTCTCCTTGGTTATGCCGATAACCCGACAGGGGAGTGAGCCGATGAAGAGCACCTTGCCGATGGGGTCTTCCGTAGTGAAAAACTTCTTGCGGGTGTTCTGGTCGATCACTACCACCTGAGTCTGCTGTTTCACGTCATCAGCGCTGAAGGCGATACCGTCGGCAATTTCATATCCCTTGACCCGGAAGTACTGTTCACTCACACCGTTCACCGAAGCGTTAGCGGTAAGGTTGTGGTAACGGAGCAACTGGCTTCCCCCGGTAGCAGGCGAAGCACTATCAACATACACCTGAGCTTTTAACACTTCCAGGTCGGACGGCACTAGGGTCTGGATGCTGGCGGCGTCCTCATCTCCCCAGTCCTTACCGGGGTTAACGTCGATAACATTGGTCCCCATGGCGCTGATGTCCTTGATGACCTTTTGCTGTGCCCCCTGTCCTAACGCCACCACTGATACAACCGAGGTAATGCCGATAATGATTCCGAGCATGGTCAACAGGGTCCGCATGCGGTGGGACAGCATGGCGATGAGGGCCATGGTGAAGGCTTCGGCAAAGCGCCCCCAATTAGCACCAACCCCCCTGTCCCCCCTTGTCAGGGGGGGACGCTCATCTGTTTCTGCCGTGACTGCTCCCTCCCTGATAAGGGAGGGCTGGGGAGGGTTGGGAGGCCGGGAGGGGTTGGCCTGATCCCTGATAATCGAGCCGTCGCTGATCTCGATGATCCGTTCAGCATGAGCGGCGACCTGCTGGTCGTGGGTGACCAGGATAATGGTATGACCACTCCCATGCAGTTCATGCAGAACCGCCATCATCTCCTGGCCGCTTTTACTGTCAAGGGCACCGGTCGGCTCATCGGCCAGGATGACGTCGCCGCCGTTCATCAATGCTCTGGCGATACTGACCCGCTGCTGCTGGCCGCCGGAAAGCTGGTTGGGGCGATGCTCGCATTTTTCTGCCAGGCCGAGGCGCTCCAAAAGCATGCTGGCACGTTCCTGCCGGGCATGTTTTTTCACCCCGGCATAGATCGCCGGTATTTCAGTATTCTGGGTTGCGGTGAGGTGCGGCAGCAGGTGATAACGCTGGAAGATAAACCCGAAGTAATCGCGCCGCAGCCTGGCCAGGTCATCATTTGACAGGCTGCCGGTCTCCCGGCCATCAATCCGGTAGCTCCCCTGACTGGGGCGGTCCAGGCAGCCGAGAATATTCATCAGGGTGGACTTACCCGAACCGGATGCGCCGATAATGGCCACCATCTCGCCGGCATTGATGGTCAGGTCGATCCCTTTGAGGACGTCTACCTGCTGATCCCCCGTGGAGAAGCGGCGCACCAGGCTCTTTATTTCCAGGAGCGGTCTGTCCATGATTATTTTCTCCCCGGCGGCTGTGGCATCGTGTTCGGATCAGTTTTCGGCAGACTGGAACTGTCACCGATGATGACCTTTTCACCCTCACGAAGCCCATCCAGCACCTGAATCTGCACATTGTTGGAGATACCGGTGCGAATCGACCGGTTTTCCGCTTGCTCTCCCACCAGCACCCTGACCGTTGTTTTGCCATCCTTCTGCTTTTCTCCAAGCGCTGATACCGGGATACAGAGCGCTTGTTTGGCCTGGTTGAGCAGCACCGCCACCTGGGTGGTCATGGACACTTTCAGCTTGTTGTCGGGATTGGGGACCTCAAAAAGTCCGTAGTAGTAGATGGCTGAACTGGAACTGCCGGTGCTGCCGGTTCCGGTAGTAGTGGTTCCGTTTACCGGCCCGGGTTCGATAGCCCGCAGTTTTCCGTAATATCTGGTTTCGCTGTCCCCCAGCAGGGTGAAGTAGGTCGAAAGTCCTGGCTTGACCCGCGGCACATCTGCTTCGGAGATCTTGGCCTTGACTGTCATGGTATCCAACGTGGCCAGGGTCAGGATCGTTGTGGCTGCCTGGTTCGATACCACGGTCTGCCCCTCTTCGGTGTCGATGGAGATGACGGTACCGTCAATGGGGGCGTGAATACGGGTGTAGCCCAGGTTGGCCCTGGCCGTATCGACCGCAATGACAGCCTTTTTGATCTGGGCCTCCAGGGCGACGATGTCGTGCCTGGTGCTCTCCAACTGGGCCTGGGCACTCTCCAGATCAGCACGGGAACCGGCATCTTTGGCGTTCATCTGGCTCTGGCGCTGGTAGGCCAATTCATACTGCTTCAGCAAGGCCTGCTTCGACCGTTTCTGGGCCTGCAGATTATCAACCTGGGCCTCGGCGTCTTTCAGGGTGTTCTGGGGCAGCACCGGGTCAATCTCCGCCAGCAGCTGTCCCTTCTTCACCTTGTCTCCCAGGGCGACATGGAGAGTTTTGAGTTGTCCATTGACCTGCGCCCCGACCGCCACGGTCTTGAACGCCTTCAGGATGCCGGTGGCGAGGACACTTTCTTCCAGGTCGAAGCGGGCTGCTGGAACGGTGATGTAGCTGGTCTTCTGGGGTGCAAAGAATTTCCTGGCGGCAGCAGCCCCAACGGATAGTATGAGCATGACAATGATGCCGATTATGACGGTCTTCTTTTTCGGAGCATTCATGGCTTGTTTCCTTTGCTGCCAATTGCATTGATACCGGCCAGAGCGAACGTGACCACATGCTCGGCAAAAGTAGTGATATCTTCAATTATGGCCGGCATGTTTTTGTCCTTGGTTCGCTTGGCTATCCGCTGCATCACCATGGGATGAACGCACATGCTGATGATGCTGGTCTCGCAATAGTGCACCTGCTCTTCTGTCGCCTCCGGTCCCAGCAGTTCGCGGACCAGAGCAAGGGTCTGCTGCCGCATGGGGATCAGCTCGCTCTTCATGACTTCCTGCAAGAGGCCGGTAGGGTTGATCATCTCCATCTGGGCGATGAAGAAGTCCTTGTTGTTCTCGTCGGCAATACGCCGGATCATGGCGGTTAGCTGACCACGTAACTGCTCTTCGGCTGGAGCCGTTTCACTGACTCCCCCGTCCAATGGGTACGTCTTGAGCGACTCGGTGAACGAATGACGCCATGCCTCCTGGTAGAGGGCTTCCTTGCTACCGAAGTGGTAATTGACCGCCGAGATGTTCGCCTCTGCCCGCGAGCAGATTTCGGCTACCGTTGCATCGCGGAACCCTTTTTCGATAAAGACGTCACCTGCTACCGCCAGCAGCTTTTCCTTTTTTATTTCTGATTTTTTCCTGGTCATAAGGGTCTCCAAAAAAACAAAACGGTTATTTCAAATACTAATTTGAAATAACCGTTTGGAAATGTCAAGCAGAATTACGGAGACCTCACTCTCAATTGAATAGCTAATAGAGCTAGCGGCTTAAAGATCCGGTATTTCTAACGCACAACGTGCTAAGCGTAAATCTTAATACTAGATTTTCCACTGTATGGCGAAGTTGAGGATGAGGATGTACTGTCCGTACCTTGTGTTATCAGATACTCCAATCTTTCTTGAGCGGTGACAGTACCGTCTTTATTAGTATCCATTTTGTCATACGTTTTAGTGTCACTGGATGTCGTGCTAGAAGTACTTTTTGAACTCAACTCTACCGTATCCTTCTGTTCACCTGGAGGCGGCCCACTTGGAGGTTGCCCTCCTGCGGGAGGCCTCTGTGACATTTTCTCCTGTATTTTAGAATATGCTTCTTGAGCCCCCTTGACATCTCCGGAATCCAATGCCTTTTTGAGATCGTCAATTTCCGAAGGAGCCTTGCCGTCACCACCTGAGGGTGCATTCTTCTGCAACTTGGCAAACGCTTTCTTGGCATCGTCAATATTGCCTGAGCTTAATGCACTCCCCAGGTCATCAAAATTTTGCTTCATCTGGGCCATCGGATTGCTGCCGCTCATTTGATACGTGTTACCTGTCGATGATATGGATGAAATTGACATTGCGTTACTCCTTTCGATATGTTGCTTCCATGAGAAGCAGGCTGCGACAACACTATGTGCCGTCATTTGTGACAATATTCCGATATGTTTGAATGCGTCAGTCGGTCGGCATTCATTCAGGCATCCTCAGAGAGGTCCAGCCAGCTCTTTCATGGTGAACTTCAAACAGCATCAGCTATGCATAGAGTGAAGAAGCCGAGAGTGCCGATTCAGCGGCATTTTGGCTGAAACTACTGAAACTTGCCTGCATATAGCTTTTTGCAGCCGCCGCAAAGAGAGCAGAATCACTGGTCTTTGCCGTATCAGTGGTGGACGTTGTTGAGGAGCTGACAGCCGTACTCTGTGATTGATGGTGTTGCCCTTTTTTGGTGAGTGCAGCTTCAAGTTCACTCTTACTGACGCTACCATCTTGATTGGTGTCCATCGCATCAAAGATCTTTTTAACTGCCAAACTATCTGCAGAAGACGTTGAGGATGATGAACTCGTATCTGAAGAACTGTCTGCCGGAGGTGGTGGAGGTGGAGCCCCCTGAGCATGGCGTTGCTGACCGGCCTTGTCGATAGCCGCATCAGATTCGCTTTTGCTGATACTTCCGTCCTTGTTCGTATCCAGGGCACTCATAAGATCATCAGCGGTTGTGTTACTCTGGGATGAGTTACTGAGCAGCTTACTCAGTTCATCTTTACTGATACTGCCATCACCGTTCTGATCTCCAGACTTGAATACTTTGTCTTTCAAATCGGAAGATGAGTTGCTATCTGATCCAGAGGGAGGCTGTGACTGCATCTGCTGACTCATTTTTGCAATTGCAGCGTCCGACTCAAGTCTGCTGATGGCACTATCACTGTTGGAATCCATGTTTTTAAACATTTCGTCAACACCGGGTCCACCCTGTTTTCCTTCAGCTTCCTGAGCTTTCCGGAACGCGCTCATCTCACTTTTATCAATCTTGTTGTCGCCGTTGCTGTCAACGGCCTTGAACATCTGTTCCTGCATCTGTTTCAGGGAGGCAGCACTGAATTCTCCACTTACACCACGTATCGAACTTGACATCACGCGGCTCCTTTCATCTGAAATTAATACTTCAATTACTTTGCTTGGTTTAAGTACAATCCTCCTTAAAATTGAATTTGCCCCGCCTGTTGTATCACCCCCTGTATGCCTCAGAGTTCTGAATACTATCTGAACTCAGGACGAAGATTTTTCAGTAATTCTCTCTGCTCCTGCGTTAACAGTCCGTTGATTTTGCTCTGGACTCGCGCGCGCGAAACAATCAGCTCTGCTTCTGTAACGGCCTGATCATTAGCAAGTATGCGCACCGCCGCCTCATCAAATACGGTCGCCTCGATTAATGACATCAGCTGTTTTCTGCTTTCATGCATTTTATCGAAAAGCGGTTTCACCAGATCATGTTCCGTATCAAATACAGCCTTGATCTGACTCTGCTGCGTTGCGGTAAGCTTAAGAATATTAGTTGCCATGCGCCCTTCAAAACCACCGGGCCCCATTTCCACTCCCGGTGGCGGTCCACCAAACTCTCCGCCCGGTCCATGTCCGGCCAGTACCGCACCGGTGCCACTGCCAATAATAGTTGCTGTCAATAACGCCATAACGATCATTTTCATGTTCATATCCACATCCTTTCCTGTGAGTAATTAAAATCACCCGTTGTTATGTTCTTAGCAGGAGAATGTGCACGAAATGTGTAAGAAATAAGGAAATACATCTGACAAACAATCTGCATGCCCATGAAGGATAGAGTTGTGATAGAAATTTAGCGTCACTGGAGGTGAATGTATGAAAGTAGGCGTTGCCCACAAGCTGTTTCTGGCACTGCTGACAGCAGCTGTATTATCTGTCTTCAGCGCAGTGGTAATTATGCAGTGGAATATCAGCAGAGGCTTTTTGAAGTTCATAAACTCTGTGGAACAATCGGGAGTCACGAATCTGGCAAGGAAACTTGAAGAATTCTATAGTTCTGAGCAGAATTGGGATTTGCTGCGGAGAGATCCATCTCACTGGAATCGGCTTGTCGCCGTGTCTCTACTAGAAGTCGGCCCTCCACATGGAAACCATCTGCCCGACATTCCACATCCTGAGCAGAGAATACCTGCCGGACCTCATCCAAACAATATTCCAGATGACAGCCATGGTCTGATGCCACCACGTATGTCGCATAATTTTGATCAGCGTATCTACCTGCTTGACAGCAACAAGAATGTGTTGATCAAACATGCTGAGGTTATCGTTGGTAATACTATGACACCTTTGCTGTATCAAGGAAGGGTCGTTGGTTATCTGGGGCTTTCGCCGCGTCAGATTATCTCTGATGCCCCGCAGCAAAGATTTTTGCGTGAGCAGAAACTCGCTCTCGGATTGACTGCGGGAGTTGTTGTACTTCTTGCATCTGCTCTGTCACTGCTGCTGGCACGACGTCTGGTAAAGCCAATTCAAGAACTGACACACGCAACTCATCAGTTAGCCGCAGGAAGTTTTGCCGTCAGGGTATCTGCTACATCGCACGATGAACTGGGGTTGCTGGCACGCGACTTCAACGCGCTGGCACTGACACTTGAACAGGGAGAGTTGACCCGTCGTCAGTGGGTGGCTGACATATCTCACGAATTACGGACACCACTTTCTATACTGCGGGGGGAAATTGAAGCCCTTCAGGATGGTATTCGCCAACCTACCACGGAAAAGATCAATTCCTTGCACAGCGAGGTAATGCACCTCGTCAGACTTGTGGACGATCTCTACCAACTCTCTTTATCTGACGTGGGAGCACTAACATATAGAAAATCAGAACTTGACCTGGTTTCCGTGCTTGAAGAAACGGTAATGTCTTTCCGAACAGATTTTCTCAGCAAAAACATTTCACTTGAGTTGAATTTTCCGGAACATGGTGGCGTATCGTTTTTTGGCGATTCAGAACGTTTGCACCAGTTGTTTTCCAATTTGCTTGATAACTCCCTAAAGTACACGGACTCTGGAGGCAGACTTCAAATTGCACTTCGAGTGGATAACGGCAGCGTAACAATTGACTTCAGTGATTCAGCTCCCAATGTCCCGGAAGCTGAGCTGGACCGATTGTTTGAACGACTTTACCGAGTGGAGTCTTCCCGGAACAGATTAACAGGTGGGGCAGGGTTGGGACTCGCTATTTGCCGTAACATTGTCACAGCTCATAACGGCAGTATTACGGCACAGGCATCACCGATGGGTGGGCTTTGGATCAGAATTGAATTACCGGGAGCAAGCTCATGAGCGAAATCATCCTGATTGTTGAAGATGAAGAGAAAATTGCGCTGGTTTTGGCTGACTATCTTCACCAGGCTGGATTTGAAACGTGGCATCTTGCGGATGGTCTGGAAGTAGTCCGGTGGGTTAAAGAGCATCAGCCGAGGTTAATTCTTCTTGATTTAATGTTGCCGGGAAGAAGTGGGTTGGAGGTCTGTAAAGAGGTGCGCTCATTTTCAACAATCCCAATCATTATGACTACGGCCAAAATTGAAGAAATCGACCGGCTGCTTGGGCTGGAACTTGGCGCGGATGACTACATTTGTAAACCTTTCAGCCCACGTGAGGTGGTTGCCAGAGTTAAAACTGTTTTGAGAAGATCTGGTGGTGTCACATCGCAAACCAATGGGCTTATTCTCGATGAGACGCGCTTTCGGGCAATATTGCATGGTAAAGATTTGGATCTCACATCCGTAGAATTCACACTATTAAACCTCCTTGCTTCGAATCCGGGGCGAATCTACAGGCGGCAGCAATTAATGGATCATATCTATCCGGATCAACGAATAGTCTGTGACCGCACAATTGACAGTCACATCAAAAAGCTCCGTAAAAAAATAGCTGTTGCTGCGAATCCAGGAGAAGTATTTATCCAATCATTATATGGGGCTGGCTATAAGTTTGAATGACGGATCAGTAAGGTTGAAATCAAGCTTATTGAGGATTGTTCCCAATTCCGCTTTGAAGTCAGTTGGTGTTGGGCCGTTGTTGTAGTTCTCTTACCGGCACCAGGGTTTTCTCCATGTACTCGTATTTGCGAAGCTTTATTGCTTCGTGTGTTTTCGCCTTTAACTGCCCGTATGGATGTGACAATTTTCCTCTCTTTCGTTTTATGCCCTCCCTCTTTATCCCCTGCAACAACGGAGAACTCCCACGCAGCCACTCGTTGACCCATCTCAACGACATTTTGCATATTTTAAACTTTCATTGATATTTCGCAGCGCATAATCATGAAATATCGCAGACATGTAAGCGCTTGCCGTGTAACTGTTTGAAATAATACGTTTCAACTGATTGGTATACTTGTCGCTATTACGAGGACACTATTACTACAAAGGAGAACCTCATGGCCAACCTGCTCTATGTCACCTGCAACGTCAAACCTCAGGATAGATCTCGCTCCCTAACGTTCGGGTACGAATTCCTTGACGAATATCCGGTAAATTTTAGGTGAGGGTTAAAAGGAAAGGACCAACCCACGTATTGGATGTGGAAAAGAGGGGGGGGGTAAAGCGTGACTACCACCTTGAACGTTTACGGGAAAGATGTTCTCTTCATGGTGCGACGCCGAAATAATCAATAATCCAGTTCCTGATATCGTCCCGCACCCGCCGAAACTCTGGCAGGAGCTCCTCTGCGCTCCCTTTAAGCCGGGACGGGTCGTCAAAACCGTGGTGAATGCGCTGTACACCACCGAAAAAGAGTGGACATTTTTCGTTAGCGTCACCGCAAAGAGTGACCACATGGTCAAAGGTTTGCCCGGCAAAAGCATCCATGGTCTTTGAGCGCAAGAATGAAGTGTCGATGCCCAGTTCAGTTAGTACCTGAGCCGCCAGCGGGTTGACCCGCGTAGCCTCGGTTCCGGCTGAAAATGCCTGGCAATGATCCCCCAGATAGTGGTTGGCCAGTGCTTCGGCCATCTGGGAACGGCAGGAATTATGGGTACAGAGAAAGAGGATTCGTTTTTTCATGCAAGCGATCATATCTGCTTTTGCAGATATATCAAGTAACAATTGTGAAAAACGCATTGGAAACTTGGTGTTGGCCGGTTTCTTTGAAAAGTAACAGAACATTTACAAGGCACGAACACAACCGTCACAATCTTCGTATATGCTCACTTCCCATGAACAATCCTTCCACCGCATCATCACGTTTCTCCCGGTTTACCCTGATATGACCGGAATATTCAAACCGGCAGCAGAGCCGGCAGCGCTGAATGTCCGCACGGTTTTCGCACGATTGGGGGTCTCCTTTGCATCCCGGAGCGAGCTGGCTGCCACGCTACCGTTTTCAGCCAATGACGTGACCGCCGGTTCGGAAAGTGAGCTTCAGGCCGTGGTGTGCGGCGCCAAGGAACATGTCGACCTGCCGTTGTTAATCGAGCAATCAAACTTCTTCGCTAATATGGTGAAACGGGCGGCTGCCGGAGAAACCCCGCGCCGGGTTGTGGCTGATCTGGAATGGTTTCTGGCGGACAACCCTTCCCAGGTCTGGGAAAACAGCTGGGTGCGCTTTCCCCGCCGCAATCTTTCACGTTTTGCTCAGGATGTTCTGGAAAAAGATCTTCTGGCCGACAAGAAGAATCCGGCCTGCGGTACACGCGCCGACTCTCTCCGCTTCATATTCAGGGACAATTCAGGCGAAGAAATGTTGCGGCTACCGATCAGTTATCTTATCAAGCTTGCCCTGGCCGATCTGATCGGCTCCCAGCAACTACTTCCCGATATCATCCGACAAACCGGCATTCGTTTAATGGAACACTACCTGAACGACAATACCTCGCCGGAGACCTTTTCGTTCAACGTGGCCTCACTTACACCGGCCAACGGCATGGGGCGGGCGATTGCCAACGAAACTGCCCTGCGCTTCCTGATGACGCAGCTATTGGTAATGTACGCCAACCAGGCCTTCGGACTCGACGAGCGTGGCCAGCAGGCGCTGGCCTATTTTGCACCGCACCCGCCGGTACGCCAGAAAGAGCTGAACGATCATGTTTCGGACAGCTTTTACCGTGATCTGTTCATGAGCCCCTGCCTTTCCGGTTGGGACAAGGGTGAGGAGAAGTTCCGCTACATGCAGCTCTGTCACCAGGTGCTCTCCCGCAGTCAACTCAATGCCGTGGCAAAACTGCGCGACTCCGGCATCATCCAGACCAACCTGGTGGTATTGCCCAACCTTTCCAATGTCAGTCTGGCCAACAACGGCACCCATATCAGCATCGGCAGCCGCCGTCTGAGCCAGGCGCTGGCTGACGGCGGGTCAGGTTTTAACGCGTCCCATGAAAAACTGTACGGAGACCTGGCAATCAAAATCAGTGAACATTTCCTGCCGCTCTTTGTGGGAACCTATACTGCCGCACCTTACCGCATGGCATTCAGTGACTTTCATCCCGAGAAAGCGCTCGGATTTCTCCCCCATGAACTGGATTTCACCCATCTGAGGATGATCTGGCGGCGCTGGAAAAAGAAGGCCGATCTCTCCATTTTCGGACAGCCGTTGACCCCCTTTGGTCCGCAGGCGTTGGACAGTCTGGTGAGCTCGATTTTCAGGCTGAAAGGTGATTTTGTTCCCGACTATCGTTTGCTGGATTATCTGGTCTGCCTGCTCTCCAGCGAGCATAGCCCCGGGCTGAACGGGCAGATCGGCAATAGCGATCGGCTCCGTCGTGACCTGGCCGACATGGGGGTGTTCGATGAACAGATGTCGGTCTACCTGCTCTACAAGCAGCGTGAATTTGCCAAAATGGGGTTTTCGGGCTTTGAAGGGAGATACTACAGCATCTTTGAAAATTTCGGGGATGACATGGGGCGGGCTACCGACCTGCAAACGCTGATAACCGCCTTGTCCTACAAATACATGGCGCTCGGCACGACCCATGCCCACGTTCCGGATACCCCCTCGGTGGAAAGCGAGCGGAGGCAGATTTTTTTCGGTTCCGCGATCGGAATACCGACATTTTTTGTCCGCAGGAACAGTAGCAATGCCTTTCTGCACAAGATCCTGAAGAAAACCGGCGGAATTCGTTCCAGCCGGCGTTACCCCGGCTACCTTCGAGTTCAGATCCATGAATACCGTAGAGCATTGTTGCGGGTTATCCGGGAGGATGGAGCAGATCTGATTGAATCTATGAATTTGCATGACACGCTGAGCGACCTGAAAACAAGGCTCAATCATCCGTGCCATTCCGCTGCCGGGCGGCTTACCACCGGCATACTGCATGAGGTAAACGGATCGAACCCCTTGAATGTTGATTCCCGCGAATTCAACCTGGGAGCCGAACGATTCTATCGCACCACGCTTCGCCGGCGACATATGGAAGAAGCCTTGGGAATTCTGGCCCAGGAATGCCGCATGCTTGACCAACAACGAACGGCACTGGATGAAGCACATCGCAAGGGGTTGCTGGCAATCCTCCAGGGTGAAGAAGCCTCCCACTTCGTGGAGGGCGCCAAAGAGGACGTGCTGCAGGAGAGGGCCGGCATTCCGGCTCTGAAACGCCTGATCAACCTGATACTGATCAAGGTGCATCTTGAGGAGACTTCAAGCTCGAATTCGACGGACAATCAAAGGAGTGAACCGGATGGTACACCAGTATATCGAGCGGGATAGCGGCCGGGTTGTCACCGAACAGCTGATCGGAGACCGCATGGTTCAGCTGCTCTATCATGACGTTCGCGAGAACTGTACGAAACTGTTCAGGATGCTGACCAGCAGTTGTTCATCCCATGTTTTGGGAATGGTGAATTTTGATCGCCCGGTGCTGTCGAAACGGGCATTTCTGGCACAGTGCGGCATTGATCTGTCCGAATGTATTGATCCGCCGCACCAACTGGACACACCTCGCAGAATCTTCGAACGCAAGATCCGCTACCAGGAGTGCCGCCCCATGCCGCCGGAAATGAATGCAGTTGTATCTCCGGCCGATGCACGGGTACTGGTGGGATCATTCCTCAAAACATCACTGATTTTCCTGAAGGAGAAGTTCTTCTCGTACGAGGAACTGCTCGGAGCGGATAAATCAGGGTGGCACGAGGCGTTCAGCGGAGGTGATTTTGCCGTCTTTCGCCTGACACCGGACAAATACCACTACAACCATACCCCGGTTTCCGGAACGATCGTCGATTTCTACGCCATCGACGGAGTGTACCACTCCTGCAACCCGAGTGCGGTTATTGCGGTTGCCACCCCCTATTCCAAGAACAAACGGGTGGTAACCATTATTGATACCGACGTTCCTGGCGGGACCGGAGTCGGACTGGTGGCGATGATCGAAGTGGTCGCTCTGATGATCGGCGATATTGTGCAAGCCTATAGCCGTCAGGGATATGATCAGCCACAGCAGATCGAAACCGGCATGTTCCTGGAAAAAGGACAACCCAAAAGCCTGTATCGTCCCGGCAGCAGCACCGATATCCTCATGTTTCAGCCGGGACGCATCGAATTTGCCGGGGATATTGTCGACAACCTGTGTAAAACCGGCGTGACAAGCCGTTTCACCAAGGGGTTTCAGCAACCGCTGGTGGAAACCGATATCCGGGTCAGGTCACTGCTCGGCACGGCACGTAAAACATGACAAATTACGGGAGGTATCAATGATGGTGTCAGTGACACTCTGTTCAGCGCTCATACTCCTGACAGCCTATTTCTGGTGGGGATTCAGGGTGCTGCCCGGTGAGAAATGGCAGATCGTGGCCTCAATTCCCTCATCAAAAACAGAGCAGGGGGGATGGAAGGGAATCAACTTCACCTGGTATGGTCTGCTTACCGCCAATGCCTATCTTGTGTCAGTCGCAGTGTTGCTGGTGTTGATGGGGGCGATCGGAGTTCCGCCGGTTGGTACGGCCATCCTGGCGGCAGCCATGCTCTGTTGCTGTGTGCCTGCCTCGCGTCTGGTGGCCCGGATCGTGGAAAAGAAGGCTCATACCTTCACGGTCGGAGGGGCAGTTTTTGTCGGCATAGTGATTACTCCCTTCGTGATTACAACCATCAACCGCACTGCCGGGGTCGCGCTGTCATTCCATATCCCGGTCATGGCGGCGTATGCTGCCATTGCTATTGCCTACGCCTTCGGCGAAGGATTGGGGCGCATGGCCTGCATCAGTTTCGGCTGCTGTTACGGGAAACCGCTCTCGGCAAGCTCGGGTTTTCTCCGGCGTGTTTTTGACGGACGTGGCTTCGTGTTTTTCGGCAGTACCAAAAAGATTGCCTATGCCGGAGGGCTGGAAGCAACCGAGGTGATCCCTATTCAGGCTATCACCGCCATCATATATTCTGTCTGTGCCCTGATTAGCGCCGGGATGTACCTGTCGTCCCATGTTGTGACTGCCTTTTTGTTTGCTACCATCACTACCCAGGGGTGGCGCTCTTTTTCCGAAACCTTGCGGGCCGACTACCGTGGCGAAGGTAGGGTTTCTGCCTATCAGATCATGGGTGTCGCCGGCGTTGTCTATGCCATTGGGGTGGCGTGCGTTCTCACTCATGAACAAACAGGGGCGCCTGACCTTTCGGTCGGTTTGCAACGGCTCTGGAGTCCGGCATTGATTCTCTTCCTGCAATGTATCTGGTTGTTGATCTTCTATTACACGGGGCGGAGTACGGTAACCGGCGCCACACTCCATTTCCATGTACACCGGGAACGGATCTGATGCTGGTTTCCCGGCAACGCCTGACAGCTGTTTGGCAGCGGATCAGAGCCCCACTCCTGAAACGGCTACAGGTTGTCGTGTCATGCGGGCTGACCCCCCAAAAGCTGGCCATGACACTCTGTCTCGGTACGGCTTTCGGCGTTATACCATTGGTGTGGGGGACCTCACTGATCTGCATCGTGCTTGCCCATGTCTTCAGACTTAATCATCTGGCGCTGCAGTCGGTCAACTATCTGCTCTGGCCGGTTCATCTTGCTCTTTTGGCGCCATTTTATAAATTGGGCGCATGGTTGCTGCCGTGGGGACCAGCGGTGCCACAGAACCTGGTGGCAGCCGTGACAAGCAATTCCGGTTTATCATCTTTACATCTGTTTGGCTGGCTGACGCTCAAGGCAATCGTGGCATGGATACTGACCGTACCTCCGCCGGCTTTGATCGCGTATGTTATATTGAGAAGCACCGTTCTCAAAACAGCCGGTCAATCATCCAAATTACCGAACGTTTGATTACGGATCTCCAGGAGGTTATATGCCGGGTCCCTATGCTCATATTACCTTGTTGCAGGAACTGATGCGTCCAGGGAGGCTGGAGTCGATCTTTAGCGCCTCTTCCTGCTATGCGACGGCGCTGAGTAAATATTTTCACTACTGTGCTCTGGGTGCAGTCAGTCCCGATTACCCCAATCTTGCCCGTAATGACCGGGACTCATGCCGGTGGGCCGATGCCATGCACCAGATCCGGGCGTGCCAGATGATCACCAGCGGTATCAGGCGCATCCGGGAGAATCGGGGAACAGTGCGTAACAAACAGCTGGCGTGGCTGTTGGGATATTGCGCACACGTAGCGATGGATGTAACCATCCATCCCATTGTTCAGGCCAAAGTTGGAGTGTATGCCGAAAATCAGCGTCACCACCGGATCTGCGAGATGAATCAGGACAGTTATATCTATCGCCGTATGGATCTGGGTGAAATCGGCGTATCGGACATTTTTGCCCGCACCGTGGCGCAATGCAGCGACCGTGCGGATAGTACGCAACTTGATCATGATATCGTTTCACTCTGGGAAGGGATGCTCGGCGACGTTCACCCGGAACTGTTTGCCAATCATCCGCCGGATTGCGCTTCCTGGCATTGGGAGTTTATTACCTGTGTTGCCGGTAGTAACATCGATGCAATGAAACTTTTTCCGCTTGCTGATCTGATTGCGTCAAAAATGAATTTGACCTACCCGAGCTATGATCTGGTTGCCCGGCAGTACATCGAGGATCTGGAAATACCGGCTGAAAACCCGCAACGGCTGCATTATGATGAGATCTTCGATCATGCCGCGGATAATGTGGCGGCGCTCTGGAGAGTGGTGGAACAAGCGGTGTACGATGAAAACAAGATCAATCTGCCGGTTTTTGGAGACTGGAATCTGGATGACGGCCGTGATGAGTTGGGCCGGCTGGTGTTCTGGGATTGAAGGTTGGTTTGCTTGTGAATGTGACAAGATGAAAGGATAGGTATGGATTGGTATGAACAGGAAGTAAGCGCACTGGAGGCCCGGCTGCGCATATCGCCCCCTCCTCCGGGGCTGGTGGCATTCTACGGGAGTTCTTCCCTCCGTATGTGGGAAGATTTGGAAGATCAGTTTCCCGATGCCGGGGTTTTAAACCTGGCCTTTGGTGGCTCCACCATGGAGGCCTGTGCCTGGTTTTTTGAACGATTGGTTGTTCCCTGTCATCCCCGGGCCATCGTCTGCTATGCCGGTGACAATGATCTGGGGGATGGCAGACGAGCCGAAGATGTGTTGATCTCGTTTCGAAAACTGCTGCTGAAAGTGGATCAATTTTGCCCCGGCATTCCATTTACCCTGCTTGGCATCAAAGCGAGTCCATCACGCTGGCAACTTGTGGAGGTAATAAAGAAAACAAACGATTTGATCCGACATGAGATCCTGAGCCGGCCGGGTGGAAACTATATCGATCTGTTTTCAGCCATGCTGGTGAGTGACGGCACGCCGGACACTGCACTTTTCCTGGAAGATGGGCTGCATGTCAGTCCCAAAGGGTACCTGGTTTGGAAACAGTTGCTTGAGCAGCACTCGGGTGAAATCTTTGGTAAAGAAAGAGATTTGTAGGAGGTGATTATGAATTTTACCGATTACCTGCAGGAAACGGTTTCGCTTGAGACGATCCGCCGCCATATCCAGGCATTGGAAGGAGTCCGGCATCCGGTGGCTGCTCCCGAAGCGTTGAATCGTGCCGCCGACTACATTGCGGAGTCGCTCACTGAATCTGCCTACGATGTCGCAGATCATTGTTTCATGGATAACGGGAGTCTCTATCGCAATATCATTGCTACCCGGCGGGGAGAACAGCTTCCCGGCGAACGGGTGATGGTGCTTGCCCATTACGATACGGTAGCTGATTCGCCCGGAGCTGACGATAATGCCAGCGGTGTGGCCGTATTGCTGGAGATCGCCCGCCTGCTGTCACATTTCAGATTTGAGCGGACGATCCACTTCATTGCCGTCAGCCTGGAAGAAAATCAACAGGGCAACGATCCCGGTTCCGGGACACGGGGAAGCCGTGCCCTGGCAGCCTATGCCCGCGAAAACGGCTGGAATATCACCGGTGTGGTCGTGCTTGAATCGGTGGCCTATGCCGGAGATACCATCATACAAACCGTTCCGCCGGGGATATCGATTCCGGTTCCGGAATTTGGCAATTTTATCGCCGTGATCGGGAACAAGCATTCCCGTGAGCTGGTCGAGTCCTTTAGCCTGGCAATTGAACGGTACCGGATCACTTCCCCCCATATCGAACTGGTGGTTCCCGGCAATGGAGATCTGCTCCCGGACACCCGCCGCTCGGATCATGCCCCTTTCTGGGACGAGGGGTTTGCGGCGATCATGATCACTGACACCACGAACTTCCGCAGTGTCCACAATCATCAGCCGACTGACACCCTGGCGACGTTGAACATGGAGTTCGCAACCAATGTCTGCCGCGCCACGACCGGATTGATACACGATACGGCACGCCGCATCCCGTGAATAATTTCCGGGATCATGGTTCCGCAGCTGGCCGGCCAGACACTTCCCTGTTGTCGAGGGTAGGGGACGGGACGGATCTTCCCTACGAATACCGCCAGAATCACCGTTTTTCGCCCGGTCTCGATGGCAATTCCCGGTTGCTGGCTGCAATCATCCCGTGCATCACCGGGGTCGGTTTCATGTACCAGTGTCTTGCCGCGGCACGAGACCGCCGCCAGCTCACGGCGCCCGGTCTGCAGGTCGATATCGACGGCTGCCGGATTCACGCCCAAACCGCGGGTCAGCGCGGACCTGCCGTAATTCTGGAATCAGGACTCGGTGGCATGTCTTCCGCCTGGGGATGGATTCAGCCGGAAACGGCAAAATTCAGCCGTGTAGTTTCCTATGACCGGGGAGGGCTGGGGTGGAGCGGGCCTGATCTGGCTCCCAAGTCAGCTGTTCTGGCTGCCCGGCGACTGCACGCTCTGCTTGGTCATGTTGGAATTGCCCCTCCCTATGTGCTGGTCGGTCACTCCATGGGTGGACTCTTTATCAGGGTTTTTGCCGATCTTTACCCCGGCGAGGTCGCCGGGATGGTGTTGCTTGATGCTGCTCACCCGGATCAGCATCTGCGGAGCGCGGCCATCAGCACCCATATGCGTACCGGATTTCGTTTTCTCCAATCGATCCCGTTGCTGGCACGGCTCGGCTATGTCCGCCTGGCCGGAATATTCAACTTCTGGTCACAAGGGTTGCCTCCCCGGCAGGCGGCGGAGGCACAAGCTTTTCTCTCTGCCTATACTCACCTTAAAACCACGCTTGATGAATCGCTGGCCTGGGAAACCATCTGCGACGAAGTTCGCAGCACCAAGGGGTTGGCCAACATTCCGCTGGCGGTCGTGACAGCGGCCAAGGGTGTTTTGCCCGGACATCCCGAATTACAGCGAGAACTGGCCGGATTATCATCCAACAGCGTCCATTTTGCCGTCAGGGGGGCGGATCATGTAACACTGGTCACCCGGCGTGAATATGCCCTGATGGTGGTGGCGGCAATTCGTCAGGTGGTGGAGCGGGTGAAGCGTGGAGCTTAGACCGAGGGGGGGATTACTTGGGCCGCCCCCCCAACTGTATTGTTAAAATAAACATCAACTCCCATCAGTCACATTCAGCTTGACAAACACCTCCAAACTAGCTTCTCATGCCACTATGTTTTTATCCTCAAATCATACATCGAGTCGTAGTTTATCGTTGCGAACCGGCATTGTAGGGCATTTGGCTACAGTTGTGCTTTTGCTGTTCCTCTGCACGCAACTCCACGCTACTATTCACCATCACGATGATCTGAATTCGCACCACGACTGTTCCATCTGTGCGGTTGCCCATCACCAGAGTGCTGACCATTCGTTACCACCATCATTTACCAACCCTGCACCTGTCATAAGCCAGCTCAAAACGTCATTCACGTTAGTCCGGATCATCTCCTCTGCTCCACAGACGTACCCCAGCCGCGCACCACCACTCTGATTTACCTTCACATTTCCTGACAATTTAATTCCAGAACCACAATCTTATTAATGTGAAAAGGAGACGTGTATGCGTGCACGCAATTTTGCTACAGCCGCACTACTGGCTGTCTGTATTCCTGTATCTGCATTTTGTGCTGAAAATACCCCAGACGAACGACTTAACCGTCTGGATGCGGAGATTGCTCGCCAGGCTGAGACAATCAGAGAACAACAGAAGAGCATCGACGAACTAAAAGAAAACCTGAAAAACCAGAAACCGGTTGAATCTCAGGCAGCCGAAGAAAATGCAGGTAAACTGACCGGCTTGTTCGGCGGTTCGCTGATGACAAACCCTTACATCTCGCTGGTGCTCGATACCAAGGGATACGTTTCCAACCTCAAAAACAGCGCGCTGGATAGCCGAGGCGTGCCCGGTTTCACCAGCGAAGGACGTGGCCTGCGCAACGGCTTCAACGTTGATGCCGCCGAGCTGTTGATCTTTGCGCCGGTTGACCCCTACTTCAACCTGTATGTCAATATCCCCGTCAACCAGGATGGCGCCGAGCTGGAGGAAGCCTACTTCGTGACCACCTCCCTGCCGGAAGGGTTGCAGATCAAAGGAGGGCGCTTCAAAAGCAACAGCAGCCGCGTGAATGCGCAACACCCGCATGCCTGGGATTTTGCCGACATTGCGCTTCCCTACAAGGCCTTTCTCGGTTCCGAGGGGATCGGTGGTGAGAATGGTGTGCAACTGACCTGGCTGCCGCCCTTGCCCGTTTATACCCTGCTGGGAGTCGAGGTGTTCCAGGGTGATAACCCGCTGCTCTTCGGTAGTGATTCCAACTGGGGGGCGCACGCCTTCTCGGCATTTGCCAAGGTTTCCATCGACACTTCCGACAACTCCACACTTTACACCGGACCGTGGGTCTTGTTCGGTTCGACCAACAGCAACGGGATCCAGCTCCTAGACTCTACTTCCGGGAATCTGCGCGGCAACAGCGCCTTGTATGGCATGGAGGCGGTCTGGAAATGGAAGGAAGGCAAACAGGGAGTAACTATTCAGGGCGAATACCTCTATCTGGTACAGAATGGCAACTTTTCTCAGACCGACTCGGGCGGGACAACCTCAAGCAACTCCTTGCAGCGCCATCAGGACGGCGCCTTTCTGCAGGCGCTCTATCGCTATGACCGCTGGCGTGTGGGGGCGCGGTACGACCGCCTGGAAATCTTTGACAACACCTTCAAGCTGGCCGATGTCCAGCAGACCCGTAGTGGCAAACCATGGCGGACAACCGGTAGTCTGGAGTTCAGCCCGACCGAATTCAGCACGATCCGCGCCCAATACAGCCATGACCGTTCAGATCCTGCAGGCCGGGTAAATAACGAAGGGATTTTGCAGTTCACTTTTACCATCGGCGCTCACCCCGCCCATACATTTTAAAAAAAGAAATCAAAGGCGATTTACCACAGAGGACACAGAGGGCACGGAGAAAAGCTGACAAAAAATAGAGTGGTTATTTTGAGTTTCCTCCGTACTACTCCGTGTCCTCCGGTGAAAGCTTTTTCAAGGAGATTAATCATGCGAACTATGATGCTGGCTTCCATATTGATGATGTCATTTACATTAACCACCCCGGCATTTGCCGCGCTTAACGTTGTCGCCACGCTCCCCTGGATCGGCAGTATTGCCAAGGAGATCGGCAAGGACAAAATCACCGTAACTACTCTGATCAAACCAAGCCAGGACCCGCATTATGTCGAGGCAAAACCGAGCATGATTCTGGCCGGACGCAAGGCCGACATCATCATGTACAACGGCCTTGACCTGGAGATCGGCTATCTGCCGCTAATTATGGAGTCGTCGAAGAACAGCAGGATCATGCCGGGAAAACCGGGTAACTTCGACTGCTCTAAATTTGTCACCGCTATTGAGAAACAGGGACACGTGGAGCGAAGCATGGGAGACGTGCATCCCCTCGGCAACCCCCACTATCACTATTCCGCTGCCAATATTATCCGAGTCGCGGAAGGGATGACACATGCCCTGGCCAATCTGGATCGATCGAATGCCGACTTATATAAAACCAACTACAGAGCATTTGCAGCCAAATTCAACGAAAAACAGAAGCAGTGGAAAAGCGTTAACCTTAAAGGTAAAAAATTCATCGCCTATCACAAACTGTTTGGCTATCTGGCAAACGACTACGGATTCAAGGTTGTTGACTACATGGAGCCGAAACCCGGTATTCCGCCATCGGCGGCCCATATCGAGAAATTGATCGAGGAGATGAAGAGTACCAAGCCGAACGGCATTCTGGTGACCTCATCCCATGGTCTCAAAGAGGCGCAATCACTTGGCGCCAAGACCGGCGTTAACGTAATCGCCCTGCCGCAGGATGTGGGCGCCATGCCGGGGACCGATGACTGGTTCGCCTTCATGGATAAGGTATTGGCGGCATTCCGCTAATACCTTCTTCCACGACAGACCTCCGAGGTTTCGGAAACCTCGGAGGTCTCGACAAACATGGTTCTCAATTCCCTTTCGGAACAAAGGAAATATAATGGAAGCCTTCTCTTTTCTGATTCTGCCGTTTCTGGCCTGTCTGCTGCTGATTCTGATCCACGCCTACTTTGGCATCCACATCCTGCAACGGGGCGTCATTTTTGTTGATCTGGCCCTGGCACAGTTCATCGGCATCGGCATTGCCCTGTCATTCATCTTCGGAGAAGAGAAGGTCTTTCTGCTCTCACTGGCCTTTGCCCTGCTGGGTGCCTTTATCCTCTCGCTCTCCAAGTATGCTTCCCGGCAGGTAAACATCGAGGCCTTCATCGGTGTGCTCTACATCTTCTCCTTCTCGGCCAGTATCCTGATCCTGGATAAAAGTCCCCATGGAATGGAGGAATTCAAAACCATCCTGAACGGCAACATCCTGTGGGTCACTCCACAACAACTGTTATCAACCCTGGCGCTCTATAGCGGAGTCGGTCTCTTTCATTTCGTGCTGCGAAAGAAGTTCTTTGCTCTGACATTTGAAGGCAAAGGGGGCATTTTTCTGGAGTTTCTCTTTTATCTGAGCTTTGCGATGGTTCTGATCAAATCGGTGCTCATGGCGGGGATTCTTCAGGTGTTTTCGTTTCTCGTTATTCCTGCCTTGATCGGCAAACTGTTCTTTCAAGAGACAGCGAAGATTCTGGTAACCGGGTGGTTGACGGGAGTTGCGGTGAGTATGCTGGGGATCTTGCTCTCTTTCAAGTTGGATATTCCAACGGCACCGATCATTGTTGCGGGATTGGCGCTGCTCTTTTTTGTATTGCTGGTAACTAAAATCGTGTGGTTTCGAAAGTTTACAAAATAGTAACTCCGTCGACATATGTCTGTGAAATTGCTGCTGTATGCTGGTGGCATGCACAGGGAATATCACAGTTGGCATAGCCCGCACCTGGGGCGCAGCATGGAAATGCTCCTGATCGGCCGGGGTGGCACAAGGGTACTGGTCTTTCCGACCCGTGCCGGCAGGTTTTACGACTACGAAAACTGGGGACTGATTGCCTCCCTCAAGGACAAGATCGACAACGGCTGGCTGCAATTCTGCTGCCTCGACAGTATCGATGCCGAGAGTTTCTATTGTGACTGGTGTCCTCCCAGGGATCGGATTGCCCGGCACAAACAGTATGAAGATTACGTACTCAGGGAAGTCATCCCGTTCACGGAAGAGAAAAATCCCGGTTCCGCGCTGATCGCCCATGGCTGCAGCATGGGCGCCTACCATGCCGTCAATCTCGCCATGCGCCATCCCAGACTCTTCTGCCGGGTCATTGCATTCAGCGGCAGATATGACCTGACACGCGGGGCTGGCAGTTTCCGGGATCTCTTCGACGGCTATTACGATGAAGACGTCTATTTCCACAACCCTTCCCACTTTGTCCCCAATATCGACGAACCGGAGCTGCTTGACAAACTGCGCAGGATGCAGGTAACCATTGCCATTGGCGAGCATGATTCGTTTTTTGAAAACAACCTGCAATTCCGGGATGTATTGCACAGCAAAGGGATTCAGCCTGAATTTCACGTCTGGACCGGTGAAGCGCACAAGGCGCGTTACTGGCGTGAAATGGCCGCCAGTTTTTTCTAGTGTTCCGGCTTGTGCTGCCGGGGTCTCTTGAAGTATTGTCCTGAAACGGCAGCATGCAACTGCCAAATCCCCTAACGATTGGCCCCTCCATGGATACCATTACCTCTCTGATCGATCACAGTTGCCGTACATTCGGAGCCAGGGCAGCGCTCCTGCAAAAAAACGGGGACGCCTGGCAGGCGACCAGCTATGCGAGACTCGGGACTCTGGCCGGGCAAATTGCCGCCGGTTTGCAGCGTCACGGTTTCAAGCCCGGCAGTCATGCGGCCCTGCTGGCTCCTTCCACACCCGAATGGGTGGCAGCTTACCTGGGAATCCTCAAGGCGGGCGGGGTGGTGATACCGGTCGACAAAGAGCTGAAAGGTGTCGAACTGCGCCACATCCTCGGTCACAGCGAGGCGGAAGTAGTGTTCGTCGACCAGGATCATCGCGACACGTTGCTTGGCATGCTGGAGCAATTACCGGCCGTGCGCCTGATGGTGATCCTCCCGTCGTCACCGGGAACGGCTGCTGGCGAGACTCCCGCTCTGGCGCCAGGCTGCACATGTGTGACCTTGAAAACCCTGCTCGATACCACGGAGTTTACTCCGGTCGTGCGCCGTCCCAACGACACCGCTCTGATCCTGTACACATCGGGAACGACCGGCCGCTCCAAAGGTGCCATGCTCAGTCATGCCAACATCGTATTCAATATCCGTGGCGCCGTCTCCCACCTGAAGCTGGATGATACGATCCACACCTTGTCGTTTCTCCCGATCAACCACGTATTTGAACAGGTCTGCGGCATCCTGCTGCCGCTCTCCATCGGCGGGAAGGTATCATTTAGCGAGTCATTAAAAAAACTGGGAGAGAATCTGGCCGAGGTACGGCCAACCTTCTTTGTCGGCGTGCCGGCCGTCTATCGCATGATCCTCGACCGGATGATGAAACGGGTCACGGAACGATTGGTTACGCGCCTGTTGTTTTCCTTTGCCTTGACCCGGCAGCTGGTAACCTCGCAAATCCGCAAAAGACTTGGTTCCGGCACGATCTTCATCAGCGGGGGAGCTGCCCTCGATCCGGAAGTTGCCGCGCAGCTTACGCGGCTGGGGGTGACCATTTACCAGGGGTACGGGATCACCGAGACCTCACCGGTGATAGCAGCCGAATCCCGGTATGGCGCCAGGATCGGAACCGTGGGGCGTGTCATGGCCGGAATCGAAGTCAGGATCGACAATCCGAATGGGGAGCAGGTGGGGGAGATTCTGGTCCGGGGGCACAATGTCATGCAAGGGTATTTCAACGATTCCCAAGCCACGGCTGAAGCGCTGGAGGATGGATGGTACCATACCGGCGATCTTGGCCGTCTCGACAGCGACGGATTTCTCACGGTCTGTGGCAGGGTCAAAAACCTGATCGTCACCCCCAACGGGAGGAATGTGTATCCGGAAGAGGTGGAAAACGAGATCCTCAAGAGCCCCTACATTGCCGAAGCGGTGGTCTATGCTCACCGGATCGGCAATTTTGAGGAGGAGATCCGCGCCATACTGTACCCCAACCGGGAAGCGCTGGCTGAATATGCTGCCGGAATCGGGAAAGAGGATCTCTCCGGAGATGAGCTGCAGCGGTTGCTGCGAACAGAGTTGCTTTCCGCCGGCAACCGTCTGGCCCCCTACAAACGGGTCAAGGAGTTTATTGTCAGCCAGGAGGAATTGCCCAAGACCACCACGCGCAAGATCAAGCGCTTTGAGCTGCATGCCAGATTGTCGGGATGATTGTTACGATTGTGTTACAACTAGCTATAATCCTTGAAACATTTTGAACTATCGGTATAGTTGACGCAATTACAACAAACAAGGAGGCGGCAATGAGTAAGAAAGAAAAGACGGTATTTGCGCTGGAAGAAGATTTTCAAACAGTAATTGCAGCTATTCCCAAGCTAAAGGCTGTGATTAAAGCACAGCGGGAAATTGCGGCGGCATATCAAAAATACCGTAAAAACGGTGGTGAGGCGATTCCTGGCATCGAGAAATATTTTGGGATCAAGGAGCAAGAGAGCACTCCTGCCGAAACGCAAGAAATAGCCGCATCACCGCAGCAAGACGAGGCGATTCAAGACGTCATTGTGACAAAGAAAGCTAAAAAGAAGAGTAAAAAATAACCGGCAGCAAAATCCCTGATCCTCATCAACAACGTTTCGTCATGTCCATAGCGGCGGCCAGGCCGTTGATTGCCGCTATGGACATGACGGTGGCTCCCCATCGTACCCTCCAAATCACCACGGTTGCCAGCCCCATCTGCTCCCGTACATCAAGTAACAGCTCCCGATCGAACTGCTCCCTGTTCAGGACTCCCTGGGGCGTGTCATCTGCCGGGCAGCATCGGATGATTTCTAATGTTTGCCGTATAATTGCATCAGATAAATAATAATTTCGATACCGATCAGAATGATGATAATCCATTCCAGGCGGGCGGAACGGCGGGCATGGGAAAGGCTGGTAAATACATCAGTCATGTCCAACAAGGTTTCTGATTTATGCTTGATCTCAAGATAGCGTTGATTGAGTTCAAAAAGACTGGCCATCGTAGTATAGAGACGATCAGCTTCGTTGTTGTCCCACGTGATATCCGGTTTATCCAGAACCATGATATGAGCAATTGAGGTGAATTTAAAGCTGAGTATCGAAGAAGCGAAGCGAGCCATATC
>Ga0062383_10000027_pt1 | contig 37823 bp, 36 predicted proteins | sample DOMMetBare3Fresh_FD_59508 | JGI IMG/M metagenome (GOLD analysis project Ga0062383, IMG submission 59508) | Wetland sediment microbial communities from St. Louis River estuary, USA, under dissolved organic matter induced mercury methylation -... | ecosystem: Environmental > Aquatic > Freshwater... | reverse complement strand
TTTGCGGTGGCGGCGCATCTGGAACCGGAGATACTGATTGTCGATGAAGTGCTGGCAGTCGGTGACGCCCAGTTTCAGAAGAAGTGTCTGGGGAAGATGGAGGATATTTCTATCCATGGAGGCAAAACGGTACTGTTTGTTAGTCACAACATGGGAGTTATTGGCCAGTTGTGTGGCTGGGGGGTATTGCTTGAAGGCGGCAGAACTGTGTTTAATGGCCCGGTAGCTGAAACAGTCAGTCAGTATCTTTTAAATGGTATGCTGCCAAGTGATCTGGAGATTGATCTGAAAGAACATCCCCAGCGGCTCGGAGGGATGAAAAAGTTACTACAGAACATTTACTTAAAAAATGGTGAAGGGGTGTCAACTGCAAATTTCAGTCAACTGGATATCATTTCCATCAATATAAAGTACAATTCCGGTTCTGTTGCCTCCCTGGCAGGAGCAGGGTTTATTGTCTATTCTCAAGATGGGGTCAGGGTCGGAGGTGGAAATACTTACATGTCTTTCATGCCTCCCCACCATCTTCCTTCAAAAGGCAAAGTGACCTTCAATCTGCCAGCCCGTCAGTTGACCCCTGGTGTTTATTCGCTCACCGTATCTCTTGGTTCTCATCAAGGCTCACTTGAGGATAAGGTGGAACATGTTGCCAGTTTTACCGTACTTCAAGCAGATATTTATGGTACCGGATACCTTCTTACAAAGGAAGACGGAGTTATGTCGCTTTCATTTGAATCACATGTAGAGAATTTATAAATGCCATGAATATATTTATGGGTGTTAGACATTTTGCGTCTATGTGTCTGAAAAGGTATAGAACTCTGTATGACAGGATTTTGCTAGAAGTACGCTTAAAACGGCATGTGAAGATTATATTGGTACAAATGAATTACCCCTCCAGTCCATTCTCTGGTTCTAATATTCCTGTTGGGCTTGGGTATATTGCAGAACAGCTTGATGTTCATAGCATTGATTATGAAGTATCAGATCTATCTATTGAAACCAAAAACCTTTTTTTTAGAAAAATAGCAAAGTTCAGCCCGGAATATGTTGGACTATCGATGATGTCCTTGGATGTTTATCAACATTATACATTGGCAAAGGAAATTAAAACACTATTTCCTGATGTCAGGGTGGTTGCTGGTGGTGCGCATATATCCTTTGTTCAAGCTAAAGCGCTAGAAGACTGTCTGGCAATAGACTTTGGGGTTGTTTATGAAGGGGAGCAGACAATTGTAGAGTTGCTTGATGGCCGCCCATATCATGATATTAAGGGACTTCTTTACAGGACAAAAACAGGAGAAATCTTATACACTGGCCATCGCCAATTCATGGAACACCTTGACCAATTGCAGTTCCCACGGTACCGAAAATTTAAACTTGGCCGATATGGCCGAAAAGTAGCCCTGACTTCATCCCGTGGATGCCCTTTTAATTGCACTTTTTGTGGTGCTTTTTTGTCAATGGGGAAAAGGTGGCGCGCTCGAAGCGCACAGAACTTAAACGCTGAAATTCAATTTTGGCATAATAAGGGATATAAGCATTTCGACTTTATAGATAGTAACTTTTTCATGTCAAAACAGAGGGTTCTTGAACTCTGCGATTGTATTGAAGAAACAAATACCTCAATTACCATCTCTTCAGATGGTATGCGAGCCAAAGATGCTGATAGGGAGTTGCTTGCAAGATTGAAAAAATATGGGCTCAAACGGATTGCAATAGGATTCGAAAGTGCCAATGATGATATTTTACAGTCGATTAAGAAAGGTGAAACTGTTGCTGAACTGGAAGCATGTTTGCAATTACTTGATGAGCTTGATATTGCAGTTATAGCTTTTTTTATTATAGGGCTTCCAGGGGAAACTCCTCAACATGTGCTTAATTCTTTTAAGCTTGCGATGAAATATCACAATATTTGTAATGCTTTCTTTTTTAATCCCAATCCGTTGCCAGGGACAGAGCTTTATCTATCAGCTAAGGAAAATAATATTCTTAAAGCTACAGAATCACAAATTTATTCAAATATCGGTGGGATGGGTAATGAATCTCTTTTAGAAACAATCGAACTTTCATCAAAGGATAGAATGTTACTCTCTGAAACAGCTAAGGAAGTTTCTCGTTTGGTGGAAATTAATTATTTGTTTGCTCATGGGAACCACAAGAAAAATACCACTGTTAGTCTTGAGAAAGAACGACAGAAGATTAAAGCTTCAATAGAACAATCGTTTGCCAAGATTAGCACCCCACAACCTCATGTAAAGTGATTTGGTACGAGTGTCAAACGCTCGCCGCAGGATGAGGTTTTGTTTTACCATCGTTGCTATCAATTAACGCTCGGGATATTAACATGACAGATAATGGAAAAGTAGCCGACAGAATTGTTTTTAAGCTGTTGAGCTTCTATGTCCGCATGATGTGTCGAAGTGATCTATTGATCAAGACTCACCTGACGTTGCAGGAAAAAATACTGCTTATGCAGCTTGCACGGAAGCGTCGCGGTCAGACCTATGTAGAAATAGGATCGTACCTCGGGGCGTCGGCCTGTTTCATATCACGGGGTATTCGTCTCACCTCTGGACGGTCAAAAGCTCGTTTGTACTGTGTTGATACCTGGATGAATGATGCCATGACTGAGGGAAAGCGTGATACCTACCGGGAATTTACTGAAAATACGCATGCCTATAGAGATATGGTTGTGCCACTTCGATTAAGAAGTGAGGAAGCAGCAGTCTTAGCGCCAAATGAAATTGATTTTCTGTTTGTAGATGGTGATCATTCCTACGAAAGAGTAGTTGCTGATATTGGGGCCTGGTTCCCCAAGCTTTCCGCAGGTGCCGTCGTTGTTTTTCATGATTACGGTTGGGCGGAAGGTGTTAAAAAAGCTGTAGAAGAATTTGTAAAACCTGTTGAACTCTCACCCGGATGTATGTTTGATAACACCTATTGGACGATTGTGGGGTCTTGATGATCTCGGTAATCATTCCCACCTGTAATAGACCTGATCTCTTGAAGCGAGCACTCGTTTCCCTCGCGGGTCAGTCTTTGCCGCAAGATTCTTTTGAAGTTATCGTGGTAGATAACAGACCAACCAACGAAACTGCCGATATCGCAAGTTTTTTTAAAAAAAACATTTGCAACTTGCGGTATGTAGTTGAACCCTTGCCGGGCCTTCACAACGCAAGGCACAAAGGATTAAAGGAAGCTTCTTCAGATATTCTTGCATATATAGACGATGATTCGGAAACCGAACCGGATTGGCTTGTTGCTTTTGTTAAAGTATTTGAGGATCCTGAAGTTGCCCTTGCAGGAGGTAACAATTATCCCTGCTTTGAGATAGATCCCCCTGAATGGCTTTTGCGATGGTGGCAAAATTCTGACAACAATAGGCGGGCCTTGGGATATCTTAGTATCCTTGATTATGGTGAGGGGGTACGCTCGGTCGATCCAGCTTATGTATGGGGTTGTAATTTTGCAGTTAGAAAAGAACTGCTGGTGAAGTCAGGAGGCTTTCATCCCGATTCTTTTCCCCGTGATCTTATTCGTTTCAGAGGAGATGGTGAAACACATGTGTCGAATGTAATCCGTGGATCCGGATTCCGGACGGTCTTTGATTCTCGAGCAAGTGTTCATCATTTTGTACCGAAAGAGCGCATGACAAAAGCCTATTTTATGCAGCGTGCATACGATCAGGGAATTTCTGACTCCTACGCTGATATACGTGCGGGGCGTTGCCAAGGAATCCCTTTGCGCTGGAGGATCAATTGGTTACGTTCTCTTTTGCGGGCATATACCCGCATAGCTCTTAATGCTGGAGATCGGGTCGCTCGGGAGTTACTAAATGTGCAACGCGAAACCATATCTGCTCACTGCCGTGGTTATCGTTTTCATCAGCAAGAAGTTGGAATGGATCCGTTGTTGCTGGATTGGGTGCTAAAAAAGGATTATTTAGAATGAGGAATTTTATTTCCCGGATAGTAGCACTTGGCCCGGGCGAGATCGTCAATAGTGTCTTGTCTCACTCTTTCAGGTTATGTCATACAATTCGTACCGCTGCAGTGGATGAATACCGCAACCCTACCGCTGAAGAATTGGTTTCAATTGAGAGTAGTCTAACGGAGCAGGGAATAGAATGTCATGATTTTGTTGCTGATGGAAAAGAGTTTGATGATTTTATCCGCCTAACTGGATTCCCACATGACTATCACGGTGGGATCGGGTCTGGTGTCTATCGTGAGAAACTTCTGGAACACTTTGTTGCCTGGAAATTTCTCGCTCTTGATACATCCCGTCATACCCCCTATGTGGATGTTGCGGCTGGAGGTAGCCCTTGGGCATTATTGCTGGCTAAAAGTGGCGTTGATGCGTGTGCAATTGATTTGGCAATTTCTGCTGAATTTTTATCTGAAAGCTGTTACCTGCGCCAGGATGCAACCAAGACCGATTTTAGAGATGAGACCGTGGGTGGGGTGTCATTGCAGTGTGCCTATGAAATGTTCTTAGAAAACCAAGATGTTACGTTTTTGCGTGAACTCGGCAGGATTCTCAAACCAGGCGGTCGAGCCGTGATTTCACCATTGTATATGCATACCCATACTTGCTATTACCAAACGCCTGAGTATTACGGAATAATATCGGGTGACATTGATGCAAAACGGTATGTTCGGCGTGATTGCTGGGGAGTTCCTTTTTCACGTAAATACAACCCTCAAACCTTAAAGGACAGGGTTTGGGTAAGTGCATTCAATGCTGGTTTAGTGCCGAGTCTATATGTATTGCGCAACAAGAGTGAAATGGGGGACGATATATACCTCCATTTTATTTTAGTAATCGATAAACCAATGACATCGATTCACAACCAAAATAATCTTAACCAGATTGGAAACAATCGTTAATGCATACTTGTGATGAGACAGATACTATCGGTAAGCGAATTGCTTTTATCATGTACGAGTATGGCCTTGGCAACTCTCCATCACTAATAAATGCGGCTAGATACCTTGCAAAACAAGGTTATTTAGTAGACTTTTTTACTTGTGGTACATTTCTGGGAAACGTAAAATTTGATGACTGTCGTATACAGATTCATACTATTGTTGATGTTAACAAACCCTCTCCAGCCGGTGGATTGTTTTCGAAGATAAAACAGGCTTTATATAACAGGATAAGTGGCTTATCATTTGTTTTGCCGTGGCAAGCCAGACTTACTATTGAAGAAAATAATATACAAAAGTCAGTCGATTGCTTCGTTAAATCCGTAATATCAATTTTAGAAACTGCTCGCTATGAGTGCTTCATCGGAGTTGAGCCACCTGGTCTAATGGCGGCATATCAACTTGGTTTGTATACGGTCGTTCCATTTGCATATTATAATTTAGAATTGCATATTGAATCCGATGCAGTAACCCCGAATGATTTTATAATAAAAAAAATTGAAAAAACATTTAACAAGTTTGCATCGTTTACAATAGTTCAAGATATTGAGCGTGGCAGATTGTTGGCTAAAGAAAACGGAATTGTTGATCATTCTTTAATTGTTGTTCCGGTGTGTGCTGATGGGGAAACTTTCAAAGTAAAAACAAGTTGTCTGCGAGACATGTTTGGGCTTACTGCCGAAACGCGTATAATTTTATATGCTGGTTATATTGCTGATTGGGCAATGTGTGCTGAAATAGCGGAAAGCGCCCGGTCTTGGCCTGAAAATTGGGTGCTTATTTTTCACACTCATGGCTATAACGACGAAAACTATATAAAAAAGGTCAAGCAATTTGAGAATCGCAATGTACTGTTTTCACTGACGCCAGTGCCGTATGAAGAACTATCAGCTTTTTTGGCTTCTGCTGATATCGGTATTGCACTTTACAGGGATTTGGGAGCAAATTTTACACTTATCAGCTCGGCTTCCGGTAAGTTAGCCCATTACCTGAAAAGTGGACTTCCAGTCATAGTTAATTCATATCCTGCCATAGCTAAACTAGTTGACCACTATAATTGTGGAAGCTCTGTTAACGAACCAGAACAGCTACGAGAAGCAATTGGTGAAATATTAGATAATTATGAACAAATGCACTCTGGTGCATATCGGTGTTATGAAGAAAACTATCAATTATCCCGCTATTTTTCTAAGGTTGTAGACCGGATTGAACAATTGTGAAAAACAGTTCAATATTAATAATTAAATGCACAATTTGTGGTGTCATACTTGATTTTGAAAATTGTTTGTTTGACGATAGATATGGATATCCAGGATGTTTTGATCTTTATAAATGCAGCTCTTGCGGGCATAGAATCATCAATATAGAATTTACTCCCGCTCAATTAACAGAACTTTATACAGATTATTACCCTCGTGCATCGTATGATGTAACAAAATTTAAAGCGGCTGAAGGCTCTCGCGGATTTTGTGCGTGGTTAAGCGGTGTTGGCCGCTCTGCATATTTATGGGTTCCAGAAAATGTCAAGGTACTGGATATTGGCTGCGGTTTTGGCGAAACACTTGCTTATCACAAGGCACGTGGCTGCGATGTTTACGGGGTCGAAGTCGATGAAAATATCCGCAAGGTTGCTGATATGTATGTTTTTAACGTACATGTCGGACAATTTACCCCGGATCAGTATGAACCTGAGTTCTTTGATTATGTGACACTTGATCAGGTAGTCGAGCATGTTTGTGCCCCTATTAAAACATTACAGGGAGTGGCCAAGGTGCTTAAACCAGGTGGTTTGGCAATTCTGAGTTTACCGAACTCAAACGGTTGGGGGGCAAGGTTGTTTGGCAGTCGCTGGATCAATTGGCATGCTCCATACCATTTGCATCATTTTAGTGAACAATCGATGCGGATTGCCGCATTGAATGCTGGGTTATGTATTGATAGTGTAAGAACGGTGACAAGTTCGGAGTGGCTTCATTATCAATGGAACCATATGCTGATGTATCCCCGAATGGGCGAACCATCAATATTCTGGTCACCTAAAGCTAAGCGAAGTTTGAGAGATAAGCTGGTTTTAGGGATTTTAAGCGTTATTCATCGCACAAAGTTAAATCACCTGGTAACACGATTGTTCGATGTGCTTGGCATTGGAGATAACTATCTCTTCTTTTTGAGGAAGACGTGACCGAAACGACCTATATTCTGCTTCCAGTCCACAATCGTTTTAACGTTACCAAACGGTTTATTGATTGCCTCAAAACTCAGACATACCAAAATTTTCATCTGGTTCTTATAGATGATGGATCAGTTGATGGCACTGCCGAGATGGTTTGTGACAATATTGCCTCTTTAACTGTAATACGAGGGAAAGGCGATTGGTGGTGGGCAGGGTCGCTACAACAGGGATATTTGTGGCTTCAAAAACAAAAAATTTCAAAAAACAGTCTTATTTTAATAATAAATGATGACACTGTTATTGAGCCTGACTTTATTGAAAAAGCAAATTCGTTACTACAAAACCAGACAAGGGTGTTATTGCTTGCTCAATACTATAGCTTGCAGGATGGGAGGTTGATAGACGCCGGATTGTATATCGACTGGCAACGTTTTTCATGTCGTCAGGTTGAAAATCCGAGTTGTATAAATTGTATGTCAACTCGTGGGCTATTTTTAAGATGTTCTGATTTTATGGAGATTGGTGGTTTTTTCCCTAAGCTGTTGCCACACTATTACTCAGATTATGAATTCACGATTCGTGCACACCGCAAAGGTTTCAGGTTGTACTCTGATTCGTCTTTACAGCTTTGGGGAGATGAAAGCACTACTGGCACCCATTTTGTTGAAGCAGAATCGATCTTATCCACAGTGAAACAATTATTTTCAATAAAAACTATCCCGAATCCTGCCGTGATATCAGCATATATCATTCTTGCATGCCCATATCGTTGGGTACTTATAAATTTATTAAGAATTTGGCATAATGCATTCTGTATCTTAAAAACAGCACTTCTGAGAGATTTTCAAAGAATTTTCTCTTGAACTGTAACTTAGTGCATTTTGAGTACAGTTAATCCTAACCATCGTGTCAATGATCTTGGACTTTTGTTTTTCGCGCATAAATAGCATCACAGCCGGTTAAGTTTGTTAGATAGCATCTTGTCTTTTGGAGAAAGAAAAATGTTCGTAAAATTCTTGATTAATCTGGCGGATAAAACAGGAATCATTAAATTAAAAAGGTTGATTTTTAAGCGATTTAATTATTGCAGAACGATTTATCTGAATGACATGAGGATCATTATACCATCGATTCATGGGGTAAAGTATAACTCATCGGAAATGTGGATGTTTGAATTGCTACATGAACTTGTTAGTAAATCAAATGGCGTTTTTCTTGATATTGGCGTAAATGTAGGTCAGACATTGGTTAAGTTGAAGGCACTTGATCCTGATCGAAACTATGTTGGTTTCGAGCCCAACCCAACATGCATCTATTATGTTAATGAATTATTAAAGGTAAATGAATTCAGAAACTGCATATTGGTGCCAATAGGTTTGTTTACTAATGACGGATTATTACCTCTAGGGATGTATAGTGACGACGCTTCAGACGCTTCGGCTTCATTGATTGAAGAATTCCGTCCCGGCGGTATACTAAGCGGCAAAACACTTGTCCCGATTTTTCGATACGACAGCGTTGCCTCATTGCTGGGGATCAGTAGCGTTGGCATCGTGAAAATTGATGTGGAAGGTGCTGAATTAGATGTGTTAAATGGTCTTCTAAGTATGATTCAACGTGACCAGCCAGTTGTCTTGCTGGAAGTAGTGGCGACATACGAGATTGCCTTCCGGATAAATCGACAAAAGAAGTTGGAAGATTTTTTCCATAATATCGGTTACACCATATATCATATAGAAAAAACAAAAACGGATGGATTTGCTGGTTTAAAACAGATTGAAATATTCTCGAATCGTGATGATCCCACTAGGAGTGATTATGTGGTGTTTCCACACGGTCAGGTTCCCATTAACTTATTAGTTTAAATGCTGAGGTGTTAGCATTCAATTTCATTTAGAAGAAAAGTATTGATGCCTATTCTAGCTTCACAACCTCCCTTAATATCAGTTGTAATCCCAGTTTATAATCGAGCTGCAACGATCTTACGTGCGGTAACTTCTGCTTTGAATCAGACGGTTCCACCATTAGAGGTTTTGGTCGTTGATGATGGATCCAGTGATGAAACGGTTAAAATTCTCGATAGGCTACTTGATCAAAGGGTAAGGGCCCTGCGCTTAAATTGTAACCAAGGAGCCCAGCATGCAAGACTGAAGGGGATTGCAGAAGCTCGTGGAATGTTCATTGTCTTTCTAGATTCAGATGATGAATTGCTTCCTGACTCTCTTGAAAACCGATTATTTGCTCTGAAAAAAAGTGGGTGGTCTGAAGCAATTGTGTATGGTGATGTAATCCGGAACGGGAAAATTGATAGATACGAGCCTTTGGTCGGTAATGTCTATTCATATCTGCTTAAAGAACTATCTCTTTGTCCGTATTCGGTTATGCTTATACCGAAAAAATGTTTTTCTGTGGCTGGTTTTCCCGATCCTAATTTTCCCAGTTGGCAAGATGATGATATGGTGTTGACAATTGGCAAATTTTTCCCGGTTATCCACTGTGGAGTTCCTGTAGCAATCATGAATGTGGAAGTAAACAGTATCTCAGGCAATAAACGCGCAGTAGTTGAGGGGTGTCGTAGGATGGTCGCTAAATATACAAGCGACATACTTGAAACACATGGCCACTTTCGTCTGCTCTGTTGGCAGGCAAGAATTTATAGATCTGTAATTGTTGCAAAATGGTGTGAATCTCGTCTTCGGTTACAAGAGAGACTCACTATTCCAGATATGTTGATTTTTGTCTTGTTGACCGGCGTACGCATTTCAATTACGGTTATGCTGAAGCCTTTTTTCAGGAATTTTTATGGGTGATAGGGAAGAGTAATTATAATGATTGAGAATATTCTGGATAAAGAAAATTTGTTGGCAATCATCATTCGCGCAGGATTTAGCAAGCCCGGTATACACTTCATTACACCGGATGAGTTCTCACAACAGCTGGCTTACATGCAACATCCGGCAGGCAAGATCATCGAGCCACACGTGCATAACCGTGTCCAGCGTGAAGTCTTTTATACGCAGGAGGTTTTATTTCTGAAACGGGGACGCTTACAGGTTGACTTTTATGATAATAACCGCACTTATCTTGAGAGTCGCATACTTGAAACAGGCGATGTGATTCTGCTGGCATCCGGTGGACATGGCTTTCAAGCACTGGAAGAAATTGAAATGGTTGAAGTTAAACAGGGACCCTATGCCGGAGATGCTGATAAGACTCGGTTTTCCGGTATTTCTTCCGGCGTTGTAGCGGTTAATAACCATGAGTGATTTTATACCGGTCAACGAACCGCTCTTGGGAGGCAATGAAAAGAAGTACCTTCTTGAATGTATTGACACTGGCTGGATATCTTCCGAAGGCCCGTTTGTTAAACAGTTTGAAGAGCTATTTGCAATACGGGTTGATCGTAGCCACGGCATAGCTGTGGCAAATGGTTCTGGTGCTCTGGATATCGCGGTTCAGGCGCTCCGGTTGGAACCAGGTGATGAAGTGATACTCCCTACCTTTACTATTATCTCCTGTGCTGCTTCTCTTGTGCGTGCCGGAGTCATACCGGTGCTGATTGATGCCGATCCTGTTACCTGGAACATGAATGTTGAGCAGGTTGCGGAGAGGATAACTGTGCGTACCAAGGCGATTATGGTGGTGCATATCTATGGGCTGCCTGTTGATATGGATCCGATTGTTGAGCTGGCTCATCAACATGGACTGAAAGTTATCGAAGATGCAGCGGAAATGCATGGCCAGAGATACAACGGAAAACCATGTGGCAGTTTTGGTGATATCAGTACCTTTAGTTTTTATCCCAATAAGCACCTAACCACCGGCGAAGGAGGGATGCTTGTTTGTGATGACCCTGAACTGGCTGAACGCTGCCGAAGCTTGCGTAATCTCTGTTTTCAGACCAAAAAGCGGTTTGTGCATGAAGAATTGGGGTGGAATTACCGGATGACCAACCTTCAGGCAGCATTGGGACTGGCACAGCTTGAAAGGCTTGACGAGTTTGTTTTACGCAAACGTGCAATGGGAGAACGTTATACCGCTTTGCTCAAGGAAATTGATCTGCTTCAGCTTCCTCTTGAAAGAACGGACTATGCCGAAAATATCTATTGGGTATATGGATTGGTGTTGGACGATGCTCTCACCTTTGATGCTGAAGAGGCGATGAATCGTTTTGCAGCGAACGGTGTAGGGACACGTCCATTTTTCTGGCCGATGCACGAACAGCCGGTGTTCAAAAAAATGGGGTTGTTTGCGGGAGAAAGTTATCCGGTGGCTGAACGCCTGGCTCGCCGCGGCTTTTACATTCCCAGTGGGATGTCGTTGTCAGAACTGCAAGCGGAGCGGGTTGCCGGAGTAGTTAAAAAGGTGTTGTCATGAGCGATTCAGTTTTTGGGAAATATGCCGAATATTATAACCTGCTGTACAAAGATAAGGATTATGCCGCTGAAGCTGGCTTTATCCATGCTTTGATCCAGAAGTTTAATCCAGGGGCAAAGACGGTTTTGAGCCTTGGTTGTGGCACGGGAAGCCACGATTTTGAACTTGCAAAGCTCGGTTACGAGGTTACTGGCGTTGATCTGTCCGATGAAATGCTGACGGTTGCCAATTCCCGCATTTTATCAAGTGACAGCATCATCCCGCAGCCGGTTTTTCACAAGGGTGACATTCGTAATGTCCGCCTTGGAAAAACATTTGATGTGGTTATTTCTCTCTTTCATGTGGTCAGTTATCAGACCACCAACGATGATCTTCAGGCTGCCATAAACACCGTACAAGAGCATCTGATTACGGACGGTTTATTTGTTTTTGACTGCTGGTATGGACCTGGGGTGTTGACTGATCCGCCGGTGGTGAGGGTTAAACGTTGTGAAGATGAAAATATCTCGTTTGTCCGGATTGCAGAGCCGAATATTTGGCCAAATGAGAACCTTGTTGATGTGAATTATCAAATTCTGATCACCGATAAGCTGACCGGCAAGGTTGAAGAGGTGAAAGAGACACATTGCATGAGGTATCTTTTCGTCCCGGAAGTGACACAGCTCTTGAAAGGAACGGAGCTGACCATGACTGCTGTGTATGAATGGATGGCAGATAGGCGCCCGAATCTCTCGACCTGGGGCGCCTGTTTTGTTGTGAAACGATGAAGAAAATTGGTCTGCTATTAACTATTGAGCCGACTTGGGGCGGGGCGTTTCAATATGATCTCTCTATTCTGGATGCCCTGGCGCAGTTGCCACAAGGTGAAATTGAAGTTGTTGTTGGCTATTCACACCCGGCATGGTTGCACTATTTAAGGCGCTACAACTTAAAGAGTATCCCTGTTCCGCTTGGCTATTGGGGGCGCTTTTTCGGGCAGTTGCTGCACTGTTCGGGGATCGGGATAGCTACCTGGCGTGCTGTAACTCCATTTTTCCATCCCACTATTAAAGCGATAATTAGGGAAAAATGCGACCTCTGGATTTTTCCATCTCAGGATCCGTGGTGTTATCTGGCGCCGGTTCCTGCACTTGCCACGGTTCACGACCTTATGCATCGCTATGAGCGCCGTTTTCCTGAGATTGGAACGTGGTGGCAATATGCATGGCGAGAATGGCATTTTCGGAACAGTTGTAAGTGGTCACTCGGCATTCTTGTTGATTCTAAACTGGGTAAACAGCATGTCATTGACTCGTACGGGACTGATTCGGCACGGCTGCACGTACTGCCATTTATTGCTCCCTCTTACCTTGATGATCATGCGATTGCTCTACGGATGATGGAGGAAAATAAGCTCCCTCCCAAATTCTTTTTTTATCCTGCCCAGTTTTGGGAACATAAAAACCATAAGCGTCTGGTACAAGCTCTCAAGCTTCTCAAACCTCGATTTCCGGATATCAAACTTGTTTTGGCCGGCGCACAGAAAAATATTTATCCCTCGATTCGTCAAACTATTGAACAACTGGGATTGACTGATGATGTAATGTTTCTGGGGTATGTACCTGATAATGAAATGTCGGTTTTGTACCGGAAAGCGAGGGCAATGATAATGCCGACTTTTTCTGGTCCGACCAACATTCCGCCGCTTGAGGCTATGAAATTAGGGTGTCCTTGTGCAGTTTCAAATGTCTATGCCATGCCTGAGCAGACAAAAGGGGCCGCGTTATTGTTTAATCCTGAGTCGGTTGAAGAAATGGCTGATATCATGGCGAAATTGTGGGAGGATAACGACCTCTGTCGTGAGCTGTCTAAACGGGGCAAGATGGTGAGCGCCGAATGGACGCAGGTGCATTTTAATAATTATTTTGGCGAGATTTTGTCTGAAGTCTTGGCAAACAACTAAACGAGCGTATGAAACTATTCCTTAATGCAACCTGTTTCCATTCCGGCAACCCGACCGGTATTGAGAGGTTTGCGGTAACCATATCTAGGGAACTGGCTACAATTGATCAAGCATCAGTCGTGGTTGCGTCAGAACAGATCGAGAATGTTTCAAATCTTGTTTTTTCCCGGTTGTTGTCGCTTTCAAATTCGATATTCCCAAAGTTTGAATACGTTATACGAGCAATATGGGATCAGACTTGTTTTAGATATTTAGTTGCCAAACATCATCCGGATCTAGTTTATTTTCCAATTCAGGATGGCATGTTGTACCCGCCAGTTAAACAGATTGTTACCGTTCACGATTTGCATTACCTCCATTTTAACCGTTCCATTCGGGAATGTACGCATGAGATACATCCCCTCAGAAGAATGATCTATCAAGGCAAGATGCCGCATATTCTTGAACATTCTGCTGCTGTTATTGCGGTTTCTGAAGCGACAAAACAGGATATTGTTGCTGTCTTTGGTATTAAGCCTGATAAAATTCATGTAGTTTACAATGGTTACGATGAGTTTCGTTTCCGGGTTATTGAAAATCCGCAACCGGTTCTGGATAGTTATGGCCTGCAATCAGGGCGGTATTTTTTGTATGTGGGAAGCATTCTTAGACACAAGAATATTGTGAGGCTCGTGCAAGCATTTGCAGCTCTGAAGGATGAATCTATACTGGTGCTTGCAGGTGTCTGTAAGGATGCTGAATACCTGACAGAAATAATGGCGATTGCAGCTGAGAGCGGGATTGCTGAACCGTTCTTACGCTATTTTGAATATGTTGCTGATGATGACCTGCCGTATCTCTATAGCGGTGCCATTGCGTTTACGCTTCCATCATTGCACGAAGGGTTTGGAGTCCCGATAATCGAAGCCATGGCTTGTGGAACATCCGTAATAACCTCCAACTGCTCTGCCATGCCAGAGGTTGCCGGTGATGCTGCACTTCTGGTTGATCCGTATTCGGTTGCCAGTATTACCGCAGCCATGCAGGAAGCAGGGGAAAATACAGACCGTATCAAAGAACAAAAAAAAAATGGGTTTGAGCGGGCAAAGCTTTTTAGATGGTCGTGTTCAGCTCAAAGACTTTACGATGTCTGTAAAAGCGTGTGTGAATCATGAAAATCCTTATCCTCGGTGCGGGCCCCTGTGGCCTTGGTGCTGCCTATCATCTCAACAAGCTTGGCTATTCCAACTGGCAACTGTTCGAGCGTAACAATCATGTTGGTGGTCTATCTGCTTCTTTTGTCGATGATAACATGTTTACTTGGGATGTCGGTGGCCATGTTCTTTTTTCCCATTACGACTATTTTGACCGAGCGGTTGAAGAAGCGCTCGGGGGTGCCTATTACGAACACCAGCGTGAAAGCTGGGTGCGTATCCTCCAAAACTGGGTTCCATACCCTTTTCAAAATAACGTCCGCTATCTGCCCGATGATGTCTTGCAGGAGTGTGTGGATGGATTGCGAAATCTGAAAGGGATCCCTGGGAAAACTTCTGATTTCAGGGAATGGATGGACACGGTTTTTGGCGCTGGTATCGTCAAATATTTCATGGAACCATACAATCGCAAGGTCTGGGGCGTTCCACTGGAGTCCATGAGTAAGGAATGGATTGCCGAGCGGGTCAGTCTGGTCGACTTGGCTCGGATTGAGCAAAATATTGCCGAACAGCGTGATGACTTGAGTTGGGGGCCAAACAACACCTTCAAATTTCCGCAAGTTGGTGGCACCGGCGCCATTTATGTGGGAATTGCCAATGGTTTCAGGGAGCGGATTCAGTTTAAGCAGTGTATGCGCTCAATTGACCTGGAGCAGAAGCGGGTTGCCTTTGAAGATGGCAGGGTGGAAGATTACGATCTGTTGATCAATACTACGCCACTTGACCTGCTGGTCAGTTCGTGTAGCCATATTCCGGAACAGCTACGTTCGGCAGCCACCGATCTGATACACAATGGTGGTCTGATTGTGGGTTTAGGGTTTGAAAGCCGACGGGATGACTCAAAGTGCTGGATGTATTTCCCGGAAGATAGTTCACCGTTTTATCGCGTGACAAACTTCCATAATTATTCCCGTTTCAATGTTCCGGGAGGCGATTTGAGCCGCTATTGTTCTCTGATGTGTGAAACGACTTATTCAGATCATAAGATAGTCCGTGGTGATGGAATCGTGGAGTTATCTCTTCAGGGGTTGATCAAGAGCGGTATGCTTGCAGCGTCTGAACGGGAAAAAGTGGTCAGCCGTTATCTGATCGATATTCCCTATTCCTATCCCGTTCCAACCTTGGGACGGGATAGGGCGTTACAGGTTATTCAGCCATACCTGGAAGCGCGCGGAGTCTTCTCGCGGGGGCGTTTTGGGGCCTGGAAATATGAGGTCGGGAATATGGATCACTCATTCATGCAGGGTGTGGAGGTGGTGGAACGGATTCTGCGGGGGACACCGGAAACGGTTTGCTGTCACTGTTAGTAGTAATGGCAGGGAGATGGCCACAACGTAAAAAGGGGATGCCGTTTAAGCATCCCCTTTGATATTCTGTCAGTAGCCGCTATTAGCCGAGCGTGTTAACCAGCTTTGTCAGGCGGGAAACACTACGTGATGCATTTGATTTATGGATGACGCCTTTGGATGCAGAAGCGTCAATGACAGGAATAGCAGCTTGAAGAGCTGCCGTGGCTGCTGGTTTGTCTTTTGCTTCAACAGCTTCGCGAACTCGCTTGACGAATGTTTTCAGGGTCGAAGTAATATGACGATTGCGAGCAGTACGCTTTGTGGTTTGTTTGATTCGTTTGATTGCTGATTTGTGATGTGCCAACCTGCACCTCCATTGATATGTTTGAATTTCTACGTATTAGTGTGTAGGAAAAGATATTTCTATCATGTGGTTCTTGATACTGTCAAGCTTATTTATGGCTGGATCAGGACATTTCTCCCGGAAATGGACAGTTTCCCGGTAAGCCAGAGTTTGAGTACCTGGGGATAAAGGCGGTGTTCTTCTTTCTGGATGCGTGCCGACAACGTCCCCACCGTGTCATCCTGAAGTACCGGAACAACTGCCTGTTGAATGATTGGCCCGGTGTCGGTCCCGCCATCCACAAAATGAATGGTGCAGCCAGAGAATCTTACGCCATAGTCAAGCGCCTGTTGCTGGGCATGCAAGCCGGGAAATGATGGCAACAGGGCTGGGTGGATGTTGATAATGGCGTTGGGATAGGCCGAAATCATGACATCGCTCAGAATCCGCATGTATCCTGCCAGAACAACCAGGTCAACTTCATGCTGCTGCAGCAGGGCAACCAGGGCTGCATCATATTCCCGACGGTTTGAAAAAGCCGAGGCAGACAGGATTTGGTTTGCAATCCCATGGCGCTCGGCACGTGTCAGGGCAAATGCATCGTGAGTGTTGGATATGACAACCGCAATCGTGGCGTCAAGTTCTTTGGCTTCTATTGCGTCGATGATCGACTGCAGGTTTGTGCCACTCCCTGATACCAGCACCGCCAGTTTTTTGGTTGCTGTTGTAGCCATTATTTCACCAGCTGAACACGTTCATCGTTTTCGGAACAGGAACAGATCTCACCCAGAACCCAGGCTGATTCTCCCATCCCTTTCAGTCGGCAGAGCATGTCATCAGCGTCTTTTTCGGCAACTGAAAGCACCATTCCGATCCCCATGTTAAAGGTACGATACATTTCCGCTTGTTCCACATTGCCTGCCTGCTGCAAAATCGAAAACAACGGCGACTGATCCCAAGAACCGAGTTTGATTTTGGCGCAGCAACAATTGGGGAGCATGCGGGGAATGTTTTCCAGCAGTCCGCCACCGGTAATATGAGCCATACCGAAAATGGAATAGTCCTTCAGCAGGTTAAGGATTGAGCGGATATATATTTTTGTCGGAACCAGCAATTCTTCTGCCACGGTTTTACCGGTTTCCGGCAGAATCGAATCAATGGCGAGATTCCGCTTCTCAAGCAGAAGTTTACGGGCCAGGGAATAGCCATTACTGTGCAAACCGCTTGAGCCGATACCGATCAATCTGTTACCGACCGAGATGCTGGAGCCATCAATGATCTGATCACGCTCGACCACACCAACAGCAAAACCTGCCAGATCGTATTCACCATCCTGATAAAATCCGGGCATTTCGGCAGTTTCGCCACCGATCAGTGCGCAGCCTGCCTGACGACACCCTTCGGCAATACCTGATACAATGGCGGCACCTTTTTCAGGGAGCAAACGACCGGTAGCGAGATAGTCAAGAAAAAAGAGCGGTTCCGCACCCTGTACGATAATGTCGTTGACGCACATGGCAACCAGATCAATCCCGACCGTATCATGCTTGTCAGCCATGAAGGCAATTTTGAGTTTGGTTCCCACGCCGTCGGTGCCGGAAACGAGCACCGGGTTTTTGTATTTGGCTGCATTGAGTGAAAAAAGTCCACCAAAACCGCCAATCTCTGTCATGACTTCGGGGCGAAATGTTGACTTGACCAATGGTTTGATCAGGTTGACAAAGTTGTTGCCAGCCGCAATATCAACGCCGGCATCCTTATAGGTAATGCTTTGATTACTCACGTCGTACCTCCTGAAAACAAAGAATCTTTTTTAGTGCATGGTGTTTGAAATGTCAATTGTAACTTTTACGACCGTATGGCCGGGTAGGGTGATATTGACTATTATACTTGACAAATCGGGAGTTTCTGTAATTATTTACACCAATGAAAACAAACTTGCTGCACACATGTACACTCTGTTTGGGAGTGACCCTGCTGGTTGGTACTGCTCATATAGCATGGGGAGATATTTATCGCTATGAGGATGATGAAGGTATCATCCATTTTACCGATGCTCCGACCGACAAACGTTTTAAAGTGTTTATGCGTGATCTGAAAAAAGACAAGCTGTTGCGAACCCGCTTGATACCGATGGGAGCGGTCAATGCAACGGAATACGATGCGATCATTGCTGCTTCGGCTCAAAAGTATGGAGTCAGTGCTTCACTGATCAAAGCGGTTATCCAAGCGGAATCGGGGTATAATCCCAATGCCGTTTCCCGTAAGGGGGCCAGTGGCTTGATGCAACTCATGCCCGGGACGGCCCGCTCTCTGAAAGTCAGCAACAGCTTTGACCCCAAGGATAATGTGGAAGGTGGCGTCAAATACCTGCGTTTTTTGCTTGATACCTTCCGGGGTGATGTCTCGCTGGCTCTGGCTGCCTACAACGCCGGTCTGAACAAAGTCGCCAAGTATGGTGGCATTCCACCCTATAGTGAAACTAAAAATTACGTCAATAAAGTACTTGGCTTCATGCAAGCATATCAGGCAAACTAACCATTATGACATCTGCTACCCCATCCCCGATTTTTAATATTCCCAATATGCTGACCATGATGCGAATTGCTGCTATTCCTCTCATGGCGGCCATTCTCATGTCCCCATCGAAGTCAGCCGGTTTTTGGGCTGCAGCACTCTTCTCGATCGCTTCAATTACCGATTGGCTTGATGGTTATCTGGCACGCCGCATGGGGATTGTCACTGTCTTTGGCAAGTTTCTTGATCCGATCGCCGATAAATTGATTGTGATGGCGGCCATGATCATGATTCTCCCCTTCAATCGTGTACCGGCCTGGATGGTTCTGGTTATTTTAGGTCGCGAGATAATTGTCACCGGTTTGCGAAGCATCGCGTCCAGCGAGGGGATTGTGATTCAGGCGAGTGATCTCGGTAAGTATAAAACTATTTTTCAGATTACTGCGATTATCGGTCTGTTGCTCCATTACGATTACAACTGGTTTTTCGGAATCCAGCACCCGCTGTTACTGGTTAATATGCACAATGCCGGGATGTTTTTTCTCTGGATTGCTTTTATCCTGACGGTCTGGTCGGGTGTTGATTATCTGGCGCGCTTTATGAAAGTAATCACCCGCTAAGTTGTCACGGTTTCCGGCTGATTTTCCCCAACTCCACATCAAAAACCTTATCCTTGTTTCGAAAAGAAACCCGATCCGGATGGATTTCTTCCACCGTCACACCTTCCACCACGGAATCTTTTGAAACTGTCACTCCGTTAACCACCGCGATACTCGATCCGTTTTCCCCTTGAAAGGCAATGCCATTCACTTCCAGTCTCGGTTCCGTTGTTGACGTTACCTGCGGTTGCGCTGTTATGCTGGTTGGCAAGGGGAGGGGGGGCTTCATTGCAATCGTTGTTTGAACCGCTTGTCCTGCCGTGTGAAGTTTTGACATTCGTTTCCCTGCAGCTGCCGTACTGGCAAGAGGGGAAAGAGGAATGGTGAGATTGGCCGGTGCAATTGCTGATGGTGACGGGCGCCTGGCAAGCGGAGGCAGTGTTGAATCAGGTTGTAGCGCTTTCTTACTGCTCTGTTCCGTTGCTTGTTGTGGTGCTATTTGAGGTGTTGGCGTGACAGCGGGGGGGCGCATACTCAGATATACCACCATGCTGCCCAGAATGACAATGATCCCACCCATGACGAGTTTGCCGGGTGTCAGTGACGACGTACTGTTGCTGCTGTAGCGCGAGATAGCACCGAGGGTTTTGGGACGGTGGAATTCCTGTGCGTTTTCGGCTTTTTTGAGTGCTTTGAGTATGGAACTCATGGCTACCTGCCACCTTTGGTAAGGGTCGGAGTCGTCTGTTGTATCTGATGGCGGGAAAGTAATGCCACGGTTAATTCACCCAGGCTGGCGTCATCGGGAATCCCGTTCTGTCGCTGATAGCTGCGCACTGCCGTTACGGTCGCCGGGTTATACACACCGTCGATCGGCTCGCGATACACTCCCGCCTGTTGTAGAAGTCTTTGCAATGCCATGATTTCAAAACGTCTTTCCCCTGGTCTCAGATGAAACGGAATCTTGCCGGTGTTTTTCCAGACCAGGTAGAATTGTCCTTTCAGTACCGGTTTCAAATCATCCTTGTTGATCGTATCACGGGAAAAAAGTGATGGAGCAACAGACAATATGTTCTGATTGCGGCCTGTAATCGCCAGGGAATAATTGCCAAGTTCGCCTAGTACACGAGTCACTGCCAGCATGGGAAGATTAAAAGCGAGGGCGGTATCAAGTGGCCCCTGGAATTCGGATATATTCAGATTCCGCGTTTTAGCCAGCTTCTGGTACATGTCAGGAATTGTCAGCGGTTTTTTAACTATTTTTGCCTGGCGTTCCCCCCACATTTCAGCCAGGACGTTAAAAACATGGATATGCACATACTGCTGATTATACATGTATATTTCCTGCTGCAGTGCATTGGACGTTGCCATCGTGTTGCTTTTTGTGGTGGCGGCAACATTACTCTGTGGGGCGGAGATCGGCAGGGGGACAACCTGCTGCGCCTTGGGTGGCGGAGAAGCCGGGGCGGCAATCGGTGCTTTGACTGGGTAAAGCAGTCTCCAGGCCACAAAGGCAATCACGATGCTGGTCAGTGCGGCCAGCAGCATGGTTCGCTGCCGTTTGTGATGGGGGAGGTTCAGGATTTCACGAATCCCCCGGCTGACGATGCCGGCTGTTATGTTGCGGCGCTCATCGCCATAGGCAATCAACAACGAGCGATCACAGAGGATGTTGATCATGCGCGGTACGCCACGGGTATAGAGGTGGATCCATTTAACGGCCGAATCGGTAAAGGAAACGCCGCCCGATTCACCGGCAATCTCCATACGGTGCCGGATGTAATCACGGGTTTCCGCCATGCTCATTGACTTGAGCCGGTAGCGAACTGCAATGCGCTGGTTGAGCTGCCGCAGATCGGGACGTTCCAGCAATGCTTCCAGTTCAGGTTGCCCGGCCAGGATGATCTGAATCAGTTTATCATTGTCGGTTTCAAGGTTTGAAATCAGTCGGATCTGCTCAAGAACATCCGGTTGCAGGTTCTGAGCTTCATCGATCACCAGTACCACGGTTTTTCCGCCTGCCGTTTCGGCCAGCAAGAAACGGTTCAAATCAGCTAACAGCTCGTTGGTGTAATCACTTTTTGCTTCCAGCCCGAATTCGTGACTGATTGTACGCAATAATTCTGTGCCCGAGAGGCATGGGTTGAAAATCAGGGCAGTGCGATAATTTTCTTCCTGCAGTTGTCCCAGCAAAGTCCGCAAGACCGTTGTTTTACCCGTACCAACTTCTCCGATCAGTTCGATAAAACCATAATGGTTGTTGATGCCGTAGAGTAAATGGGCAAATGCTTCCTTGTGGTTTTTACTGAGGAAAATAAAGCGGGGGTTTGGCGTCAGGGTAAACGGTTTTTCGTTGAATCCAAAATAATTAGTGTACATAAAAGGGGTACCGTAGATTATCAGCAAGTATGATTTAACGGTTGAATATTCCATAAATTCAGATTATTTTCAAGAGAATTCAAGAAGATCCGGTCGTGTTCGTACCGCGGTCGGAGGGCTTTTACGCTGCAATGAACTACATCACACTACCCACATTCGAAACAGTTTCCCCGATCGTTCTGACTCAACAGCAGCTGCGTGTTGCCCGGATCTATCCGTACAAGGTTTCCTCCTATTATGCCGGCTTGATAGCTAATGCTGCCGATCCGATCTGGCGGCAATGCATGCCGGATGAAGAGGAATTGATCGAAGATGGTCAACAACCTGACCCGTTGGCGGAAGGCGAATTAAGCCCGGTTCCTGGTTTGATACACCGCTATCCCGACCGTGTCGTGCTGCTGGTTTCCAATCGTTGTCCGGTCTATTGCCGCTTCTGCATGCGCAAGCGGCATGTGGGAAATGGTGAAGAAGCGTTGATCACGGCTGAAACCTTGGAGGCTGCCGCACTCTATATCGAAAGCCATCCGGAAATTCATGATATCATTCTTTCCGGCGGTGATCCGCTGATGCTCTCCGATGCGTCTCTGGCAAGAATTCTGGCACGACTGCGCAAGATACCGTCAGTCTCATTTATCAGGATTGGCACCAGGATTCCCGTCACCTTGCCGGAACGGATAACCTCTGATCTGTGTAGTCTGCTTCGTCGCTTTCATCCACTTTATATCAATACCCATTTCAACCATCCGGCGGAAATAACGGTTCAATCGGCACAGGCGTGCGCTCTCTTGGCCGATGCCGGCATTCCGCTTGGCAATCAGTCGGTGCTGCTCAAAGGAGTAAATGATGATATTGCCACCATGCGCGAACTGGTAACCGGTTTGCTTGCCATACGGGTTAAGCCGTATTATCTGCATCAGATGGATCTTGTGCGTGGAACCGCCCATTTCAGGACCACTGTTTCCCGTGGCCTGGAGTTGATACGCGGCTTGCGGGGGCACGTTTCCGGACTGGCGGTACCGCAGTACGTGATTGACCTGCCGGGAGGGAAAGGAAAAGTACCGCTTTTGCCCGATAACGTGAAGTGTGCGGGGAATCTGTTGCAGCTCACCACCTACACCGGTGAAATAATCAGCTATCGTGATCTGGACGAATTCCCGTAAGAAACGCGGACAACGCCTTTTCCCTTTACTTTCATCCACGCTTTATTTATTCTTCAAAATTCTTGTTTACCGAAGTTCAGACGTGTAACCGTACCGAAGGAACCCATGGATATCAGCAAAATACGCAATTTTTCGATCATTGCCCATATCGATCATGGCAAATCAACGCTGGCCGACCGCTTGCTCGAATATACCGGTGCACTTTCCGACCGTGAAAAGCAGGATCAGTTCCTGGATAAAATGGATCTGGAGCGCGAACGGGGCATCACCATCAAGGCACAAACCGTGCGGCTTAATTATCGTTCCGATGATGGCAATGATTACATCCTCAATCTGATTGATACCCCCGGTCATGTTGACTTTACCTATGAAGTTTCCCGTTCTCTGGCTGCCTGCGAAGGTGGATTGCTGGTGGTCGATGCGTCGCAAGGGGTCGAAGCGCAGACCCTGGCCAACGTCTATCTGGCGCTGGACAACAATCTGGAGGTCTTCCCGGTACTCAACAAGATCGATCTGCCGGCGGCTGAACCGGAGCGAGTGATTCAGGAGATCGAAGAGATTATCGGTATTGATGCCCACGATGCAGTGCTGGCAAGCGCCAAGGAAGGGATCGGTACCCACGAAATCCTGGAAGAAATTATCAAAAAGATTCCAGCACCCAAGGGGGATGCTTCGGCACCGCTCAAGGCGCTGTTGTTTGACTCCTGGTATGACCAGTATCAGGGCGTTATCATCCTGGTGCGACTGTTTGATGGTACGCTTAAAAAAGGTGATAAAATCCATTTGGTTGTAGCCAATAAATCTTACGAAGCACTTAAGGTGGGTGTGTTCTCACCTGTTATGCGCGAGGTGGCGCAGCTGGAAGCGGGTGAAGTCGGATTTGTGATAGCCGGGATCAAGGATGTGGCCGATGCCAAAGTCGGCGATACGGTTACGATCTTCAATCGACAGTGTGGCCATCCGCTGGAAGGTTTTAAAGAAGTCAAGCCGATGGTTTTTTCCGGTCTTTATCCGATTGACACCTCCCAGTATGAACAGTTGCGCGATGCATTGGCAAAATTGAAATTGAACGATTCTTCCTTTTCTTTTGAGCCGGAAACATCCGTGGCACTCGGATTTGGGTTCCGTTGCGGTTTTCTCGGTCTCTTGCATATGGAAATCATCCAGGAGCGCTTGGAGCGGGAGTTCGGGCTTGATCTGATTACCACTGCTCCAACCGTTGTGTATCGGGTCAACAAAATGAGTGGCGAGGTGTTTTCCATTCAAAGCGCTAACCAGATGCCGGAGTTGCATAGTACCGAGTTTATGGAGGAACCGTTCATACTGGCGCATATCCATGTACCGAATGAATATGTGGGTGGCGTGCTGGCGCTGTGTGAAGACAAGCGTGGCGTTCAACGTGAAATAAAATATCTGACGCCGACCAGGGTGATGATAATTTATGAACTGCCGCTGAATGAAATTGTGCTTGATTTCTATGACCGCCTTAAATCAATCACCAAGGGATATGCCTCACTTGATTACGAACATCTGGAATATCGTCGCAGTGATCTGGTGCGGATGAACGTCATGATCAATGGTGAGGTGGTGGATGCCCTGTCACTGATTCTGCATCGTGAAAAAGCATATTTCCGCGGTCGCGACCTGGTTTCCAAGATGAAAGAGCTGATTTCACGTCAGATGTTCGAGGTTGCCATCCAGGCGGCCATCGGTAATAAGGTGATTGCCCGTGAAACGGTCAAAGCAATGCGTAAGGATGTTTTGGCAAAATGTTACGGTGGCGATATAACCCGTAAGCGCAAATTGCTTGAAAAACAAAAGGAAGGTAAAAAGCGGATGAAGAATGTCGGCAATGTTGAATTGCCCCAGGAAGCATTTTTGGCAATCCTGAAAGTCGATTAATATAAACATTCATTTTCATGCCCAAGGATATAATTTATGGAAGAAATTAAGGAACCTTTAGCTGATGTTGAAGCTGAAACACCGGCTGTCCCACCTGAACCGGTTTTCAAAAAAAAGAGTGTTATTCGCGAATATGCCGAATCCATAGCTATTGCCGTATTGTTGGCGCTGGTGATTCGCACCTATCTGGTGCAGGCCTTTAAAATTCCCTCCGGGTCAATGGAAGATACCTTGCTGATCGGTGATCATCTGCTGGTGAGCAAGTTCATGTATGGTACAAAACTTCCTTTCAGTGAGGGGAGGGTGCTGAAAGTCCGGGATCCTCGGCGTGGCGATGTGATTGTTTTTGAATATCCGGAAGATCCAAGCAAGGATTTTATCAAGCGGGTAATTGGCACTCCTGGCGATGTGGTTGAGGGGAAGGACAAGAAAGTATTTGTCAATGGCACGATGTACGAAAATCCCCATGAGATTCACAAGGAAAAAGAGATCATACCGAAGGAAATGAACCCGCGTGACACCTTTGGTCCGGTCACCGTACCGGCCGACTCCTATTTTGTCATGGGTGATAACCGTGACCGCTCCTATGACAGCCGTTTCTGGAAGTTTGTTAAACGTGATCAGATCAAGGGATTGGCAATCATCAAATACTGGTCGTGGGATCGTGATAAATTGCGTCCCCGGCTTGGCAGTATTGGAACTATCATAAATTAAGAGACAACGGCACGGTGCAGAGGAGAATTGACGTTCTTCTCTGCACCGTGCGCCCGTTGTCTCTATCTATTTGGAGGTTTGATTATGGATACTCTTGGAACTTGGAAACGGACGCAGTATTGTGGTGATCTTAATGCGTCAAACATCGGACAGGAAGTGGTTCTGATGGGATGGGCGCTTCGCCGCCGCGACCATGGCGGTCTGATTTTTATCGATTTGCGGGATCGGGAAGGAATTGCCCAGGTCGTCTTTGATCCGGAGGTTAATGGAGCGGCTCACGCAATAGCCGAATCCGTGCGTAGTGAATTTGTGCTGGCCGTTAAGGGGAAAGTTATTCCGCGTCCCGAAGGTACGGTCAATCCGAATATGAAAACCGGAGAAGTTGAAATCCAGGTGCTGGAATGCAAGCTTCTTAACCGTTCCAAGCCGTTGCCTTTCATGCTGGATGAACACACGGATGTCAACGAGAACATCCGGCTCAAATATCGCTACCTTGATCTGCGTCGTCCGCAATTGCAGAATAACCTTATTCTCCGCTCGAAGGTTTCGCAGCTAACACGTTCATATTTAACTGATAATGGATTTATTGAACTGGAAACGCCATTTTTGACCAAGTCAACTCCTGAAGGTGCGCGTGACTTCCTGGTTCCTTCCCGCATCAACCAGGGGTGCTTTTACGCACTTCCCCAGTCACCGCAGATTTTCAAGCAGATTCTGATGATCTCCGGTTTTGACAAGTATTTCCAGGTGGTACGTTGTTTCCGTGACGAAGATTTGCGTGCTGACCGTCAGCCGGAATTTACCCAGATTGACTGCGAGATGTCGTTTATCGATCAGGAAGATATTATTACGGTTATGGAAGGATTGATTGCCCGCATTTTCCGTGAAGCCAAAGGGGTTGATGTTCAGCTGCCGGTTGAGCGGATCACCTATGCCGAGGCTATTCGGCGTTTCGGGGTGGATAACCCTGATCTGCGTTTCGGCATGGAACTGGTTGATTTGACCGATTTGGTCAAAGGGGCCGGATTCAAGGTGTTTGCCGATGTTGCTTCCAAAGGCGGCCTGATCAAAGGAATTAACGCCAAGGGATGCGCCAAGCTTTCACGTAAGGATATCGATGAGTTGACTTCGTTTGTCTCCATTTATGGTGCCAAAGGTCTGGCGTACGTCAAGATTGAAAATGGTGAATGGCATTCACCGATCGCCAAATTTTTCAGCGCTGAAGAAATCGCCTCCATGAATACCGCTTTTGGCGCTGAAGAGGGGGATCTGTTACTCTTCGTGGCAGACAAGGCCAAGGTTGTGCACGACTCGTTGGGGAAATTGCGCAATCATTTGGCCGGTATCCTCGGTTTGACCAACAAGGATGACTACCGCTTTGTCTGGGTAACCGAATTTCCGCTTCTGGAATGGGATGAAGATGAAAAGCGATGGTGCGCCGTGCATCACCCCTTTACCGCTCCGATGGATGAGGATGTTGAATATGTTGAATCCGATCCAGGTCGCTGCCGTGCCAAGGCGTATGATCTTGTGCTGAATGGCAATGAAATTGGTGGCGGTTCGATCAGAATACATCAGGAACAGGTGCAGTCACTGATGTTCAAGATGCTCGGTATGACGGTGGAAGACGCCCGTGCAAAATTCGGCTTCCTGCTGGATGCGCTGGAATTTGGAACTCCACCCCACGGCGGCATCGCCTTTGGTATGGATCGTTTGATCATGCTGTTGACCGGCAGCGATTCCATTCGCGACGTGATTGCCTTCCCGAAAACGCAGCGTGGAACCTGTATGATGTCTGAAGCTCCGTCTACGGTTGATAACAAGCAGTTGCGCGAACTTGGAATTCGTCTGGCCGAAAAACTTCAGGCGTAGTTTGACGTCATGAGCAGCTGGTATCGTGTGATTGGTTTCATGGTGGTGGCGGGAGTGCTCAACTCCTGTGCTGCACCGATGCCGAACTGGAAAAATGAAGCTGCCACAGCGGTTGAAAATCTGGAACGTAACAATGCCAAAACATGGTTTCCCCAGGAATTTCACAATCTGATGGAAACCTATGAGCATGGTGAAGCTATACTCTATGTACAAAAAGATGAGCAGTCTGCTGATCGCTATTATTTGTTCACCCTGCAAAAAAGTGTCCTACTCAATGCTGCCATAAAGCGGGAAGAACAGAAAAAGAAAGAAGAAGAACGACGACGGGCTGCCGTAGAGGCAGCCCGTTTAGCTGAAGAACGGTTGATGCAACAGGCACTTGAGGCTGAAGAGCGTTTGCAGCAACAGGAAGCACGCAAACAGCAGCAGGAAGAACCACATGCCACCACGCGCAGCAATCAAGTTGCACCCGCCAAAGACAACCATCAGCCCCGAGTTACCTCCTACACGGTTCGACGAGGTGAAACACTCCCCCAAATTGCAGCCCGCTCTGAAATCTATAACGACGCCTCCCTGTGGACACTTCTTTATCGTGCCAATCGTGATCAAATCCGTGATCCGAAACAGCTCTGGCCCGGGCAGGTTTTGTCAATCCCACGAGGGGGGGGGGAAAAGAAATAGCCATGTCTCGTCCACAAATGAAAACAGTTTTTTGCTTGACAGTAATGCCTCCTTTGTATACTGTATACAAAATTTATCATGCAATAATATTGTATAGTTATATCAATAAGTTATAAGTAGATTGTAGCTGTTTTTAGTCGTAGTTAAAATGATTGACAGCAGAAAAAAATCAACAAGGAGATTCCATGAGTACAAAAACGATTATCTGGACCGAGATTGATGAAGCACCTGCGCTGGCAACCTATTCTTTGCTTCCCATTGTTCAGGCATTTACCAAAGGAACTGGTGTTGCGGTAGAAACTCGCGATATTTCTCTCGCTGGTCGTATCCTGGCTACATTCCCTGAAAATCTTGCTGCTGATCAAAAGATTGAAGATTACCTGACACAGTTGGGTGATCTGACTCAGAGCGTCGATGCCAACATCATCAAACTTCCCAATATCAGTGCTTCCGTTCCCCAGTTGAAAGAAGCTATCAAAGAGCTTAAAAGCCAGGGTTATAATCTTCCCGATTATCCGGAAGATCCACAGAATGACGCTGAAAAAGAAATTCAGAGCCGTTATGCCCGCTGTCTTGGCAGCGCTGTCAATCCAGTTCTGCGTGAAGGTAACTCCGATCGCCGTGCACCGCTTTCCGTTAAAAACTTCGCTAAAAAGAACCCTCACAAACTGGCTGCCTGGAGTGCAGATTCAAAAGCTCACGTGGCCAACATGACTGCCGGTGACTTTTACGGTAACGAACAATCGGTAGTGCTGGAAGATGGCGGCGAATTCAAAATTGAACTGGTTGGTGCAGATGGTAGCACAACCGTACTGAAGGATAAGCTGACCGCCACCAAAGGTGAGGTTCTTTCCGCAACCTTTATGAGTGCCAAGGCATTGCGTGCATTCTTTGCCGAACAAATTGAAGATGCCAAAAAAACTGGTGTATTGTTGTCGCTGCATTTGAAAGCAACTATGATGAAAGTTTCCGATCCGGTCATGTTCGGACATGCCGTAACGGTCTTTTTCAAAGATGTCTTTGATAAACACGGTGCAACCTTTAAAGAAATCGGCGTTAACCCGAACCTCGGTCTGGGTGAATTGTACAAGAAAATTAAATCATTGCCGGCAGAAAAGCAGGCTGAAATTGAAGCAGATATCAAGGCTGTTTACGCAAACCGTCCGGCATTGGCCATGGTTGATTCTGACAAAGGGATCACCAATCTCCATGCACCGAACGACATTATTGTTGACGCTTCCATGCCGGTTGTGGTTCGCGACGGCGGAAGAATGTGGAATACCGAAGGTAAGCTTCAGGATACCAAGGCTGTTATTCCTGACCGTTGTTATGCCGGTTTCTACCAGGAAATTATTGAAGATTGTCAGAAAAACGGCGCATTTGATCCCGCAACCATGGGGTCTGTTCCCAACGTTGGTTTGATGGCTCAAAAAGCGGAAGAATATGGTTCACATCCCACAACATTCATTCTTCCTGCTGCCGGAACTGTCCGCGTGGTTGATGCAAGCGGAAAAGTCCTCATGTCACACGTGGTTGAAGCTGATGATATCTGGCGTATGTCACGGGCTAAAGATATTCCGATTCAGGACTGGGTCAAACTTGCCGTAACCCGTGCCAAGGCAACTGGCGCTCCAGCCGTATTCTGGCTCGATAAAAATCGTGCCCACGACGCCAACATGATTGCCAAAGTTGAAAAATATCTGAAAAACCACGATACTGCCGGTCTTGAATTCCATATTCTTGCTCCGATTGAAGCTATGAAATTCTCCCTGACACGTATTCGTAAAGGTCAGGATACCATCTCCGTTACCGGTAACGTACTGCGTGACTATCTGACGGACCTGTTCCCGATTCTTGAACTCGGCACCAGCGCTAAAATGCTCTCCGTTGTGCCACTGCTGGCTGGTGGTGGACTGTTTGAAACAGGCGCTGGCGGATCGGCTCCCAAGCATGTTCAGCAGTTTGTACAGGAAGGATATCTGCGTTGGGATTCACTGGGTGAATTCTCAGCTCTGGGCGCCTCGCTGGAGCACATTGCTGCCAATTTTAATAATGCCAAAGCACAAGTTCTGGCTGAAACCCTCGACCTGGCGATTGCCAAGTTCCTCGACAACAATAAATCACCTGCTCGTAAAGTAGGTCAGATTGATAACCGTGGCAGTCACTTCTACCTGGCTCTCTACTGGGCAGAAGCGCTGGCCGGTCAGTCCAAGGATGCTGAGTTGCAGGCCAAGTTTGCTACAGTTGCCAAACAGCTGGAAGAGAACGAAGCAAAAATCAACGAAGAATTGCTGGCAGCTCAAGGCAAACCGGTTGACATGGGTGGCTACTATCACCCAGATTTTGCCAAAACATCGGCAGCCATGCGTCCGAGTGCAACCTTGAATGCAATTATCAATGCACTCTAAGTTCTAGTTTACCGATTCGGCTGTCCCATGACAGCCGAACAAAATTTACAACAACCCAGTAAAGGAGAAGAACAGAATGGCACGTAAAAAGATTTCTCTCATTGGTGGCGGACAAATTGGCGGCGTATTGGCTCAGCTCTGTGCACTGCGCGAACTTGGTGATGTTGTCCTTTTCGACATCGTCGAAGGACTTCCCCAGGGCAAAATGCTCGATATCGCAGAAGTAGGTCCGGTTGACCGTTACGATGTTGATCTCAAAGGAACCAACAGCTACGAAGATATTAAGGATTCCGATGTCGTAATCGTAACTGCCGGTCTGCCACGTAAACCAGGCATGAGCCGCGACGACCTGATCGAAGTTAACTCCAAGATCATGACTTCGGTTGCCGAAGGTATCAAAACGTATGCTCCGAACTCCATCATCATCGTTATCTCCAACCCGCTGGATGCCATGGTAACTCTCTGTCAGAAAATTACCGGCTTCCCTTACAGCCGCGTTATCGGCCAGGCTGGCGTACTTGACTCTGCTCGCTTTGCTTCCTTTATAGCTTGGGAACTTGGCGTTTCCGTAAAAGACGTAACTGCCATGACTCTTGGCGGACATGGCGACGACATGGTTCCTCTGGTTCGTTACACCAGCGTTTGCGGTATTCCGGTCATGGAACTGCTGGAACAGAAATATGGCGCAGAAAAAGCAAAAGAAGTTATGGAAGCAATGGTCAAGCGTACCCGTGGTGCTGGCGGTGAAGTTGTTGCCCTGCTGAAAACCGGTTCTGCTTTCTACTCACCTGCTTCTTCTGCCATCGCCATGGCAGAATCAATCCTTAAAGATCAGAAGCGCGTTCTCCCAACCTGCTGCTTCCTACAGGGTGAGTTCGGTGTCAACGGTTACTACGTTGGCGTGCCCGCTGTCTTGGGCGACAAAGGTGTGGAATCAATCATTCAGTTCAAACTGGATGCTGAAGAACAGGCCATGATGGATAAATCTGTTGCAGCCGTCAAAGGTCTTGTTGACAGCATGAAATAAATTATTATCAGCAACTCTGAAGTGATTGCAAAAGAAGGGTAAATATGCCCTTCTTTTGCCACGTTTTGGGAGTTGTATTACACACCTTTTATTACGGAAATAAAGGAGTCTTTCCCGATGGCAAATAATGTCAAAATTGAAATCAACGAAAAGTTTTGCAAAGGTTGTCACATCTGCGTCGAATTCTGCCCAAAAAATGTTTTGGAAATGCAGGGTTTTGTCGCCGCTGTGAAGGATCTTGACGCATGTATCAAATGTATGCAGTGCGAACTCAGATGTCCTGACTTCGCTATCAAAGTTATCACCGAATAATACTACGGGAGGAAATCAACAGATGTCCAAAAAAGTAGCGTTTCTTCAGGGTAATGAAGCTGCAACCTATGGCGCATTGTACGCTGGTTGTAATTTCTTTGCAGGCTACCCGATCACCCCTTCAACCGAAGTTGCTGAAGTCATGTCCGCTGAATTGCCAAAAATTGGCGGTAAATTTCTTCAAATGGAAGACGAAATCGGCGCAATGGCCGCACTGCTCGGCGGAGCACTGGCAGGTGCCAAGGTCTTAACTTCAACTTCCGGCCCTGGTCTTTCACTCAAACAGGAATTGATCGGTTATGGTTGTATCGCCGAGATTCCTTGCGTTATCTATAACGTCATGCGTGGTGGTCCTTCCACCGGTATGCCGACCGGCCCGAGTCAATCTGATGTTATGTGCGCCAAGTGGGGAACCCACGGCGACCATCCTGCCATCTGCCTGACGCCGGCTTCTGTTCAGGAAACCTACGAAGAAATGATTCGTGCGTTCAACCTGTCCGAAAAATACCGCACACCGGTTATGGTTATGCCGGACGAAATCATTGCTCACATGCGTGAGCGCATTGTGTTCCCTGAACCGGGCGAAATTGAAGTTGTCCCACGTAAAACTCCGACGGTTCCACCAGAACAGTACAAACCATATGACACCAGCTTTGGTGATGTACCTCCGCTGGCAGCATTTGGTTCCGGCTACAAATTCCATGTAACCGGACTTAACAAAATGCAAGATGGTTTCCCGACCACCAAGGCAGAAATCGTACAGGCTGAAGAAGAACGTCAGGTTCGTAAAGTTGATGCCAACATCGATGATATTGTTCAGTTTGAAGAATATCTGCTGGATGACGCGGAAATTGTTGTTGTTGCCTATGGTTCAACTTCACGTTCTGCCCGTTACGCTGTCAATGCAGCCCGTGAACAGGGGATCAAAGCCGGCATGTTCCGCATCAAGACGTTCTGGCCATTCCCTGACAAACAGATCAAGGCGTTGGCTGACAAAGCAAAAGCCTTTATTATTCCGGAAATGAACCTGGGCATGTGCTCACTCGAACTTGAGCGCAATGTACAGGGTAAAGCACCGGTACTCGGTATTTTCCGTGTTGATGGTGAACCAATCAATCCGGATCAGATCCTCGACAAGATCAAGGAGGTTAAGTAACATGGCATTTGACTACGAAAAATGGATTCGTCCCGGTAAATTACCCCATATCTGGTGTCCTGGCTGCGGTCATGGTATCGTCATGAAAGGGTTGATTCGCGCTTTTGAAACTCTGCAACTGAAAAAAGAAAATACGGCCCTGGTATCGGGTATCGGTTGTGCTTCACGTCTTCCTGGCTACATCGATTGTTGCACCCTGCACACTGCCCATGGCCGTGCTGCAGCATTTGCTACCGGTGTAAAAATGGCTAAGCCTGAAATGAATGTAATCCTGGTCGGCGGCGATGGCGACGGAACTGCAATCGGCGGTAACCACTTCATTCATGCCTGCCGTCGTAATATCGACATGACCTACATCATTCTCAATAACAACATCTATGGCATGACCGGCGGACAGTTCTCACCCTGTACCCCTACCGGCGCCAAAGCTTCCACAACACCTTACGGCAACCCCGATCCAGGTTTTGATATTGCCAAGCTTGCAATCGGTGCTGGTGCGACATTTGTTGCCCGTGGCACGGCTTTCCATGCCAACCAGATCGATAAACTGATTGCTGAAGCAATTCAGCACAAAGGTTTTTCGGTTGTTGAAATCCTTGATGACTGCCCGACTACCTACGGACGCCGCAATAAATACAAGTCGGTCATCGAAATGATGAATCGCTTGAAAGAAGTTGCTGTTCCTGTGAAAGCCGCTGAAAAAATGACGGCTGAACAGTTGCAGGGCAAAGTGCTGACCGGCGTATTGTATAAGGAAGAAACAAAACCTGAATACACCGCCGAATACGCCAAGGTTATTGAGCGTGCCCAGGCCGCAAAGTAAAATTACAGGAATAAGGAGCGATAAAGATGGCACGTTATGAACTCAGATTTTCCGGTGCCGGCGGACAGGGGCTTATCACCGCTGGTATTATTATGGCCAAAGCTGCCTCTATCTATGAGGGTAAGCAGGCTGTTCAGTCACAAAGCTACGGTCCGGAAGCCCGTGGTGGTGCATCTAAATCGGAAGTTATCATTTCCGATACTACCATTGACTATCCGAAAGCTACCAAAGTTGATGCTCTTCTGGCAATGACCCAGGAAGCATGTGACAAATATTCACATGATCTTAAAGAAGGTGGCGTACTGCTGGTAGATTCTGATCTGGTCAAGAAAATGCCGGAAGGTAATTTCAAGGTAGTTGCTTTCCCGATCATCAATACCGCTAAAAACGATGTTGGCCGTGAAATTGTTGCCAATATTGTTGCTCTGGGCGCCATGGTTGCCCTGACCGGTCAGGTTACTTTTGAAAATGCTGAAAAAGCTGTGCTTTCCAGCGTACCGGAAGCATTCCTTGAGCTGAACAAAAAAGCGTTCAGCATGGGGTATGAAAGAGCTGCAGCGGCTGCCAAAGCTTAGTATCCGACACGTATATATTAGAGTCACAAAAAAACCGGCGCAGCATGCGCCGGTTTTTTTGCTTTGCAGAGCGATTATATATCGGTAGAATGCCCCCATGAACCATATCTCACCCCGCATACTGTTAGTTGATGATGAAGAAGGAATCCGTTTTGCCCTCGGTGCGCTTCTCAAAAAAGAAGGGTATCTGGTAGAAGGTGCTGCATGTATACGTGAAGCCAAAGCGCTCCTTTCGGCTGTAAACTTTGATCTGGTGCTGTGTGATATCCTGCTGAACAGTGAAAGCGGAATTGACCTGCTGACTGACATCAAAGCTGCCTGGCCTGCAATTCAGGTCATCATGTTTACCGGTCGTCCAGAGCTGGAAACCGCTATCCGGGCTGTCCGGCAGGGGGCCTTTGATTATCTGACCAAGCCGGTAAAATACGACAATCTCTCCTCAGTTATACGGCTTGCTCTCAGTCATAAACAGATACGAGAACAGGCCGAACGGTATCGTGCTGACCTTGATGCTATCTTCAGAAGCATTGCTGATGCTGTTATCATGATTGATACCGCCGGTAAGCTGGTGCGCTACAATGAAGCCGCCCATACTATCTGCGGTTACGGTGACCAGCAGTGTGACAAAGAAATTGCCACAATGGAAACCGGCTGCGAAGGGACGTGCCGTGATGTTATCATTACATCATTACAAGAAGGCAAACCATCCATTGTCCGTCGCATGGAGTGCCGTCGGCGGACTGGTAAACAGCGGATTGTCAGTCTGACCGTAACGCCGGTAGCTGACGCAGATCAGGTTGTACAAGGTGTGGTAGCGGTTGTTCGTGACGAAACCCGCCTGGTGCAGTTGGAACAGAGCTTGAGTCAACGGGAACAGTTTCACGGGATACTCGGTAATCACCCCTCCATGCACAGAGTCTTTGCCATGATAGAGGCATTGGCTGATCTTCCCACCACGGTTCTGATCAACGGTGAAAGCGGAACCGGTAAAGAACTTGTCGCTGCCGCTCTCCACCACGGTGGCTGCCGAAGCAATGCTCCCTATATTAAGGTTAATTGTTCAGCCCTTTCGGAAAGTCTGTTGGAGAGTGAGCTGTTTGGCCACGTCAGAGGAGCTTTTACGGGCGCAATAGCTGATAAAAAAGGACGTTTTGAACGGGCCCACGGTGGTACTATTTTTCTCGATGAAATTGGCGACATATCTCCTGCCATGCAAATGAGGTTGCTACGGGTATTGCAGGAAATGGTTGTGGAACGGGTAGGGGATGCCACGCCGATTTCAATCGATGTTCGGGTGGTTACCGCAACTAACCAGAATCTGGAAGAAAAAGTACAGCAAGGTCTATTCCGAAGGGACCTGTACTACCGGCTTAATGTGGTCAAAATAAAACTTCCGCCACTGTGCGAACGAAGGGACGATATTCCGCTGCTGATGGATCATTTTCTTTCTCATTTTACAACCCGTTTCGATCGCACTGTTTCCGGGTTCAGTGATGCCGTGCGGTCGATTTTCATGCGTCATTCCTGGCCCGGCAATGTGCGCGAACTGGAACATGCGGTAGAACATGCCTGTATTCTCTGTCAGACTGCAACAATTCAAAGTGATGATTTGCCATCAGAATTGCTGCATAATCAATCACCTAAATCACAGCTTTCTCTCCCCCAGGAAACTCCTCCCCATACGCTGCACGATGCACTGATTCTCTGCAATGGTAACAAAAGTCTGGCAGCCAAAATGCTCGGTATCAGCCGTAGAACGGTTTACCGTCATTTGGGTGAATAAAAGAAACAGCTGCAGTCATAGGTAACTCACGTAGAGACCCCTCTCCTGAACAGGTCCCTTGCCCATTTTTATCCCCATTTCTTTCTATTCCCTGATGTACTTTTATGTGTCATGTCACACACCATACTGTGCCAGTGACACATATTGTCTGTGACATTGGCACAGACAACAACCCGCATTTGCCTCTTCCCTATCTGTAATCCCCTTGTTTTGCTGCACTGGACTGTGTTTGATCAGCATTGGCGCATTTCTTGTAATGATCATTAATCATGCTTAAATATAGCACTGAGGGGAGGAAGCACGGTATGGCTGAAACAGCTGAAACAACCCAGTATTTAACATTTAATCTGTCTGAAGAAGTGTTTGCGGTTGATGTGGGGAGGGTGCGTGAAATCCTGGAAATTACCACGATCACTAAAGTCCCTCAGACCCCCGGTTTTATGCGAGGGGTAATTAATCTACGTGGCAGTGTGGTTCCGGTCATTGATCTGCGTCTTAAATTTGGCATGACTGAAACCGAGCGCACCGTCAACACGTGCATCATTGTGGTGGAAGTCGATATGGACGGAGAGACGATAGTGCTCGGTTCGCTTGCGGATTCGGTTCAGGAAGTTATCGAAATGGAACCGGAACAGATTGAAGCCGCCCCCCATATCGGTACGCATCTTAACACTGACTTTATCAATGGAATGGGGAAACATGACGGACGCTTTGTCATGATTCTTGATATTGACCGGATATTTTCAGCTCAAGAAATCAGTGCGGTAACGAGTGGTGATACCAGTTCAGTCCCCTGATAGTGTAATTAAACTATGATTTGTTAGTGCGCTTAGTAACACGAGACAAAGGTTGTAAAACGAGGAGCAGGTTTACATCATGGCATTTACTTTTTTTTTCAGGGATTTACCTGTACTTGAATATGCGGTTGAAAACACGCTTAAACTGGCACTGGGACGTCTGCGCATTAAAATCTGGGATGCCGGATGTGCTCTCGGTCAGGAGCCATACACCCTGGCAATGGTCTTTGCCGAACGGATGGGGCAGTCCTTCAATAATCTCTATCTAGATGCTACCGATTATGATTCTGAAAACCATTTTGGAGATATCGTAACGGCGGCAACCTATAAGTATGAAGAACTGCAGCGTATTCCGGTTGATATCTTTGCCAAATACTTTGAAAAAACCGATACCCCTGACTATCACCGTGTCATAGATAAAATCAGAAACCGTGTCAGATTCCAGTACCACGACCTGTTGTCGCTGCACGCGCCCGGCAGTGACTACAGTCTGATTGTGTGCAAAAATGTCCTGCTCCATTTCCAGTACAACGAACGGGTCGAGGTATTCAAAATGTTTCACCGCTCAATGGCTCCAGGAGCTTTTCTTGCTAATGAAAATACTCAGAAGCTGCCGCCGGAAGTCGCTCATTTATTTGAGCAAATAGCACCGGATGCACAACTTTACCGAAGAATTGATGGGTAATCAGTATCACGATCCTAGCTTGAAAAGAGGCGTCACATCCGAGTTATTTCTCTTTCAAAAAACCCTGATCTGTATACCTGCAGGTCATATCTGCTTCTGGGGGACTGGAACCTTATCAGCGATGTCAATACCCTTGTAGATCCGGGAACGGATGGATTTATCATTGAAGAAATTGAAAGGATTTC
>Ga0062383_10000022_pt1 | contig 45570 bp, 34 predicted proteins | sample DOMMetBare3Fresh_FD_59508 | JGI IMG/M metagenome (GOLD analysis project Ga0062383, IMG submission 59508) | Wetland sediment microbial communities from St. Louis River estuary, USA, under dissolved organic matter induced mercury methylation -... | ecosystem: Environmental > Aquatic > Freshwater... | reverse complement strand
AGCCGATACCCATGGGCTGATCCGTCCCGAACTTCTGGAACAGTTCAAGGGTGTTGACTGTATTGTTCATGCCGGAGACATCGGCAGCCCGCACGTGCTGGACGTTTTGCGGGAGATTGCCCCTGTCCATGCGGTGCGGGGAAATGCCGACAAAGGCGATTGGGCGGCATCGTTACCGATGTTTGATCTGTTTGAAATGGCAGGGCACTTTATATATCTGATTCATGACCTGAAGACTGTTGATTTCGATCCGGCGGCTGCCGGAATACATGTGATTATATCAGGGCACTCGCACCAGCCTGATATCTCATACAAAAAGGGTATTTTTTATTTGAATCCCGGCAGCGCCGGACCACGGCGATTCAAACTGCCGGTTTCAGCCTCCCTGTTACGGCTTGAATGCGGCGCACATATTAATGCAGAACTGATCACCATGCGTTTCTTTATCGAACAAGCAACTTGGAAGGATGGTTATCGGCTTATCGTGCGCTTTGACAATGGCGTAACCAAGACCGTCAACCTGGAGCCTGACGAAGCCTATCTCAATTTCAAGAGTCTGCTTGATCCGGAATATTTAAAGCAATTTGCTATTGATCCTCACAAGGGGGCGCTGATCTGGCCAAACGGTGAGCGTTACACGGCTGATAAGCTCTATGAAACTGGTATCCGTTGCAGGATTGATTTTGATGAGCCGACGGTGGAGTGGTATTTGAGTCGCTTTGATGATCATCTCGATGGCGTTGAAGTTCTCTTTGGCAAGAGCTGTGAACTGAAGAGTGACGCCTACACGGTTCCACTGTTCATCCTCTTCTCCCAAAATGGCCGCTTGTATAAAATTGTAGATGAAATCATAGACTGGTGTGATCCGGCCTGTGGTGCTGGGTGGGAACAGATACGACGGGAGACCAGCAAAGAAGAGTTGCTGCATGCCATAGATCATGAGGGGCTTGGAGTGATTGAGGGAGAAGATTGTTTTGGCACTGAGTTGAGAAGTTTTCTGGAACATGGCGGAAAATAATGTGAATAACTGTGAATCATCCGTATCGGCAAGGCTGGAAATGTCCGTCCTCGTTCCAGCGCCGGTGTGATTTCTCCGGAAGACTGGAAAGTCGGCTACCAGCGGGGTTGTTGAAATTGTCATACATGTGGGGTTGAAGTCGGGCAGCGTTTATAGCTGACAGTCGAGTCAACCCAGATCCTTGCAGACATTATTTCAGCGGCAGGCTTGATGGAGGAAGTGTCGCCCTCCCCGGAGAACAAATAAATGCTTTTGCCCCACGGAAGTTAAGGGGAATCTGCCTTGTGCTGATTGAGGATGCTGGGCTCGGCGTCCTCCCAAAGTAGAAAGAACAAAGGTAAAAATCATGGGAATAGAAGCGCTCATACATGCATTTCCCGTAACAACTATTGAATCCGAACCGCTTGCCTTTTTGGGCGGGCTTTTGCGAAAAGATTTAAACAATGACCGGAAAGCAGAAATCACCTTCCTTGAACCTCCGGCAGGTCAGCATGTGCCATTTGTTGACCCGGTGGAGGCACTGATGATTTTGTTTCGTGCAAACGGCATGAGTTTTGATGATGCGACGGCCCGCGCTGTACATGAATTTGCAACCCTTCGCGCCGGATTATCCGTGCTGGAACGTCCGCGTCTCTATCATGGATCTGAAGTCTTGAATATCCCGGAATGTATCTCTATACCGCGTTTGCTTGCGTTATTGAAAGAGCACGCTCTGGTTTCTGATGAGTTGATCAAATTTATTGAGCATGCCTGTAATGAGACCTGCATGAGCAAGCTGTATGAAGATTTAAGTTCCAGCAATGGTGAAAAATGGCGGCTTGACGAATTACCTGATACACCACTTCCAAAGTCAATGATCGAGTTTTTTGTCGGATCACGTTCGGATATCGCCTGGGAAATTGCCCCGGAAGGCCCGGTTGACGAAGAACTGCCACCAGCGTTGCTGTCATGGCGAGAGTCAATGATGCCGGTTGCCAAACATCTTGAACAGGTTCTTGGAGAAGAGGTGTTTTACTTTCAAGATCTTGATGATTACCGCGATGATGACTGGTGCCATCGTAATTTTGTGCTGCACTGCTGGTGTGATTTGTTGCCGGAATCAGATTTTGTTCAATATATGCTTGAAGTGGCGGAAATGCCCGATGTTGAATTCCTCAAATCAGCCCTGCTGGCCCCGGAAAGTTTTCGGTTGCACCCTTTCAAATTCGAGTGCCATTTTGGTGGGATTGAAGCAACAATCTTGCGGTTTTCAATGGACGACGCAACGAAATAAAAGCGCTGGTGAGACCTGTTGTGATATAGTTCCCGCGTTTTTTTTGGGAGAAAGTATTATGGGCTGGTCATTTCGTAAAAGCTTAAATGTTGGCCCGTTACGGGTGAACCTACCAGAGTCCGGCGTCGGTTCTAGTGGGGGATTCCGGACGTTCGTGTCGGTGTTGCTGCCGAAGGCCGCAAGTGTCTGCGAATTGGTTTTCCAGGGACGGGGTTGTGCTGGACGAAGTATTTTTGAAAAACGTGTTGATGGATAAATGAACTAGAAAACAGCTAAATCGGCACATTCAAAACCGCTGTTGGTTTATACGGGAAAAACTGGTTGATGAGGAAAACGACGAGTCCTGATTCAGGATAATTAGTGAACGCAAAGTGAACATATGTCTTTAACGAAACTGAACGAAATAGCCGCGAAGCGTGGCGGAAAATGCCTGTCGGAAACATACGTCAATGCCCGGACAAGGATGCTATGGGAGTGCGCAGAAGGGCATCGTTGGGAAACAACCGCCGATAAGATAAAGAACAGGCAGACTTGGTGCCCTCTCTGCGCAGGGTGCGTAAAATCCAATATTGACGAGATGAAAGAGCTTGCCAGAGCAAGAGGCGGCAAGTGTTTGTCTGATGAGTATCTCAACACCGATGCTAAGTTGCAATGGGAATGCGATAAAGGCCATCGATGGGAAGCCACGGCATATCACATTAAACGAAGGAATAGCTGGTGTCCTGTATGTGCCGGACGACAGAAACTGACAATTGATGAAATGAGGGCTGTCGCTCAAGGGCGTGGTGGTCGCTGTCTTTCTGAACAGTATGTGAATAACGAGACGAAACTATTGTGGGAATGTAGTCATGGGCACAGATGGGAAACGATTCCTAGCCTGATAAAGAGAGAGGCATGGTGTCCAGTATGCGCAGGGAATGCCAGGCGTTCTTTAGATGAAATTATTGCAATTGCTGAATCTCGTGGTGGTAAATGTCTGTCAACAAAATACCAAAACATAAGCACAAAACTCAGATTTAAGTGTGAAACGAATCATGAATGGGAGGCCAGACCTTCTACAATCAAAAAGGGCCATTGGTGTCCTCACTGTGCTGGTAGCGCAAGATTGTCTCTTGATGATATGCAGAAAATTGCGATGAGTCGTGGCGGCAAGTGTCTTTCCGGCCAGTACAAAAACAGTCAGTCAAAATTGAAGTGGGAATGCGCCCATGGGCATAAGTGGGATTCTGTACCAAACAGCATAATCAACGGCACGTGGTGTCCTCATTGTTCTTCCGGTCTGGGAGAAAGAATCTGCCGCGAGCATTTCGAGCAAATTTTTTGTGATACGTTTCCCAAAAGCTATCCGACATGGCTGGTCAATGACGACGGGAATCAGATGGAGCTTGATGGTTATTGCGAAAGGCTCGGCATCGCTTTTGAGTATCAGGGAGAACAGCACTATTCGTTAGACACGCATTACATCACTTCTGAGCAGGAGCTGGAACGAAGGCAGCGCCATGATGAAATGAAACTCAATCTCTGCCAGCAAAATGGAGTTTATTTGTTTCAAATCCCAGAAATCTGGAAGCGCATTGAACTGGCAGACCTGAAACCACTGATCCTGAAGCAATCCTCTGAGCCTGGTGTAGCTTTGCCATCCGGTTTCGAAAACATCACTATCAATCTCTTGAAGGCATATTCATCAAACAGTTCATTTGAAACCTTGGCAGAATTAAATCGTCTTGCAACTGAAAGAGGCGGCAAGTGTCATTCGACTGTTTATAAAACCGTAAAAACTGGACTTTCCTGGGAATGCGGCGCAGGACATCATTGGAAAGCAACACCGGACAGCATTGTCAGAGGATCGTGGTGTCCAGTGTGCGGAAAACAGAAATCTGCTGACAGCCGAAGGCTTGATATCGTTGAAGTCCATAAGATTGCACAGGAACGGGGCGGGAAATGCCTTTCGTCCGAATATGCATCTTCAAAGAATAAACTTCTGTGGGAGTGTGCACACGGTCATCAATGGGAAGCGAGGCTGACCAATATTAAAAATCGAAGTTGGTGTCCTTTCTGCGGGGGCAGAATGAAGCTGACGCTTGATGATATGCGAGCCCTTGCGGAAGAAAGAGGTGGCCGCTGTCTTTCAGAACAATATGCAAACAATCAAACCAAGCTGCTATGGGAGTGCGGCAACGGGCATCAGTGGTATGCCGCGCCGAATAAAATCAAGATGGGAACCTGGTGCCCCACGTGCGGTGCTGAACGAAGGGCGTCGAAAAAACGGCTGACAATTGAGGCAATGAAGGAATTGGCCGAAGCGAAAAGCGGCAGGTGTCTTTCGAATGTTTATAGGAATGCGAATTCAAAACTATTGTGGCGCTGTAGTAATGGTCATGAGTGGGAAGCAATTCCGGCAAGTGTTATCAAAGGGCATTGGTGCCGGAAGTGTTACCATGACTTTCGAAAGGTCTAACTGTTTTGTGTTGTATGGTGTGTATTGTGGAGAGAAGTAATTTTTCTTAGCATTATGCTGTTTTGTGCGGTTTGATGTGATGTTAAATTAAAGACCTCGAAATACTATTACAACAATTGAAATGACATCACGTACTTGTAAGGAGAAAACGCTATGACCAAGAAAGACACTGCTATCCACGAATTTTCCAAAGAACTTGAAATGGCTCTCGCATATTCAAATCGAGATAATTTTATACAATTCATCGGTGCCGCAATACATGGGCTTGGTGTAAATGGAATAATCAATGACAAGCTTGGTTTGAAAGTATGTAACCGTATGCGGATTGGTGAAAAATGAGTCTAACCCCCGAAATCATCCTCAACCTCTGGTACTACGTCGATGAAGATCAACAATTTATCTTCGCCCTTGCCGGTCGGGCATACATTACCAGCGGCACCGACGAAGAGAAAACCATTCTGCTGAAACAGCTTGCCAGAACCGATTATCCCCTGGCGCTCAAACTTCCAACACCTGACCGTTACGTTACCTTTTTTGCCGATAAAATGCGCCCTGGCATTGCCCCTGTCTCCGAACTGGACGATCCGGCAACGCAACTGTTTGAAGAGGTGTATCAGGCGATTGAAGCGGACTTGGCAAAAAAGGCAGAAGACCGGGATTGGCCTCTGGATGATTATAAAATCCCCGACAATCCACTTTTCGTCATGACTGCGCTTTATCAGGAGGATGAAGGTGGAGTGCGTGTGTTGGGGGTGGCGGAATGAAAAAACTCCCAATTCCGAACGTTCGGAAATTAACTAACATACTGATATTGAAGAATACAGCTTCAAAAATCATCCAAATTTTTCAGCCAGTAAGGCATGAGATGCTGGAGCGTCCATAGATGTACCACTGCAAAAAAAACTATTCATAAAAGGTATAACCATGAACATCCCCAACCCCTCCTAAAATAGGAGGGGGAGCTTGTAATGCACCTTATTGTGTAGCGGAGCGAACAAAATGACCAAAAAAGAAACTCCCGGATAACCAGATCAGTGTCTATCAGAAATGCGTCACGATAACCGGAGCAGCAGATGATAAAGGAAATACATGAATATTCAAAACGTCAAAGGCTATGACGACTTCCTGGGAGGTCTGAGGTCGCGCATACGTGCCGCTCAGACACGAGCTGCACTGACGCTCAACCGTGAACTGGTGTTGTTGTACTGGCAGATTGGGCGCGATATCCTGACTCGCCAGAAAGACGAAGGGTGGGGAGCCAAGGTTATTGATCGGCTGGCAAACGATCTGCGTAGAGAATTCCCGGATATGAAGGGCTTTTCCCCAAGAAACCTGCTATTCATGCGCTCGTTTGCTGAAGAATTCACGGGAGAGGAAAAAGTGAAACAGCTTGTTTCACAATTGCCGTGGGGACATGTTGTCCGGCTTATTCAAAAGGTGAAACCTGCTGAAGAGCGCGAATGGTACATCCACAAAACCATTGAACACGGCTGGTCGCGTGACATTCTTGTAATGCAGATTGAATCACGCCTTTTTCATCGTCAGGGAAAAGCTGTTACCAACTTCGCCGCTACACTCCCCCCGCCTCAATCCGATCTGGCACAACAGACCTTGAAAGATCCATATGTATTCGACTTCCTTGGCCTTGGTGATAAAGCTCAGGAGCGTGAGGTTGAACGGGAGCTTGTGAAGCATATCACCAGTTTCTTACTGGAGTTGGGTGCCGGTTTTTCATACATCGGAAGGCAGGTTCACCTGGAGGTTGAAAAAGAAGATTTTTATCTCGACCTGCTTTTTTACCACCTGAAGCTGCGCTGCTTTGTGGTGATCGAGCTGAAGACCGGGGCGTTCAAACCTGAATATGCAGGAAAGCTCAATTTCTATCTATCTGCGGTGGACGCTACAATGCGCCATGAAAGCGATAATCCTTCCATTGGCCTTATTCTCTGCAAAGATAAGAAGGGATTGATAGCAGAATATGCACTGAAGGATATTTCAAAACCTGTCGGAATTTCAGAATACCAACTTGTAGCGGCAATACCTGAAAACCTGAAGGGAAGTCTGCCAACGATTGAAGAACTGGAAGCTGAGTTTTCTGATGATGTGAGAGAGGACGGAGTGGAGCAAGTGAAGAAATGATCAAACCTGTCATAATTAGAGATTTACCTGTGAAAACGATGAATCTAATGTTTGATTTGATGGTTACTCAGAGCGGAATTTGTACAACAGTTTCTGTCTGTTTCTCTCCATGAAAACAGACTACCTTCCCATAGACGAAATACTTCCCAAGCTGATTGATGCTATTGGTGCTCATTCCAATGTGCTGTTGCATGCACCGCCGGGAGCGGGTAAAACCACCCGGGTTCCGCTGGCATTAGTTCAACACTTATCCCTGACTGCCGGAAAAATAATCATGCTGGAACCACGCCGGTTGGCGGCAGTATCGGCGGCCCGCTGGATGGCAGCCACCTTGAGAGAAGAGGTGGGGCAAACCGTTGGCTATCGTATCCGCTTCGAGAACCGGGTGTCAGCCGCCAGCAGGATCGAGGTGGTGACCGAAGGAGTGCTGACCCGCATGATCCAGCAAGACCCGCTCCTGGAAGGGGTGGCGCTGGTGATTTTTGACGAGTTTCATGAGCGGAGTCTCCAGGCTGATTTGGGGCTGGCGCTCTGTCTTGATCTGCAACGGCAGGTGCGGGAAGATCTGAAGTTGCTGGTCATGTCTGCCACGCTGGAAGTGGAACCGCTCACCCGGCTGCTGGGTGGGGCACCGCTGGTTTCATCACCGGGACGTTCCTATCCGGTGCAGATTATGTATCGCGAGCATCCTCCCTCACTCGATCTGGCAGCGCGGGTCAAGGATGCGGTGCTGCATGCTTTGCAGGAACATGAGGGGGACCTGCTGGTGTTTCTTCCTGGCGCCGGGGAAATCCGGCGTGTTGCCGATTCCCTGGCAGTGGCGCTGGGGGAACGTCCGGTTGCCATCCGTCCGTTGTATGGCGAGCTACCGTTTGAAGAACAACAACGTGCCATTCTGCCTGGGCAGGGGCGTAAGGTCATACTGGCAACCAGCATTGCCGAAACCAGCTTGACCGTGGAAGGGGTGCGGATCGTTATCGACAGCGGTCTGGCACGGCGCATGCGGCACGATCAGGGGAGTGGCATGAATCGACTGGTGACGATCCGCGAGTCCCAGGCTTCGGCAATCCAGCGTAGTGGCCGGGCTGGCCGCACCGCCCCCGGTGTCTGCTATCGTCTCTACAGCCAGCACAGCTACCATGCCATGGTACCCCATACTCCGGCGGAAATGCTGGAGGCCGATCTGTCGCCGTTGCTGCTGGAACTGGCCGCCTGGGGTGTCTCTGACCCATCCACCCTGCAATGGCTTGATCCACCGGCCGGGAGTTCACTGGTCGTCGCCCGTGAGTTGTTGTGTCTGCTGGGAGCGCTTGACAAGCATAACCTTATGATTACCCCGCTTGGCCGGGAAATGGCGAAGTTGCCGCTTCATCCCCGTTTGTCGGCCTTGTTGATGCGTGGAAAACAGCTCGCATGTCCGGCGCTGGCTTGCGATCTAGCGGCGCTGTTGTCCGAGCGGGATATTGTCCGCAGCAACGCTCTCCGGAGCGGCGGTTACCATGCCGTTGAAGATAACGGTTTGTCGGTAACCGAACGTCTGGAACTGTTCCAACGCTGGCGGGATGGCCGATCCGTTCCGGCTGGCCTGCAACACAACCTGCTCAAGTCGGTGGAGCGGGTAGGGGGGCAGTTGCGACGATTGATCAAAACAGGAAGGGCAGATCAGGGAGGAGAGCATCTGGTGGCGCGCCTGCTTCTGGCTGCCTGGCCGGATCGCTTGGCGCAGCGGCGTGAGGGGAGTGGCGAACGGTATCTGCTCTCCAACGGCTGTGGCGCACGGCTGGCTCGTCCCGACCGGTTGCGGGACTCAGGGATGCTGGTGGCGGTCTCGGTGGCGGGAGTGACGGCGGCTGATTCGATTATCCATCTGGGAGAAGCTCTGCCGCACCAGGTTGTGCGGCAGGAGTTGCAACAGCAGATCGTTGTGCGGCAGATCTGTGAGTGGGATCCCCGGGAAGGGAGAGTCAGCGCCTTCCAGGAAGAATCGTACGGTGCGCTGGTGTTGACACGCCGTCAAATTTCACCAGAAGGCGATCAGTTGCAGCAGGCGTTGATCATGGCGATCCGTCAATCGGAACTGCGACTGCTGGCCCGTCCTCCCGCATTTTATCAGCTTCAGGCGCGGATCATGCTGCTGCGGCGCAGCTTTCCCGCTGACGACTGGCCCGATGTATCCGATCCGGCGCTCAGTCAGTCGCTGGAGAACTGGCTGGGAGGGCATCTGGGGGGAATCCGCAACGCAGATCAGCTGGCGCGGCTCAATAGCACCGATCTGCTGGGGCAACTGCTCGATTACCGGCAGCGTCAACGACTGGAACAGCTGGCGCCAACCGCCTTGCGTGTCCCTAGTGGTTCCCAGATCAGGATCGACTACGGTGAGGAAGATTATCCTGTGCTGGCGGTGAAACTGCAGGAACTGTTCGGCTTGGCAGAAACGCCGACCGTTGCCGATGGCCGGGTGCCGTTGTTGCTGCACCTGCTGTCACCAGCCGGTCGACCGTTGCAGGTGACCCAGGATCTGAAAGGTTTCTGGGACGGCTCCTACCATCTGGTCAAAAAAGAGATGAAGGGACGCTATCCCAAGCACCCCTGGCCTGACGATCCCTGGAATGCCGCCCCGACACGGCGGACAAAACCTAAACCGGGTTGAAACCGGCATGATGCTGGATACCCAGCTCAAGGAGATATGGCATGGCACGCTGCTCAAATTGTAAAGCCCCGCTGGCGGACGGCTCGATTGTCTGTGATTACTGTGGCAACCGGAATGATCTGGATTTGCAGGGAGTGCATTATTACACCACCCATCCGATTGATCAGCCGCGCTTTTGCCCGCGCTGCAACGAAAAGAAACTGGCTACCCTTGATCTCAAGCTCAACGGTACCTTTCTGATTGAACGATGTGACAGTTGTCTGGGGCTGTTCTTTGATCCGGGAGAACTGGAAGCTGTTTTGGAAGCAACGGTCAGTAATGTGTCTGGAATTGATCGTACCGGTCTTGATCAACTCAACGCCCAACGGCGACCCAAGGAATACCCGATTTCCTATCTCAAATGCCCGGTTTGTTCCCAGCTTATGAACCGCGTTAATTTTGGTGCCAAAAGTGGTGTGATTGCCGATCGTTGCAAAGCACACGGACTCTGGCTGGATGGTGGTGAGCTGAGACATCTGCAGGAATGGATGAAACTGGGTGGGAAAATGCTGGATCAGGAACGGCAACATCAGCAGCAGTTGGAAGATATCCGTCGTGAACGGGAGGTCCGGGATCGTCAGAGCGGCGGTGTCTATGAGCCATCACCATTCGACGGTTACGGTGATGTCCTGAGGAATTCCGATCCGGATCTGTTTGATATTGTCTTCAAGGCGTTGCGGATTTTTACACGGTGGTGAGAGCCTGGAACCGGGAAATACCTGGCGCCAACCAGGCAGAATCAATACCTGTTCAGCTTTAAGATTACCCCTCGATTACAGATTCAACATCTGGCAATCATGAGGTAATCTCGAAGCCGAAAAGTTTTTGTGTGGTTTTGTCTCGTTCCGTTCAGGCGCTCAGTGCAAATTCCGCAGTTCCTATTTCCATCAGGTACAAGCGGATGTCGATCGAGTATTGTTCGCCCGATTCCTTGATCAAGGTGGTCAGCTTTTCAAGGATGGTCTTGGCCAGTTTGTTTTCCGTGGAGATCCGTGGGTCGTTTCTCTTGGCAAAGATCAGGATTTTGATGTCGGAACCGACGTCACGCGGACTGGCCTGGGAAAACATCAACGAAACCTGTTCCGGTTTGAGCGGTGCCAGATTTCCACCCGGAACCTCCAAAACTTCCGAGAAGATCACCGGCAATCTGGTTGACATAAGATCAAGTGTACCTTCCGTGACGTTCGCTTTGCAAACGATTGATGCATTCATTAGTCTTCCCCTCACTTTTTTAGACTTACTTGACCAGCATACGTAAAAAAAGGTCACAGCTTGCTGCTGTCACCTCTTGTTGGTATGATCTGAAGCAAGTTGGGAATAGCACACTTTGAAAGAACATTCAAGGATGCTTTGATCTCGTTTGCTGCCAGGTTTGCCGCTGTTGCTGGTCAAAACAAGCTGACTGACCGGTGGCATGTAACGTGCAGCGTACTGTCGCAAGTTGGCTGGCGTACTGAAAATGGTTCTTGCCGGAAATTTGCATGCAGGTACTTGCAATGGGAGGTTATATGGAAAAAAGAAATTTTACCCGGGTTGCTTACACGGAGTGTGCATCATTCAAGTACGAGGATCAGCTCTTTGTGGGGGATGTTCAGGACATCAGTCTGCAGGGGATGTACATCAAATCCGATAAGGAGTTGCCGTTGCATGCGGCGGTCGAGGTGACGGTGTATCATCCGCTCCATTCTTCATTTCACCTGTTTGCCAGGGTGGTTCGTCACGCAAAAGAAGGGCTGGCTTTGCGGGTACAGGGGATTGACGTCCGGTCGTTCACCATCCTGAGAGATTTTGTGGCAATGCAAAGCAAGAATCACAATCTCATTTTGCGTGAAACCTATAAAATAGTTGGGTGTATTCATTGATCCAGGGGGCAGCTCGGAAAAGGGCTTCTGCCAGGTGTTATTCACACTGCTGACGACCCTGTCGAAAAACTTTACACAGTTCTTTTTTGGCCAAGATCTCACACACCTCGACAGGTGAATCAAAGGAAATTATGACTGAACAGAAAAAAGTTTCTCCTATTCTCAGCCGTTGTCTTCCGTTTGCAGTTTTCATGATGTTCATTGGTTTTGATGAGTTCATGCGTTATCTGGCACAACATGGGGTGATTGTGCTGGGAGATACAACCCTTGCCTATCTGTATCCCGTAAAAACCGTGGTTGTAGCGTGGCTACTGTACCATTATCGGGGCGAATACCGGGAACTGTTGTTCAAGGATCTGGCAACTATTCCGACAACCGTGGCGGTATGTGCAACAGGTCTGCTGACATTCCTGCTCTGGGTAAATATGGATTGGGCGCCCGGGGTTGCCGCACCCCTTCCAGGTTTCAACCCGACGCTCTTTCCCGGAAAAATAACCCCGATTGTCATGGGAGTGTTTCGTGTCTGCGGTGCCGTGCTGGTGGTGCCGTTGATGGAAGAGCTGTTCTGGCGTTCCTTTGTGATCCGCTACATTATGGACAAGGATTTTCTCCGGGTTCCGGTGGGGGCGTTTACCCTGTCATCATTTTTAGCGGTCACGGTGCTGTTCGGGCTTGAGCACACCTTTATTCTGGCGGGGATGATGGCAGGAGCCATGTACAATCTTGTTCTTTACCGTACTCGCAGTATTGCCCAATGCACCCTGGCCCACGCAGTAACCAATCTTGCCTTGGCGCTGTATGTTCTGGTCACGGGGAAGTGGTATTTCTGGTAGTGTAAAATTAGTCGACAAGTAGCACCGGTCGTCGCCTCCCAAAGGCGGCGACCATATTTTTCATCTATCTCTTCAGCCTCTCTCCTTGTATTCCCCTCTTTGTCGGAACTCTTTACAGTTGTCTGTTGTAGTCGAAGCGTGTCGTGATCGTACCCAGGATTGAGTCAATGTGAGTCCCATGAAATAAAGTGTTGGGTGTCTAAACTCCACAATTTGCTGAAAAAGCACGGGTTGCCTGAGGTGTTCGGTCTTGTGGAATAATTTATTATAGTAAAAAGCCGCTTCTCTTGCCCCTGCCCCGTAGCTCATCTCTTCGCATGAAATCCAGAAAATACCATGTAATGCCCGCCGAATGAATATTACCCGGTTGCTGTTCTTGACGTAGCGTCGATATTTTTAACAGTGATGGTCGATTAGTAGTTGTGTTGTAAAAAAGTTTATAAAATCAATATTTTATAAATTGGCATGTAATCTGCTATATCTGGTCAGGCAAGCAGAAGTGTGTGTTTAAATAATTGAATCTTATCTGACTCACAAGGTGTACAAAAACAAAACATAGGAGGATCAAATGAAAAAGAGAGCTATTTCGTTATTGGCAGCGGTAGCATTGGTTGTAGCATCAGTTAGTTTGGCCAGTGCATTGACCATCACTAATGGTAGTTTTGAAACTGGTAATTTTAATGGGTGGCTTGCAAGCCCATCAAGTGGAACTACCAGTGTTGTCACAAGCGCAACAGCATATGATGGAACGGTCTATAACCCGACTCAGGGCACCCGTCTTGCGCAACTTACAACAGATTCTGCGCTACTTCAGTTTAATTTGCATTGGAATACTGGAGATAAGATTGGCTTTAATTGGGCTTTTTTGACCAACGACTATTTACCATATAACGATTTTGCCACATTTACAATTACCGGCTCTACGGATACAACGAATTTCGCACTTTCTGATGTTAACACTGTTGGGAGTTTTGGGGACAGTGGGTGGAAGAATTTTGCCTACACTTTCAAGGGAACTGGAAATGGCATGATTACGTTTGCGGTACAGAATGACACTGACCAGGGTGGATCATCAACTCTTCTGATCGACAATGTTACCAATAATCCCGTTCCCGAGCCTGGCACTATGATGCTGCTTGGCGTTGGTATGCTCGGTCTGGCAATCTACGGCAAACGTCGTATGAACAGTAACAGCTAAACCGGTCTCAGGCCACACTTATATTGCCGAACAACTAAAGGCATTGCTCCGGCAATGCCTTTAGTTGTTCGTGGAGATTAGTAAGGATGGGTATGGTATCTGAATAGTAGTATGTCGGAACTTTTTACAGAGTACCGCAAACCAGGGTGAGTTGCGGCAGAGTAATGTAATATCAGTGCGTTATAAAATGGCACGCCTATTGCTTTAATTAAAATGTAAAACGGCTGGTGTGCGATCACAGGTTCAGGAAGAGAACACAGCATCATTACAGGTCAGGGAGTCAGTTATGGCCTGTTTTGTGCCACGTGCGGGAGGTAAGTAAAATGATATGTCGTAGTAATACCACGAAGTGTGCCAAGCGATTGGCCAAAAAGATAACCGTTGCAATGGCGTTGCTGGTGTGTGCTGTTTGTACCGATACGGTACAGGGCGCACCGCTTGATCTGACATTGCAGCCATCGCCAAGCATCTTCAGTGATGCCATTGATGTGAATTACAATTCCACCACCCAGACTTTCATCGCCAGTGGTTTTGCCGAACATATCCACAATGCAACCGCAGCTCCTCTGTCAATTGTTAACGGTCAGTTTGAGATTGCTGCCACCATCGCACAGGATGGCAGCTTTCGTGATGGTACTCTGACCATTACCGGCGAGGTGCCGTCACTTGGTATCAGTCAGGGGAAATTGCTGGTTGGGAAGCTGAGTTCACTTGGTTATGGCGTGGCAGGCGGGGCAGTGGAGTTTAAATTTGCTACCACTGATGGGGCGTTATTCTATCAGTATGGTCCGGAGACTAAAGTAATTTTGGGGCAGAGCGGCTTTGCAGGGAGCTTTTCCCGGAACTTCTCCAATGGTGCCATTGGGGTAGCCAGTATTGGCTGGTAAGCAGGCTCCATTATATTTTCTGTTATAAACTTAACTATAAACTACGGCACTAAAGGGAGGCCACATATGGCACGGATAGCAAGGAACAATTGGTTGAAGAAGATTGGCATACTCAGCGCTGTTATGGGCTCATTATTACTCGGTGGAATGAATCATTCTTCGTATGCCTTTCCGGCTGGAACCATTGATAATCCAGATATATTGGCTCAGGTTGATGGATTTACTATGAGTTCTAACCCTACCACCTTCTCACCGACGGGTGGTGTGGCATTCACGTTTCATCCAACAGCAAGCACGACAATTGACCTGAGCAGTTATGCCGGTAACAGCGCCTATCCCTTTCTCGATCTTTCAGCTGCAATTAATGCAGGGGCACTGGGATCTGGAACAAATTCATTTCAAATATACTATGACACGAACGGAAATAGTGCATTTGATATGGGCATCGAGCAGCTATTGCTCTTTGGGAATATAACTTCGCTTACTACCGTAGCTTCAACGTACTATGATTTCTTTTTTGCGACTGATACAAACAGTGAACTTTATAATTATTATAAGTTTGGTGGCATCATTGAAGTTAACACTGACGGAGACGTTAATATAAAAACTGTTGTTCCAGAGCCTTCGACCATACTGTTATTGCTATTTGGAGTCGGTGGGCTTGGTCTACTTCACAGAAGAAAATCACGTGCATGAATTTGTAATTAATGGTTTATCAGTATGTTTGTAGGCAGCGAATACTTAATACAGTAAATGGGTTATCAGGGGATAGTTATGAAACGGAATATAGCACATACAACAGTACTACTATTTGTTTGGTTAACTGCAATTGCTGTCCTAACAGGCAATGCCTTTGCAACACCACTCGGTGTTAAGCCCAGTTATCCCAAGATTACCTTTGACACGGTAAGCAACCCCAGTTCCAATGACATCAACTATGATGCTACTACAGGAACAATGACCATATCAGCCCTACCGGTAGCTTACACATGGGTATCAAGAAAGAGTGTTAGTATAACAGGGTCAAAAACATTGACGATTCGAGTGCATATTGATAATTCAGGCGCTGTTGTTCCGGATCAACCAGGCGATCAGGTTGTTATTACCGGTGACATCAACGCCAATGGTTCCTCCTATACCGGCACTCTCCTGACCGGTAAAATAACCCGTTTCGGCTTCATTCATACTAATAGCACAACCAATGATTTTGACTTCCGTTTTACACCTAACGGTGGTTCACTGTATGATCAATACAAAAGTGGTGACATAGGGGTTACGATTACCAGTCTGAACTCCACCTTCACGGGGAATTTTTCTTCCAGTTTTAAAGGGAGCGCCGAGGGAACCGTGGGCGCGATTGCCGGACCTCACATAGATTTGACGGAAGCCTGCAGCGACGCTCAAGGGCAAGGTCCGATCCAGTTTTCGGCCACCATTACCAACACGGGAACGGAAAACCTGACCGCTATTAGCTGTAGCAACATTCCCGATGTCATCCTGACCGGTGTTCCCAGCGAACTGGCCATCGGGGCAACTGCCACGATCAGCGGCGCCTATCAACCATCAGTCACTCCATCAACCAATACACTGACCTGTAAAGCAACCGGTTCCGGCAGTCAGGTAACCGTAACCAAGGACGCCAGCGCGACCTGTAAGGTTGTTGCGACACCGGCTTTTACCATTTCCGAAACCTGCACCAATGCCACTGCACCTGGCCAGCCGATTACGATTACGGGGGAACTTACCAATACCGGCACAGAAACCTTGACCGGCTTCAGTTGTTCCGACAGCCGCGGCGCTACCCTGACCGGAGTTCCCACTTCCCTGGCTCCCAATGCTATGGCTACCGTAACCGGCAGCTATGTTCCGGCCACCAGTAATTCCGAAAGCAGCATCAGCTGCACAGCCCAGGGAGGAATGGACAATGTGACGGTATCGGCCAGTTCCAGCGCTACCTGTAACATCACTACCAATCCTGCCCTGACGGTGGCGGCGTCCTGCAGCGACGCCCCGGCGCCGGGACAACCGGTAGTCATTTCTGCGATCATCACCAACTCGGGGAATGAAGCTTTGACCGGATTTGTCTGTACCGATTCTCTCGGTACGACACTTACCGGTGTGCCAAGTGGATTGAATTCCGGGGAAACTGCCACCATTACCGGCAGCTACACTCCCACCAACAGCTCGGTCGTCAACACCGTCACCTGTAACGCCAAAGGTGTTATCAACGGTGCGCCGGTTTCGGCCAACTCCAGCTCCACCTGTAACATCACCACCAACCCAGCCTTGACTGTTTCGGCTTCCTGCAGCGATGCGCCGGCACCCGGACAACCGATTACAATCACTGCTACCATCACCAACTCGGGCAACGAACCACTTACGGGAGTGGTATGCAGCGATACGAAAGGCTCAACCCTATCCGGTGTGCCAAGCTCGCTGAATACGGCGGTGAGTGCTACGATTTCCGGCAGCTATCTTCCAACCGGTAGCGGTTCCATCGATACCATTACCTGCAATGCGACCGGTTCAATCAACAATGCTTCGGTTACGACACATTCCAGCGCAACCTGTAATATCAAGGCTAACCCTGCATTCACCATTGTCGAGTCGTGTACCAATGCGCCTGCTCCAGGGCAGCCGATCAGTATCTCGGCAGTCATAGCCAATGCCGGCAATGATATTCTTTCCGGGTTCATTTGTACGGACAACAAAGGGGCAGCTCTTAACGGAATACCGTCCACACTTGCCCCTGCTGCTTCTGCTACGATCACCGGCAGCTATATGCCGGCCAGCAGCAGCGAGACCGATTCAATCACCTGCAGTGCCAAAGGGATCACCAATGGGACAGCAGTTAGCGTGACCTCCAATAACTCAACCTGTGGCATTGATCCTGCCGCCTGTATCCAGATTAAAAAACAGGTCAGCACCAGCTGCATCATTACCGGCAGCAAGGATCAACACTGCCAGTCCGATGAAACCAAAGCGGAGTACTGTCAACGTAGCGATGCCGATCAAAGCTACTGTACTAACATTTTGCAGACTAAGCTGACCTACTGTCTCAACGTCACTCTCAAACAATCCCACTGCGGCAGTACAGAAACCAAGCCGACCCACTGTTCCAAGCCGGTCAATGATGTTGATTACTGTGGCAAGGATCTTCCCAAGGATAATTACTGCCAGGCTCCGGTAGAGCCTGTATGCACACCGGTCTGGCTTGATGCCGATAGCAAGGATACCGCAGCAACCATGGATCATTACCGGCATAGCTATGCTGAAAATGGTACTGATCTGTTGAACAGAATCCTTAATGGCAGCTATGTTAACAACACCGTTGGTTGGCTTTTGAGTTCAATCTTTTACTATCAGGATGATACGAAACAAGGATCCTGTTCTGCTACTCCCACCTGTGGAGATCCCGATGCCACTCAGGGGGAGACGAAACCAACCAGTGCGGCTTACCGCTTGATTGTTAATAACTGCGGAATAACCGATCTTTCGCATGTGGTGATCAATGATCCGAAAATCGGTGTTACCAATTATGAGGCTGGTAACCTTAAAGGGGGGGGATCCTTGACCCTGACCTCCGCGACTATCCCGCAACTTGCCCAACAAAAGGAATACTGTGATACTTCCTTTGTGAATAGCGTCACCGTCAGCGCTCTTGACCCCTATGGTAATACCGTCACCGACGGTGATGATGCCTGGGTAGTCTGCAAAACCAAAACGTGTGTTTTCTCAAAGGAATATTGGGTGAATCATCCTGCCGACTGGCCGGTAAAAAACTTGGTGTTGGGGCTTCACAGCTATACGCAGCTGCAGCTGCTTGATATCATGGCAGCGCCGGTTAACGGCAATGGCCTGACAGCGCTGGCCCAGGTGCTGATCGTGGCCAAACTGAACGGTTCAACCGGTACCATGATGCCGTTGGCTGTTCAGTTGGCTGTCAATAATGCTGATCTGATGATCGGTTTTAAAGTTGCTCCTCCGGTCGGCACCGGCAGCTTGAACATTGGCTCGGTAAATTCGCTGGTTCTGACCCTTGATTCCTATAACAAGGGAACTTATAGCGGTGGTCCCACCCTCTGTGGTAACGATACGGAGTCGCCGGTATGCAGCGGTACCATCGGTGATTTTGTCTGGAACGATACTAACAAAAACGGAGTGGCAGGAAGCGATGAGTCTGGGATTGCCGGGGTTAAGGTATTCCTGAGCAACGGTAAGAGCACCATAAGCGATGCCAGTGGTCATTATCAATTCTCGGGGCTCTGCAAAGGGAGTTATGTGGTCAAGGTTACCCCTCCCACAGGGATGGTAGCCACCACCAGCACATCGGTATCGGTCTCCCTGGCTAACGACAACAGCAACAATCTGGGCACCGATTTTGGATTTGCCAAGCCGACGCTGATTTGTAGCGGTAAAATCGGTAACCGAGTCTGGAATGATGCCGACAACAACGCTATTCAAGGTCTCCTTGAGTCTGGAATTTCAGGAGTTGAGGTTACACTCAGTAATGGCGCCAAGACGGTGACCGACTGGTTGGGTAACTACCAGTTCAGCGGACTCTGTGCCGGTAGCTATGTGGTAACTGTGACACCTCCAGCCGGTTACACGGTTGCCAGCGGAACAACCAATCCGGCTCAGGTGACACTTGCCACCAACAGCAGCTCGTTGCAGAACGTTGATTTCGGCCTTCACAAGGCAGCGGTTCCAACCTGTACCGGTGTGATTGGCAACTATGTCTGGATCGATACCAATAAAAATGGTACCCAGGAAATTGCCGAGTCAGGTCTGGCAGGGGTGGTCCTGAAACTGAGCAATGGGCAGGCAGCGGTCAGCGACGCTGAGGGGCACTACCTGTTCACCGGTCTCTGTGCCGGAAGTTACACCATTACGGTGGTTACTCCCGCCGATTACACCCCCTCGCCGAGTCTGCAAGGGTTGAGTCGGGCTTTGGACAGTAATGGCACGCAAACTACGGTTACCCTTGGAGATAGTCGAACCTCCAATCTGACGGCTGATTTTGGTTTCTATAAAACTTCATCATGCGGCTGCTCAGCATCATGTGGATCTACCCCCCCATGTGGAACTACAACACCATGTGGATGTACCAAATAGTCATGGTGCGTCGTCAACAGGATGCAATAGCTCTGAAATAACAAGGTAAATCTGGTTCAGTAATAAAAAAGGCACTACTCGAAACGCACTGTGTGCGGATTGGGTAGCGCCTTTATTATTTGTGAAGTGTTGCGGTGCAGCCGGTTGAATTCTCATGCCGATATACGGCACAACCGATCCGGTAGTTCCTGAAACTATTCGCCGGAGGCGAGCGTTGTCAGGTTGTGTTTCTTGATCAGGTCATAGAGGGTCGGCCGGCTGACACCCAATTCCTCAGCAGCCTTCATGATATTGCAGTTCTGGTGGTCAAGCACGCTGGCGATCAACTCCCGCTCTACTTTGTCCCTGGCATCCCGTAGCGTAGTGATGCTTTGTGGCGGATCAGCGAGATTGGTTGCCATCCCTTCACACCCCAGATCCTCCGGTTCTATGGCGCTGTCGTCACTCATGATCACTGCCCGTTGTACCTTGTTGCGTAGTTCTCGTACGTTTCCCGGCCATTTATAGCTCTTGAGAAATGAGAGCGATGCCGAGCTGAAGCGTCGTACCTTTTTCCGGTACTCGTCATTGAAGAGGCGCAGAAAATAATTGGCAAGCAGGAGAATGTCGTCTCCCCGATCGCGCAATGGCGGAAGAGAAATGGTAATGACACCAATCCGGTAATAGAGATCTTCCCGGAATGCTCCTTCCCTGATAACCTTGGCAATATCCACGTTGGTGGCGCAGACGATGCGGGTGTCAACCGTAATGTCCTCCCGCCCTCCAACACGTTGCAGGGTCCCTTCCTGAAGAAAACGGAGCAGTTTTACCTGCAGGTTGAGGGGGAGTTCGCCGATTTCGTCCAGGAAGAGGGTTCCCTTGTGGGCGTATTGCAATTTTCCCATGACCGTGGCGTGAGCTCCGGTAAATGCCCCCTTCTCGTGCCCAAACAGTTCCGATTCCAGCAGATTGTCAGGAATTGCCCCGCAGTTGATCGGGATGAACGGCCCTTTGCTGCGTAGCCCAGATTCGTGGATTGCCTGTGCTACTAGCTCTTTTCCGGTGCCGCTCTCGCCGTTGATAAAGATCGGCACATCCGATGGGGCAACTTTTTTGATTGTGGCGAAGATTGACTGCATCTCCGAGCATTGGCCGATCATCCCACCCAACTCACGGGAGTTCTGCTCGATGGTCCGTTGCATGGAGCGGTTCTGTTCTTCCAGATTGGCCAGATGGAAAGCCCGGCCGATGATCACCCTCAAATCGGTCAGCACGGGAGGTTTTGGCAGAAAATCATACGCCCCCATCTGCATTGCTTTTAAAGCATTTTCCCGTTCACTGTTGCCGGTCAGCATGATTACCTTGAGATAGGGATCCTGTTCCAGCAATTCGGCCAGACCGCGAAATCCCTCTACCGAAGTGTCTTCGTGGGGTGGAAGCCCCAGATCGAGGATCACGACCTTCGGCTTGCTTTTCTTGAAAACAGCCATACCACTATTGACATCGCCTGCCAGCAGGACGGAGTATTCATCATTCAGCCCCCATTTCAGCTGCTGACAGATATCGGAATTATCATCAATGATTAATAGTTTTTCCACCCGCAACTCCTCAGAAAAAAACGATAAAATAGTTCTATAACTTGGAATCTATTGCTGTAAAAGCATGGGTAATCGTAGAGCAATCATGAAACTAAAAAAACGCAATTATTCAGTTTCCGGTTCTCTCTGCCGGCAAGGCTGCCTGATCTGCAAACCAGACCGTAAAGACAGACCCTTTTCCTTCCTCACTGCTGACCTCAATCTTACCGCCGTGCGCCTCAATAATCTGGCGGCACTGATACAATCCAATACCAAGTCCCTGTTTTTTGGTGGTTCTGAATGGCTTGAACAGTTCGGTGCGTACATAGCGGGATGACATCCCTTTGCCGTGATCGATGATTCTGATAAACGGCAGCCTGGAATGTCCGACGTTTATTTCAATCGCTTGATCTGGAGAGGATGCTTCGATCCCGTTCATGAGAAGATTCAGGATGACTTTCTGGATCTCATTCTCATCCGCACGAACCAACACGGCTGCTCCGGAAACCGGAATCTTTTTGCCAACCACCAATAGTGCTGTCCGTTCGGCCAGATCCAGCAGGTTTACTTGCCGTAAATGACCCGGATCCTGACCGCCCAGGTTTTTCAGTCTGCTGATCAGTTTCTGCATCTTGTCAACGGTGTTGCGGAGCGATGTCAACATGTCTTGCTGGAACTCCGGGTTATGCAGATGCCGGGCTGAATTATCTACCATCAGGGAGAGGTTTGATACCAGATTTTTCAAATCATGTACCACGAAAGTGGCAACATTGCCGATCACTTCGATTTCACGGGCGTGGGTGATCTGTTCCGATAACAGTTGATGACGAATAGCCAAAGATGCTTGGCGTGAAATGGTTTTCATCAGGTCGTAGTCTTCGTAAATATATATTTCCTTGGGATTGATCGGCTGCCCCAGGACGATAAAACCATCCAACTGTTCTCCATTGAAGAGCGGTACAATGAAAAAAATTCGGTTGTCTTTGAAGTATTTTGAATCCTCAGGGATGATTTCTGGAGTCTCTTCAAGGATGTTGATGATCCAGGCACTCCCGGTCATGAACCGGACCAGTGAATTGTCCGCAGCGATTACTCTTTCCTGCAGATCCATCTCGTGTTCTGCCTGCAAACAATATCCGTCCTGATTTTCTTCCAGGAGAAACAAGGCTGAGCCGGTAATGCCAAAAATATCGCAGTAGGCAGAAAGTATGCGCTGTAACAGTTCATCACCCGTATGGGAAGTTGACAGCTGTTCGGTGAAGCGGAGCCACTGGGTGCGATAGTCATGTTTGTGTTGGTAAAAGTTTTTGTGCAGCACTACTTTTACTTCCCGCCGGACTCGCTCGGAGAGTAGCAGCAGCAGTAATCCGATTCCGATTAGAAAGGCGAGGGAGATTGTTATGGCACGCGGCATAAAGAGACCGAAATGCTGCATCCCTTCTCCCATAAGACCGAGCATCACCAGATAGATCCCGACGGCAAACAGAACTACCGATTTGAACGCTATCTGGCGGGATACCTGGATACGAACCTTGCCGCATTTGCGTGTCAGAGGATAGGCCATCAGGGCTAACGCCACCAGGTAGAGGAAGGAGCGTAACGGCAGATAATTCAGATTCAGTGACCGGTATAATAAAGCCTGACTGTAATAGAATACCTGTACCGTCACCATGGTTCCGAGCCCGATCAGTGCAAACTTGATTCTCCAGAGTGCTTCCGGTGAGGCATTGGCCAGAGTAATTTCGAAATTTACCAGCGTCGCCACCAGGCAAACCATGATGGCGATATAAAAATACAAGCCGGCGGTTCCGAGAAAAAGAAGTCGCTCATCGGGAAAATCAGGGGCATAAAAAAAACTGTTCAGCGGGAGCAGCAGGGGGAGAACAGAGAGCAGGAGCGCCGCTGTGACGGTCAGGTTGGCTAACAGGCTGGCGGATTTCCAGGCGGAAGTCTGACGTGCAAATGTCAGGCTGCAGAGCAACCAGCATGGCGCCAGAAGAGCTTCGGCGCTTAAGGCCCATGTTTTCCAATACAACGCGTGGGTCGGCATGATGAGCGACAACAGGTCAAACAATTCCAGCAATGAGGTGACGGTCAGGGCGGCACAGAGCAAGAGGCTGGCGCGGGAACGCTCCATAGAGAGAATATATCCTGCTCCAGCCAGCAGAATGGTGATGGCTGCTATGGAGATAATGGCACTATTCATGGGGGCTTTTGGCTGCAGTCACTTTCTTTAGCGGGGTGCCAGATTGTCCATATACCATGCCAGCGCCGAATCAAGCCCGCTATCAATGGTGTGGGTCGGTCGATAGCCCAGCAGGGTGGTTGCTTTGCTGATATCGGCCTGGGAGTGGAGCACATCTCCTTTGCGGAAATCACGGTAGACTGGCTGACACCCCTGGAGGTGCGGGTAATGGGGGAGTAAGCGGCTCTGCAGCATGCTGAAAAGTTGATTGAGCGATGTGCGTGCATTAACGGCAGTGTTGTAGATCTGGTTAATGGCACTCTGATCGGTGGTGGTTGCCGCCAGGATGTTCATCTGAATTACGTTCTCCACAAAACAGAAATCTCTGCTCGTTTCGCCGTTACCATTGATGTGAACCGTTTCCCCCTTGATCAGCGCCCTGATCCAGCAGGGGATGACCGCTGCATAGGCTCCCTCCGGGTCCTGACGAGGGCCGAAGACATTAAAGTAACGGAGTCCGATAGTTTCAGTGCCATAGGTTTTGGCAAAAACATCCGCGTACAGCTCGTTCACGTATTTGGTGACCGCATAGGGGGAAAGAGGCTTGCCGATGGCATCCTCGAATTTGGGAAGTCCCGGATGGTCACCATAGGTGGAACTGCTGGCTGCGTATACGAACCTTTTAACTCCCGCATCTCGTGCTGCCACCAGCATATTCAGAAAACCGGTCACATTATTTTCATTGGTGGCAAGCGGGTCTTCAATGGAGCGTGGTACCGATCCCAAGGCAGCCTCATGCAGAATGTAATCAACTCCGCTACAAACATCCTTACAGGTGGAGAAATCTCGAATATCACCTTTGACAAAATTTAATCTGGACCACTGTTGTTCAGTAACCTTGTTTTGTACCTGATCCAGATTGCGCTGACTACCGGTGGAAAAATTGTCAAGCCCCACCACCTGCTGGTCGAGCCGCAGCAAATATTCCAGTATGTTTGATCCGATAAATCCGGCCACACCGGTTACCAGCCATGTTTTGTGCTCTGTCCGAAGCTGGTTGAGTACCTGCTCATAACGGTTCATAACGTGCCCTTTCACTGCAGATCTTAAAAAAATCTGTAGCACAGCTGTGCAAAAATACCAACCGTCTTATTAAAATAACGTTCCTTAAATGTTTGGTGTGTAAATGATATAGTAACGTAATATTAAATGTTTGCGCTGTCTAGTGTAACTTTTGACAGTTGATTTGTCGTTAATTTTAGTGAAAAGCTATTATTAAAGTTGCGTATCAATCAATCGTTGATACTCTATATTAATTGTACGTAACAGTGAGGGAGAATTCTTGAAATGAAAAAACTGATACTCGGATTAACAGTGTTGCTGGCGCTGACGGCGTGTTCAGGAAAGAGCAAGGAAGAGCTGTACAGTGAAGGTGTGAAACAGTTGAATGCTTCCAATCCGGGGGGAGCGATTGTGCTCTTGAAAAATGCTTTGGAGAAGGACGAGAACTATCTGGATGCCCGTTTTCAGTTGGCCAAGGCGTATGCCCGTATGGGTAAAAATGAACAGGCAGAAAAAGAGTTTCGCAAGGTTCTCAAGCAGAATCCTTTGCGTGATGAAGTACTGATCGAGTTGGCCGGCGTGTTAAACGCCACAAAACGTAGCGATGAGGCGTTCAAACTTGGTGAACAGTATCTTGCCAAACATTCCGGCAGTGTTGAGGGATTGGAAGTGCTGGGGATCGCCAGTGCCGTGAACAATCGTTATGACGAAGCCGAGCGCTATCTGCTGCAGGCTGTTGCTGCTGATCCGGCCCGTGCAAAAACAAAGCTTGAGCTTGCCGCAGTCTATGTTTCCTCTGAGAATGTATCGAAAGCCAAAAACCTGCTTGATGATCTGATCAAAGCTGATCTTAAGAATGTCCGTCCCTTGTATATGCTTGCCGCGATTGAAACCCGTGCCGGAAATAGTGATCGGGCTTTGGAGCTTTACCGCACGATTACTGCGAATCACACCACGGAAACAGAGGCTTCCTATAAATCGGGAATTATCCTGATTGGGAAAGGGGAACTGGATCAGGCGGACAAGCTTGCCGATGATCTCTTGAACAGATTTCCGAAGCGTGGTGATGGGTACCGTTTAAAAGGGTTGGTTTGCTATCAGCGGAAAAACTATGCTGAAGCAATGAACCAATTGCAGAGTTCTCTTAAATATACTCCAACGCTGGAAGCAATCCATTTTCTTGGACTCTGTTACTACAATCGCGGTGAGTTGGAAAGTGCTTTAAGTCAGTTCCGTAAAATATTGGATAATGTTCCGGACTCGCGACAGGCGCATCTGATGACCGCTACGATTCTGCTGGCCCAGAAACGGGTTGAAGACGCCATAGCTGAAATACAGAAGGTGCTGGTTAAGAACGACAACGATGCCGTAGCTCATAATCTGCTGGGCAATGCGCTGATGAGCAAAGGAAATTTTGAAGATGGCATGCGTGAATTTAACAGGGCGACTAAAATTGATCCCAAGATCGTTGATGCCTACCTGAAGCGAGGTTCGTATTATTTTAGTCAGGGGAAAAACACAGAGGGAGAAACAGAATTGGTAACGGCGGTTCAGGCCTCGCCGGACGTTATGAACAGCAGGTTGCTGCTCGCTTCCTACTATCTCAGAGCTGGGAAGTCCGAAAAAACCTTGTCGATTCTCCGCTCCGGTTTAACCGGCAAAAAGAGTGATGCCTTTCTCTACAACAGTATTGCCTCGGTCTACTTTTCACTGAACAAGCAGGATGAAGGCCTGAAAAACATTCAGAAGGCCAAGTCTACGGATCCGAGTTTCCCACTTTCCTACCAGAATCTGGCCAACTATTATATTGCAACAGCCAAATACGATCAGGCTATTGGGGAGTACACGGCCCTGTTGCGCAACGACCTCCGGAATTTCCAGGCCATGCTGGGGTTGGCCGGTTTATACGAAATTAAAGGGAATGACACCGAAGCGCTTGCATACTATCAAAAAGCGACCGAAACCAGACAGCCGCCGGCGTTTATGGCAATGGCGAGCTATCACTTGAAAAAACGGGACACTCCCAAGGCGTTGCAGGTTCTGGATGATGCCCTGAAAATTGATTCTCGCAACGTTGCCATTCTGGAGATGAAAGGGCGACTCCTGATAGGTGAGAAGAAACAGAAAGAGGCGCTCAAAACCTTTGAAGAAATCGAAGCTATCAATCCTGAAGCAGGCGTGCCCCTCAAAATCGGCGCCTATCTATCCATGAAAGAATTTAGCAAAGCAGTGGATCAGGCACGTAAAATTATTGAAAAATATCCTCGTTCAGCCCGTGGTTATCTGGTTCTGGCATCAATCTATGAATATCAGAAAGAGTATCCCCGTGCCATCAGTGAAGTGAAAAATGGTATTCGGGTCGATGGTAGCAATGCGAAGGCACATGTTTATCTGGGTAATCTCTATCAGGGAAGCAAAGATTACGCCCAGGCGATGAGCTCTTACGAAGAAGCATGCCGTAAACAACCTGACTTTGTTCCGGCACTTTTTGCCCAAGGGGCGTTGCTCGACAATCTTGGGAAAAGGAAAGAAGCGATGGCAAAGTATCGCAACGTACTGGGAAAAACGGATTCATATATTCCTGCCCTGAACAATCTGGCCTATCTTTGTGCTCTGGGATACGGCAGCAAGGAAGAAGCACTCAGTCTGGCCATATCAGCCTTTAAACGTGAACCGGGAAATGCCGGAGTAATGGATACGCTTGGCTTTGCTCTGTTAAAAAATAACCGTCCCGATGAGGCAAAAAAAGTCTTGGAAAAAGCTGTTAACCTGTTGCCGAATAATCCGACCGTGGCCTATCACCTGGCACTTGCCTATAAAGGTGCTGGGGACAAAGTAAACGCCCTGAAGATGGTTCAAAAAGCCCAATCTTTGGGAGAGTTTGCCGAAGCTAAAGAGGCTGTGGCACTGGGTGCCGAGCTAAAACGTTAAACCGGGAACAGCATGTCATTCATAGCCAAAATATTGATGGTGGTTGATGCGTTGCTGGCTGTTGCGGCTCTTTTGCTGGCAACACTGGCCAGGTTCGGATACGCTGAAGTACAGCAACTGCTGGGCGATAGTAGCATGCTGTATACGACGGTCATGTATGTTTTGGTGGTACTGTTCTCATCACACCTGATGGAAGTGTACGATCTGGGTAAAAACGTCAAAAAACGGGAAATCGTCGTTAATATCATGTTTGGGGGGGTAACCTCATTTTCGTTCCTCTCGGTGGTCTACTATCTTGATCCTGATATTCTGCTGGGTCGTGGAGTGTTGGTTCTCTCACTCTGTTGTTTTGGTTTGCTGCAATCGTGCTGGCATAGCTTGTTTCTGCTTGGTAAAAAAAATCCCCGTTTTTCCCAGAATGTGCTGGTTCTAGGAACCGGTGCTCTGGCGGCTCAAATCGGTGGATTGGTGGCTGCCAGCAACCGAAATTTCACGTTGGCCGGATACGCGTCATGTTATGTCAGCTCGGCAGAACATAATGCTGAAATCGAGGCGCTGGCAGTCCCACAAAGCGAGGTGCTTGGTAACTGTGATGATCTGCGGGATATTGCTCTACGAGCCAGGGCCGAAGTGATAGTGGTGGCACTCTCCGAGAGGAGGGGGTTTTTTCCGCTCCGGGATGTGTTCAGGTGCAAGTTGATCGGCCTGCAAATTATGGATGCCCCCTCGTTTTATGAAGTTGCCCTTGGCAAGTTGATGCTGGAGTCAATCACCCCCAGTTGGTTCATCTTTTCCAACGGATTTCAGCGCACAACAATCCTTGGTATCTGCAAGCGCGCTGTTGATATCATCCTATCCTGCAGCGGACTGTTGCTGACACTCCCTTTCTTCCCGTTGATTGCTCTGGCAATCAAGCTTGATTCACCCGGTCCGATCTTTTTCAGGCAGGAACGGGTGGGAAATATGGAAAAACTGTTTGTGTTGTTCAAGTTCAGGACCATGAGCCAGGATGCCGAGAAGGGAACCGGAGCGGTCTGGGCTGAAAAGAATGATCCCCGTATCACCAAGCTCGGGAAGTTTTTTCGAGGGTCGCGGATTGATGAAATCCCTCAATTGATCAATGTGTTGAAAGGGGATATGAGTTTTGTCGGACCGAGACCGGAACGCCCGGAGTTCGTGGAGAAGCTCAAACAGGTCATCCCCTATTATTCAAAACGGCACTTCATCAAGCCGGGATTAACCGGATGGGCGCAGGTTCGCTACCCCTATGGCTCGTCGGTCGAAGATGCTGTTGAAAAACTGCGCTACGATCTTTACTACATAAAAAACATGTGTCCGGTGCTGGATACGCTCATTTTTTTCGAGACCATCAAGGTCGTTCTCTTTGGCTTTGGTGGCAGATAATCAAGGCAGTGTTGTTGCCGGTCCGTTTTTCAGTTTCAAATTAAATTAGTACGGGAGGAATGATGATTCTTATGAAACAGCTACTGTTAATCGTTGCCATGCTTGTGCTGGTTCCGCTCTCTGCCTTATGCGGTGATTACGTGATTGGTGAGGGGGACGGACTCGATATTACGGTCTGGGGGGTCAAGGATCTGAGTTTTTCAGTCAAGGTGCGTCCTGACGGAAAAATAACCGTGCCCGGATTGGGGGATGTTGCTGCCAGTGGTCAGACTCCGGCAATCTTGCAGACTTCATTATCGGTGAAACTCAAGGAACTGGTAAAAAACCCGATTGTAACAGTCACCGTCCGGGAGATTACCAACAGCAAGGTCTATATCTATGGGGGAGGGGTCAAGGCCGGAGTATCCGATCTCTCACGCCGGACGACCCTGTTGCAGCTGTTATGCAGTATTGGTGAAATTAAAACTGCTGATCTGAAAAAATCATATCTGTTGCGAAACGGGAAAAAGATCAAAGCAGATTTTCACAAGCTGTTTATTGACGGTGAAACCGAGGAAGATATGCTGCTTGAGTCGGGAGACTCTCTGTTTATCCCACTTTTGCTGGATAAAAGTGTGTATGTTCTCGGTGCTGTCAATCAATCCAAAGCCATCGAGTATCGGGACGGATTGACGGTCATGGAGGCGATTCTTGAAGCTGGTGGTTTTACGAAGTTTGCCAGCCAGAATGATACCCAGATTCGAAGAAAAGAAGCAGGTAAGGAAGTTTCATTACCGGTCAGGGCAAAAGAGATCGTTAACGATGGCAATATGTCTCAGAACCTCAAACTCAAGCCGGGTGATTACGTGATCGTAAAGGAAGGTCTGTTCTAGGGAAGGTGACGTAGGAGTAACGTATACACAGAGTGGAGAATAACGATGGCCTCAAATGAAATGGATTACAAAAAATATCTTGTCCTGATCAAGCGGGACAAAAAAATATGCATTCTGTTTGCTCTGGTACTTATGACGCTGGTGATGGTAGCCAGTTATGTTATCCCGAGTAAATATGAAGCAAGTAGCACGGTCTTCATCGAAAAGAGTGTCATATCGGAATTATTAAAAGGACTGACCTTTACTCCTTCCGCAGAAGACAAAATCAAGGTGTTAACCTATGCTCTGAACAGCAGAACCCTGATTACGAAAGTAATCGATGAGCTTGATCTGAAAAAGGGGGGAGACGCTGAACTGGAAAATCAGATCAAACAGTTACAGAGTAATACCCAGATCAAGATCAAGGATAAGGAAGGGTTGTTTATCATCTCATTTCAGGACCGTAACCCTAAATTGGCCCGCGATTATGTCAATGCCCTGGTCAGGCGTTACATCGATGAAAATACCTCCAGCAAGCGTGATGAGTCGTACGGAGCGACTCAGTTTCTTTCCGAACAGCTGAACACCTTCAAGGCAAAACTGCTCAAGTCTGAAGAAGAAGCAAACGAGTTCAAACGTGGCGCTGGCGCCGTTGCCACCATGGATCCGACCACTGTTCTCAAAGATATCAACGATTCCCAACAGCGTGCCGATGATCTGAAAATCAAACAGGCGCAACTGGAATCAACACTGGCCGGCCTTGGTAAGTCAAATTCAGTCCAGTCAAATCTGCCGGCATTACAGAAACGATTGCAGGAACTGCAACTGCAATATACCGACAACTATCCTGAAATCATACGCTTGAAAGATGATATTCGTGCCCTGCAGGAACAGAAGGCGAGCGGTCAGGTTGCGCGCCCGGCGGATTCACTGGAGTATGATCGGCTTAATTCCGAACTGCGGGCCATGCGAAGGGCTGAGGCGAACCTGAACGCCAACATCGCCAGAAACCGCAGTCTGCTGCAGAATATTCCGGCTGCCAGGGCAAAACTTGACAGTCTGGAACGCGAAAAAGATTCTCAGAAAAATCTTTACGAGACGATGTTGGGTCGTCAGGGGCAGTCCGAGATGTCCAAACAAATGACGGTTCAGGATAAAACCACTGTTTTCCGGGTGGTGGATCCTGCGGTATTACCGATCAAGCCGGTCAGCCCTGATCGTATCAAGTTGATACTGCTCGGTATTGTGGCAGGAATCGCAGGCGGAATCGGTGTGGTGATACTCAAGGACCAGTTAAATGATACGGTCAAAAACGTGGATATGGCCAAGTCTTTTGGATTGCCGGTTTTAGCCGCCATTCCACGGATCAATGACCCGCAGCAACTGATGGCACAGGCTTGGCAGGATAAAAAACTGTACCTCGCAGCCGGGCTCTATTTCTCGCTGATCCTGGCCGTACTGCTGTTGGAAGTTCTGAACGTTACCTTGATTTCGAACCTGGTGCGCCGGGTTATGGAATGGTCATAGATTTTTTCTGCTGTTCCGTCTGCTACTTATGACATTTTACGTTCGGTGCATCCGTTGGTCATGGAACAGTGAGCGCCGGGAAGAATCGCTGGTCAGCAATTACAATAAACAACTCGATAGGGTGAAATATGAGCAGAATAGAAAAAGCAATGGAGCGGGCGGCACAACTCAGGCAGAGTCCTGCCGTGCCAACCCCAACCAACGTAGTACAACCGGAGCTGCGCAGGATTCATACACCTCCCGCCGTTGCTGCGGGTGCTGAAAAAATTATCCCCAACAGCCCGTATATTATTAATCCAGATGAACCGTATTCACCCATAGCGGAAGAATTTCGCAAACTGAAATCAACCTTGGTCAAGCTGACCAAGGGTGATCAGTTCAATAATACGGTTGTGATAACCAGCGCCGTTCCTAATGAGGGGAAGAGTCTCACCTCCTTGAACCTGGCCATCAGCCTGGCGCAGGAATATGACCATACCGTTTTGCTGATCGATACCGATTTTCGCCGGCCGACTATCAATCGTTATCTTGATATTGAGCGGGGAAAAGGGTATGCGGACTGCCTGCTTGGTGAGGCACAGATCGAAGATGTGATCATCCCAACCGGTATTGGCAGGCTCTCGGTGATTACCGCCGGCAGAGAAGTCTCCAACCCGGTTGAACTGTTTGCATCTCAGAAAAACGTGGCGCTCCTGGCGGAATTGAAACACCGCTATCCCGATCGTTATATTATTTTTGACACCCCTCCCGTACTCCCGTTTGCCGAGTCTCGTACCTTGGCTCAACTGGTGGATGGGGTGCTGCTGGTGGTCAAAGAACAGCTCGCTTCCCAGAAGAACATCAAGGAAACGATTGATGCCTTGAAAGGGTGCAAGCTTTTGGGGATGGTCTACAACGATACGCAGGTTGACCGTCAGGACAAGGGATACATCGACTACCAGTACTATTAACCGACGTACTACTAAACCTGCGTTTGCTTTCGCAGCGGAGTTACCTGCATGTACGAACACTATTTCAACCTACAGCTAAAACCGTTTGATCTGTTACCGGATCCCCGCTTTATTTACCAAAGCAGGTCGTACAAAAAAGCATTGACCTATCTTGATTATGGCATCAGGGAGCGTTCCGGATTTATTTTGCTGACCGGTGAAGTCGGTTCCGGGAAAACCACTCTGATTCGCGATTTGATCGAAAAACATTATGAACATGTGGTGCTCTCCAAAGTATTCAACACCCATGTTACCTCCGAGCAACTGCTGGCCATGATTAATGATGACTTTGGGCTTAGCGTTCAGGGAAAGGATAAAGTTACCCTGATCCGTGACCTGAACGATTTTCTGATCGATCAGTTCGCCTGTGGCAATCAACCAATCCTGATCATTGACGAGGCTCAAAACCTTAGCCGGGATCTGCTGGAAGAAGTGCGCATGCTCTCCAATCTGGAAGCATCCACCGGAAAACTGTTGCAGATCATACTGATCGGCCAGCCGGAATTGCGAGATATTCTTGCCGTACCGGAACTACGTCAATTGCGACAACGGATCAATATCAACTGCCATTTGCTGGCGCTTACCCGGGATGAAGTTGAACGGTACATTACCCGTCGTCTGGAAGTTGCCGGTAACAAGTCTGCGGTGCTTTTCTCGGCGGAAGCGCTGGATGCCATCTTCAAGTACAGTCAGGGAATTCCGCGGCTGATCAATATAATGTGCGATTTTTTGATGTTATCCGCTTTTGCCGAAGAAGCGGCCATGGTCACCGTTGATATGGTTCAGGATGTGGTCGGCGACCTTGATTTCGAAAACTATTACTGGATGACGGATGTTCCCGAAGCTGTACCAAACAATGCTGAACATGAGAAGTCCAGCGTTGCCGTGGACCATGCTCTTACGTATGACCCGCAGAATATGCTGGCTGAAATTTCACGACGGCTGGAGGCGATCGAGCAAACCATTGTGGCTCCCTTGCATACGGCGTTCAAAGAACAGAATGAGCGCTTTGAATCATTCCAATCAACCGTACAATCACATGTGGCTAAAACCAATTCCAATATTTTATTTCTCAATAAGAAGCTGGAAGAACTTACGGTCAGCATCACTAGTACTACAGAAAGCTTGACTCAAGAGCCCCCCCATCAACAAGTGAGCGTGCAAGAACCTCCCAAAGTCAGTTTCGTTCGCCGGGTTTTGGGGGTTGCCGCATCCAACCATGGAAAGTGAGTATTTATGAGAGTTACTAGAAAATACCTGGCCATGACCTTCCTGCTGAGCGCCGTTCCGCTAATTTGGTCGCCACTCTCCGTCGCGGCGGCAGACTCCTCATTTAAGCCGTTTTCATCGGTCAGTGAATATAAGACCGATAGTATTCAGAACTTCTAGCAATGATAAACGCCCTGACCATAGATGTGGAAGACTACTTCCAGGTAAATGCCTTTGCGGGGCAAATCTGCCAGGAACAGTGGTGCTCATATCCCCTCAGGGTCGATGCAAATACTCGACGAATTCTCGATATGTTGGACGATTATTGCATTTCGGCAACCTTTTTTATCCTCGGTTGGGTGGCGGAACAGCTGCCTGCCCTGACAAAGGAGATCCACCGCCGTGGCCACGAAATAGCCTGCCACGGTTACGGACACGAACTGGTCTACGCAATTGGACCAGAGCGTTTTCGTTCTGACATCCGTCGTTCAAAAATGCTTCTGGAGGATCAGTGCGGAGTGCGGGTCAATGGCTACCGTGCCCCCAGCTACTCGATTACAAAACAGTCGCTCTGGGCGCTGGATATCCTGGTGGAGGAAGGTTTTACCTATGACTCCAGCATTTTCCCGGTCATGCATGATACCTATGGCATTCCCGATGCCGAGCGCTTTCCCCACACAATTCCGACCAGGGGCGGGGCGTTGGTGGAGTTCCCGCTGACGACACTGCCGTTTCAGCTGGCCTGGAAGAAAATGCGCCTGCCGATTGCCGGAGGGGGGTACCTGCGGCTGCTGCCGGTCGGCATAATCCGGCGCGGAATTGAAAAAATTAATCTGATCGAAAAGCATCCGGCGGTACTGTACTTTCATCCCTGGGAGATCGACCCGGACCAACCGCGGATTAAGGCCGGGGTAAAGTCTACGTTTCGACATTATCTGAATCTGGAGAAGACGGAGAGGAAGTTGAGACATCTTTTTGACAGGTTCAGGTTTGCCTCAATGCGTGATGTTCTGGCAATGAAATGAATATGATGACCAACAGAGATATCATCGTATTTTCCGATGACTGGGGACGGCATCCGAGTAGTTGCCAACATCTTATCAGTCAATTATTGCCTGCTAACCGGGTTGTGTGGGTTAACACCATTGGCATGCGCAGTCCACAAATAACGCTTCATGATATAAAGCGATGTTCTGAAATACTTACGGGTTGGTTCTCTTCGTCCCCTGAAGAGGGGAATAGTCATCTCCCTCAGAATTTGACAGTCATCAGTCCGATTATTATTCCTTATAACCGCTATTCCGTAGTCAGAAGCTTTAACCGTTTCTCGGTCCAACGAACGGTACGGCAAATTATGGAAGTCCTGGGTATGGTAAAACCATTGGTTGTCACGACGTTCCCGTGTACCAGTGATTATGTAGGCGCCTTCGATGAACATCTGCATATTTACTATTGTGTCGATGACTTTGCGAACTGGCCGGGAGTGGATCTAAATCTGATTTGTTCCATGGAGGACGAACTCATCGAACGGAGCGACCTGGTCATTGCCACTGCCGAGGAGCTTTGTGATGAAAAAACACGAAATGGCAAACGCCCATTTCTTTTGGCGCATGGCGTTGATTTCGAACATTTTAATGCAGCCCCCAGATTTACCGAACGCCCTGTTGAATTGCAGGAGATTAACAAGCCAATCATCGGTTTTTTTGGTGCTATTAGTGAATGGCTTGATTTCGATCTTATTGCTGCTTTGGCAACTAATCGTCCAGAATGGTCTTTTGTATTTATTGGGCCGGTAGATACCGGCACCTCAGCACTTTCTGGTATTAAAAATATATGCATGCTGGGCAAGATTCCCTACTTGGAGCTTCCACGCTATGCAGCTTGCTTTGATGTCGGGATTATTCCTTTTCAAGTGAACGAACTTACAAAAAGCGTGAATCCATTGAAATTATTCGAATATCTTGCTTCGGGTATTCCGGTGGTTTCAAGCTATATGCCTGAGGTTGCTAAATATCGTGATGTTGTTGCCATTGCTCGTGATCAACGTGAATTTTTGGAGTTCCTTGACGTCGCAGTTTCAGCTGATTCGAGCGAGCTTCGCCAGCAGCGCATTGAGTTGGCACGTCGTCATTCATGGTGTGCTGTGGCTGAACGTTTTACTACTCTTGTTAATGCAACAGAGCAGGGGAAACAAAAGATGGCGTCCAGCACAGGTGGTGAATAGCGATGGCAGAGTCATATCGCATTGCACATTTGCTGGCATCAAATTTTTTTGGCGGACCTGAGAAACAGCTGGTTGAGCATGCCTGCAGAATATCAGAAAGAAATATTGAACCTCGCATCATATCGTTTGTTGAAGAGGGAAACGCAAATCAGCTTCTTGAAAGAGCAAAACAGCGGGGAATTGTAACCACGTCAATTTGCCTAGGATCCTTCGACGTGCGACAGATTTGTATTCTTATTCACCTCCTACGTACTGAACAAATTAATCTCATTTGTATTCATGGCTATAAAGCAAATATCATCGGTCGAATTGCTTCCTGGGGCGCTGGTATACCACTTGTGGCAATCTCCAGAGGATGGACCGGAGAAGATCGAAAAATCAGATTATACGAGTGGCTTGATCGGATGTTTCTGCGGTTAGCCGATCATGTCGTAGCTGTTTCAGCCGGACAACAGAAAAAAATTCTAGCCTGTGGTGTTTCTCAGGACAAAGTTACGGTCATTCACAATGCAATTAACTTGTCAGAGTTTCCAGAAGCGGGTGATCATTTCCTGCGTTGCGAACTGGGGCTGCCGGATGATGCGATCATTGTTGCCTCTGCCGGAAGACTCAGCCCGGAAAAGAATTACGCAACGATGATTGAAGCATCTCACGATTTAATTAAGAATAATCTGAAGATATATTTCGCTGTTTTCGGAGAAGGTTTCCTACGACAGAAACTTGAAGCACAAATTGCCGCAGCCGGGCTCGCAGGACGTTTCCTGCTTCCCGGTTTCAGAACCGATCTACAGAGGGTAATGCACGACATCGATATCTTTATGCTTCCTTCATTTACCGAAGGACTGCCCAATGTAGTTCTTGAAGCTTTTGCCGCAAGAAAACCGGTAGTTGCTACTCGGGTCGGTGGAACGCCTGAAGTAGTTCAAGACGGAATATCCGGTTTTCTCACCAGACCGGATGAACCGGAGCTGATGGCCCGCCATCTTCAAACGCTGGCCGATAATTCTATTTTACGGCAAGAGATGGGGCAGGCTGGGTATGCGTACACAAAAGAATACTTCAGCTTTACCACCCAGACCGAGGCGTATGAACGACTTTATACCGGTCTGCTCCAGTCAAAAAAGTGGAGGCACTGACCATGCTGCCGTTTGTAACAGTGGTCATGCCAGTGCGTAATGAGGCACGCTTTATTGCCGATACATTGGAGCAGCTCCTGGCGCAGGAGTATCCAGCTGATCGTTATGAGATTTTGGTAGTCGACGGTATGTCGGATGATGGAACACAGACGATAGTTCAGGAAATTGCTGCCAATTATCCGCAGGTTCGCTTGTTGGAAAATCCAAAGCGTTTATCGAGTGCCGGCCGGAATACCGGTTTTCGGAATGGAAGAGGGGATTACTTCCTGGTCGTTGATGGTCACTGTTTCATTCCAACGAATAAGCTGCTGAAAAATGTGGCCGACTGTTTCTTGAAGAGCGGCGCTGATTGCCTGGGAAGGCCCCAACCTCTGGATCCGCCCGGATTGACAGATTTTCAGCAGTCGGTTGCCCTGGCACGCGCATCCAGGTTGGGACATGGTGGCGATTCACTGATCTTTGGCGAATTCGAGGGGTTTGCCAGTCCGGTCAGCAATGGGGCTGCTTACAAGCGCGAGGTCTTTGAACAAGTCGGTTACGTGGATGAGAACTTCGACGCTGCCGAAGATGTGGAATTCAACTACCGGGTTGAAAAAGCCGGGCTCACCTGCTACACCAGCCCACTCCTCACGGTTCGTTACTACCCACGCGAGAGTTTGAGGGGATTATTTCGCCAGATGCAACGCTATGGTATGGGGCGTTCCCGATTCACCGAAAAATACCGCGAGGCACTGACGGTTAACCAGATTATTCCGCCTGCATTCGTGATTGGGGGGCTGTTGCTTGTCATATTTGGGCTTTGCTCGGCAGTTCTGTCATCTGACCATCAAACCACCCGGACGGTTTGCCTCGCTGTTACTTGGCTTTTGTCTTTGCTTTATGGCTTTTATGCGCTGATTGCAATAATTGAATCTGTGCGCCTTGCAAACAATAATGGATGGAACTGTTTGAAATTACTGCCATTGATGTTTTTTGTGATCCATTTTGGGCTGGGCTGGGGATTTTTAAAACAGTCTTTGAGTCGCCCTGTTACGTAGATACAGAGTTGTTAAAAAACTGTCAGGAGGATACGCCATGAATCAGTATAAGTATGCTTTAATGCAATGTGTTCTGCCGCTAACAGCATTGCTGATTGCGGGAGTTGCTCAAGCCGCAGATTACAAGTTTACACCGAGCATAACAGTTAACGAAGAATTCACCGATAATATTGCCGAGGACAAAGCAAAAACTCTTGGGTCTGAGTTCATCACCCGTGCAATTCCCGGTCTTGCATTCCACTATACAGCACCATTCTGGGTCTGGGATGTGGGCTATAAATATGAATATCGTTATTATGCGCAAAACAAGAGGCATAGTGAAGACCTGCACAATCTTAATCTGAAAACTCGCTGGTCCTTGATTGATGAAAAACTCTTTTTGGATGTCAGTGACGAGTATAGCCGGGTTTCCCTTGATCAGACCCGGGACAGAATTAAGGAAAGTCTCTTTACCAATCAATCTGATCAGAACACTTTTACCGTATCCCCCAATTACGTGCTGAGGCCAACCTCCAAGCTGACATTGAGGCCCGGAGTAGCCTATCAAAATATTTGGTATAAACAACCAGACGCATTTGACAGAAATATTTACAGCGGTTACCTCAACTCGAACTATGAAATAACGGATAAGTTTTCGCTTATTTCCACTTATATTTTTGCCCTGACCGATGCCGAAGGGAATATTTCCAGAACCCACGACCTTCAAGCCGGCATAAAGTATGAGTACGCCAAGAATTCTTTCATCTCGGTTCAAGGCGGCAATTCCTGGTACATGTCCTCAAAACAGGAGTCGAGCAATCCTGTCTGGACTGTCGCTATTAATTATGCAGGCGATCGTTACAACCTCAAAGCAAGTACCAGCGAAAAATATAGCAATGATCCCACCAGCAATAAACTTAGTCTAAATACCAACTATGACCTTGGTTGCGACTGGACATTTAACAAAGGCAAAGTTGTCCTCACTTCCGGTATTGTTAGATTAAAAGAAATGCCTGACAATCAGTTGCTGTCGATATCCTATAACAACTCTGCTTCGATAACTTATGAAATATTCACTGACTGGGAAGCAAAACTCTCCTATGGATACAACTACATCGATATTATGCAGTCTAATACGTACACTACTATTCAAACCATCAACACCGGAATAACCTACTTGTATAGCAAAGATTTACGGTTTAGCCTCAACTATCGCAATATACATATGTACTCCCCTGGATTCGAGGTCGACAACAAAGACATCAATAATGCCATTTTCGAAGTTTCTAAAACGTTTTGATGTTTCATATGCTTAAACTTGGATAGTGACCTATGATCAAGATCGCCTTTATCATAAATACAATCTACTCTCCTACCGGAGGAACCGAAAAGCAGTTGTTGCTGCTATTGAAAAATATTGACCGAAGCCGTTTTTCTCCTGTCCTGTGTGTTGTGCATAGTTCCGACTGGCTGGAAAAAGAGTTTGATCTGTGCCCGGTCTATAATATGGGCATTCATTCCTACTTGAGTCCCGGTACGCTTGGCCGATTCTGGAACTTTGTCCGGTTTTTAAAATCAGAGCGGATCGACATTATCCACTCTCTGTTCAACGATGGTATGCGCATCGGCATACCGGCCGGAAAGCTGGCCGGCGTCAAAACGATCATTGCGGTCAGGAGGAGTCAGGGGTACTGGATGACGCCTTTTGACTTGAAAATTACAAAAGTTATCAACAGGTGGGTTGACCTGATCATTGCCAATTCCTACGATACTCGACAATGGACGGCCGAGGTTGAAGGTTTCCCTCTGAAGAAAATTATAGTCATTCATAACGGCATCGAACTGGAAGCATTCCGGGAATTGCCATCTGCTACCCGCCGGCAGTACCGGGCACAGTTGGGGATTCCCCTTGATGTGCCGGTGGTCGGGATTGTTGCCAACCTCCGGCCAGTCAAGGCTATTGACGTCTTTATCCATGCAGCCCAGTTGGTTAATACAGCAATTCCTGAGACTCACTTTGTGATTGTCGGTGACGGCGATCAGGAAGATGCACTCAAGCTTTTGGCGAAGGAATTGGGGGTCGCCGGGAACGTTCATTTTCTAGGCCGTCGTACGGATATCCTGTCTATTCTCAAAACCTTTGATGTCGGTGTACTTACCTCGAGTTCAGAGAGCTTTTCCAACGCGATTGTCGAATACCTCGCTGCTGGACTGCCCGTTGTTTGCACAGAGGTTGGTGGGGCACGTGAGGCTATTGAAGAAGGTGTCAACGGTTTTGTGGTTCCAGTGGGAAACTTCGAAAAGCTGTCCACAATGCTGATTAAAACCCTTGGTGAAGGTAATCTGAAAACAATGGGCGAAGCAAGCTATCGGAAAGCCAGTGATTCGTTTTCTTCAACATCCATGTTTACACAGTACGAAGACATTTATGGTACTAGGAGTAAATAACATGAAAAAAATGATCAAATACACAATACGTTTGTTATGCACACTAATCGTATTGCCATTGGTTATTGCATATAAGTTGTCAAAGTCAAATGCACTGTTTGTTAGTATCGGAGAAGTACTTTCTCTATTGCCGGATTTGATTGGTAGTCAAATAAGAATTGCCTATTACCGAATGACATTGAAAGAATGTTCGGATGACGTTTTGTTAATAGGATTCGGTTCTTTTTTTACCAAACCAGAATCCGAAATTGGGAAAGGTGTGCTCATCTCTGGTTATTGCACCTTGGGAATGGTGAAGCTTTGTGATCATGTTGCGATAGGGAGTGGCACTCATATCTTGAGTGGCAAACATCAACACGGTTTTACTGATCTTGAGAAACCAATCTTAGACCAGAAGGGGCACTACGAGCAAATAACCATTGGTGAAAATTCCTGGATTGGTAATGGCTCTGTCATTATGGCTAATCTTGGTAAACACAATATTATAGGAGCTGGCAGTGTGATCTCCAAGGATACAGAGGATTATAAAGTAATTGCTGGAAATCCTGCACGTGTAATACGAGATCTTCGTAAAGCTCAAACTGTTTCAATTGAAGAGTCATTTGTTGTTGGAGGGATGCACTGATGGCTGGGTTGCGGACTAATATTGTATCTCGCTTTCTCCAAAAACCGTCTCTACAAAAGCTGAGCTCAGTTTTAGACCTTTTACCTGGTCATCCTTTTGAGGTTGGGATGTACTATGCACTTAAAACTGTTGGTATCCCTGCCAATTTTCCCGACAAATTTTCTGTCACCATTCGCGAGGCAGAAAAATCTGATCTCGCTGCATTTGAACGTTGCATGAACAAGCGTGAGCGGTTCCTGAGTCGACTTGAAGTGGGCGACCGATGTCTTTTGGCGTTAGATAGTGATAAGGTTGTCGGATTCCTCTGGTTTAGCGTCAGGGATATTTATGCAGAGGAAATGACTAGGTATAGTTTCTCGATTTCTGAAAACACAGTGTACTCCTATGATGAGTATGTAAGTCCAGAGTATCGTCAGCAGGGCATCCTCAGCCAGTTGTTTACCGCTCTTTACGGGTGGATGAAACAACGTGATAGGGACACGATCACTATATTGATTGCCCACGACAACGAGATTTCCTGGAAGGCACATGTCAAGAAGGGCTTTGTTCCATTTAAGAAGATTTTATATGTCAGAATATTTAGTTGGCGTTTTTTCCGCGAGCGCATGGTCACGGCCAGGTAGGCGATGACAGCACAATCAATCAAGACGTTACTCAAACAGTCTGCGGCGTTCCTGGCGGTCAAAAGCGGCTTTGTTTCCATAAAAAACAAAAGCGGCACTAACGGCCGCCTGACAATACTTATGTATCATCGGGTTAATCCGGAACGGGATGTCCTGGGGCTGTCGGTTTCTCCCACTTTTTTCGATCAGCATTTGTCATTCCTTGCATCACGTTTCACGGTCATATCGCTGGCAGAGTCGGTTGCAATGCTCTCAAATGGAATTCCTGACGGCAATTATGCGGTAATCACGTTTGACGATGGCTATCGGGATAATTACGACTTTGCATTCCCGCTTCTCCGAAAGCATCAGCTTCCAGCCACGATCTTTGTCACTGTTAACGGTCTGGAAACAGGATATTTCGGATGGTACAGCTTTGATCGCGCAATTCTGGATTCCCGGCGTGAAAGCATCGACCTGACCAGTTTCAGGCTGGGTATGGTTGACCTCCGCACAAGGGCAAAGAAAGAACAGGCGATATTCAATTTGCATCAGGAGTTGAAGCTGTGCAGCCACGAAAAACGCAAAGCGGCTTGCGACCATGTTGTTAGTGAATTATCCGAAAACACCGGCACCGACCGTGAACGGATCATGCTTACCTGGGATGAAGCTCGCGAGATGCAGAAGAGCGGACTGGTAACCATTGCTTCCCATACCATGACACATCCGATACTGACGCGTGTCGACCGGGAAAAGGCTTGTGATGAAATTGTCCGGAGCAAGGCAATTATCGAGGAAAAGCTAGGTACCGTTGTTGATCTGTTTGCCTACCCCAATGGAACAACCGCCGACTATAACGACGAGATTGTAGGAATGCTGAAAGCTGCCGGATATGCAGCGGCTTGTACGACGGCGCCGGGCTCTGCTCCGGATGGGGCAGACCCTTATCGTCTTCCGCGGGTGGATGTGACCTTTGGCATGTGCGAGGGGATAGGCGGAAGATTTTCGCTGGAGATGTTTGAATGGGCGCTGTCCGTTCCATATAAAAAGAGGTAACCAATTCATAAATGAAAATACAGGTCGTAAACGATACTAATCAATTTGCGGAGTTGAGAGAACAATGGAATGAGCTGCTTATCAGCTCGTCTTTGGATAATGTTTTTCTCACACATGAATGGCTTCATACCTGGTGGGAGATATTTGGAGCTGAATCTAAGCTTTTTATTTTGCTGTGCAGAGACGAGGATCATGGTCTGGTCGGCATATTCCCGGGGTATCTCAAAAACTCCGGTATGCCCGTAAAAACAAGGGCCATCAGGCTGCTTGGCAGTGAATATGTTACGTCTGATTTTCTTGAATGTTTTGCTGTCGCGGGGCAGGAAGAAAGTGTATATAGCGCGGTCTTTGAATACTTATCAAGCAATTCATCCTTGTGGGACGTGCTCGAAATCACCGATGTCCCCAGGGAATCATATTTTGCTGCATATCTGAACAAGCAAAGCCCTGTTCAGGCTTTTACAATGCAGGACAATGACAAGGTTTGTCCTTACATTCCCCTGCCGACGAGTTGGGATGATTTTCTCGCCGGTCTTTCGGCAAAGACGCGCCGCAATGTCAGATATTACCGCAACAACCTAGGGCGTCATGCGCAGGTGGAGCTTGAAGTTGTCAGTTCCCATGAACAGCTGCAAGCGGTAACGCCGGATATGATTCGTCTCCATCAAGAGCGCAAGGAGCAGGTTGGATTTTCGGGCCGATTTTCCTCGGAACGTTATACCCGATTCCATCAAAAAATTTGCGACAACTTCCTCACGGCAGGATGGCTGCTGCTGATTTTTCTGAAGGTCGACGGGAAACGGGTCGCTTTCTATTACTGCTTTTCCTACAAAAAACGGGTTAATGTCTATCAATCCGGTTTTGATATTGAATGGAGCAAGTTCAGTGTGGGGGCTCTTCTGATGGGGTATTTGGTCGAAATGTCGATCGCAGATGGAAACCGGTACATTGATTTCCTGCGAGGACGGGAAGCCTACAAGTACCACTGGACCGAACAGGAACGAAAACTCCTGGATTTTACCGCATACAACGAGTCAATTCGCGGGAACATTGCGGAAGTGGCCCGCCAGACATATTCGGGAGCCAAGAGTGGGCTCAAAAAAATATTGCCCGACAGCCTTTTTGACAAAGCCAAAAAAATAAGAAACTCGTTTTCGAGTGACAGATAAAAGTTATCGCGTTGTCAGCATCAGGAGTACCTTTATGAAGCGGGAAGCATGAGCCAACACAAAAAACTGTCCATCAATGCACTGTCCAATTTTGTCAGATATATGGCTTATGTTGCAGTCACGTTCCTGTTGACACCAATTACCATCAAGTGCCTGGGCGAATCATCCTACGGTTTGTGGGTCGTTGTCCTATCGGTTGTCGGATATGCCGGAATTTTGGAGATGGGCGTGCAGACGGCTGTTGTCAAGCTGGTTGCCCAGTACCATGGTGCTAATGATACCAAGAGCCTGAACGAGGTGGTTGGGGCCGCACTGGCTTTTTTTGCCGGAATTGGACTGTTGGTGGCTTTGGTCTGCTGGGGCGTTCTGCCGTTTTTTATTGATCTTATGGTAAAAAATCCGACCGGTCGGGAGACGGTTCGGCAGCTGCTGATCATTCTCGGCATCAATGTATTGTTCATATTTCCTAGTTACGTATTTTCTGGCATGGTTTACGGGTTTCAGGTCTATCACCTCAAAAATCTGATTGATGTGGCCTTGGTCATTATCAATGCGATTCTTGTGTATCTTCTGCTAGTGCGCGGGTATGGTATTTTTGCCCTTGCCATCGTCAAGACCTTTGGGGATTTCTTCGGTCTTGTTGCGTCCTACCTGCTTTCAAGGAAGGTCTTTCCTGGATTGAGGCTTTCGGTCACCGGTATCGGCCGGCAGCGCTACAAGGAAATTTTTTCACTGGGAGGAAAGATCTTTTCTTCGGCAACCATGGTTCGTATTGCTTCAAACGGGGAACCGCTGATCATCAGTTATGCCCTTTCCAATGCCGCAACGGCGATCTTTTCGATCCCCAAGCGCCTGATCGATTATGTAAAGGAAATCTCCTGGTCGCTGACCACCGGCTTTATGCCTATGTTTAGCGAACTTCATGCCAAAAATGACCATGAAGGCATCCGCAGGATCTACTTCCAATACACCAGATACCTGGTCATGTTGCTGGCCCCGATCCTTGCCACTGTTTTCGTCTATGGCACCCCGTTTGTTTCGCTCTGGATCGGTAATAATTTTGCGTTGAAAGGGAAAGTTCTCGTTATGCTGCTGTCGACTGCTTTTGCGGTGGAATGCCTGCAGCCCCTGGTTTGGCGTATGTTTATAGGTGTAAACCGGGTTGGTTTCCTGGTCAAGGTTTCGTCATTTTCTTCGCTTGCCTACCTGATTCTTGCTTTTGCGCTGGTATGGAAATTCGGCGTTGATGGAGTTGCCTTGGGAGGGTTGATTGTCAGCTGTGTCTGCCAGTCAATTTTCTTTGTCTATACAGCGCGCTACTTGGAAACATCCCCCTTGAACTACCTGAAGGAGTGTCACCTGATGCCGGTTGTAACAACTCTGGCGATGCTCGGGCTGATGCTGTGGCTCTGTTCAAACTGGCCTCCGGTCAGCTATGGTATCCTCATACCGGAGGTTGCCGGGGCGCTTGCCCTCTATGCCGTGATCAGTTGGTTATTGGCCCTTAAAAATACGGAACGATCTTGGGTAATTGAGTTAATTCGTGCTCGCCTGACTATGCTGTCGTAGGAGAAATAATGAGATGATGATTGATAATGCTCCGAATGGAATGTTGATTCGTACTGATGTTGACGGTGCCTCCTTTTACCTGGTGATAGATTCCATGCTCCGCGACACCAGTTCCGGCGGCCTCAGGATCACCGAGGATCTTGACATCAGCGAGGTTGAAGCACTTGCACGTGAGATGACTCTCAAATTCAGTTTCATCGGGCTTCAGCGGGGAGGCGCTAAAAGCGGTCTAAAAATACCACCCGGAACCGACGCCATACGAAAGAAAGCCATTCTCGAAGCGGTCGGTGCACGCATCGGAGCCATTATCAGAAAAGGGATCTATTATCCCGGCATGGATATGAACTGCGGCCCTGATGATCTCCGGGCCCTGTATCGTGGTGCCGGTATCAATGTTGGCAAGATGACCGATACCTCCTTCTTTACCGCGATTTCCGTGGCCAATTCGATTGAAGCCTGCGTGGAGCTTGATACTTCCGGGAAAAAGACCTTTACGATTGCGGTGGAGGGCTTCGGGAGCGTGGCAGCCTATCTTGCGG
>Ga0062383_10000018_pt1 | contig 57148 bp, 54 predicted proteins | sample DOMMetBare3Fresh_FD_59508 | JGI IMG/M metagenome (GOLD analysis project Ga0062383, IMG submission 59508) | Wetland sediment microbial communities from St. Louis River estuary, USA, under dissolved organic matter induced mercury methylation -... | ecosystem: Environmental > Aquatic > Freshwater... | reverse complement strand
CTTCCCAATCAACCTTATCATCAATGATTTGCGCACCCTTGATGATGCCGTCCACCCTGGTACGGATATGATCGTCTTTAAGGATTGATTCCTCAACCGTTGTCAGGGAGGTGATGTGGACCCCCTTGATGACTTCAAGCAGTGCCCGTTGTGCCGATACTTCCGCTGCACGGCGGGCATTGATGCGATCCTTCCCCTTGTTACCGCTCACGTTGGCTGTGCCATACCCGATGGCTTCAATATACCCTTCTGTCCAGTTGACGCTCCCCTTGCTGAAGTCGTCGGCTGCCTGGGCTGAATAGGCGCATAAACCGGCTGAGATTACGAGGGTGCAAAGTAACGTTCTTAGTTTTTTCATGGCTCGTGGTTTCCTTTGCGAAAGTTATTGTTTCTTATAGCTTCCCTGGATTGATGCGCCTGGCTGACACTGAATACAGGCCGGGGATGCCTGGATTTCAAAGCCTTCCGCTGTTAGCGCGACAGGTATGCTGCATGCCCCGAGTATCAGATTGTTCCCTTGCAGGGTTCCCAGGTTTCCGATCCGGCAACTGGAGCCGGTTGCTGATTTACCCTCGCCGTTTACTGCCAGCTTACCGTTGGGAAGCTGCATTAAGGTTATCTTCATCTGCATCGCTTCGGACTGCATGATATAAGTTCCCGGTTGCAGTTCTGCTGCCTGGGATGAGCTGCTTACAGAGAGTAGCAGTGCTACGGCAAGTGCTAAAATGTATGCTTTCATAATGTGATTCCTCCGCTTCATGATTAAGGTTTGGTTGTGATGGTCAGATCGTTCAAAACAGGGGATTTCTCTCCTGATAGCAGTTGCATGGTGGTTTCAAGCTGGATGTATCGTCCGGTAACGGCAGATTTTAGCGCTGAGCTCTTGACCGCGTCCTCCCAGTTTGACCATGATTTGTTATCAGCAGAAACCCGCGCACGTACTTTGATGACGGCCTCAGCCGAATCCTGGCCGTTCCATGAGACAGCACCCCAGTTTGTGGCAGCGCCACCGTCCAGGTTGACTGTCCAGGTACCGAGTTTGGTGGTCATGGAACGAGCGACGATACCGGTCATATCGCTGTAACCGTAGTGACCACTCCCGCCAACGGTTTTAGTCAGTTCAACCGTATTGGTGGCAGGGTTTATGCGATGAATGTTTTGTGAACCGTAGTCGACACACCATACCTTGCCATCGGCATCAACGGCAACGCCGGTCGGGTGACTGAAGCCACCGATGGATGCCTTGATCACACCATCGTTTGACCAGCGGGTAACGGAGTCGGTGTATGAATTGGCAACCCACACATCGCCATCATTGGTAACCGCTACACCGCGCAATCCGTAGGCATCACTGGTTTTAGTCCATTCTTTCTGGCCGGTGAGTGTATTGATGCGGGTCAGCTTGTTGTCGGTCCAGCCGGCAACAAACAGATGTCCTGCCTTGTCCAGACCGATGCCGTAGGCCATATGCCCCAATGCGACTGTTGATACTGAACCTGTTGCCGGGTCAAGGCGCAGGACATTACCGTTGCTGATGTCAGCGGACCAGACCAGTCCGTTCTGGTCGATGACAGCGCCATACGAACCGTGATTGGAGGGAGAAGTGTCAATGGTTTTGAGAATCGTTCCGCTGCTGCCGTCGATGTAATAGAATTTGCGGGAACTATAGGTTCCTGCCCAGACGTTGTTGTTCTTGTCGATGGCAATTCCCCGGGGACCGGAATTGTCGCCCAGCGCTACTTCAAAGAGTACGCATTCATCAGTTCCCCACGGTAATGCGGTTGCGCCGCTCGATGTTTCAATTTTGCCATTTTTGTTGCGGTCAACACATTGACCATTTTCAGACAGTCCAACTTTTACAACCGTGCCGGTATTGCGGTTACCGACCCAGGCGTTCCCCTTAAGATCAACAGTTGTACGTGAAGGACTGCCCCACGTTGTTGAGCCGGTAAAATACCTGCCAAGCTCCTCACCGGTTGACGAATTGATTTTGGAGATGGTGCCATTATCCGAATTCGGGACCCAGATAAAGGGGAGCGTCGAAGATGACTTGCTTAACTGCAGTTGGTCTTTAATGGTCTGGTCTTCCAGCCCGACCAGTTGCCCTGCTTCAAAATCGGCATTGATGGTGAAAACTTTCCCGTAACCGGCTCCCGTGGTGGTCGTTTTGGCTGCCGTAACCGTTGCCGTAATGCTGGCCGGCTTTAGCCAGCCGGCAATATCCTTGAACTCCACCGTGAGATTGCCCGCCGGAGTCGGGAGGGAGGCGCCACTGTTCTGCCAGGCACCGCTGCCGACTCGCCACTGTGCACCAACGGTCACTGCTGCAGCCGGAGTAATGTTGACGATCAGAGTACCGTTTTGTGCCGTATAGGTGCCGGTGGCACTGTTTGGTCCCTCTTTGATTTCGATTTTTTGTGCTGCCGGCGCGGTCCAACCGGCTACATCCTTGAAGTTAACGGTATGAGAGCCGAGGGGAAGGGTAATGCTGGCGTCATTGTTTTGAACTGCGCCGCCATCGACGCTCCATTGTGCCGTTTTGGCAATCTCGGCTGGCAGGATGGTGACGGTCAAGGATCCGGTTTTCTGAACATAGCTTCCCGTTGCCCTATTGTCCCCTTCCTTGATTTCCAATTGTTGAACCGCAGGTGTTGTCCATCCGGCTATATCCTTGAAGGTAACAGAATGTTTGCCTGCCGTGACGGTTACTCCGGTGCCGCCGGCCTGCCAGACACCGCCGTCCAGCTGCCATTGTGCCCCGGCTGCTCCGGCAGTGTCAGGAAGAAGCGTAACGACGAGTTTACCGGTTTTGGGAGGAACCAGGGTGTAGGTTCCGGTGGCAGTCGCGCCACCTTCTTTAATCTCAATCTCCTGAGGTTGTGGATTGATCCACCCGGCAGCGTCTTTGAAGTTGACGCTGTGCTTGCCGATTTTCAGAGCGACGGAAGCAGCGCTGACCTGCCATGCTCCACCGTCAACCTGCCATTGAGCACCTGCCTTGACGGCATCAGCCGGAAGCAGGGTAACGGTCAGTTTCGCTTCTTTGGGGGGTGGCACCGCATAGGTGCCAACTGCCGTGTTGGGGCCTTCCTTGATATCCAGCTCCAGTGCAGCCGGTGCTACCCACCCGGTTGAATCCTTAAAAACGACTTTATGTTTGCCAGGGGTTGTGTCTATGGTGGCGGCGCTGGATTTCCATTCTCCGCCGTCAAGCTGCCACAGCGCGCCGGCTGTCAATGCTTCCTGAGGTGCAAGAGTAACAACGAGTGTTGTTGGCGGGGGAGTCCCTTTGACAACGAAGGTTGCCGACTGTTCTTTTGAGGTGTTGCCGGCGCTGTCAACTGCTTGGGCTACGACACGGTAGCTGCCGCCGTTGGTCAGCTTGATCGGCTGGGTTGAGCCTTCCCACTTTTTACCGAGGTTGCTTAAAACCTGCTCGCCGGCTTTATTTCCTGCTCCGTCATAGACCCGGAAGGTAATGTCACGCAATCCTTTGTCATCATTTGCCTTGGAAGAGAAGGTGACATTCTCGGGGCCGGTGATATTAACCTTGATCACATCCAGTGCTGGTGGTGTGTCAAACCGTTCGGCAACTTTCAGCATCTTGTCGATCATGTCATTGGATTTGCCGTCGCGGGTTTCACCCTGTCCTTTGCCGGCGCGGATATTGTCTTTCCCCCAACCATCGTCACTGCCCATTGGTTGTTGTGGAACCATGCCGGGGGCGATACCGACGCCACCTACTCCACCCCCGACCCCCATTCCACCGCCGACACCAACTCCGATGCCGACCCCGATACCACCCGGCATGCCGGTTGTAGTACCGGCAATAGCGCCGGCTGGTGGAGTTGTCTGGCCTGAAAAGAGTGCGCTCTTCTGGCGCAGGTCATCTTCAAGTTGAATCTGGTAGGGAATGCTGCTTTGCAGGATGTTCGGCTCCAGCGGGATGACGACGCTGACTTCCCCCTCGTAACCGGAGGGGTTACGACGATTATCGTACTCGTCAATCTTGAGTTCTTTTTCACCTTTTCCGGCAATCACTTTCACCATGGTAACCGGGTTTTCCGATTGCCATTGAACATTGACGCTCAAGGCACGGTCAAGATATTGGACGGTATGGCTGGTGATCTCCGGCTTGCCGGCAGCAAAGGCTACACAGCATATCAATAGGGCCGTTATGATGGACAGCACCGATATAACAGTAGTTTTATACATATTCCCTCCTTATTGTGTCGTGTTCAACCCCGTACCGGCTTATTGCGCGTCAATCGGTTTGACCGGTTTGATCTTGAATGATTCATCAATCAGGGCAGCGCGGGCATCCCAGACCTTGGGCTTCAGGTTGTCGGTAACTTCGGCATCAACAACGGTAATGTTGATTCTTTGCCGCTCGATTTTGTCGGTTACCGGATTAATTTTAGAGAAAATAACACTACTGTAGTTGGCACAATCTTCAACCTTGGGGAAGGCCGGGAAGGCGATGGTCAATGATTTGCGTTTCGGGTCGGTTGATTTCAGTTCAATCAGCCAGGCAGCGACCATATCACGGCTCATGGCATCAGCCCGGGCACAGGCCCAGACCAGATTACGGGGGAGTGATTTGCTGGCGCCCGGTTCAATTGTTTTGTATTTGGCTTTAACAATCATTCCCGATTGTTCTTCAGTTTTATCAAGAGCCAGTTTCAAGTTACCGGTATCTTTTTTGGTGTAGGTGTCCATATCAATTTTATGCAGTTTATAGGCGACCACCAGGCCGTCACCCTCTGTCCCGCGCCGCGCCTGGGAACCGACTTCAGCGGTAGCAACCGCATTACCGACAACCGATCCAACCCCGGCATTGATTTGGGCTTTGTTCGACTTTTCGTCACTGATTTTAAAGTTCGCCAGCCGTAGCGCTTCGGTGATGTATGGTATTTCCGGTTCAAATGGCACATCTCCGATGTTTACCGGGGTGATGATTTCAAGTCCTCCGAGTTTTGACTTTTCAATGCTGCCACCTTGCAAGCCGATTTCTCCCTGTACCGGTGCGGCCGCAGGTGTGCCACCCAGGGCAATCCCCCGGTTATAGGCGAAGTCCTGCTGAACGCCACTGAACGACTTTTCTTTTTTTACCCGAATGTCAGCTACGCCCGGATCTTCTACCGGTCCGAATTGCTTTGACCAGGCGCTACCGATAAAATGCCGGTCAACCGGTTTTTTGGGAACCACATATTCTTCTTCGGTAACGCTTTCCATCCCTTTTTTGTGGGTTTCCATAGCGGTTCCACCGGTGCTGACGCATCCGGAGAAAAGCAGTGCTGTTGCCAGCATAACTGAACCGAGGGTGATAATTTTTTTCATACCAAGCTCCTTTAGCAAAAAATGTAATTAATTGGTGAAAAGGCGACTATTTATAGTCTGTTACGGTTGCCGCTTCCAGGTGCTGCGGCTTCCTTCGGCGCGGATCAGTTTCAGTTTCCAGCCGAGCTCTTTGGATGCCTTGAGTACGGCTGATTTAACATCGTCGGCTGATCCGCCAAATTTGATCTCGATGGTGGTTTTGCCGCCGCCTGATTCGCGATCGCGAGTATTGTCCATGTCAGGGTAGCTTTTGAGCTTGTCTCGGAAGGCAACCGCTTCTTCGGCATCGTCAACTCCATCAAGTACAACGATGAAGGTTCCACCACCCGATTTTTCCCGTTTCCAGTTCTTCTTGATAGAGTCGATCATGACGTTGGAAATTTTGCCACCCACATCCTTGGCTGCGCGATAGAGCGCTTCCTGCAGACTGCCGGCATAGGCCTGTGATTCCACATCCTTGCTGGAAATGATGCGTGAGGTGGTTGGATTGATCAACTGTGCCCGCAGGAACATTTTTGCGCCGCCGCCGGTGTGTCCTTCCTTGCCGATACCGACGGTCTGGTAGAAGACTATCAGGTCAGCGTTATATTTAAGGCCGTAAGCAGCAGCCTTGTTAACATCAACATCAATTTCGTGGGTATCGGCGACCTGGATGGCGAATGCTTCTGCTGATTTCTTGTCGATTACGTCAAAGCCGCGTTCCACAAATACATCGACCATGGAACCGTAGGAATTATCGAAAAACGCTTCCAGATCACGGTAGGTCAGCCCCAGTGTTCCTCCCTGGGGAAGCTTGGGATTATAGAGAATCATGATGCGCGGGTTTCCCATCGCTTCCTGGAGAATACCGAGCGCGTTGATTTCAGCTTCAACCGCCTTCATGTTGACCTCTGCCGACACAACCGCTTCATAGCTGGCGCCGGTGAATTCAATGTCACCGACCTGGTGATATTTACTGACTAGTTTCTTGTTTTTGCCTTTCAACGCCGCTTCGATTTTCTTTTGATGCTTTTTGTAGCTGGTGTCGTCCAGCATCTGGCGGACAGCCAGATCGACGGCATTGGTGACAGCACTTGCCGTCGCTTTTTCTTCACTAGTGCCACGACCGGTTCCTTTGAACGTATCGGCAGAGGCGATGCCGCTTAACATGCTGGTCAGGGCGCACACCATGATGGTAATAATTAACTTTTTCATTGTCCCCTCCTGATTTCAGGTAGTTGTAATGTTATTGCTTTTTCCAGCTGCTCCGGGCACCTTCGGCCCGGATCTTCTTGACTGTCCATCCCAGCTCTTTGGCTGCGCGAACAACGTCGCGATCAAGTTGGTCGCGCTTCCCTTTATAGGTGGCTTCAAAAGTGGTCTTGCCACCACCTGATTCCACCTCTTTGGCATCGTTAACCAGCGGGAACTTCTCAAACATTCCGGTGAATTTTGCAATTTCTTCCGGATCTTCAACGCCATCGATGATCACCGTGTAGAGTGAACCGTTCTGTTGCATATCGATCCAGTTTTTCTGGATGACATCGATCATCGGGTTGACGATTTTTTTGCCGCCGTTGCGGGCTGATTTTTCCATGGCCTGATCAATTGTGGCGCCACTCTCGGTCTGTTCAACCATCTTGCTGGTTACAACCTGTGAACGGGTATTGTCGATCAACTGGGTTTTGATGCGCAGTTGCACCTGCTTGTTGACAGCGCCTTCCTTGACGGTGCCGCTGACACTGTAGAGCAGGGTATATTCGGCATTGTATTTCAAACCGGCTGCCGCTGCCTTGTTCAGATCAACGTCGATGTCATGTGTCGCAGCAACCTGGGCCGAAAATTTTTCAGCCGATGATTTGTCCACCACCCGGAACTGCTTGTCGGTCAAGGTTTCCACGATGCCATTGTAAATTTCCTCGATAAAATCCTTGTCCTTGAAAATTTTAGCCCCTTCACCTTTTTTGCTGTAGGCAACTAAAATGCGGGGATTGCCGACGTTTTTACGCAGAATGGTCAAGGCATCAATATCATCCTTCAAGGTTTTATTATCGACCTTGGCAGAAATGGTGATGCTGTAACCGTCGTCGGTTTTCCCTTCTTTGATGATGTTGTAGCTGGTGACATATCCCTTGCTGTGGGAAAGAATCTTGTCGTCAGCCAGAGCGGAATCGATCACGGTGGTACTGCCGCTCACGTATGTCCCGATCCCTTGCTCAACTGCACGGCGCATGGCGGTTGCCAGTGCCTGTTCCTTGCTTGGACCTTCGCCGGTAGCCTCAACATTGGCAAAGCAGAGTGAAGCGGTTGCCAACATCCAGGTCAGCATAATCAGTAGAATCTTTTTCATCAGTCTTCTCCTTTTAGTTTATTTTCCAGGTACTGCGATTTCCTTCCGAACGAATTTTACGTAAGGTCCAGCCGAGTTCAGCCGCCGAGCGAAGTACCTCACGATCCAGTTGGTCTCGTTTTCCTTTGTAGATGATTTCAAAGGTTGCTTTACCGCCACCGGATTCACTCTCGCGGATGGCAATCACCGCAGGGGTATTTTCCAGCTTGGTCAGGAGTGCTAACAGATTTGAGTCACCCCGGCTGTTCTCCACGATGATCGTATAGATCCGTCCACCACTACCCGGTGAGGCGATGTTTTTCTCCATGGCAGCTGCCAGGACAGTTGCCAGTTTCTTGCCGGCGGTTCTCCCGGCCTTATCAATGGCATCACCCAGTGTCAAGCCGGCTGATGACGCTTCGGCTGACTTGGCTGCCAGCACCTGGCAGGAAGTGTTATCGATAATTTTGGCGTTTGCCTTGACCAGCGCACCTTTACTGTCGTCACGTTCGTTGGTGATGGTTGTTGTCTTGAAATAGACCGTATATTCGGCAAAGTATTTCAGGCCAAAGGCAGCGGCTTTGTTCAGGTCGGGGTCAATGTCATGGGTTGCGGCGATTTGCAGTGAGCATTGCTCGGCGGAGGCCTTGTCGACGACGCGGTATCCGTTGTCGGCAAGATGTTCAACTATTCCTTCGTAAACGCTGAGGCGTGGCTGTTGTTCGGGGTCAGGTTTTGTGGGGGATGAAGCAGGGTGGATCAGCAGGATTCTTTCATTGAACGCTTTGGAAGAGGGCGCAGCCAGGCAGGGGGACGCCAGAATAACTATTGCACTGCAGCCTGTAATAAGTCGGCAAAGGCTCTGAAACATCGGTTTTCCCCTCGTGATTGTAGTAGATCAATATCCATTGAAAATAGCCTGCAACAGCCTCATAACAGATACATACGCACATTCATGGGAAATAGTACCATGGTTTTATAAATTGTAAACAGCTTTAAAATTTATCAACTATCATTAGTAGTCATCGGATGAACCGCCACCATCAAAATCACCACCACCGCCGGAAAAACTGTCATCTCCTCCCGATGAACCACCGCCGAAGCCCCCTCCGAACCCGCCGCCAAAACCGCCGTAGCCACCACCATACCCTCCACCCCCTCCGCCAAAGTTGATGCCGGAGGAGAGCAGGCTGATCAGGTAGCCGGCCACCAGACCGGCGATGAGCAGCAGAGCCAGGGACATCAATCCGAGGCTGCTGAAGGCCAGGGTGCCTGCCAGCGGTAGGCCTGCGCCGCCAATGGCGGTAGAGAGAAACCGCGATTTAGTGCCGATAAACAGTGCGATGGCGCCGGTTATCAGCAGTCCGAACAGGAATATACCAATCCCGCCTGAAGATTGCTTCTTGCCGCTTTTCCGTTCGGCCGGAGCTGCTTTGAATTCCCCCTTGGTGGCGGCAATAATACTCTCCACCCCCACTGCGACCCCGTGATCAAAATCATTGTTCTTGAGATAGGGGCGCATGGTCTCCCGAATGATTTTGCTGGCAGTTACATCCGGCAGCACCCCCTGCAGACCATTGCCGACTTCGATGCGCACCTTGCGTTCAGCCTTGGCGAGAATCAACACAACACCGTTGTCTTTCCCCTGCTGTCCCAATTTCCATGCCTCGGCCACATGGATGGAAAACTGGTCGATCTCCTCACCAGCCAGGGTCGGGATGGTGAGCACAGCCACCTGATTTGATGTTTCCCGTTCAAATGCCGCGAGTTGCTGTTCGAGGCGCGTGACAGCTTGCGGCGAGAGTAAGCCGGCCATATCGTTGACCCGCCCCCTGAGAGGGGGGATCTCCAGCGCACTGGCGAGTGCCGGCAGCAGGATGCAGAGCAGAATCAGTATCCGCACGATAGGGGGGAGTAGTCTTTTCATCGCTTATACCTGTCGCTGTTGACGCAACTGATTAAAATTTGACCTTGGGGGCAACTTTGGCTCCTTCTTCTGCCTTGAATGCTTCTTTCCTCTGCAAGTGGAGCATCAACGAGTTGGTCAAAGAGTTGGGGAAGGTGCGAATACTGGTGTTAAATATTTGCACCGATTTGTTATAGCGCTCCCGTGCCACGTTGATACGGTTCTCGGTTCCTTCCAGCTGTTTCTGCAAATCCATGAAGTTCTGGTTTGCCTTCAGGTCGGGGTATTTTTCCGCCACCACCATCAATCGGGACAAGGCGCCGGACAGTTCCCCCTGGCTTTGCTGGAACTTGGCCAGACTTTGCGGGTTGTTGATCACATCTTTGGTGATCTGCATGCTGCCGACTTTGGCTCGTGCTTCGGTGACTGCCTTAAGTGTATCGGCTTCATGCTTGGCATACCCTTTGACAACTTCAACCAGATTGGGAATCAGGTCAGCCCGGCGTTGATAGGAGGACTCCACATTTCCCCAGGCGGCGGTGACCGCTTCCTCGTTGGCTTGCATACTGTTGTAGCCACAGCCGGATAGTTGCGAAAGTAAGGCAATGCTGATGATCAGATACAGGATAATGCGTTTCATGCGTGTGTACCTCCATGATGTGTTGGTTGATTTGAAGCGTTGATTGATTTTGAGCTGCGGGCGGTGCAACGGATTTTGAGCATGGTCAGAGTTATGTTGCACACCAGCGGAATGATATTGGCTACGATCAACGGCGTATCTTTAATCAGTATGCCATAGATCAGCCATAAGGCAACCCCCGCCGTTAACAGCAGTGGCTGCCAGATCGATATGTCCCGGGCCTGACCGCTTTTCACTGTTTTGATCACCTGCGGCACAGCAGCAATGCTGGTAAGTGTTCCGGCCATCACGCCAATCCAGGTTTCGATCATGATCGTTTTCTGCCGTCAAAACCGGCCGCGGCCCAGTCGATCTGGGAAAGAATCCCGCGCAGAATGATGATCTCACGGCTGTCCAGTTCGGATCTGAAAAATATGCGGCGCAGGGAGCGCATGATGTGTTCGGGGTTTTGCTGGTTTAAAAAACCGATTTTTTGCAGGCTCGCTTTCAGTTGGTCAATGAACAGCTCCATCTCCTGTGACGTGGCCAGTGAGGTCTCCCTGGCTACCACCGGAGCGGTTCCCGCTTGTTCCAGTTCATAGCAGAACAGCAGTACCGCCTGGGCCAGGTTGAGTGACCCATATTCCTGCGATGTGGGAATCGTGGCGTGCCAGCGGCATTGAGCGAGCTCATCGGTGGTAAGGCCGTTGTCTTCCCGGCCAAACACGATCGCAGCGCGGCATTCGGGGGTGGCGTACTCCCGGAAACGGGCTGAAACTTCAGAGGGAGAAAGGATCTCCTGACGATATTTCCCATGCCGGCGAGTGGTGCCGACGGTCAAGGTACAATCGGCCAAGGCAGAGCGGAGATCGGGAAAAACAACGGCATTTTCCAGCAGGTCACGGGCTGATACCGCAAATTTAAGCGCTTCCGCGTGAAAACGGTCACAGCCGTTTACCAGTCGCAGAGAGGTTAATCCCATGTTTTTCATGGCGCGGCAGGTCATGCCGATATTGCCGGGTGATTGTGGCTCCACCAGAATAATTGATGTGGTCGTATGAGACGTCATTACACTCCTCGTTGTTGTTGTGCCCGCAACGCTCGTAATCGTGCCAGCCGCTGACGTGCCGGTTTTTTAAGCTTCCAGGCATGGTAGGCGTGGGTGAACCAGGCGGTGAACATTATCCCTGCCAAGGCGATCAGCAGGTAATGTTCATATTTTTTGATGTCGGTGAGAAACAGGGTGGCGCTTTTACCAAACAGGTAGCCTGCCAGAGAAAAAATTGTGGCCCAGGCCAATGCGCTTGCCAGATTGATCAGGAAAAAAGTGCGGGGGGAAAGTTTGGTTACCCCGAGGATGATTGGTAGTACAATTCTGAAGCCGTAGGTGAAGCGTGAGGTAAAAGCAACCAGCGAGCCATACCGCTCAATCAGACGTAACGACTCCCGGAAGCGGCGCGCAATGAAATGAAACCGTTTCAGTAGTGAGCGACCGTGCCGGCGACCGAGGTAAAAATAAACCTGATCACCGCAAAACGAGCCGGCAAAGGCGGTCAGGATGACACCGCTTATCTGCAGATATCCCTGAAAAGCGAGAAAACCTGCAATCAGCAGGATCGTCTCCCCTTCCAGGAAGGTACCGATGAAGAGCACCCAGTAACCATGTGTCTCAAGTGCGTCTTTAAGGAATTGCTGCATACCTACCCGAATGATCTGGCCGGAAGAGGGACCATTAAACCGCCAGCCGTCCAGTGACTTCTGACTGCATCAGATCAATCATCTCGTCGATTTTTGCCTCAGGATCAAGCGCCAGAGCCCCTTGTTCCACTTCCTGCAGAAATTTGCTCAGCGTGCCGTTCTCCAACAGTATGGCTGGGCCACCCTGCTTCTGCAGCGTTGTTGTCACCAGTTCACCGCCGGCGCGTGACAGGTACGCCATGGCAACTTCTTTGAGATCCTCGATAATTTCAGCCAGGTTTGCCTCGTTGTCAGTAGTCTTGACCGGTGGTGGAGCTGCCGGTGGCGAGCTTTGAACCGGCTGGCGGGAACTGGCCGTTTCCCACAGTTTTTGCAGATTGACCATCTGCAGCAGATCATAGCGGAGCAGCTCTTCCAGTGGTTGAGTGGTATAAACGGTCAAGCGCGCGCCGGGAAGGGAGGCAATGCGGCGTGCCTGGTCAGGTGATGTGTCAATGGTGGCAGCGCCGTCGTGATAGAAACCGACCGGGAGGCCGGCGCGATAAAACATCATGGAATATCGTTCGGGTGTGTGAAATTTGACCACGCCGTTTATGGCGCTATTTTTCATGCGGGTCAGTACTTCCTTGATGTCGACCTGGCGCACGTCAACAGCATCATGCACTTTTTTCCCGGCAGTCAGCGCGTTGGCGCATACGGCAAGATCGGCGGTCATACGGTAAACATTGATCTCTCCCTTTTTGTTGATGCAGCAGTCAAACATTCTGACAATCGCTTCAAAGCCGGTTTTATCCTTGTCGGCTTCCGTTGCCAAGGCACTGATCAGTTTCCCCTTGGCATAAATGCAGTACCCTTCGAAGTTGGGAGCAGTTTGATTGAGATATCCGGTAAAGCCTCCCTTGCCAAGTTTTTCAAGTATGTCAGGGAGGATAATGTTATCGGTCGGAACGTGTTGGTACAACGGATTAGCTTGTGGCAAAAATCGCATTCTGCCTCCTCAAAGGGGTAGGGGGATACATATGTTTACGGATAGTACAACGGTTTGAAAAGGAGATAACCTAAAGTATTTTAAAAACCTTGTCAAAACCTAAATTTTGAGATGTTTCTGAATAAAAAACATAGTATAGTACGCCGCACTAACAGAGCTGGCACGTGTCGTGGCTGGTGGTCGTCAGGGCGTGCAGTTTGTGATGATGTCAGGCAAAGGTAGGCGTGAGTGAGTACAAAAAAAGAAAAACTTCTGGAAGAAGCACAACGCATGGCAATGCGCGGGCAGGTTGACAAGGCTGCCGCAGCCTATCGACAATTGCTCTCATTGGAGCCGAATGCGATCAACCATCGCCAGCGACTGGCAGAACTCCTTGTCAAGGGGGGGCGGCTGGATGAGGCACGGACTGAGTTTGAGGTGATCGGAAAGCATTACGCTTCCAACGGTTTCTACCTCAAGGCGATTGCGGTCTATAAACAGGTACAAAAACTGTTTCCCGCCGATATTTCCCTCTCTCTTACACTGGCCGGACTGAATCAAAAACATGGGCTGACTGCCAATGCTCTGGCGGAATACAAGCAGGTCTATGATTACCATGAAAAAAATGGCCGGCAGGCTGAAGCGCTTAAAATTCTTGAAACCATGCAGACGGTTGATCTTCAGAATATCAATATCGGCGTAAAACTGGCAGAGGCTTATTTTCAAGCTGGACGCACTGATGATTCCTACCGGATCTTCAGCAAGGTAGCATCCTTGTTGCAAGAACGGGGTGATGTCGCCTCATTTTCAAAACTGAACAGCCGGATTCAACAACTATTTCCCCAAAAATCAACGTTCATGCTGGAAGTTCTGGAAGAGCAGATCCGGAACGGTCAGGCCGGGAATGCGGTTGCCGGTCTGCAGGCCATGTTGCGCGTAAATCCCAATGACCAGCGAGTCTGGGATCTGGTAGTCGCTGCCTATAAAAGCATGAAACAACCTCAAAAACTCAAGAACGCCTATCTTCAATATCTGAAATTTTTCCCCAAGGTAGCCTCTGCCCAGGCTGGGTTGATTACCTGCCTGGCTGCAGAAAATGATGTCACGGGTGCGCTGGCATTGCTGGAGCGCTACGAGGCTTCAATCTTGACTGATGGAGCATGGGAACAGCTGGTTGAGTGCTACCGGTTGCTGGAGCGTAACGATCCGATCAATCTTGCCATTCTGGAAGGACTGGAGCGTGCCTATCGTGCCGGTGGGAAGAGTGATGAAGTTGAGCTGCTGACTCCGAAAATATCATCGCTTAAAAACCTGGCTGGAAATCGAGGCAGCTCTCCCTTCGATGTTTCTGAAACTGTGCCACTAGCATCAGAGGGCATCTTTTTTGCCCCCCCCGAACCATTGGCTGCGGTTGACGAAGCAGAACCTTTTGACCTGTTTGCTCCGCAAGAGAATCAAAATGTTGACTCTGTGCCGCAACCTGAGCCGGTTGCGGGAGAGGAAACAGCATTTGACGAAGAAATCGAGATTGAGATCGATCTTGATGATGATTTTGGAGCTGTTGCCGACACGGCACAGGGAGTTGCCAACGGTGATGACTGGCTTGCTTCGGTCGGGGATATGTTTGACAGCATCGCAACCTCACCCCGTGGAGTCAGGTTTGATAACGAGCTGGAAACGGCTGACAGCCAATCCCATTACGATCTTGGCGTTGCCTTCAAGGAAATGGGGCTGTTTGACGAAGCAATTCAGGAATTTCGACAGGCGTCAACCGATCCGGCCATGAAATTGCGCTGTCTGGTGTTGCAGGGGGCGTGTTTGCGTGAAAAGGGAGATCTGGAAAACAGTGAAACCTTGTTGCGTACTCTCATGAAACCGGGACTGGCGCTGGATGAAGCGTGTTCGGTTAAATATGAACTGGCTCTGACTTGTTCTGCCGGAGGCAAGCAGGATGAATCGTCAGCGCTGTTGACCGACATTGAAACGCTTAATCCGGGGTTTCGCGATGTGAAATCGCTTCTGGATACCACCCATTTTGATGAAAGCTCACTTGATTTCTCGGATGAAGAATTGCAAGGTTTTGATCTGAAATAAGTATCTGACTGATATGCGTGGGGGGATCAATGAAAAAAATGCGAATCAAGTCTCTGGCGGGAGTGGTGGCAGGAGTGTGCAGTCTGGTAGCATTGCCGGTTTGGGGGGCTGAATTGCTGGATGTCACTCCCGTGGTGACTAACGGTGTGCTGTCTGTTGACGTGAACGCCGATATTTCCATGACCTATACCTACTATAAACTACCGGGTGAGGCACGGGCTGTGGTGGATATTGCCGATGCCGATCCTGAAAAAGTTGAACCGTTGATAGTGGTCAACAAGGGTGCTGTTTCCAGTATCAGTGTTGACAAGGCATCGATCGCTTCCATGACGGTCAGCCGCTTGGTCTTTAATCTGGTGGCGGAAACGGATATTGCGGTTTCTGCATCTCCCGATCGTAAAAAACTGACGGTCTCCTTTGGTAAAGGGGGAACGCTGGTAGCGTCACCGGCTGCACTGCCACTCCCGACGACCGTCACCGCACCAGCGGTCAAGGAAGAGGATGATCCACTGGCCGGGCAGACCTCGACTCCTCCCAAACCAGCGGTAGTTGCAACTCCAGCCAAGGAAGAAGATGATCCGCTCGGTCTCGAAAGCGACGCGCCTGCAGCGTCAGCTCCCAAAGCTTCACCGGTTGTGGCTGTGCCGGTCACCACGATTGTACCGATGCTCTCCACAGCCGCCGCAACAGCCAAACAGGCAGCAGTTGCGGCACAATCGGTGGTTAATGTACAAGGGATCGTGATCGGTACGAAGTCGATTGATATTCAGACTTCCGGTGTTGCGAGCTATAAAACCATGCAACTGGATAATCCGCCCCGTCTGGTGATTGATCTGCAGGGTGTGAACACCGTCAAAGGGAACTCCTTTCCGGTTGGGCGCTTCGGGGTGGAAAAGGTACGGGTCGGCAATCAGGGAAGTGCCGTTCGGGTCGTGTTTGATTCCCGTTCTGCTAGCTTGCCGCACTACACGGTTTCGGCAACCGATAGCGGTGTGCGGGTTATGTTCAAGTAATCATGTAACGCCGGTTCTTTCTTTGGAACAAAAAAACAGCCTCCCAGGGGAGGCTGTTTTTTTGTGTCTGATGTGCCAACCATGGTCTATTTGGCATTTTCGTCCAGCAGGTAGTTGAGGAAAATGACGAATTCCCGGATTTCCTGCTTATCCATATCGGAGTTCGGTTTGCGCAGCATCTTGATGCCGTAGGCTTTGACTGCCTGTTTATTGAACGGTTGTCCGGTGATCGGCGCGCGCCCGGTTTGTACGGCAATCACGGTCCGTTCCATGGTATGGCATTTGGTGCATTTTTTCGACATATTGGCAAAGGTCGCCTGGAATTGGGGAGGGATGCTGGCAGCATCAAAATTCATGGCCGGACCACGTCCTTTGACCTTGATGCGCGCATCGGCAGTTGCGGAAAGGGCGAGGGTCATGATTCCTATGAGTAATGCAATTTTTTTCATGCCTGAACTCCTTCAACAGATTGGTTCATATTCTTTATACCAGTAAATCGGAGATACTCCAGTCTGGACAGCAAAAGATCAGAATGCGACGGTTGCACCAACAACCCCAACCCGGTTGATGGAAGTTGACAGGATCTCGTATTTGTACTCCAGCGCCAGTTTTATGTTCTGTAACGGTGAATATCCGAGCGTTCCCACATAACGTCGTACATAGGTGTCACCCAGTTGTGCTTTGGCGCCACTCAGTTGCTGCAGGTATTCAAATCTCCCTGATGCGATCAGGTTGAGCAACAAGGTAACTTCACCTTCCGTTGTTACGGCTTTGGAGATCACCCTGGTCTTCGATGTTATGTTGGAGGGTGTGGCGTTATCATCTTCTCCGTAGTTGCCGAGCAGCCGGAGGCGGAAGATCTTGTAGAGCGCTTCTGCATCGGCTCCGATCCGGAAATAGTTGTTTTTGGGGTCATTGGAATTTGCCGTTCCGTTTTTACCGTAATAGCCATAGGTTCCAAAGCTCATGGTCAGGTAGTCGAGAAAACTTTCGGCTTTGTTCAGGTCAATATCCGGTTCGTTGGTGAGGTAATCGATGCCGCCAACCTTGAAGGAGAGATGGCCATACCCTTCCTTGCTGTTCTGCCCCTTGCGATTGACCAGGCCTGCCGCAAGATACACGCGGTTGGCAATGATACTGTTAAGTTCCAGTGCGTCCTGCGGCTGCTCGATTTTGAAGACCGATTCCTTGCCAACGGTGTAGGAGTAGGGGAGGTAGTTGTTGGTGACCGAGAGCTTGTTATTGGTTTTCCATAGCCCCAGTTTCGGCTGCATTCTACCGATGCGGAGGTTGACCGGTGAGTCAAGCAGGTGCCGCCAGGAGAGGAGGAATTCGTTCAGATCAGTCTTGTTGTTGGACGCGGTCTGACTGGTGTTGAAGTTGCCGATTGGCGGTTGTTCGCTGTAGGCGACGTAGGTGGCAAAAAATCCGAATTTCTCACGGAAATTACCACCGGCATGCATTTTGATCGAGCGGGCGGCAAAATCAAACTCATTCACCTGGCTGGTGTCATAGCCGTAATTGATGGCGCCGGTAAAAGAAATCGGAAGCTGTTCAGGGATACCGGAGAGGAGAATCCCCTCGCTCTTTTCCGGGGTCACAGCTCCCGGAGTTGTCGTTGCTTCAGCAGCTGCTGTCGCTGTTGCCACCGGCTCCTGATTGCCAAGGGCGCCGGCTTTCAGTGTTGCCAGTTTGGCTGCATCACCTTCGCCGCCGATGGTCATAGCAGCTGACGCCGGCTTGGCCTCAGGGGCTTTTACTGCTGCCGGAGCCGCTGACTCCTTCTTTTTGTTATGTCCGAAGTAGACATAGGAGTTCTTCAGGAACGCTTCACCATACTCATTCAATTCCGGATAGATGGTGTGGCAGGTAGTGCATTCAACCTTGTGGGCACGGGAAAATGCGGGAATAGCATGTGCCGTGCCGGCGGTAAAAAGTGACACCAAACATGCGGCAGCCAGTGCGGTTGACAGCGTTTGCGGCAATCCTTTATTCATTCGAACGTCCTCCCTTTTTCGTAAGTCAATCAAATCTGGAGCCAGATGGAGAGCTGCTGTGCCCGTGCAAAACGTCTACTTGGCTCTTGGCCGGTGATCTCCGGGATCAATGCTGTTGCAAAGGTAGTAGCCAGCCTGAAAGCGTTCCTTGTCGGTCAGGTAGGTGCTGTACCTGAACCGGTCGTTTTCTCCGATCAGTTCGTATTCGTTCAGGCCGGTGAAGGTGCCTGTCGGATATTTGGAGAGATTGGTTTTGGGATTACACACGGATTTATTCAGTCTGCCGTCGTCCAGCCAGTCCATGGAATCAAAGATTACCCGTTTTGCATAGCGGCGATTATGGGCAAAGGCGCCCGGATCGTAATAGAACATGAAGAAATTATAGACCGCCCCCATGGTGTAGGATGCGTTACGCAACGGATAGTTGTTGCCATTCAGCGGGTCGGTGAACCGGGCACCCAGTACATAATAGTCAAGATTGGAGGTAAAGGAACTGCCATCTACCAGTGTTGCGGTCGGTTTCGCTCCACCATTGCTGGTGGCGGTCCGTAACCATGGCTGAAGTCGAATGCCGCCACCGGAATTGCTGCCATACCAGTTGGCAAGATCCTTGAGAACTGTTTTGCCGGTGGTTGCATCTTTGTAGGTAACCGTGGCCGGCGTCCCGGGACGCCCTTCACTATCCGCCCAGACTCTGTTGTTCCTGGTGCTGGTGTTGCTGGGGGTGCGCGGGGTAGCCATATCAGCTGCCGTGGGTAGCCGGGAGTCGACTGCAAATGCCATCAGACGGGCAAATGCCTTGACCGCCGCCTTGTACTGCTGGCGCTGCAGCTCCAGCAGTTGATAGGTTTCGCCGGTTGCCGGATCGATCCCACTTAGTTCCCACTCGACCTCGCCATTATCGGAATGGCAGGCTGCACATGACTTGCTGACCGTAGTGGTGATCGGATTGGACGGATTGACGAAGGTGTTGCGGAAGGTGGAGCTGGCATCACTGTTGACCGGCAGGAAGCTATGGCTGGTCTGGGAGCCCTTGAGCTCATCCTTCAGGTTGAGGTGGCAACCGATACAGGGACCGTAACCGCGACTGTCAGACGCCATCCCTTGTGTCCCTTCAACCCGGTTGGGATTGGTTCTGGTTGTCCCGATGATGTCATGGGTGAAGGCGATGTTGCTATATCCCTGCAGTTTGGCTGAGCCGCTGCTGTAAAACTCGAAGGCCATGCCGATTGAGTTGCCGTTCTTGTCGGTTGGCCTGAACAGCATCTCGGAGGCGCCCCTGAAATGGTTGGTGATCCGGCCTTGATTCTTGTCGAGTTCAATCCCCCGGGCATCGGCCATTTTGATCAGGATTCCAGCGGTACGGCCGGAGTGGCAGACCACGCACATATTGGAGGCGCCCACATCGGGGTAGGTCAGGCCGAATCCGGTGATCTTGCCTCCGCTCATGGCACTGCCGGGTGTCGGTGGTACCGTCGATGGGGCGGGGTTTTTGGATGAGAAGTTGTAGAAGGATGTTACCTGGGGAACTGTACGCAGCTTGTAGCCATAGGCCACCTCGTTGCCGTTATCATGACAGGCATTGCAGTTCGTCAGCTCCTTGCTTTGATCGGAGGGGTCACCAAACGGTTTCACATCCTTGAAGCCGCTTTTAACGTAATTGATGTAGCCGGTGGTGGTATGGCAACGGACACACACCTGGCTTTTACCGTTGTTATTGTCACTCAGCGCCAGATTGGCCGGAAGAGTTGTCCCCAGTGTCTTGTAATCAAACTCCTGACGCGCCAGGATGCGGATATATTCGGCGTCATCCAGGTTGTCAGCTCCCTTTTCAACCGGGAGATTTACCGTCGTGCCGTGGGCGCTGCCGGCCCAGTTTTTGAGGTAATTCCGCGCTGATGCAGTATCATGGGGGTTGTGGCATTTACGGCAGTTCTGCTCATATTGCCGGGAAACATAGCTGGCCGGATTTGATGCATCATCACCAAAGTGGGCCTGCAAAGAGGATTTGAAACCACCGTTTTTGGTATGGCATTTAGCGCATTTACCGGCGGCATCGGCATTTACGGTTACATCGTGAACTGCAGCGGTTCCGGTTGGCGTGCCGCCGTGACATCGATTGCAGCTGTTGGGGTGACCGGGAGCCGGTTCATGGCAGTCAGAACAGCTGGCGCCGTTTTGAGTGTTGTGACCTGACAGTTTCCATTCCTCGGAAATCAGCTTGCCGGTAGTCTTGCTGACACGTTTTGCTGAAGCTGTACTGTTGCCATCATGGCAGCCAATGCACACTGCCGATTCTTCCAGCTTGCTGGAGGAGGGCGGTCCTGCCACCGTCTTTTCACCACACCCCGAAAGATTGGTTAGTGATAATAAACTTCCCGCAAGTACAAGGATAAGGCGTTGATACAAGTGCATGTATTTCCCCTTTTCGTGAGCTCGGATGGTTTGCAGCAGCAGCTCAAATCAGTAAAACCTATGTGGTGTGGGACGCTTATTTCAGTAATCGGTAAATATACGTAAACGTGCCGCCGACGGAGAGACCGGAAAGCAATCCGGCATATTTGTTGACTTGTTGGGAAAGTTGCACACGGAGCGGGTACTGGTCGATATCGGTTACTTCATCGGTTGCCATGGCGATAATGTCTTGCCAGTCCTTGTCCCACAGGTAAACCTGCAGATACAGTTCGGAACCTTTCCAGAGAAAGATGAAGAAGAAAACAATCCCGAAAGCGATGAATCCCTTGGATATATCGGAATCCTTGATCGAGAGGTAGATCTTGCGCACCAGCTCCAGGTTCATCAGGCAGAGAAAAACCCAGATTGCGTTTTCAACCATCTTGATATTTCTGATGGTGTTGGGACCGGGGGTCGGATTGATCAGCAGAAAAACACCCGAAGCCGCCAGTATCAGGAGCGTGGTCAGGTACACCACGATTTTTTTACCGGAGATCTCGAAGGTTTTGCAGAAAACGTAGTATTCCAGAAAGCCGTGGGTGATCAGCATGATTGCCACGGTGCCGATAATGTAATGGAAGGCTGACAGTTTATAGTATTGAAGATAGGGATTGATGGCGTAGGCCTGACTGATGAAGATCAGGAAGAATCCGATGGCGATACTGGTCCAGACCCGGGCATTGCCGATACTGAAATAAAAGCTGATCACGCCGGCCAGTCCCCAGAGAATAACGAGCGTCAGATCAAACGGGTTGATTTGAGATAGAATTTCAATGACTTTTTCCATGTTGCCTCCCGGGATGTTCTACAGGCTACAAGTCTGATTGTGCAGTTTGCACCAGATTGGTGAGCTTTTCCATCATTGCGCGGATATTGGTGGCGCTGATCAGTAGCTTGGCGCCCCGCTCAATACCTGCCAGCAGTTTGGCCGCTCCATTTTCATCAATAATGCAGAAATTTCCCCCCTGGTCGGAGAGTTCCTTATCCACCATGGCACGACCGACTTTGCCGCAATATTCGGAAACGATAGTTTTGAGTTGTTCTTCCAGGTCATTCAGCTTCAGCGCCATGATTTTACGATCCCGCTCCTGGCGCTCCTGGCTGACCTTGGCTGATTCAGACTGTTGTCTTTCGACTGCCGTATCCCAGATGGTCTGAACATTGGTGACCTGGAGCAGATCCATGTCCATCAGCGCCTCAGCACCCTGGGTGGAGTAGAGGTCTATCTTGGCACCTGGCATGGTGGCGATTTTCTGTGATTCGACCGATGAGGTTTCAATGTCCTGGGATCCGTCGTGGAAGAATCCGAGCGGGTTCCCCTCTTTGTAAAAGATCATGGCAGATCGGTCGGCGGTATAGATACGCAGGCAGCCGTTCATCTGGTCGGACTTGATTTTATCAAGCAATGACTTGATATCGATCAGTTTTAATTCCTGGGCTTTGTAGAGAATTTCCCCCTGCAGCAACGAATGAATGCAGGCGGTAAGGTCTTTGGAGAGTTTGTACACATTGAGGGTGCCACTGGTGGAGGTTACTATTTTTTCAGCCAGTTCAGTCAAGGCTTCAAAGCCGTTTTTCTGTTCTCCGCGTTGATCTTCCTGCTGTATGCTTACCAGTTTCCCCGACTCAAACACCAGCAGGGTCGTGGTAGCTGGAAATATAAAGCTGGCATAGCCGGTAAAAGCAGCCGTACTCAGTTTTGACAATACCTCCGGCAGTTTCAGTTTGCTCGCTGCCAGATTTTCAAACAAGGGGCTGCCTTTGGGGAGAAGAAACATCTGTTTGTGCCTCCTGTTTCGGGTTTGCACATCATAGTGGCAGTTAATAGATGACCTCTTCATTTAAAGCAAATGCAATGTTATGTCAAAATAATTTGTAAACAGTAGGGATAAAGAACTTGCCATTCAGGCTGGTAAGGGTAAAGTAGGTCACATGCTCACCTATACGATAACATTGGATCATCACGGTCGCCGTCTGGAAAGTTTTGTCTCCTCGCTGATTCCCACCGCAACTAATGCCTATATTCGCAAGCTGATCCGGGGGGGAGCGGTCAAACTCCAGGGGGGGAGCTCTGACGCCGATACCTTTCTGGAGTGCGGCGCCATGGTAACCGTCAAGGAAAGTGCCACGCTGCTGGCGTTGCTGTCAAGCTCGGCTCCAGCGCTTGATCTGCTCTATGAAGACAGCCAGGTTGCGATTGTCAACAAACCGGCTGGATTGGCCATGCATCGCACTGCTGAATGTGAAGATAATCTGGTTGACCAGGGAATGTCGTATATGACCTGGCGGGGTACGGCCTGCAAACTCTATCCGGTCAATCGCCTTGACCGGGGTACCTCGGGGGCGGTTATTCTGGCAAAAAGTTCTGCCAGTGCCGGCATGTATGGCCGACAGGTCAAGGAAGTCGGTCTGGACAAACTCTATCTGGCGCTGGTGTACGGAACCCCTGAGCAGGCTGGAACTATCAACGAAGCGCTGGATGGCAAAGAGTCGGAAACCCGCTATCGTATTCTTGTCCGCGGAGAGCACAATGCCTTGCTGGCGGTGCAGCCGATCAGCGGCAGGATGCATCAAATCCGGCGTCATCTGGAAAGTATCGGTCATCCGGTGGTGGGTGATAAACGGTATGGCGGGAGTCTGCTGGAGAGTTATCAGGGGTTTGCCCTGCATTCGTACCGTACGGTGGTGCAGCGACCTGGGGCCGGGGAGTTGTCCGTCTGTGCGCCGCTCCCGCTTGCTGTGCGTCAGCTCTGCCTGGAGGATCGGATCAGGGAGCAGGAGCTGACGGAAGCTCTGAAAAGCTTGTGGTAAATTTTTAACAAGTAATGACGCTACAGCACAACCAGGTTATCACGATGGACCACCACGTCAGAGTAGCGATACCCCAGAATATCCTCGATAGCGGAACTTTTCTTCCCTGCCAGACGGCCGATTTCAGCACTGGAATAATCGGTTAGGCCCCGTGCGAACTCACGTCCGTCATCGCAACAGATCCTGATAGAGGCCCCGCGTTCAAAACGTCCTTCCACTTTGACCACACCCGAGGGGAGCAGGCTTTTTCCCTTGTTGACCAGTACTTCCCGCGCTCCGGTATCCACCACGATGGTTCCCGCCGGTTTGAGGGTGTAGGCGATCCAGTGCTTGCGGCGATTCAACCCGTTGTCAGCCGCCAGAAAGAGTGTGCCGACCTCTTCGCCCTGCATGGCGGAGAGCAGGATGCGTGGCTGTTTTCCCGGTATCATGATGGTCGGCACGCCATTCCTGGCAGCTTTTTTGGCAGCCGACAGTTTGGTGATCATGCCGCCGGTTCCTACGCTGCTGCCGGCGCCGCTGGCGGCCCGTTCCATCTCCTTGGTAATCACCGCTACCAGCGGGATCAGCTGCGCCTCGGGATTAGTGCGGGGATCGGCATTGTAAAGACCGGCCACATCGGTCAGGATCAACAGTAATTCGGCCTCGGCCACATTGGTTACCAGGGCCGAGAGATTGTCGTTATCGCCAAACTTGATCTCATCAACCACCACGGTGTCATTTTCATTGATGATCGGAATAACACCGAAGCCGAGCAGGGTGGCAATCGTTGCCCGGGCGTTGAGGAAACGCTGGCGGCTGTTAAGATCCTCAGCGGTCAGCAGGAGCTGGGCTCCCTTGATGCCGTGCGGTTCCAGCGCTTCCTGGTACGATCTCATCAGGCGGGTTTGTCCGATGGCGGCGGCAGCCTGTTTGTGGGGGATCGTTTTCGGTTTGTCGACCATCCCCAGTTCGCTTCTGCCGGCAGCAACCGCACCGGAGGAAACCAGAATTACCTGGATTCCCTGCCGGCGGATCTCGGCCAGGTCGGAGGCGATCAGGGCTATCACCGATTGGTCCAGCGAGCCGTTACCGGCGGTTAAAACCCCGCTCCCGATCTTGATAACCACTCGCTTGACCTTATGGAGAATGTCGTGGCGAATCACCATTCCTCCGTGGCTGGCGACCACAAACGACGGGCAATCTCATCCAGTAATGCTTCCACCCCTTCACCGGTGGCGGACGAAATCGGAAAGACCGGCATACCGCGTTCTTCGAACCAGGGTCGTACCTGTGCCAATTCAGCCTGAGTTACCGGCAGGTCAGTCTTGGTAATCACGATGATCTGTTCCTTGCCTGCCAGTTCCGGGCTGAACAGGGCAAGCTCACGGTTGATCGCTTCAAATTCCGCAATCGGATCTCGCTCGGGGATCCATGAAATATCAACCAGGTGCAGCAGGATGCCGGAACGTTCCAGATGCTTGAGGAAACGGTGTCCAAGGCCGGCCCCTTCCGATGCTCCTTCGATAATCCCTGGAATATCAGCCATGACAAAGGAACGGTAATCCTTGTACGGCACGACTCCCAGGCTTGGGACCATGGTGGTAAAGGGGTAGTCGGCGATCTTGGGACGTGCTGCTGAAACCTTGCTGATCAGTGACGATTTGCCGGCATTGGGCAGTCCCAGCAGTCCCACGTCAGCCATCAGTTTCAATTCCAGCCGCAGTTTGCGCTCTTCGTGTTCTTCTCCCGGTTGGGCAAATTTGGGAGCCTTATTGGTGGCGGAAGCAAAACGGGCATTCCCCTGACCACCGCGACCGCCTTTCAACAGTATCACCTGTTGCCCATTTTCGGTCAGATCCGCCAGCACATCCCCGCTTTCGGCGTCTTTGATCACGGTTCCGACCGGAACCTTGATCAGCAGATCCTTGCCACCGGCGCCATGGCGATTCTTCCCCATGCCGTTATGCCCTTTTTCCGCCTTTTGATGCGGCTTGTGGCGTAGCTCCAGCAGGGTGGAAAGGCCGGCCATGGCCTGGAAAATGACATCGCCTCCCTTGCCGCCATCGCCGCCGCTCGGCCCGCCGAATTCGATAAACTTCTCATGGCGAAACGCCACACACCCTGCTCCACCATGTCCCGAAGAGGCGAACAAGGTTACTTCATCGATAAATTTCATGATTGTCCATTTCCATCCAACCATTCCTGAATGGTTTTAAGCTGTTCGTTCCAGTCCGGGCCGAGTCGTTCGGTCAGGTAGGTGACAAACAGCGAGTCAAACATCTGAATCCCCTGTTCCAGCAGGAACATCCGTTCATAGAATACTGCTTCGCGCTCGCTCATCTCATCGACGGTCGCGTCTTTTTCCACTCTGACCTGGGGGCATTTGAACGACGCAAAACCGAAGGTGTCACCCTTGAGCGTCAATTTCCACAGGTTTTCATCTTTTTCCATGCAGATGGTGGCACTGGTAATTCTTTTACCCCCCTTGAGGGCGGAAATGGCTTCCAGGTAACTGTCCTGTGATCCGGAGACCACAACTTTCTGGACACCACCCTCGTCACCACCACCCTGCAATTGAATCTTGTCATCTATCCAGGCGGTAAAGCGCTCCCCGCTGGTATGGTGTCCCGGTCGGCTGATGGAGTAATCTCCCTTGCCGCAGATGCCGCGCTGTAACAGCCAGAGCATGAATTCCCAGCCGATCCACTGATTGTCGCGGATCAGGGCGGTGACTGCATCGGAGTTGGCCTGATTCGCTTTTTCCAGCGCTTTCAGCAATTCCCCCGAAAGGAGCATCTTGGCACGGGCGTAGGGGTGGATCACAACCGGGGTGAATCCCTCGAAGGTTTTACGGAACAGTTCTTCGAACCGTTCGATAACTTTGCTTCCCAGGCTGTAGATCGACACGATCCCGGTTTTCTGGTTCCAGGTGAGGTCGACGTTTGACGGTATTGGCAAGCATTTGATCAGCAAACGTTGCTGAATCAGCTCCTTGATTTCTTCCCGTTTGGTTTTAGGTGCTCGCCGCAGGTTGGGGTGCTGGGCCAGAAAGAGGCTTTCCTCCCGGTTGGTGTGGGATTTGAGTACCGCGGCCGGGATCTTGCGCTGATCACGCCGCAGGGTTACCAGGATGTAGTCATCGCGCCAGAAATCGGAAGGAGCTTCAAAGGCAATCTCGTCCGGGCGGTCAACCTGCACCCACCCTTCCGATGACTCTTCAGCGGAGTTTTCTATGGATTGAAATCCGTGGTCGGAGAGTTTTTTGGAAAACCAGGTAAACTGATCGTTTTCAGGCAGATCGCCGATGATGTTGTACTGCATGATACTGACGGTATTGGCGTAAATTCCCATAATGTATGAACCGATTGTTCCTTTCATCTGTTGCGAATACCAGGAGTTGTCTGGAATAAAACGGGGGATGGAGTTGCCGTTGCTGCTGACCTAATTTCTGATGGTTACCGGAGTCGATGCCACCAGATGTTTCTGTTGCAGCTTGCCGTTGATCAGTTCCACCTGTCCGGTCAGTTTTTCGCCAACCCGGGCATCGCTGCGCGCCTTCAGGTTGAGATTGAACTCGGAGAGCTTGCCGCTGTCAAGTCTGTCAACGTTAAAAACAAAAACGGATGCTGATTCCTGACGATAGGGGGTCTCGCCGGCATCGAGAAAATCAAACTGCGGGGGGATGGTGACCCTGACGGTCAGTTTTTCAGCGCTTCTGCTGCCGATGTTCAGGAGTGTTACACGGTAACGGGTCTGTTCACCGGGAGCGATAACCGCTTTTGCCGATTTGGCAACGGCGCGGAGCAACGGAGCGGCAGCCACCAATTGGTATTCTTTGCTGAAGCTTACATCTGTGTAACGTTTGGAAGTTATTTTGAGGCTTACCTTGGCTTTGTGACCATCAACCTTGTCAGCCGGCATGGTATACAACAGCTCCCCTTTAAACGGTTTGCCCGGTGCAACGGTGACGCTGTTCACAGCCGTGTCGCGTTGATCGGCGGCAAAGAATTTGATCCCGTATTCGGGAGCGGTGAGTGCTTCCAGAATAAACGGTTCATCTTTGTTCCCCAGGTTTGCCAGTTCGAAAGCTACCGTACCGTGCTGGCCGGAATCGGCCATGAGCCCCTCTCCGCTGAGCGTCAGAGCAGTTTTGATCGATTCCTTGTCAGCTTTTTCAGCTGCCAGCCGTTCACGTTCCTTGCGAGCAGCCTCTGCTTTTGCGCGGGCTATTTTTTCCTGCTCTGCCCGTTCCCTGGCCAGCCGTTCCTGCTCACGTTTCTGTTCAGCTGCCCGTTCCTGTGCCAGCCGCTCTTTTCGTACATTTTTGGCAGATGCTTGCAGTTGTTTGTTCGTTTTGAGCTTTTCGCCTCTGGCAGCACGGGTTCCCAGGGCCGCCAGTTCTTCTTCAATGGTGGTGGTCAGTGGCGTGCTGGTAAATTCCTGGTTAAACAGATTGATGGTCTTGGCGGCTTGCTCGTTCTCTCCGGCTTTCATACTGGAACGTGCCAGCAGCAGCAGGGTTACATCCCGCAACGGGGAGTCGGGAAATAGTTGGTTGAGAGTGTTGATCTTTTCAATCGCCAGCAAATAATCAGCGCCCTGGTAGGCATTGAAGGCTTCCACAAACAGAGTGGCATCATCAACGTCAGCTGCCGCGGCATACGGGAGAACCGTAACGTTTACCAGTCCGCTGAAAATCAGTGTGAGCAGGAACAACCGGAGCACGTTCATACCAATTACTCCACGAAACTCTTCAATTTCTTGCTGCGGCTGGGGTGCCGCAATTTGCGCAGCGCTTTGGCCTCGATCTGACGAATACGTTCACGGGTAACTTCAAAGTCCTGTCCCACTTCTTCCAGGGTATGATCGCTTTTTTCGCCAATCCCGAAGCGCATGCGAAGCACTTTTTCCTCACGGGGAGTCAGGGTTGCCAGCACCCTGGCCGTACTTTCGGACAGGTTGTTCTTGATGACCGCTTCAATCGGGGAGATTACCCCTTTATCTTCAATGAAGTCGCCGAGATGTGAATCTTCTTCCTCGCCGATCGGGGTCTCCAGGGAGATCGGTTCCTTGGCGATTTTGAGCACTTTGCGGACTTTGTCAAGCGGGAGCTGCATCCGTTCGGCAATCTCTTCGGGAGCCGGCTCGCGTCCGTTTTCCTGCACCAGCTGACGGGTGGTGCGGATCAGCTTGTTGATGGTTTCGATCATGTGGACCGGAATACGGATCGTGCGCGCCTGATCGGCAATGGCGCGGGTGATCGCCTGACGAATCCACCAGGTGGCGTAGGTCGAAAACTTGTAGCCGCGTTGGTACTCGAATTTATCAACCGCTTTCATCAGGCCGATATTTCCTTCCTGGATCAGGTCGAGGAATTGCAGGCCACGGTTGGTGTATTTTTTGGCGATGGAAACCACCAGACGCAGGTTGGCTTCGATCAGTTCGCTTTTGGCAATCCTGGCCTTGCTTTCACCCTGCTCGATGGCGCGCAGGGCAGTTGCCAGTTCATGCGCCTTAAAGCCTGATTCGGACTCGATCTTGAACAGTTTTCGCATGGCAGTCCGCAGCCGTTTGTCCAGCTGGTCAAGCTCTTGGGGAGGGAGTTTGATCTTGGAGAGCGATGCCAGCCCTTTTTCCTCGTCTTCCTGGTAGTGAGCCGTAATGGCCGCCAGTTTGGCCGCCGGTATGATGGCGGTCAGTTCATCCAGCTCCTTGTTGAGCCGTTCCACCTTGCCGGTCAGCTTTTTCAGCTCTTCCACGATCTTGTTGATGTGGCGGTCTTTCATGCGCAGCGATTTCAGCTGGTCGGCCAGCACACTCTTGGCTTCCGCAATCTTCTTTTCATGATCCTTCTTTTTGGGGGCCGCTTTAATGCTCTCCCGCGCCTGGACCAACTCCGTGATAATACCGTCCTGAACGGCAATGGCGTCAATGATCTCCAGAATATGATTCTTGTGGACGTCCTCTTCCCCTTCTTCCACTTCCTCTTCTTCCACTTCCTTGCTGATTTCGGAAGCATTGATCTGGAATTTTCGCAGTTTGTCCCCCAGCAGCAGGACTTCGCGCACCGTAATCGGGGTGTTGAGAATTACGCCAGCCACATCCCGCTCGCCATCTTCAATTCGCTTGGCAATCTCGACTTCACCTTCACGGGTCAGGAGAGAAACCGAACCCATTTCCCGCAGATACATGCGTACCGGATCACTTGTTCTGCCGATGGTGCCCGCCTCAAAGGCGACTTCTTCGGCTTCCTCTTCCCCTTCTTCCTCTTCATCCAGGTCGGATTTGAGCTTGGGGATCTTTACCTTTTGGGCCGAGTCAACGATATCGATATCCAGGCTGCCGAACATGTCCATGACATCATCGATCTGGTCGGTTGCAATATCAGGAGGGAGAATGTCATTGACTTCATCAAAGGTCAGAAATCCTTTTTCTTTTCCCATGGAAATCAATTCTTTTACATTTTCGATGGATTCTTTTTTTGCCATTATTCACCTCAATGCCGGTTAAGGCAGGATCTTTGACTTTCTGGTGCGCAGTTCATCAGCTTGCCTGATGAGTGCATGGTATTCAGGAGAGTCGGGTGGCGTCGTTGCCAGTAATGTTGCGATATCCTTGATGGAGGAAAGAGAACGCTTTTCACGACTGCGCAGGCAGTTGCTCAGAGCGGTTTTCCAGTCTATGTCTGCCATGGTGGCGTCGGAAACCAGGATGCGGGAAAGCAATGTTCTGATCTCGGGGCGCTCAATCGATTCACACAGGTTCTGTAATCCCGGGATTTCTCCGGAATCATCGGCTGCTGCCAGCAGCAGGCTCCCTAATTCAGCATAAGCACCATCCAGTACATTTTCAATGCCGAGTTCCCTTATTTTTACGGCTGCAGCGGGATAATTGCAGATCAGTGCCAACAGCGTTTCCTGGGTAGTATCGATCGCTCCTGCTCCCTGAGCGGGGGAGGCTGCCAGCATGTCCCGGCTTGAAAGCTCACGGCCGCCACTTCGCTTGCGAAAGGCGTGGACAGTGATCCCCAACAGGCGGCAGATCTCGTTTTCATACAGATCCCGTTCCACCGGATCGGCGATTTTCTTGAAGCGCGGCAGCAGTTCGTCAATAATGCGCACCTTGCTGTCAACGCTATCCGGCTTTTGTTGGGCGACCAGGGCACGAATATACGACTCAAATGCCGGGCGGGCCGATTTAAGACAGCCGTTAAATTGTTCCACCGAATGCTGTTTCAGAAAACTGTCCGGATCATCCCCGGCCGGAAGAGTAACAATATAGGACGGCAGTCGCTGTTCCATGAAAATCTCCATGGAACGAACCGCAGCCTTGCGACCGGCGCCATCTCCGTCAAACAACAGGTATACCCGTTGGGCATGACGTTTGATCATGGCGGCATGGGAAGCGGTCAGAGCGGTTCCGCAGGTGGCGACAACGTTTTTTACACCGGCCTGAAACAGTGCCAGGTGGTCAAAATATCCCTCAACTACGATCACTGAATTGTCGACCCTGATGGTCGGCAGTGCCATGTCAAGGCCGAAAAATACGGAACTTTTGTGGTACAGCGGTGATTCGGGAGAATTGATGTATTTGGGTAACGATGCATCGAGTACGCGGCCGGCAAAGGCAATCACGTTCCCCTTGGGATCACGGATCGGAAACATCAGCCGGTTGCGAAACTGATCGTACCATCCCCGGTCGCCATGTTTGACAATGCCGAGTTTCTGAGCCAGTTGCAGGTCAAAACCTTCTTTTTGCAGCAGTTTGACCAATCCGTCGCCCCGTTCGGGAGCAAACCCGATCCGGTACGCTTCGCCGGTGGCGGCGTCAACCCCGCGCTGTGCCAGGTAGGCTCTTCCCGTCTCACCGCTGTGGTCGCTGGTCAGGATCTGACGGTAGTAGTCTGCCGCCCGCTCGTTAATCCGCTGGAATACCTGCCGTTCCTGCTGCTCCTGCTGCTCAGCTGCAGTCAGCTGGCGTTCTTCTATGGTGATTCCGGCCCGGCGTGCTGCCAGTTTGACCGCTTCCGGAAAGGTGATCCCTTCGATTTTCATCAAAAAAGAAAAAACATTCCCGCCGGCGCCGCAGCCAAAGCAGTGAAAAATCTCGCGCGCCGGATTAACGTTGAACGAAGCGGTTTTCTCCCCATGAAACGGGCAGAGGCCGACAAAGTTTGCGCCAGCCTTGCGTAATGGTACGTAATCGGCGATGACGTCAACAATGGAGGTGCGTTCGGCTACCTCGCGAACCTTCTCATCGGGAATCATGGCGATTTTGCGGGTGGTGTGCGCCAGAGAGCCAACAGGCGATCACCGGTTATGGCAAACAGATTGGCGGATTCGGATGAACGGACCTTGTGACGCACCGATTCCGGCATGAAATCAGCTGTGGCAGCACTGCAGAGCAGGCTCAACAGCAGTGTTCCTTCAATCAGTCCGATCCCGATCCCTCCCAGACGGTTGAGACCCCCCATCATGACGAGCTTGAGTGCGGTTGTGATCAGATTGCCTGCAATATGGGCGACGATTCCGACTGCGAGCAGAATCAGCAGAAAAGCCAGAAAGCTGGAGACGTACTGGGGGAGGTGGAGGATGGTCTGGAGTGGGGTTGCCAGCGTCGGATACAGTTTGTATGCGAAAAAGCCGCCAAGAATCAGCCCTGCAAGCGATGATACTTCATTGACCAGTCCACGCGCCAATCCCTTGATGGCAAAAAAAACCAGCACTGCCAGAACGATGATGTCAAATAGATTCATCGGTTACCTATTCACGTAAAAGAGAAGGGGCTATCCATGAGAAAGCCCCTTTAAGCTGGTGTGGAGGATCACGATCTACCGACGGTAAACCGCGAGATACGCTGACTACGTCAGTAATCGGCGTACAATTTCACTCACCATTTTGCCGTCTGCCTTACCGGCTGTTTGCGGGGTCAGTGCCTTCATGACGCGCCCCATATCTTTTGCCCCTGCTGCTTCCGTTTCCTTGATAACAACGGTTACCAGCGCCTCAATTTCTTCGGGGGACAGTTGGCGTGGCAGAAAATCAAGCAGTATGGCAATTTCCTGCTCTTCTTTCTCGGCCAGCTCCGGGCGGTTTCCTTCTGTGTACAGGCGCACTGATTCACGCCGCTGTTTGACGAGCGTGGAAATAATCTCGACAACACCGCTGTCATCCAGTTCTTTTTTTGCATCGATTTCGCGATTTTTCACTGCTGAACGAACCATGCGGATAGCCGAAAGGCGCAGGTCATCCCGCGCCTTCATGGCTTCCTTCATGGCGTTAGTCAGTTGCTCTTTGAGCGACATAAGCGCCTCTAGTCAATCATCTTGCGTTGTTTTTTCAGAGCGCGTTTGCGAGCAGCGATCGCCTTTTTCTTGCGTTTGATACTCGGCTTTTCGTAGTGCTCACGCTTGCGAACTTCAGACAGAATTCCTGCTTTTTCGCATTGTTTCTTGAATTTCTTCAGGGCGAGTTCAAAAGGTTCTGCGTCTTTGATTTTTACACCTGGCATTATATATCCCTCCCCCCATAATAGCGTTGCATATAAAGTGCTTGGCTTGCGCACCATATAAAATAAGAGTTGCGTATCATAACAGTAATTGCTCTGTTGTCAACAAAAAAACTCGCGCTGCTGTTTATGCTGTCCGCGATGCCTTCTCTTCAATACCCGAGATGCCGAAGCGCCGCCGTAATTCCGTGTACACCTTTTCCGGTTCGATGTCATAGTATCCCAACAGCACCAGGGTGTGAAACAGCAGGTCGGCGGTCTCGTAGACGATCTCGTCCGTTACCCCGCCTTTACCGGCAATCACGACTTCCGTTGCTTCTTCTCCAACTTTTTTAAGGATCTTGTCGATCCCTTTCTGCATCAGTGATGCAGTGTAGGAACTGTCCGTAGGGTTGGCCTTGCGATCGAGGATCACCTGGTAGACGGCATCCAGTATGTGGCGTTGTTCGCTCATAATCGTACCGCTACCCCTTTTTCGTTAAGATACTGTTTGGCCTCACCGATGGTGTACTCGCGGTAGTGAAAGATCGAGGCTGCCAGACAGGCGGATGCACCGGCTTTGGTAAAGCCGTCGTACAGGTGGTCCAGGTTGCCGACGCCGCCCGAGGCGATCACCGGGATCGAAACCGCATCAACCACTGCCCGGGTCAGCCCCAGGTCGTATCCGTCTTTGGTGCCGTCACAATCCATACTGGTCAGCAGCAATTCCCCCGAGCCATACGCTTCCATCTTGATCGCCCATTCCACCACATCAATGCCGGTCGGGTTGCGGCCACCGTGGGTATAGACTTCCCAACGATTTTCGCCTGCTACGCGGCGGGCGTCGATGGCGACCACGGTACATTGCGAACCGAAGCGCTCGGCGGCTTCCTTGACGAACTCGGGACGGTGAACCGCCGCCGTGTTGATCGAAGTCTTGTCTGCCCCGGCATTCAGCATGCGGCGGATATCGTCCACCGTGCGGATACCTCCGCCGACTGTCAACGGCATGAAGACCCGTTCGGCGGTACGGCGTACCACATCAACCATGGTGTCGCGCTCGTCGGATGAAGCAGTAATGTCCAGAAAGGTCAGTTCGTCTGCCCCCTCCAGGTCATAACGCTCGGCAATCTCCACCGGGTCACCGGCATCGCGCAGCTCCAGGAACTGGACTCCCTTGACAACTCGCCCACCTTTCACATCCAGGCATGGTATGATTCGTTTAGTCAGCATATCAGGCTTTTTCCCTGGTCAGTGCCACTGCTTCAGTCAGTTTGATGGCGCCGGTATAGACCGCTTTGCCGGTGATGACTCCGGTGACGCCACTCTCTTCGATTGCCATCAGGTCCTGGATGTCCTTGAGCGTGGAAACACCACCCGAGGCAATCACCGGAATGCTGATCGCTTCTGCCAGCGCTTTGGTCGCTTCCAGGTTTGGTCCCTGCAGCATGCCATCGCGGCTGATGTCGGTGTAGATGATCGCCGAAACGCCGAACCCCTCCAGCTTTTTTGCCAGATCAATGGCGGTGATGTCAGTCACTTCCGCCCATCCCTGCACGGCCACCATGCCGTTTTTGGCATCGATGCCGACTACGATCCGGCCGGGGAATCTGGTGCATGCTTCCCGTACCAGTTCGGGGTTTCTCTGGGCTGCCGTGCCGATAATCACCCGTGAGAGACCGAGTGAAAGGTACGCTTCGATGGTGGCGATGTCGCGAATTCCTCCCCCCAGCTGCGCCGGTATGGTAATGGCTGACAGGATGGCTTCGATGGCGCCCCGGTTTTTCGGTTCGCCGGCAAAAGCTCCGTCCAGGTCAACGATGTGCAAAAGTTCTGCCCCCTGCTCCTGCCAGGCCCGTGCCTGGGCGCCCGGGTTGTCGTTGAACACCGTATCCTTGTCCATCAGCCCCTGTTCCAGGCGGACGCATTTACCTTCTTTCAGATCTATGGCCGGTATAACTATCATGGTGAACCTTTCGGAGTTCAATGAGTTTATGAGTTCAATGAGTTCAATGAGTTCAATGAGTTCAATGAGTTCAATGAGTTCAATGAGTTTGTTGGGTTGAAACTCTTCAACTCATGTAACTCTAAGAACTCATGTGACTGTATTTAATGCATTCCAGCAAAATTCTTCAGAATCCGCAACCCCACATCCTGGGATTTCTCGGGGTGGAACTGGGTGGCGACGACGTTGTCCTTCCAGAGGGAGGAGCAGAATTCAAAGCCATAGTCGGTTGTCGTGGCGATCACCGAATCGTGGTCCGGTTTGACATAGTAGGAATGTACGAAGTAGACGTTGGAACCTTCCTCCACCCCGCTAAACAGGGGAGGGCGTTGCCTGAAGTGCAGCTGGTTCCATCCCATCTGGGGGACTTTCAGTTCTTCGTTGGCTTCGATCATCTTCTCCGGGAAACGGAGCACGTGGCCGGGGATCACGTTGAGCCCCTGGTGGAGTCCGAATTCGACGCTGTCGCTCAACAGCATCTGCATACCGACGCAGATGCCGAGAAACGGGCGTCCCTGGGCGATCACCTGCAGGATCGGCTCGATAAAGCCCCCCTGTTCCAGGTTGTGCATACAGTCACGAAAGGCACCCACACCGGGGAGCACAATTCGTTCTGCCTCACGTACAACAGCGGGGTCAGCAGTAACTACAGCCTCTGCCCCGACCTTTTCAAACCCTTTTTGCACGGAGCGGAGATTCCCCATGCCGTAATCGATAATCGCGATCATGGCTTAACCCGTAATCTTGGAAAAATCGGCGATCTTGCCAATCATGCGGGCAATGGCGGTCAGCAGCGCCAAGCGGTTGGTTTTGACCCGTGGATCTTCCGCCATCACCATCACGTTGTCGAAAAAGGTATCAACGGCGGCACGCAGGGTAGCAATCTCGGTCAGCGCATCGAGCCAGGCGCCTTCGGCGATGCGGGTTTCAATCGAATTTTTAACCGCCTGGAAGGCCTGGTACAACTCCCCTTCCGAACGGTCCTGGAAGAGTGAAGGATCAACCGGCGCATCGGTGCCGTCCTTGATGATGTTGCCAATCCGTTTGAAGGCAACTGCCAGCGCCTCAAAGTCGGGATGGGTCGTGAACTCAGCCAGGGCCGAGATACGGGCCGAGGTGGCGACCAGGTCGCAGAAGCCGACCGAAATAGCCGCTTCGACGACATCGCTGGAATACTGGTCTCCCTGCAGGTTGGTCAAGCGTCCCCGGAAGAACTCCAGTACATCGGATTTGACCTCGCTCGCCGGACGGGTCAGTTTCCCCTCCAGGAGTTGCAATGCCTTATCGATGCCGTCGGCGAGGGAAATACGATATCCCTTGTTAAGAATGATATTGATGATGCCGATGGCCGAACGGCGCAGGGCGTAGGGATCAGCCGAACCGGTCGGAATCAGGCCGACGCCGAAGCAGCCGCAGATGGTATCCAGTTTGTCGCAGATCGAAACGATGGCGCCGATATGGGAAGCGGGAAGTTCACCGCCGGCCTGAATCGGCAGGTAGTGCTCGGCAATGGCGTTGGCCACCGCCGGTTCGATCCCTTCCAGCAGGGCATATTCACGCCCCATGATCCCCTGGACTTCCGGAAACTCTCCCACCATGCCGGAAACCAGGTCTCCCTTGCAGAGGTAGGCGGCTTGCTGCACTTGCTCACTGAGTTCGGGATTAAGGAAATCGGCCAATGATTTAGCCAGGGCGCGGAAACGCTCCATCTTTTCGTAGGAGGTGCCGAGCTTCTGCTGGTAGACCACCGCTTTGAGTGACTCTACGCGGGTAGCCAGCTTGACTTTCTGGTCTTCCTCAAAGAAGAAACGGGCATCGGAAAGACGGGCGCGCAGAACCCGTTCATTCCCTTTGATCACCACTGACGGGTCTTCCGTCAGGGTGTTGTTGATGGTGATGAAGGCTGGCATCAGCTTTCCTTCGCTATCAACAATCGAGAAGTAGCGCTGGTTGGCGCGCATGGAGGTGATCAGCACCTCTTTGGGGACTTTCAGGAATTCCGGTGAAAAGGTACCGGCCACGGCGCTCGGGTATTCGGCCAGGTAGGTCACTTCTTCCAGCAACCCCTCATCCGGCAACAGCTTGCCACCGGCTGCCTCGGCCACACGATGGGTGGCGCGGCGAATGATCTCTTTCCGTTTTTCCGGATCGGGAATCACAAAGTGCCGCTCGCACTCTTCCAGGTAGTGGGCGTAGTCACGCACCGGGAAGGTGAGGTTGGCCATGAAACGGTGACCGCGGGAAACAGCACCGCTTTGAATGGTGCCAAAGGTAAACGGAACGACGGCACCGTCAAACAGTGCCACAATCCAGTGGATCGGACGGGCAAAGCGCACATCCAGGTCGCCCCAGTGCATTGATTTCTTGAACGGAATTTCGGCCATCAATTTTGGCAGTAGCTCAGTCATGATCAGGTGGGTCGGACGTCCGGTTACCTGCTTGGTGACGCTGATGTACTCCCCTTTTTCGGTGGTAATCACCTTCAGTTCGGAAACATCCACACCCTGACCACGGGCAAAGCCTTCGGCTGCCTTGGTCGGCTTGCCGGTTGCGTCGTAGGCCGCCTTGACCGAAGGGCCGGTGGCGGTCAGCTCGGCGTCAGGCTGCACGGCTGGCAGGTCTTTCACCACCAGTACCAGGCGGCGCGGCGTGCCGAGGGTTTTGATTTCTCCACAGGAAAGGCGGGCATTGGCCAGTTCGCGAATCATAATTGCTTCCATGTCCGCTATGGCGCGGGGAATGAATCCCGCCGGGATCTCTTCGGTGCCGATTTCGAAAAAAAGTTCTTTGGTGCTCATTTGCCGGCCTCTCCTTTCAGCATTGGGTATCCTAACCGTTCGCGTTGCTGCACGTATGCTTCGGCGCAGAGTTTGGCAACGTTGCGGACACGACCGATGTAGGAGGCGCGTTCGGTAACGGAAATAGCGCCCCGGGCATCCAGCAGGTTAAAGGTGTGGGAGCATTTCATGACAAAGTCGTAGGCCGGGAAGACCAGCCCTTTGGCAGCCAGTCGAATCGCTTCCTGCTCGTAGTTGCGGAATGATTCCAGCAACAGCGGTACGTTGGCTTCCTCGAAGTTATAGGTGGAAAACTCGACCTCGGTCTGGTGGTGAATGTCGCCGTATTTGACCCCTTTGGTCCACTCCAGGTCGTAGACATTGTCCACCCCCTGCAGGTACATGGCAATCCGCTCGCAACCGTAGGTGATCTCGCCAGCCACCGGTTTCAGGTCAATGCCGCCGGCCTGCTGGAAATAGGTGAACTGGGTGATTTCCATGCCATCGAGCCACACTTCCCATCCCAGTCCCCAGGCGCCGAGCGTTGGTGATTCCCAGTCGTCTTCCACAAAACGGATATCGTGTTTGTTCGGGTCAAGGCCAAAGGCCCGCAGGCTGTCGAGGTACAGGTCAAGGATGTTGAGCGGATTCGGTTTTAAAATGACCTGAAACTGGTAGTAGTGTTGCAAACGATTGGGGTTTTCGCCATAGCGGCCGTCGGTGGGACGACGGGATGGCTCGACGTAGGCGACTTTCCAAGGTTCAGGGCCGAGTACCCGCAGGAATGTAGCGGGATTGAAGGTGCCGGCTCCTTTTTCAGTGTCGTACGGCTGCTGGATCACGCAACCTTGCTTTGCCCAATACCCTTGCAGGGAAAGAATCAGATCTTGAAACGTCACGGTAGTATCCTCCGGTGGGAGTAATGAAAGAGATCGTAAGAATTAGACTTTGTAGCAGGATTGCTACGATTGGTCAAGGTTTGAGAGCAGGAATCGGGGAGAGGAAATGATGGCGGGCATACAGGAATCGAAAAAATTATTCAACTGTCGGTAGTATCTAATTTACCCAAAATGGCATGTGGAAAATTACCCTTAAAGTTACCCTTTCAAGGCTCTGATTGGTTTGACTCGACTTTGTCGGTTTGCTACTGTTTGGCCTTTGCAACTATCCGGTACACGCTGGCGACACCTATCCCGATTTCATCGGCAACAGCTTGCTTGGTCTTGCCCTGGCTGATCAGCTCCATAACCTTATCGGTCTGTTCTCTGGCAGTCGGTTTGCGCCCTTTGTATGCCCCTGCTTCTTTTGCCAGCTGGATACCTTCCCGCTGCCGTTCCAACATCATTTCCCGCTCAAATTGTCCTATTGCTGCCAGCATGGATAACATCAATTTACCTGTTGGGGTGGATGTATCTAGGTTGATATTCAACACTTTGAAAGATACCTTCTTCGCTTCCAGGGTTTCAACGATTTCCAATAAATGCTTTGTGCTGCGGGCAATACGATCCAGCTTACAGACAACGACCGTGTCGCCTTCCCGGACATACTCAAGCATGGCTGTTAATTGTGGCCGATCCTGTTTTACGCCGCTGGCTTTTTCCTGGAATATCTTATCTACGCCTGCAGTTTCCATCTGTTCAAGCTGTGCTGTTAACTTCTGGTCTTCCGTGCTGACTCTTGCGTATCCGATGGTTGCCATTTTATCACCCTCCCTTTTAGTCTATCAATAGCTATAAACACTATATGATAATAACCTGTCAAAAGTCAATACGCAATTCTATTGATAGGTGAATATTGTTAGGCTTGGGGCTATCGTTAGGCCACGCCCTATTGATAGATCGCAGATAATAAAAAAGGAGTCGGTTTATTGACTCCTTGCGGTAGTATGAAACATTCAGGAGATTACATATGAATAGGTTGAGCCACCAGGCGAACGCCAAGGGCGGTACAAACGCGGCTGATGGTGTCGAATCTTGGGTGAGCATCTGGGCGCAAGGCTTTGTAGAGTGCTTCACGGGTAATCCCGGCAGCTTTGGCAATATCGCTCATGCCTCTGGCGCGGGCAATATCGCCAAGGGCAGCGGCAAGAAGCGCCGGGTCGTTATCCTCCATGACAATGGTGAGGTAGGTGGCAATATCCTCCTCATTCTTCAGTTGTTGTGCCATGTCAAAGTCAGGAAGATCGGCAATTTTAATTTTTTTGGGCATGGTTTATCACTCCAGTCTGGTGGCACGGTTAATTGCCGTGGCAATATCGGCGGCTTGTGTGCTCTTGTCGCCATCACCAAGCATCACGATAATAACATCAGCTTGTTTGATGTAATACATTCGCCAACCGGATCCGAAAAACTCTCGCATTTCAAAAACCCCGTTTCCTACTGGCTTGACGTCTCCAAGATTACCGAGCATGGCCTTACGTAGTCTGGTTTTCAGACGCAGAACAGTAACACGGTCTTTCAGGCCATCAAGCCATGCGTCGAATTCGGGAAGGGTTTTGACTATTATTGTTTCAGCCATGATTGGATTGTAATCGATTGGATACAGAAGGACAACAAAAAAACCGGGTTCCCTGTTATGGGGTCCCGGTTTTTCATTTCAACGATCTGGCTCCGGTTGATGATGCAGAAGCAGTTAACAGGAACGATACCTATAACCAGATGGTTGATAAGAAGGTGGCAGATCCGGAGTATCAATGACTATTGAAAAAACCGTGGATGCAAGACAAAGACAACTGTGTATAGCTCCGGGTGGTCTTGGTGGTTACGGGTGGTGATTGGAGGTCACAAAAACATCCTGTAATCAACATGGAGCGCGTCCGCCAGTTTTTTTGCCCGCTCTTTCCCGAGGGCTCTCTTGCCGCTCTCTATTTCGCTGATATGACGGCGGGGAATGCCGGTGATATCTGCAAGCTGAACCTGAGTAATTTCATGCCGATAGCGTGAACCCTTCAAGTAAATGCCTGCTGATTTGTAGCCAAGTCGGAAAATAGTTCAGTAGCCGGAATGGAATCTGTGGGTAATTGCGTGGCTCCGGTAGTGCGGGCATAATTCCGTAAACGGCTGATTGCTTCAGGGATGAAACGAATATTTTCAGAAAGGTGCTTTTTCGTGTGTGCCTGCATATCTGTGTGAATTGTATTTGGCGGAAGCATACAGGAATCGAACCTGCCAAGGCGATTTCTCATCACCTTCACCGGTTTTGAAGACCGGGCAGCCCACCAGTAGCCAACATGCTTCCGCATGAACATCTGCATACCACAAAACAGATCTGACTGTCACGCTCCAATTCGTACCAGCCGCTCCGCTTGTGTAAGCTGGCGAAGAACTGATTGTAATTAGACATAAGGCGTGGTATTTGTGATCAGTTTTACTGCCGTATTCGATCGTGCGTCATGCTTCTTATGTGTGAAGTCGGTAGAGCTGAACAACTAGATGCTGCATACTGAACTAACGGAGTCGTTGTAATGGCAAAAGGTAGCTATGAGGTAACAGGTTTGCTCGCCCCGCTGATGATTCGTATTCCGCTGGGGGTGATCTTTATGGCCCACGGTTCCCAGAAACTGCTCGGTCTGTTCGGAGGTAAAGGGTTGACCGCCACCTTCGCCAGTTTTGAAAGGGATCTCGGTATTCCGGCAATTTTCACGCTCCTGGCGATCATAGCCGAGTTTGGCGGTGGATTTGGTGTCCTGACCGGTTTTCTGACCCGCCTGTCGGCTGCCGGCCTGGCGTCGGTCATGTGTGTCGCCATGTACAAGGTCCATTGGATCAACGGTTTCTTTCTCAATATGTCGTGCGCCGCAGGGCGGGGGCACGGGATCGAATATAACCTGGCGTTGCTCGGCATGGCGCTCTATCTGGTGATTGCCGGCGGTGGCAGATGGTGTCTTGACCGCCTGATATTCAGGACATGATTTTTTAAGATCGAGGCTCTGCTCACAGCAGCCAGCTTCACAGCGCTGGGCCGGGATTTCAGCTTTTCTCAACAACCTTAACAGTACCGACACTTCAGGCGGACCATGTCCGCCTTTTGATTGCATATCAAGGAGTAGTAACCAGTGGAACAGTTCAATGTGGAAGAAGTCAACAAACGGCGTACCTTTGCCATTATCAGTCATCCCGATGCCGGTAAAACCACCATCACCGAAAAATTGCTGCTGTTCGGCGGCGCCATTCAGCAGGCCGGGGAGGTGCGCGCCCGTAAATCGGCCCGCCATGCCACCTCGGACTGGATGGAACTGGAAAAACAGCGCGGCATCTCCGTGACCTCGTCGGTCATGAAGTTCAGCTACGAGGGGTGCGAAATCAATCTGCTCGATACTCCCGGCCATAATGATTTTTCCGAAGATACCTATCGGGTGCTGACAGCGGTTGACTCGGTGTTGATGGTGATCGACTCGGTCAAGGGGGTTGAAAGCCAGACTAAAAAACTGCTGGAAGTCTGCCGTCTGCGCCATACTCCGATCATGACCTACATGAACAAGCTTGACCGCGAAGGGCAGGATCCCTTTGACCTGCTGGATGATATCGAGAAAAACCTGCAGATCCAGACGGCCCCCATGACCTGGCCGGTCGGCATGGGAAAACGTTTTCGCGGCACCTATCACCTCTACACCAAGGAACTGATCTTCTTTGATGCCGAGGCAGACAACGGCACCGGCGACATCGTCACCGTCACCGGTCTGGATGACCCGCGCTTGGATGAGCTGCTGGGGAGCCAGGTGGATGAACTGCGTAACGATGTGGAATTGCTGGAAGGGGCCGCCCACCCCTTTGATAAGGAAGCCTATCTGGCGGGAAAACAGACCCCGGTATTCTTCGGCAGCGCCATCAACACCTTTGGTGTGCAGCAGTTGCTGGATGCCTTTGTTGAACACGCGCCCCATCCGCTGCCGCGTGAAACCACCACCCGCATGGTATCACCCTACGAAGAACCGTTCAGCGGTTTTACCTTTAAGATCCAGGCCAACATGGATCCTTCCCATCGTGACCGGATCGCCTTTTTCCGGATCTGCTCCGGCAAGTTCACCCGGGGGATGAAGGTTCGTCACGCCCGCCTGGGGCGTGATGTGCAGATCGCCAATGCCACCATCTTCATGGCACAGGATCGCACCAACGTGGAAGAAGCGTGGCCCGGCGACATCATCGGCATTCACAATCACGGCACGATCAAGATCGGTGACACCTTTACCCAGTCTGAAGAATTGAAATTTACCGGGATCCCGAGTTTTGCGCCGGAACATTTTCGCAAGGTACGTCTGCTCAATCCGATGAAATCAAAGGCATTGGAAAAGGGGCTGGTGCAGCTGGCGGAGGAAGGGGCGACCCAGGTATTCAAGCCGTTGATGGGAGCCGATTGGGTGATCGGGGCGGTCGGGATGCTGCAGTTCGAGGTGGTCATGCACCGGCTGGAACATGAGTATGGTGTCAAAGTTGCCTTTGAATCGGTCAGTTATGTCACCGCTCGCTGGGTGACCGGTGAAAAGAAGGTGATCGAGGAGTTCGAGAAAAAAGAATTGATGCACGTCTACATCGACGGCGAAGGGAAGCTGACCTATATGGCCGGGAGCCAATGGCGGCTTGATAACACCATGGACCAGTGGAAAAATCTGGAGTTCCATGAAACCAGCGAACATTCATGAACTTCAAGGCAACCTGGCGCGCCATTACCGCGCTGCCAACGGAACACTTTCCCCTGATACTGCCGGATGTGCATCCGTTGGCAGCCTTTTTCATCCTCAAGCGCCTCAAGCGCCTGGGGTATTCCAATTGTCGTGTTACCAACTCCGGCAAGGGGATTGTGGTCTACGCTCATCGCTAACCAATTCCAGATCAAGGCCCTATCTTCGTTGGCTCGTCTTCGGCTGCTCGACGTACTGCCATGTACGCCTCGCAGCCTCAATCCTCGCCGCCTTGATATCATCCTTGATCTGGAATTGGAATAAAGATGGTTGTATTACAGCCCCTTGACTATCCCAACTGAAACCTCGTTAAAACGCAGGATCTTCTTCCCCTTGTGATCGCGCATGAACTCCCGGCCATCGGCTTCCCTGGCAAAGGGGATCAGCTCGTGCCCCATCGGGCCATAGACATCACTCCCGCTCACAAACCAGGCGCTACGGGCATCAATCTGTTGCAGCGCATAATAATCCCTCACCGTAATCCTGACGATGTCGCCTTGATTTCTGGTAGGGGTATATTTTTTCATGTTGTGGAAATAGGTGAACAGGTCCTTGGCGCCATCAAAGAACAGCGAGCTGTTGTCCTTGAAGCTTATGGTGGCGGTCCAGTCGGGAAACTTGGCGACGAACATGCCGCAGACCGGGCACTTGTCTTTGCTTGATGGAGCGGTGGCGGAGAGCGCCGCAACTGTTGTTGTACACAGTACCAGCAGGATGGTAACCAGGTAAATTTTTACACTGCGCATATTTTGACTCCGGAATAAAAGAGAGCTCCGGGGGATGGAGCTCGTTGGGTGTGTGCGTTACATGGTATGATCGCCATGCTGTTGATGATCATGTCCCTTCATTTTTCCCTGTCCGTCACGGTCGCCAATCTCATGCCCCGTCGTTTTCAGGACTTCCTCAAAGGTTGCCAGTTTGCCACCGTTGGCTTTGATGAAGGCAGTGGCAGCTTTTTGATCCCCAAAAGCCCACTTGGCGACCGGCGTCATAACGCCGCGTTGCTTGCCGCCGATCACCCAGCAGGCGGATTTGGCATCGATCAGTTTTTTACTGTTGTAATCTGCGACCTTCAATGATGTGACCTTTTTTTTGCTGCTTTGCAGATCCACTACGATGCAATTGATGCTGCAGGTGCCGCTGCTGCTCCCATCGCTGTAGGTGACCAGCATGCGGCTGTGGGCGAATTTCGTGCGGTCCATGTTGCACTGCTGACAGGCTGCCGGTGCTTCGACCTTGTCAGCTGCCAGGCAGAACGTTGCCATTGTTAGTACCAGCATTGCTATCAGTAAGATCAATTTTTTCATAATTACAGCCTCCTTAACTCCTTAACTCATTAACTCACGACATTGTACAGCGTAGCCAGCCACCATCCGGTAGAGGTTGTCAAGCTCGTCGCGGGTTGCTGCCACAATCCGACCGGGAACACCGGGGAGAAAGGGGGCGTCATAGATTGCCAGTGCCTGCTCCAGTAGTTGGCTGGCCGCGCTACGATTTCCCAGTGCCAACAGCCGTAGTCCCGTCACCACGTTGCTGTGAAAATGGTGGGCATCGATGTTGATGATCCCCTTGTTGAGTGCCGCTCCCTCATGGGTCACAATGAACGGGTCGCATCCCAACTGTGCTGCAAAGCTGGTTTGCAGGCGATTCAACAGGGCGGTTGCCCGAATCTTGCTGTGGTATGTGGCCGGCACCCCCCACAGGGAACGACAGCTTCTTTCCCATGAAAGCGATTCATCCAGGGGAGAAAGCAGGGAACAGAAGAGTACCCGTGCAGTATCGTCCGGCCAGGCAATCTTGACCTCTGAATCGCCAACTGCGATGCTGAATCGTCCCAGTGTCATAACGTTCAGCGATCCTCCAGTCGATTCCATGGCCGTTCTCCTGCTGCCTTGAGTTTTGTCGATTTTTTTACCTTTGATTGGCGTAGACGGGTAAAAAAACGGACGATCAATGGTTGATATGGCTGCTTTTATTGCATATCACCAGGATCAGCAAGGAACGTGCCTGAAACTCTACTTGCCTGCCAGCTCCTGGGAGCGGCGTGTGGCAGCGTCAACGGCGCTCATGACCGTACCGCGGAAAGCGCCGACTTCCAGCGAATGCATGCCGGCGATGGTGGTTCCGCCGGGGGAGGTGACCTTGTCCCGCAATTGTGCCGGATGATCGCCGCTCTGCAGTACCAGCTGCGCTGTGCCAAGCACGGTCTGGGCGGCCAGTTCGGCGGCCACCGACCGGGGCAGGCCGTTTTTGACACCGGCATCGGCCAACGCTTCGATAAAGGTATAGACAAACGCCGGACCGCTTCCCGACAGTCCCGTAACCGCATCCATCAGTTTTTCTTCCACCCGTACCACCAGACCGATCTGGGCAAAAATGGTCTCTACCCGGTCAAGGTCGCTGGCGACTGCTTTCCTGCCGCCGCAAATGGCGGTTGCACCGGCGCCGATCAAGGCTGGCGTGTTCGGCATGACCCGTACCACCCGGGTCCCCGGTTCCAGTGCTTCTTCGATCGTCTGGGTGCGTACCCCGGCCATGATGGAAACCATCAGCTGGTTCGGATGCAGGACGTGCTCCAGTGCTGTCAGTGCGCTGGTTGCCTGTTGCGGCTTGATCGCCAGGATAACGATTTCGCCGAAAGCAGCAGCTTCGGCGGCATGTTCAACCACTTTGACCGACGGATAGGTATCATTCAGATAGACTCGCCGCTCAGTGCTGATTTCAGCCACCATCAGCTGAACGCCGGCATTTTCCCGGACCAGCCCCTTGATAATCGCTTCCGCCATGTTGCCGCCGCCGATAAAGGCGATTTTTTTGATCGTAGGCATGCTGTTAGATTCCTTTTCTCAGGTTCTGAATAGTTTAGTGTCCGCTACTCTTGGTAATCAGCACCACGCCGACACAGACCAGGGCGATTCCCGACCAGCGCAGGGGTGAGATATGCTCTCCCAGAAACCATTGCGCCAGAAAGGCGACCACGATATAGCTGAGTGCCTGCAACGGGAGTGCGACCGACAGATCTTCCCACGACAATACCGCCAGCCAGAGGCCGAAATAGACTGCCTGCATGGCGGTGCCGAGAATCAGGCGCCAGTTGGTCAGTGCCTTGAAGATGGTCTCCACGATCTGGCGCAGATTCATGGCGGAGATGTCGCCGAAAAAGCGCATTCCCTTGGTCAGAAAGATGTCGCCCACTGCTCCGGCGGTAACCGCCAGCAGCATGACGACCAGTGTTTTTAACATTTTATATCTCCACGATAATTTTGGACGGTGATGCCGAGTTGTTTGAGGCGCTCTTTGATCTTCGGGCTGGTGATGGCTGCCAGTTCTTCCTGGTGGCGGTAGTCGGGCATGCGCCGGGTGATTTCGGCATCGGGGAGGATGCCGGGATGAAAGTAGATTTCCGTCAAGCCATCCTGCAGCTCTTCGATGATATTGAGGATATAACTTTCGGTCATGCGCCCCGAGTTGAGTACCCCTTTGACCTCGTTGGCGTAGCCGATCTTCAGCTGCTCCAGCTGCGGACGGGCATGGCGGCAGAGTGAGCCGAAGATGATTCGCTCCACCGTTTTGCCGAATTTCCGTTCACCGTCAAAACGGAGATTATGGCGCAACCGTTCTCGTGACAGGCGGCAGCTACTGATGCCATAGCGGGGCATCAGTTCGGTCAGAAACGCAAAAACAGTCGGGTGCAGGTGGATGTTCAGATGTCCGTCCAGATGGGAAATGGAAAGGCCGCTGTCGGCTACTTTCCGGAGCTGGGCTTCAATCTCCTGTTGCAGCTGGCGGTAGATGCTCTTGTCGAAGAAATAGCGCATTCCGGCTGCCACCGGGTTGTCGGTGAAGGCGCCGCTGTGGTCCAACAGTCCCGGAATCTTGTCAGCCGCCAGTACCGAATAGCCGTGCACCAGGGTCAGATGCAAGCCGACCTGCAGGCCGGGGTTGCGCTTGGCAATCGCCACCGCTTCATCAAAGGCAACGCCTCCCGGCATGAGGGAGGCGTTGGTCAGGATTCCCTCCTGCCACCCCTTTTCAACAGCGGCATTCACGCCGGGGGAGAGGCCGAAGTCATCGGAGGTTATGATCAGTTGTTGTGCCATCAGTCGCCTATTTGCAATCGGAGCACGATTCTTTACGTTTGCGCATGTAGGAAAGGTACTGTTTTCCCTCTTTGAGCAGTTTGGTACGCTCTTCACCGTCAACGATCATTCGGCCGATGCTGCGGGCGATGTATTTGGGACGGAAATAGAACTTGTTGTAAAACTCTTCCACCGAGTTGAAAATCTCGCTGTTGGAAAGGTTAGGGTAGTTGATGACGCATTTCTGGTGGCCGGTGCTGTCGATGAAATCATCGGAGGCGATCCACCCCTGCTCCTTGCAGAGGGTGTAGAACTCGGTACCGGGGTAGGGGGAGGCCAGGGAAGCCTGGATGGAGTTGAGGTCCATCTGTTTGGCAAACTTGATGGTTTCCTGGATGGTCTGGTGGGTTTCCCCCGGCAGTCCCATGATGAAGGCACCATGGATGGAGAGTCCCAGCTTCTTGCAATCTTTGGAAAATTTCAGTGCCTGTTCCTTGGTGACCCCTTTTTTAATGTTCTTCAGGATCTGGTCGTTGCCGCTTTCAAAGCCGACCACCACATGGCGCAGGCCGCACTCGCGCAACACTTTCAGCGTTTCGTAATCGGTGTTGGCGCGGGCATTGATGACCCAGGAGATGCCGAGCGGTTTGATCAGCTCGGCAACCTCGCGGGCGTGCTGGCGGTTGGCGGTGAAGGTGTCGTCGTCAAAGGAGAGTTCCCGCATTTCGGGAATATTATCCACGATCCATTTGACTTCTTCGTAGACATTTTGGGGAGAACGAACCCGCATCCGCTGACCGGAAAAGGTCTGGGGCCAGAGGCAGTAGATGCATTTGGACGGACAGCCACGGCTGGAATAGATCGAGACATAGGGGCTTTTGAAATGGGGGATGATGTATTCCTTGATCGGTAGATCACGCTTGTAGACCGGCGCCACAAAGGGGAGGGCGTCCAGGTCCTCGATCATCGGGCGATCGGCAGTGTGGATGAATTTACCGTCGCGCACGAAGCTGATCCCGTCAACCTTTTCCCAATCGCGCCCTTCGCACAGCTCTTTGGTGGAATAATCAAATTCACCGCGGCAGACAATATCGATGATCCCTTTGCCGGCACGCAATGACTCCTCCGGCAGGATCGTGACGTGCGGTCCGGTCAGCACCGTGACGATGGCCGGTTTGACTTCCTTGATGCGGCGGGCGGTCTCGATGTCGATGGCCAGGGTCGGGGTGGAGGTGTACATCACCACCATGTCGAAATCCTTGGCGATGCGCAGGCAATCTTCCAGGGTGAATTTTTGTACCGGCGCATCAACAACGCGGCTTCCTTCGATCATACCAGCCGGAAAACAGAGCCAGGTGGGATACCAGAATGAAGTTACTTCACGGGAGGCCTGATAGCGGGCGCCGGCGCCGCCATCAAAGTCTTCAAAGGTCGGGGGATTGAGAAAAAGAGGTTTCATTACAGCTCCTTGCAAAAATCAAATGGGTAACAATAATGAAATCTCTCTGGAAAGTCAAGAATTTAGGATTGTTTTTCGCTACTATACCTCAATCCGGAACTCGGCGCCGCCATCCACATTTCTGACGGTCAGCGAGCCACCCATGTTGTTTTCAATGATGATCTTGGACATGTAGAGTCCGATCCCGGTTCCTTTTCCCTGCTCCTTGGTGGTGAAATACGGGTCAAACACCCGGTCGAGTATGTTGTCGGCAATTCCACCGCCATTGTCCCGCAAGGTTACCACCGATTTGTCACCCGACAGACGGTAGGCTACCGTGATCCGGGCCCCTTCAATCCCGTGTTCGATCAGTACGTCGCGGCTGTTACAGAGCAGATTAAGCAGTACCTGGGCGTATTCATTGGGATAACCGGTAATCTGCAGGTCAGGAGCTCCGCTTTCCACCACGATCTGGATCTTGTGCTCCTTCATACTGGCAGAGACCAGGGTCACCGCACTGCGGATGCTCTCAGCCACACAAAAGCGCGATTTTTCCTTGTCAATCCGGTAAAAGCGACGAAAATCATCGATGGTGGTCGACATGAACTGGATCAGTTGCAGCTCCTGCTCCATATCCTGCTGCATCTTTTCCGCGGTCATCAAGCCGGCCTGAAAATCATAGTAATTGTTCTGGACGATCAATCCCAGGTTGTTGAGCGGTTGCCGCCATTGATGGGCGATGTTGTTGATCATCTCACCCATGGCAGCCAAGCGGCTCTGCTGGATCACCATCTGATCTTTTTGGCGCAACTCCTCAATTGTGGCGCTGATCCGTTCTTCCAGGGAATGGTTCAGTGCCAGCAGCTGCTCTTGTTTGACCGCCAGCCCTTCCTGGGCCATCTGGCGTTCCGCCACCTCTTCTTCCAGCAGTTCGGCCTGTTCATACAGGGAATCCTGGGTCAGCTTGAATTCGGTTATGTCGCGGTTACTGCCACGGGTACCGAGAAAGTTTCCTTCCGAATCGTAGATCGTGCGGCAGACATGATCAATCCATCTCAGCTCACCATTTTTGGTTGTGATCCGAAACTGCAGCGGGATCGGATTGTTACCGGCATCAGCATGATGGGAATGATGTTGCCAGGCAGCCAGGTTGTCCGGGTGAATCATTGTGTCCATCAGGGAGCTGTCGGCGGCAATTTCGGCCGGAGTGTAGCCGGAAACGACTTCACAGGCCGGTGAACTGTAGACCACCTTTCCGTCGCTATCGCGCCAGAAGATCCAGTCACTGGCAAAATCGGAAAGGGTCTGGTAGGTAGCACGCTCCTGCTGCAATTTTTGGGCGCTGGCTTCAATCAGCTCCAGCTGCCGGTTGAAGGCGTTGGCCAGGTCATTGATTTCGTCCCTGGTATTGATGATGATCCGTTGCGAGGGGTTGTTCTGTTTGACCTGTGCGGTCAGGCTGAGCAGCGGTGTGATCATGCGACGCATGCTGAACCAGGCGGTGATCAGGACCAGCACAATGGCGATGATGCGCGAAATCCAGAAGATATGTTCGATGTTGTTGATGGGAGCATAGGCTTCTTCCAGCGGCAGGTTAGCTCCCAGGATCCAGTTGGTCTTGGTGAGATGCTTATAACTGGCCAGCATGGCCACCCCTCTGGTGGTCATCGTTTCTCCCGTTGCATCAACTCCTTGCATGGCTTGATCGAAGAGCCGGTTGACTCCCAGCGGCACGTCCCGTTTCATGATGCGGGACGGGTCGTGGTGCAGGATGATGGTCCGTTCCGTATCCAGCAGGAAATAGTAGCCGTTTTTGCCGACGGTGGCATTGATCAGATCGCCGATGAAATTGGGGCGCAGCAGATCAAAACTGCCACCGAGAATGCCGGCCAGGGAACCATCCGGTCGAAAAACCGGTGCGGTGAACATGATGGAAGGGTGATGGTGGGGCTGGCTGGAGATGTAGACGCTTGAGATAACCGGTTTGCCGGTCTGGATGGTACGTTTGAAATAGTCGCGGTGCGAAATGTCAAAACCGACGCGCGGTGGCGAGGTGGTTGATTCGGCGACGATCTTCCCGTCGCTGCTGAAGAGAAAGGTTCCGTTGCCTGCCTCGAACAGTTTGTTGAGGGTATGGCGTTGTTCAAGAAATTTTTGGGCAGCTGCCGGATTACGGAACAGTTCCGCCGGCACGTTCTTCTGGGCCACCCCGGTTAACAGATCGCTCACCATGGCGAGTTTATCATCCAGGCATTCGGCGATACGGGCCACATCCTGCTGCTGATGGCCGGTGATCCAGCGGATCAGTTCCTGTTTCAGGTAGTGATCGACAACATAGCTGGCGCCGGGAAAGACCACAAACAGTACGATCGCCAGTACCAGGGTCATCTTTGCTTTAAGACCGAATCGACGCATGTGGTATTTCCCCGTGATTGCCGGATTACTCTTCCTGGAGCTGGTTGAGTATACCGTTAAATTCCCGTTCGGCAACTGACCTCGATATCAGCGCAGCTGGTGGTGAAGTTACGCCTCCTGACCACGCCGCAGCAACAACAGCATCAAATTTCCGGCCGTAAAGATCAATGCGCCTGCCAGGGCTGCCGAAGCGCCCGGTTCCCGGTGCAGTTCCACCACCGCCGATGGCCGGGGTAATAACTCTACCTGTTTCAGGTACAGTCCATAGCCGTTGTAAAAATAGGGGTGATTGGGACTGATTGTAGCGCTCTGGCGTTGATTGTTGACGGTATGGATGATCGAACTCTGATAGGCGGTCGGCATACCGTACCCCCCCACTTCACCGCTGATGCTGGTAAACTGCAGCTGCGAGTTATCGGGGAGTGTGACTGTCATTCCCTCCACTACTCTTCCCCCCTCCTTGCTGCTGCCGGAAGCGCTCAGCAGGTGGGCCAGCACGATCAACAGAAAACCGGCGTGCATCAGTTGCGGAGCCAGCAGACGCAGCAGCGACCGGTTGGCGTAACGGCTGCGGATGGTTTCAAAGCTGCAGACAATGGTGTTGATGGTCAGCACCACCAGCAGCGCCAAGACGATCCAGAGCCACCAGGAAAAGCGCACGGGAGCCTGCCGCAGCCAGATCAGCAGCGCCACGTCATTAATGCCGGACTGGTCACTGTTGGCAAACGAGCCGAGCGCCATGAAAAGCATGACCAATGCCATGCAGCCGAAGGCCAGGTTCAGTGAGCCGATCGCTTGATAGAGTTTTCGTAGCATGGAGACTCCTTACCAGGATTGCTCAAACTAAAAACTGTGGGAACTCTTCATCAGCAGGCTGACACCGAGATAGGTGAACAGGGTGATGATCAAGCCGACGATCCCCCCCCAGGCGGTGACGCGCTCCCATTGGGAACCTTTTAGCCGGAAATGGAGATAGAAACTGTAAAAGAGCCACAGGATGGCTGTCCAGAGTTCTTTCGGGGTCCAGAGCCAGTAGGTTCCCCAGGCATAGTACCCCCAGATGCCGCCGGTCACCATGGAGGCGGAGAACAGGGTATACCCCACCAGTGCGGCGCGGTATTGCAGGTCAAGCAGGCTCCGTTCCGGTCGCAGCAGGAAAAAAACTCCGAAGATGGCGGCAATGGCGAACAGGGCATAGCCAAAAAAAGCCAGGGCCACGTGGCATTCGAACCAGAGGGTGTTCAAAATCGGCGGGAGCGGGAAAAAGGAGGGTTTGAAGAGCAGGGCAATCAGGGTGAAAAGTCCGGAAACAGCGGCGATACTCCCGCTACAGGCTGCCGGAAGCTTCTGCCGGCGGGCCATGATGAACGGTAGTCCCATCAGGCCGACGGAAGCGCCCAGAAACGCAATCGTGTCGTGGGGACCGACCAGCGGCAGTCGCCCCAGGGCGATACCACGCAGGGAAAGATAGAACAGCTGCAACGCCACTGCCGGTATGAACAGATAGAATCTGCTCCCTCCCAGCAGGTGGAGGGCGGCGGCTGCCATCAGAAGTGCTTTTAGTGTCACGGAAGTCGCTCTCCTTGATTTGGGGAGTCAAAACGGAATTACAATTAATTCTGTGGTGGTCTTGTGGGGTGAGAATATCGTGGATGATCTGCTGGCGGTGATGGTCGTGAATGTAACGTACAGTCCACAATGCCAGAGAAATTTTTATACCATTTACTTTTCGTTGAAAACAACTAAAAATAGCCGCACTGCAGAATTGTAGCCGACATTGCCTGGTGTGAAGCTTCTAATAATTTCAATGAATGTGTGGCAGAAATGGGGAGATGATATGGAAGAACGTATCCGCACCGAGATTACTCGTTTTATTCGTGATACCCCGCTGAACCGCTTTTCCGAGAGTGGTCAGCCGTATTTTGATCAACCGCTGGTTGGCTTTGCGGCTGCCGATGACCAGCTTTTCAGGGATTACAAGTGTGTTATCGGTGAGTTCCATCAGACACCTCAGGAAGCCATGGAACGGGGATGTGGTCTTGAAAGCCGGGCCGCAGCCGTGATCAGCTGGATTCTGCCGATTACCAGGACGACCCGGGAAAGCAATCGTCATACCGGTCAGTATCCTTCCCGGGCGTGGGCGCAAACCAGAAATTTTGGCGAGCAGGTAAACGGGGCGTTGCGTCGCCACCTGGTCGAGTGGCTTAACGAGCGGGGGCATCAGGCTCTGGCGCCCCAGTTGGCTGCCAGTTGGAAGGAGTTCAAGGATACAGCGGTCGGTATTGCCTCAACCTGGTCGGAACGACATGCCGCCTATGCTGCCGGACTCGGCACCTTCAGTCTGAACGATGCGCTCATTACTCCCCGGGGAATCGCCCACCGTTGTGGCAGCGTGATTACCGATCTTCCCCTGAGCCCGTCACCGCGTCCGTATCCCGATCACCGTCACAACTGTCTCTATTTTCGCGACGGTAGTTGCGGCACCTGTATCGGTCGCTGTCCCGTGGGAGCCTTATCCCGGGAAGGGCATGACAAGGCGGCCTGCAGTATCCATGTCTATCAAACGGTTGTGACGGCGGTGGCGGAAGAGTATGGGGTCATGGCTACCGGCTGTGGTCTTTGCCAAACCGGAGTGCCCTGTGAAGGGGGAATACCTGCGGGATCCCGCCGGCAACGTGCGGAGCGCTCCTGAATTTACGTGGCTATTGGTAAGTCGGAGCCCCCCCTGGTGCTTGCATCACGGGATGAACTCATACTTCCTGAGTATGGCCAACAGATTGCGCTCTTCCACCGGCTTGACGATGTAATCGGTGCAATCCCCTTCCAGCAGGGCATCCATCATGTCCCGGGGGGAGTCGAGCGCCGTGGTCATGATGATCACCGACTTGTCAGCGTCCGCCACGTTATGCTCCTGCTCCAGTGCCCGCATACGCCGCAGGGTCTCCTGGCCATCCATCTCCGGCATGATGATGTCGAGGAACACCAGTGGATAGGGGAGGCCGCTTGCCAGTGCCTGTTTAAAAATTTCCACGGCCAGCATGCCGTTAGCTGCAATTGATACCTGATCAATCCCCTGATTGGCCAGCACCGCTTCCAATACGGCGGCCTGAAACTCGGAATCTTCGGCAATTAGTACCTTATGAGTCTGTTTCATGTCAGTAGCTCCCCTTGTCTGTGGTCGTGTCCATTCCTGGCTAACTCACACCATCCGTTTCAATTCATCCAGCAGGTTCAGCGCTTCCAGCGGCGTCAGGGTGGCGATGTTGACTTTTTTCAGGCGCTGGCGCAGCTGGTCTTCCGAGGTTTCGAACAGGGAAAACTGGGGTGATGACTCCCTGGCCGGCTTTTTGCTACTCCTGGCCAGCCGCGGTGCCCCCTGTTCGAATTCGCCGTTCTCCAGGTTACGCAGGATCTCCTTGGCCCGCTCCAGCACGTCGAGCGGCATGCCGGCCAGGCGGGCGACCTGGATGCCGTAGGAATGGGAAGCGCCGCCCGGGATGATGGTGCGCAGGAAAATGACCTGTTCGTTCCATTCCCGTACCGCCACGGTGTAGTTCTTGATCCGTTCGCGGGTGGTGGCCAGCTCGGTCAGCTCATGGTAGTGGGTGGCAAACAGCGTCCGGCTGCGGCAGGTGGGGGTGTCATGGATGTATTCGGCCACCGCCCAGGCAATGGAAACACCGTCAAAGGTCGAGGTCCCGCGTCCGATTTCATCCATTACGATCAGGCTTTGGGGGGTGGCGTTGCGCAGGATATTGGCCGCTTCCATCATTTCCAGCATGAAGGTCGATTGCCCGCGGGCCAGATTGTCGCCGGCGCCGACCCTGGTAAAGATCCGGTCGGCAATGCCGATCCTGGCCTGGGAGGCCGGCACGAAACTGCCGACCTGCGCCATCAGGACAATCAGCGCTACCTGGCGCATGTAAGTTGATTTACCGGCCATGTTGGGGCCGGTGATCATGGCGATCTGCTGTTCGGTGCCATCCAGCAGCGTATCGTTGGGGACGAAGCGTTCCCCCAGGTTCATTGCTTCGATCACCGGGTGGCGTCCTTCCTTGATGTCGATGATGTCGGACTGATCCACCACCGGCTTGCAGTACCCCCGTTCTTCGGCCACGGTAGCCAGGGATACCAGCACGTCCAGCGAGGCAATGGCGTTGGCGGTCGTCACGATCCTGCCGGCAGCAGAAGCGACCTGCTCACGGATCTCCTGGAACAGGGAGTACTCCAGTTCGGCGCTGCGATCTTCTGCCCCCAGCACCTTTTCTTCGTAACTTTTCAACTCTTCGGTGATGTAGCGCTCGGCATTGGCCAGGGTTTGGCGCCGGATGTAATCAGCCGGTACATTGGCAAGATTGCTTTTGGTGATCTCGATGGAATAGCCGAACACCCGGTTGTAGCGGATCTTGAGGGTTGAAATGCCGGTGCGCGCCTTTTCCTGGGCCTCCAGCCGGGCGATGAATCCTTTCCCTTCCTGGCTGATGGAGCGGAGTTCGTCCAGCTCGGCGTGATAACCGGTGGCGATCACTCCCCCCTCGCGCAGGGAAAAGGGTGGGGCACTGACGATGCCGCGTCCGATCAGGCCGGCGATATCGTCCAGCAGGTCGATTTCGCTGGCGAGACTCTCGATCAGCGGATTGGAGAGTTCTCCCAACTGTTGCCGCAGTAGCGGCAGGTGAGCCAGGGAGTCATGCAGGGAACGGAGATCGCGGCCACCGGCTGATGCCATGCCGATGCGGCTGTTAAGCCGTTCCAGGTCGGCAATCTGGCGCAAACTTTCCCGCAGCGCATCACGCAGGCTGCCGTATTCCAGTAATGCCTCCACCGCGTCCAGCCGTTGACGGATCGGTTCCGGCTGGATCAGCGGGAAGGAGAGCCACTGTTTGAGCCGGCGGGCCCCCATGGCGGTCACGGTACGATCCAGGCAGCCGAGCAGCGACCCGGATTTACGGCCGTCCGCCATGGTGGCGGTGATCTCCAGGTTGCGGCGGGTGGCGGCATCCAGCGCCAGGTGTTCATTCTTCTGGTAGAGCGAGATCTCCCGGATGTGGGGGAGGGCGCTTTTCCGGTTTTCCCGCAGATAGGCGAGGGCGGCTCCGGCCGCAATCAACGCTGCCGGTGTCTGCGACAACCCCAGCGCTTCGGCCGAGGCGACACCGAACTGGTCACACAGCAGGGTGGTGGCGTACTCTTTCTCGTAGATCCAGCCGGCAGTGCGGGAAACGATCACCCCCGTCAGAAAGGAGCGTAATTCCTCACTCAGCTGCTCCTGCTCCAGTGTGTCGGGGAGCACCACTTCGCGGGGGCTCAGACTTGCCAGGTGGGAGGTTGCCGCTGCTTCGCCGGCCAGTTCCGCCACCTTGAATTCTCCGGTGGAGACGTCCAGCGAGGCACATCCCCAGGTTTCGGTCGTGCCGGGGTAGAGGGCGCAGAGAAAATTGTTGTCATCGGGAACCAGGCTCTCCGATTCAATCAACAGTCCGGGAGTGACGACCTTGACCACCTCGCGCCGCACGATCCCCTTGGTCTGTTTCGGGTCTTCCACCTGCTCGCAGACCGCCACCTTATGTCCTGCTTCGATCAGGCGGGCAATGTAGGGGGAAGCGGAATGGTAGGGGATCCCGCAGAACGGGATTTCTTCGGCGCTCCCCTTGTTGCGGGAAGTGAGGGCGATGTCGAGGATGCGGGCGGCCACCAGGGCGTCATCCAGAAACATCTCGTAGAAATCCCCCATACGAAAAAAGAGGATTGCATCGGGATAGCCGGATTTGATCTCCAGGTACTGCCGCATCATGGGGGTTTGTTCTGCCATCTTTGTATACACCTGAAATGGGATCAGGCGGGGAGAATCAGCTCCCCGCCCTGGTAGATTAGTAGGATTATGGTTGCAGCAAGGAGGTGTCAGACCACCAGGCGGTCGTCAACAAAGCCGTCATTGACGTCCAGCGCTTCGGTGAGGGAACGGATGGCGACTTCCATTTGCCGGGCATCCGGTTCCTGGGTTGTCAACCGTTGCAGCGCCAGGCCGGGGGAAATGATCAGCTTGATTAGCGGGTTGCTGTCGTGTTGGGCGCTCCATTTG
>Ga0062383_10000015_pt1 | contig 61289 bp, 59 predicted proteins | sample DOMMetBare3Fresh_FD_59508 | JGI IMG/M metagenome (GOLD analysis project Ga0062383, IMG submission 59508) | Wetland sediment microbial communities from St. Louis River estuary, USA, under dissolved organic matter induced mercury methylation -... | ecosystem: Environmental > Aquatic > Freshwater... | reverse complement strand
TATCGATCCCGGCAACTGGGTCACCAACGTGGCGGCCGGCTCCCGGTTTGGCTACCAGTTGCTGTGGGTGGTGACGCTCTCGACGATCATGCTGATCATTCTGCAGCACAATGCCGCCCATCTCGGGATTGTCACCGGCCTCTGTCTCTCGGAAGCGGCATCCACCTACTTTCGTCCCGGCCTGCGGATTCTGATGCTCGGGAGTGCCATGCTCGCCTGTGTTTCAACAGCCCTGGCCGAATTACTCGGGGCGGCGATCGGTCTCAAGATGCTGTGCGGTTTGCCGCTGCCGGTCGGAGCAGTGTTGGCAGGTTTCTTCTCAATCTATATGTTGCTGTCTAAAAATTATCAGCGTCTGGAAAAATGGATTATGGGGTTTGTCTCCCTGATTGGCCTGGCGTTTCTGTTTGAGTTGTATCTGGCCGATGTGTCGTGGAAGGCATCGCTCTCGGGGTGGGTTGTTCCCACCATGCCGGCCGGGGCGCTGCCGGTGGTCATGGGGGTGCTGGGGGCGGTGGTCATGCCGCACAATATTTTCCTTCATTCCGAGGTGATCCAGAGCCGGCAATGGAATCAGCAGGGTGATGCGGCGATTCGCAAACAGCTCAAATACGAGTTTTTTGATACTCTGACCGGCATGTGTGCCGGTTGGGCAATCAACAGCGCCATGATCATCATGGCCGCGGCGGTCTTTTTCAGCAACCGGGTGACGGTAACCGAGCTGTCGCAGGTGACGGAAACCATCAGGCCGATCTTCGGCAATCTGTCGGCGACCGTGTTTGCCCTTGGACTGGTTTTTGCCGGTCTCTCCTCCTCGGTGACTGCTGCCATGGCAGGGGGGAGTGTCTTTGCCGGCATCTATCGCGAGCCGTTTGATATTGCCGACAACCATTCCCGGTTCGGCGTGCTGGTGACAATTCTGGGGGGGATCGTTGCCATCATACTCCTCAAAAACCCGTTTACCGGTATTCTCTGGAGTCAGGTGGTACTGAGCCTGCAACTCCCCTTTACCATTTTTCCGCTTATATTTCTCACCTCTTCCCACCGCGTGATGGGAGTCTATGCCAATTCCCGTTTTGGCAAAACGGTGCTCTGGATTGTCGGTCTGATCGTAATCGGGCTGAATGCCGCCTTGCTGATTGATATGCTGAAATAAGCCTGATGGCGGATTATGGCACGGTCTGCCATGGTAGTGGCAATCAAGATTAAAATCCGGCTTGCCTGTCCTATCTGCTTCTGCTATGTACAGCTATGAAAAGGAATACCACCGTGACCATGAAGATTACCGTTCTTGGATCAGGAACGTCGACCGGTGTGCCGATGGTTGGGTGCCATTGTCGCGGCTGCAGCTCTGTTGATCCGCGTGACAAACGAAGCCGCGCTTCACTCCTGTTGCAGTACGACGGACATACCGTGCTGATTGACACCTCCACCGATCTGCGCCAGCAGATGCTGCGTGAAGCGGTGCCGCAGATTGATGCGGTCTTGTATACCCACTCGCATGCCGACCATGTCAACGGGATTGATGACCTGCGTGGTTTTAATTTTCTGCATAAGGAAATCGTCCCCTGCTACGGATCACCGGAAACGCTGGCGATCTTGCAGAGCGGCTTTGGATATATTTTTGAAGAGCTGAATGGTTCGGGGTACCGGCCACTCATGTCGGCGCACCATATGCCGCCAATACTTGACCTGTTCGGACTGGAAATCAGGGCAATACCGCTGATGCACGGGAAAACCGAAACACTCGGTTTCAGGTTTGGCAACTGTGCCTATCTGACCGATTGTAATGCCATTCCACCGGCCTCCCTGCCGTTACTTGGCGGATTGGAAGTGCTGATTATCGACGGCTTGCGCTGGACCCCCCATACCACCCATTTCAATATTGAACAGGCGATCGCGGCAACCGGAGCGCTGCAGGCCGGGCGCACCGTGTTGACTCACCTTACCCACGATGTGCTGCATGTCGAAGAGTCAAGATTACCGGGCGGGTACGAATTTGCATACGACGGCATGATATTTGAGTGTAGCGCAGGCTGAATTCCGGCAGGAGACCATTCATGCATAAAGACATCAGATTACACGGACAGGCTGGAGAGCAGATCGAGTATTTTGCCATGGTAATCGGCAATGATGCCTATCAACGCTACTTTTTCAATATTGTCCAGGATGACAACCAGTTACGCATATTCTCTCCCGGCAATGAATTCATTATTGCTGCCGACTCGATTTTGTACCAGGGGAATGGCGGCTATTTCTGCGAATACATGTTCGGTGTTGACCAGCCCTCCTCCGATCTGGCCAAGCCGGAAATCATCAACCGCCTGGTCATGTACGGCGCCCGTTCCGACGATGCTGGCGGCACCGTTAAATTCAGTGATCGCACCACCGGCGATGAAAGTTACGAGGACATCTTTTTTGAGGGGAATGCGGTCTGCAATTATTTCTTTTTTGTCCATTCCGCGCTGCTCTCCCGCAAACTGAAAAACCAGCAGGAAGAGCTGGTCAAGCGAATCGGCAAGGTGATCAAGCGTTCCGTCGCGGTGGGGGAAGAACGTGATGATGTACTGATTGCCGAACTGTTCCCCATGTTGAAAGATGAAACCGCCCAGCTGTTCATCATCAAACTGATCAACCGCTATCACCGTGAATACCGCGACCTGTTCCGTACGCTCTATTTCCGCAACAAAAAGATATCCGATGACGATTTCTCACGCCTGGTCAGTCTGGCGGCAGGGTACCGCATCGACCGCTATCAGCAGGAACGGATGAGGATCGACGTCATGTACCGTCATCCCGCCAACAAGCGGATTGTGGATGAATATCGCAATATACTGCTCGGCTGTAATAACCGGGGGGAAATCAGCGCCCTTGACAATGCCCGCCTCACCCGCCTCAAGACGCTCTCGGTGCGCAACAAGATTCCCGGCGCACTCTTTTACACCCTGGATGAAATGCTGAAAAAGGGGCGTAACCTGGTTCACCAGCATGAAGCCGAATACATCGCCGCGACCCGGGAGGTGTTACAGGGGATCTTTCTGCGGGAAAAGGATATCGAAAGCCGGGTTGATCGTGAGGATATGCTGGCCCTGATCCGCTCCAAGAAAAAGGCGATGGAGAACCGGGATCACAGTTTTGATCAGCTGATGCTCGATGCCAGCAAGGAGTGTGATGAAAAGATCCGGGATGGCGCCGATCCGTCGCTGATGGATGGTTTTTCCTATATCATCACCTATCTTGACCGTTTTGACAGCGTCTCCAACCTGATCAGCCAGCTGGCGTTCATGGAAAATGTGCGGATCAATGAAGAGATGCTGCAGGGTTTGCTGGAGCATCGCGCCGCCTTCAATAACCTGCAGGACGGCTGTTTTGGCGAGCTGTTTATCAACGAGCTGTTCAGCAACGCCTATCTGGGGCGCTTCGGCAAACGCAAGGTGACGGCGCTGTTGAACGGTCTGGAGGCGATGGAAAAACGGGTCGGGACCCTGGAAGAACTGTACGGGGTGCTGTCGGAAATAGATCAGGAAGAGCGGTTGTCACTGGTGTTGCTGGAGCATGTGCGCGACCGGGTTCGTAATTTCTACTCAAAATTCAGCACCAAGGCCGACCAGGAAGCGCTCAAGCGGGAAGTCATGGAAGAGCTGAAAAACAAGAAGAAGATCAAGAACGATATTCCTGACCACCTGTTCAACGAAACCATCTTTACCATCAAAAAAGAGGCGATGTACCTGCACTCGCTGCTCCCCTCGATCATCGAAGACCGGGATGTGGGGTTACGGGAGGATTTTCTGGAGAACTCCGGGTTGGACCGCTTCTACGTGGAAGAGTTGGAACGGGAGTATTACGAGAAAAACGGGCTTGATATCGAAGGGTTATATCAAATTCGCAAAGGGTTGAGCTGAGGCTTACCGTTCCAGGATAAAGGTCACCGGCCCGTCATTGACCAGCGCCACCTGCATGTCTGCCTGAAAGATTCCGGTGGCCACCGGGATCGCCTGCATCTTCAAGCAATCAACAAAGTATTCGTAGAGCCGTTTACCCTCCTCGGCCGGGGCTGCGGTGTCAAAGGATGGGCGCTTCCCTTTGTTACAGTTCCCCGCCAGGGTGAACTGGGAAACCACCAGCAGGCTGCCGCCGATTTCCACAAGTCCCCGGTTCATCTTCCCCTGCTCGTCGTTAAAGATCCGCAAGGCCACGATCTTCTCCGCCAGCCAGGCGGCGGCAGTTTCCGTATCACCCTTGGCGACCCCCAACAACACCACCATTCCCTGGCCGATTGATCCCACCACCGTTCCGTCAACCGTTACCAAAGCGCTGGTCACCCGCTGTAGCACCGCTTTCATCTACGCTCCTCCTGCCAGACTCTCTTTCAAGGTTTCCAGTTCATCCCAGCGCTGGTAGGCGCCGGTCAGGGTCGTTTCAAGCTCTGCCAGGCGGTTGTTGATGGTGACGATCTCCCCCCCGCTGTTCTTGTAAAAATCGGGATCGGCCAGCCTGGCGTGCAATGCCGCCTGCTCGGCTTCCAGGTTTCCAATCTGTTCCGGCAGTGCCTCCAGCTCCTGGTTTTCCTTGAAGCTCATTTTACGGGGGCGTTCCTTGACCGGTTTAGCCTTGGTTTGCTGCGCTGCTGAAACAGTTTGGGGAGGGGCGGACTCACGGGCCACCTGCTCCTGCCAATCATCGTAGCCCCCCACAAACTCCCGCACCTGACCGTCATCGCCGACTACCAGGGTGCTGGTGACCACGTTATTGATGAATTGCCGGTCATGGCTGACCAGCAGCAAGGTGCCGCTGTACTCCACCAGCAGGTCGTCCAGCAGGTCGAGGGTCTCGGCATCCAGATCGTTGGTCGGTTCGTCCATCACCAGGATGTTGGATGGCCGGGTAAACAGTTTTGCCAGCAGCAGCCGGTTGCGTTCGCCGCCGGAAAGAATGCGCACCGGTGTGCGGGCGCGTTCCGGTGAGAAGAGGAAATCCTGCAGATAGCCGATCACATGGCGTGGTTTGCCATTGATGGTAATGGTATCATTCCCTTCCCCCACATTATCCTGTACCGTTGCATCCAGGTCGAGCTGCTCCCGCAACTGGTCGAAATAGAGCACTTCCCGCCGGGTGCCAAGGCGAATCGTCCCCGCCTGCGGTTGCAGATCGCCGAGAATCAGGCGCAGCAGGGTGGTCTTCCCCGATCCGTTGGCGCCGATGATGCCGATCTTGTCACCCCGCATGATGGTGGTCGAGACCTGCTTCAGGATGGTGGTATCGCCATAGCCGAAGGTCACCTGGTCGAGTTCAGCCACCAATGCGCCGGAGCGGTCGGCGGCCTGGACCTGGATCCGGGCGCTTCCCTGCCGTTCCCGCCGTTGCCGGTGTTCTTCCCGCAACGCCTTGAGCGCCCGTACCCGCCCTTCATTGCGCGTGCGGCGGGCCTTGATTCCCTGGCGGATCCACGCCTCTTCCCGGGCCAGTTTCTTGTCGAACAGCGCCTGGCGGGTGATCTCTCCCTCCAGCAATGCTTCGCGCCGTTCCACGAACTGGTCATAGCTGCAGCTGAAGCTGTAAAGGTGTCCCCGGTCAACCTCGGCCACCCGGTTGGCCAGTTTGCGGGCAAAGGCCCGGTCGTGGGTCACGAAGATGCAGGTTTTTACCTGGCGCAGCAGAAATTCCTCCAGCCAGACGATGGTGGCAATATCCAGGTGGTTGGTCGGTTCATCCAGCAGCAGGATGTCGGGATCGGAAACCAGCGCCTGGGCCAGCAGCACCCGGCGTTTGGTTCCTCCGGAAAGCGAGGGAAAATCGGCTTCGGCATCCAGTTCCAGGCGCTGGAGAATCCGTTCCACCTCCTGATGCAGCGACCAGGCGCCCCGTTCTTCCAGGGCATGCTGCAGTTCCTCAAAGCGGGTCAGCAGGCGGCTGTCGGTCAACAGCTCCGGGTGGTGGGAGAGGTGGTGATAGTCGGAAAGCATCTGGCATATCTCACCTTTACCGGCTGCCACAACCTCGAACACCGTCCCGGTCAGTGACAACGGGACATCCTGTGATACCAGCGAGACCCGCAGTCCCTGTTGACGGGAAATCTGACCGGTTTCCGGCGGCAGATCGCCATGGATGACCTTCAAAAGTGTCGATTTTCCGGTGCCGTTGCGTCCCATCAGGCAGAGCCGGTCGCCGGCTTCCACCTGCAGGTTGATGCCGTCAAAGAGTGGTGGTCCGCCGAACGCCAGGGTGATATCGGAAAGTGAAATAAGTGCCACGGGTACCTCACATGAAAGTAAAAGTGGGGCTACTCTACGTTGTTTTTTCTTGCTCTGCAAGTGGATGAGAAAATACGGGTTGTTATGTGAGAACGCATATGAAAGAGGAGATGTTGCATCAAAGCATGGGACCAGGTATATTACATAGTAATACAGCTGAAGAGGATAAGGAGATAACAATGCGCAGAAACGCAAGCGTAACACTTGGCTCCCATTATGACGACTTTATTGATGCTCAGATCAAAACGGGCGGCTTCTGTTCTCGTAGTGAAGTTGTTCGTGCTGGTTTAAGCCTGCTGGAAATACATCAGTCAAAGATAAACGCATTAAAACATGCGATTAATACTGGTCTTGCGAGCGAATCAGTTGAATGTTCTTATGAAGAATTCATGTCGGAATTAGAAAAAGAAGATGGTCTCGCCGCATGATCTATGTAATTAAACGAGCCGCTTTATCCGACATGAAAGGCATTGCCAGATATACGAGAAAAACATGGGGGAGAAGTCAGGAAAGGATATATATTAAGGGGATCTATGATTGTCTTGAAAAGATTGCCCGCAACGAAACCTTCAATGTTGACGTTTCTCATATAAAATCAGGATGTTTTAAATGTAAGGTCAATCATCACGTGGTCTTTTTTCACTGGCTTGAAGATGGCCGGCCAGAGATAATTCGCATTCTGCACGAAGAAATGGATATCCCCATCCAATTGTTGAAATCCTGAGATCCTCCCTGCCTTCCCTGCCTTCACTGGATTGATTCCCTGCGCACAATCACCCCGAAGCCAAACAGCTGAGGTGAAATATCGAACCGATACCCCTTCCCCTGAATATAAGTTATGAAGAGAAAGATTTGATAAAACAGTATGTTTAGTAGCTGAGGACGAAAAGCAGGGCAGAAATATTTGGGGTGTGTTTTTGACCTTTGCTTTGTATATCAATTGGTTACGGTAAAAATTCTGCCGGCAGAATTTTTGGGTTTGAAGAGTCGATGGAGAGTTGGATTTTGGTGCTTACAGCCTGAGTGATTGTGCCGCTAGATGCAGTCTGTTTCGGCTTCGAGATCTTCCTGGGACAAGCTTTTGGTAATGTGTGTCCCAGAGTATTCTGAAACAGCCAAATTTCTCGATGCTTCCATGTCGTGTAAACAGGACAGAGTTAATAGGGTAAAACTAATAAATCAGTTTCTAATTTCCTGCAGCCGTGTTACATAAATCGCCATAACTATGCAGATATACCGGAGTGTTTGAAACTGAATGGACTCCGCCACTCGCCACAATGGTTTCCTTTAAAATCGGCATAGAGGAAACTGTCTTGCAGAGACAGCTAAGGTCAGTCGGTGGGTGATGGGATAAACAACAAGTTTGGCTTGTACCATATGGGGGTATTTACGGGACAAAGCCGGAAAAGCTTATAGCAGTAGAAACTTCTCAGGTTTATAGATATAGAAACTTGTTTATACATCTATAAACCCGGTTCTAACCGGTGAGTTACAAGTTATGCCAGGAATAAAATGAACCTTTTTAATGAAGATATACAACGTGATGACAGAGGTCCCGCAACGTATAGTGAGCCGTCTTATCTTTATTTAAACAGATCGGCGCGCCCCGCAGCTGTCCTTATTCGACAAGAGCTTGAAAATTGGTTACTTCATTACCCCGAGGCAGCCAAGGGAAATATTTTAAGGAGATTCCAGTCTAACGACGAAATTGAGCATCACTCCGCGTTTTTTGAGCTGTATATCCATGAACTTCTTATTCGGCTAGGGCATAAGGTTGAAATTCCACATCCTGAGCCGGGTGCATCATCCGTTAGAGCACCAGATTTTTTAGCTACTTCGCATGAAGGCAGTAGGTTTTATGTTGAAGCTACCATTGCAACAAATCAAAGCCAGCAGGATGTATCAGGCGAAAAACGACTAAATCAAGTTTATGATGCTTTGAATGGCCTTGATTCCCCGAACTTTTTCATTTCTGTAGCAGTACATGGAGCACCTGTAGTTCCGGTTCCAGGTCGTAAACTCAGACACGAAGTTAGACAATTTCTAACTTCGCTTGATCCTGATAGTTGTGCGGAAATTATACGGAATAGAGGAATGAGAGCGGCGCCTTCTCTCGATTTCGATTTTCAGGGATGGAGGATTAATATATCGCCAATTCCAAAGTCTCATAAATCACGAGGAAAGGCAGGAATCCGGCCACTAGGGATGCTTGGCCCAGCCGAAGCACAGTTTGTTGATGATCGTACTGCTCTCAAAGATTCGGTGATAGCGAAAGCGTTACACTATGGAGATCTGGGAATTGGACTTGTCATTGCTGTTAATGCAATCAATCAGCACCTTGAGATGATTGATATTATGGAAGCTCTATTTGGACAGGAGTCATTCACTTTCTCAGCAAAGGCTGGAAATGCTGTAGAGCCGCAAATGCAGAGGCTACCCAACGGTGCTTGGAATGGACTAAAGGGGCCAAAAAACACGCGTGTTTCTGCTGTTCTGGTGATGTCATCATTGATTCCTTGGACTGTCGCCGTCTCAACACCAGAAATTTTCCATAACCCTTGGGCGAGATATTCCATTGACGATGCCCTTGACAATCTCACTTATTATCGACCTGATGCCGGCCAGGTCGTTAAACGCGAAGGGCTTTGTCCAAAAGGACTTTTTGAGCTGCCAGATGGCTGGCCGTTACAGAATGAATCTGATGATGCATAACCAAGCATAACAGCGGGGCGATGAGGCCCGCCCGCTGTACTCTCAGCCGTTGGCCGCAGACAATTGAAATGGAGCAATTCATGAATATAATTAGAATAATTTGGCCATTAATTGCCGATACTGAGTCAGCAAAAAAAGCTTCAAATATTGCTTGGATGACTGTGTTTGTACTGAACGTAATTTCTGTAATAAATTTAGTAGGTAGCTATATTTGGATTAAATTTATATCTCATAAAGAATTTTTTTTCGACATAGTAATGCAAGGAGTAATAGGAATTTTGGTATTCGCTTTGATCGGATTTTTTATAAAAAAGAACAACAAGATAGCTGTGTTACTTCCCATTATAATGATGGTTGTTGATGGCACTGGCCCAAACATTATTATTGGATTGATTCAGCTTTTTAAAATTGTATTTATCGGTAGTCAATTACAGCCCGTGGATTATGGCTCTTGGTATGGAATCAGCGCAGCTATAATTTTGGCCACAATATACATAAACGGCATTAGAGGGGTTTTTGCTTACCACAAATTTGTGAAGTTAGAATTTGACAACCTGCGAAAAGATGATGATAGACGATGGGCCATCTAACTGGGGACCCCCTATCGAAAAGGCTAAGGGATAGGTCTTGAAAAGTAAGATTTTAGTGGGAATAAGATCTGAAAAGTTATTTTTCAACACTTGACTCCATCGCTGTGCCCCAAGAACAAATAGCCAAAGCTGAAGAAATATTCTCGAATCATTCTATATTAAAGCGATAACGACCCTATGAAAATGATACTCACATTATTAGCTGGAGTTGTAGCAACCATTGCAATTCTTCGCCTGCCGCGTGACAAAGCTGCTGAAAAGAAAAAGAAGATTGAAGAGGCTTTTGCAATCCGACAGCAACAATCGCCTTCAGACTTCTATACTGCCTTTTTCAAGACTTCTGGAGTACCCGAAGAGGTCGTTGTGGGTGTAAGGAAAGTTCTGGAAGAGCAATTGGATGCAGATCTTTCCCGCATGATAGATTTAGATGATTTTTCAAAAAACCTCAGCTTCTTCTGGGACTTCGACTCGATGGCTGATGTTGAGGTTGTTTGTGCTTTGGAACAAGAATTCAAAATAAAAATTACGGATAAAGAAGCGGGAAATTCTCAGACTGTCAGGGAAATTGTTGAGTTGGTGTGGAGAAAGGTTAAAGAGAACGCCTAACGAGACAGAAGCAGCGACCCAAAAACCGCCGCTGTTCTGCCAAGCTGTTGGTCAAAAATATAAGAAGTAAGAGAGGAATGGGGCAATGACAACAGTAACATCACAAGGCGATGTAGAAACTCAAAAAAATCCGTGGAAGGCTCCCATCTGTATCTTATACTTGATGCTCGGTATTTTAATTTCATTTGTTTTATTTCAATCTATGCCCAATTTCGATAATTTTGGCGGGACTGGGATATCTATCCTGTACAGCAATAGCAGAAGTCACATATTCAGCACTACCTACCTCATCATCTACCCTCTCTGCTTGTTTACTGGGAGCATGGTTACAGGCTATTTGTGTCAGCCTTATTTGAGTAAGCCAATTTCAAACGTATTTGTTTGTTCAGGGCTTTATATGATAGCCCTAATCACACCAACTCAAATCGTCTCATCAGCTAATATTCTACTTAAATTTTTAATAAATCCTGGAATCCTTTGGATCGTATCCTCAATAGGGGGAGTATATCTTGGAAGGTATTTTAGCCGTCTGCTTAGGATCAACCGGAAGGGTCTGGCCGTGAGTGCAGAAAAATAGGAATCGATGCCCAACCACGGCCTCAGGCACGGACGGCTGACGCCGCCGGTCAAGTCCAGACCCCGTTGGTCCAGGACTAACCCAAATTTGAACTGAGAAATGAACGCTTTTTTAGGCGCAAGAAATCAAGAATTTGGAGAATGCATAAATGTTAAACCAACCTCCCGAGAGTTCCTCCCTTGCTGTCCCGAGGCGATTCTATCTTCTGCGCCCCCTCCGACTTCTCGTATCCATTACGCCTGTGATGATGGTCATCTCTTTGAAACTCCTCCCCTTCAAACTCTCTCAAATGCCCGTTGAGGGAGCATTCGTTTTGACCACACTCTTCGTACTCTTTTTCTTGCTTGTAGTTTATTTAGTGTGGCGTATATGGCAACCGGCACTTACCCTTTCGTCGCAAGGCATCGAGCAGAAGCTTTCCCGATTCTTCACCACTGACTTCGTGGCATGGAATACTATCCAAGGGATGACAGTGAATGAGCGGACCGTCCAGGGGACGTTACAGAAGATGGTGAAAATGGTTATTGCCACAGAAGAAGGGAAAACCCGCGAATTGGTCTTTGGCATCGCCGGCCTCGACGACGGAGAGGAAGCACTAAAGATCCTGCGTCAGATAGTGCCTGAGAGGAAACCGGAGGACTTCTCGCGGGTACTTACACGACTGAAGCCACTCCAGACGGAGGCGATGCAATACCGCGACATCAATATGACCCCGGAGGGAATCGTTCACAAGGGAGAGTCGATCTCATGGGACAGGATCACCAACTTGATGACGGAAGGATTTGTCATTGCCGGTTATGGCTCCGTTGCTGTCGAATACACGGGAGGCGTGAAACAATTGGCCATCAGAGCCTCTACCAAGCAAGAGTACCTGGACTGCATCAGACTGATCCTCTCCAAGTCTCGGAATGCATCTGTTGACCCAGCAATCATTGGCATGCTGGAGTATCCGACGGATGCTGCTAAGAAGGACAGCTATGCGGTTTTTCTCATCGTGACCGGTTTCCTTCTTTCATTGGCAGGACTAATAGTACTTTCATTCTATCCCCCCACCGTCGGTACTACATGGCTTTACCCACTTCTTCTCCTGCCATTGGCACTAGCTCCCCTCGCATGGACATTAAAGCTCCTTTCCACGAGATTTCAGGGAGGTAACGCGGATCCATCGAGAAAGATAATCGGAGGGATGTTGTTTAACTTAGGGGCTGTCCTTTCCGTTGCCACCCTCTTTATCCTGTCACCAGCATCCTTCACCTGGCTTTTGGCCGACTCAGCCGCGCTGACGGGACGGATGGAACAGGCGGAAGGGCTGTATCTAAAGGCAGAACCGGTACTCGCAAAGAATGAGGACTTCATTTTTACCATGGGTCAGTTTTATTCCCGCAAGGGAGACTGGAACAAGGCAGCGGGGTACTACATCCGCTCTTACGATAAAGACCCTACGAACTGGATGCCGGCACCTTTGGCAAATATCCCGGATTCTCTGTCAAAGGCAGGACGGTACGAGGAGGCTCTCAAATGGTGCGAACGCATACAGATCCAGTACGCCGGGAATCGACACGTGACAAATTTGATCGAGAGGAAAAGGAAAGAGATCACTCAAGTTCTGGAAAGTAAGCATCAAGGTGCTATAGCCAAAGAATCTGCAAAATGACAATGTAGTAAAATGCCTGAAGGCAAAAAAGCTAAGAGGCAGGCGAGCCCAGCCAATGCTTGCGACCTGCTCTAAAAAACGTGGCACCTATGGGGTCTTTGACTTTCAGACATTTGTTGTTAAATACCGGCATGGCCTGTTGGTTTAACTGCCGTTTTTGAATAAACAACTGGGAGCCTCTCCAAAACCGGGCAAGCCACCAAAAAGCGCGTTTTTTTGGTGGCTTGCCGGGGAGTCTGTTCGTCACTAGCAAAAAATCCCCCAAGGGGGATTGAAATGATACGTTTTTTTACCTAGTATGTCTAAAAAATATGGACATACTAGGTAAAGTAATGGTATGAGCCATCATAGTATGTATCCAGGTGGTGGCCATGCCCAACGCTCAGTTACTCAAAGACATTCCCTACGAAGAATTTGATTATCAGACCCTGCTGGATGCAGTTCGCCGGTATGCCCGGCCACGCATGAAGATCTCCGCCATGCTGACCAGGGGGGATATCATCCGGGTTAAGAAGGGTCTCTACATCCTTGGCGACTCCTTGCGCCGCCGCCCCTTTTGCCGTGAACTGCTTGCCAATCTCATCTACGGCCCTTCCTACATTTCCCTCGAATACGCGCTGCATTACCATGGACTGATACCGGAACGGACAGAGACGATTACCTCTGTTACCTGCGGTCGCTCCCGAAGTTTTGATACACCGGTCGGTTTGTTTTCCTACCGCATGATCCCGCTGGAAGCCTTCCGCAGCGGTATGGACCGGGTTGAACTGGAGGATGGGCGCTCCTTTTTGATTGCTGTTCCGGAGAAAGCGCTGGCTGACCGGGTGGTTGCCGAACGGGGGGCTCACCTGTCATCCCAAAAAGAGTTGCATGAGTATCTGTTCGCCAGTCTCCGTGTTGATCCAGGGACTCTTGCTGCTCTTGATCCGGCCAGGCTTGAAGATTTTGCTCAACGCTACCGATCGCGCCGGATAAAATTGCTGGCCGGTCTGGTGAAAGGGGGAAGGTAATGCACGAAGCAATTAACCGTATGCTGGCCAAATACGAACCGAAGAGTGTGGACGATTCCATCAGGGCTTTGCGGGAGATCATTCAGGAGGTCGCCTTGCTCGGGCTGTGGCGTGCCAAGTTTTTTGAACACGCCGCATTCTATGGCGGTACGGCGCTGCGTATTCTGCACGGCCTTGACCGCTTTTCCGAGGATCTTGATTTCTCGCTTCTGAAACCATCGCCGGATTTTAATCTGGCGCGCTATACGGCTTCGCTTGAAGAGGAACTACAGGCGTTTGGCTTTAACGTCCGGATGGAGATGATTGAAAAAACGGCTGATACAGCGGTGCAGTCTGCGTTTCTCAAAGGCAATACCCGCCGCGAACTGCTGGTGATTGAGGCGGGTAACGGAGTCGCCGGACAGGTGGCGGCTGGACAGATGCTGAAGGTGAAAATCGAGGTGGATACCGATCCGCCTCCTGGGTTTATCACTGCCACCCGTTATCTGCTGCAACCGATTCCGTTTGCCGTCCGCTGCTATTCGCTGCCGGATCTGTTTGCCGGCAAGATGCACGCGCTGCTGTTCCGCCGTTGGAAAAACCGGGTCAAGGGGCGCGACTGGTATGATTTTGTCTGGTATGCCGCCAACCATCCGCAGCTGAACCTTGCCCACCTTGAACAGCGCATGCGCCAGACCGGCCACTGGAGTGGAGAAGAACCGCTTGCGCTGGCGTCCTTCCGTGATCTGTTATCGGATGCCATTAATCGGCTTGATGTGGAGCAGGCCCGCAAAGATGTGGCGCCGTTTATCAAGGATCAGCAGATGCTTGCGCTCTGGTCACGGGAGTTTTTTCACGATGTGGCGGGGAGGATTGATGTTACGGGATAATTTGTTTTGTATTCGGGGTGACGTGGCCGCGATTGTGGAAACCATGACCACGCGGATGCTCAAGGTGACAAAGCTGAAGGAATAATCTGCGCCCGAAAGGGAGCCGCTCCAAAATATGTCAAGGCACCAAAAAGCGCGTCTTTTTGGTGCCTTGACCGAGAGCCGGTTGATCAGCATGGAATTTTTATTGCCTGATACGCTAACTCTGTGCTATCTAGTCATCTCTGTTTGCAGGCGCAGATGATAGTCGGGCCTTGCGCAACGGCACGTCGTGAACTCCGCCAGGTCTGGAAGGAAGCAACGGCAGCGACTCATGCCGTGTGCCGCGAGTAAACCCGGCTATCATCTGCGCCTGCAAACGTTTAGCACCACACCCCGCATCATTCCCCTGACTCCCGGCGGGTGTCACCAGCTTCATTCCGCGAGGTTTCCTTTTGTCCGACGCTGAACATTACCAGGTACTGGCCAGAAAATACCGCCCCCAAACCTTTTCGCAGTTGACGGGGCAGGAACATGTGCGTCGGACGTTGCAAAACGCCATTGATTCGGGACGGATCGCCCATGCCTTTCTGTTCACCGGCGCCCGTGGAGTCGGCAAGACCAGTACTGCCCGCATCCTGGCCCGGGCCCTGAATTGTGAAAAGGGCATTTCGGTTGAGCCGTGCAATGTCTGCCCCCAGTGTCTTGAAATCCGGGAAGGGACCTCGACGGACGTTTTTGAAATCGACGGCGCCTCCAATACCGGTGTCGATGATATTCGCGAACTGCGGGATAATGTCCGCTACCTCCCCTCCCACAGCCGCTTCAAGATTTTTATTATTGATGAAGTGCACATGCTCACCAATAATGCCTTCAACGCTCTGTTGAAGACCCTGGAAGAACCCCCGAGTCACGTCAAGTTCATCTTTGCCACCACTGAACCGCATAAACTCCCGGTAACCATCCTCTCCCGCTGTCAACGGCTCGATTTCAAGCGGGTTGCCATCGCCGCCATCGTCGGCCGTCTGCGCGAGATCGCCACCCAGGAAGTGGTGGAAGTGAGTGACAGCGCCCTGGCGTTGATCGCCCGCAAGGGTGACGGCAGCATGCGTGACTCCCTGACAGCCTTTGATCAGGTGCTCTCGTTTTGCGGCGCGACGGTACAAGATGAAGATGTGGTGACCATGATCGGCGCCGTTGACCGGCGGCTGTTGTTCTCCCTGTCGGAGGCGTTGTTTGGCGGCGATACGCAGCGGGTGCTGGAGGTGGTCAAGCAGGTTGATGGCTGCGGTTATAATTTGCGCCAGTTTAATCAGGAACTGCTGGATCATTTTCGCAATCTGCTGGTGATCCGCTCGGTGGGAAAACCGGAGGAGATTCTTGATCTGACCGATGCCGAGCTGGAAGAACTGCGGCGCCAGTCCGCCGGCAGCTCTCCCCAGGATATTCAGCGGCGGCTGACCTTGTTGCTCAAGGCCGACGGCGAGATGGCTTTTTCATCGTTTCAGCGGCTAGTGCTGGAGGTGGCCCTGCTCAAGGCGGCCATGCTGGCGCCGGTGATTCCGATTGCCGAACTGCTGGAGCGGGTCAAGATGATGCAGACCAGCGCAGTGCATACCCCCAATCTCCCCTGGGAGGCCGGGAAAAGCGTGCCAGCTGGCCGAGCCGTTGAACGGCCGGCACCACCGGTTACGCCAACGGCGCCGTCGGGTGCTTCGCCGGCTCCGCCCCCCCGCTCAACTGTGGCGCCTGCTCCTCCCGTGGCTGAAGCGCCTGCGGCAGAGCATCGTCCTGCGCCATCGGCCGGTCACCGTCCGCTCCTCTCCCATGCCGATTGGGAGGCGTTTATCCAGTTTGCGGTGGCGGCCAAGCCGGCTACCGGATCGGTGCTGGAGCATGGCAGCCCGCTCAAGCTGGAGCCCGGTTTGCTGGAGCTCGGCTTTCCGGAAGGGGGGTATTTCCTGATGGCGGCCGGTGATGCGGATTCCATCAAGGATGCTGAAGAGCTGACCCTCGGCTTTACCGGCATTCCCACAGCGGTAAAAATCAAGGCGATTACCCCGGAAACCGGTGCAGCGGCATTGTCGATTGCCGAAAAAAAAAAGTTTGAGCAGCAGCAAAAACTGGACAAGCTGAAAGATGACGTGGAGTCACATCCGGTTATACAGGAAGCAACCCGTATTTTTGGTGGCACAATCACCGATATTCGCGAGCAGTAGTTGATACTACAACCTATTCAAGGAGAAGAAACAATGTCAAAAGGTTTGGCTAACATCATGAAGCAGGCGCAGATGATTCAGCAGAAAATGGCAAAATTGCAGGAAGATGCAAAATCAAAGACCGCTGCAGCGACTTCCGGCGGTGGAGCTGTAGAAGTAACGGTCAACGGTAAAAACGAAATTATTTCACTTACAATAAAACCGGAAGCGGTTGATCCGAATGATGTTGAAATGCTGCAAGACCTTGTAATCTCAGCGGTAAATGAAGCACTTAAAAAAGTCCACGAAGAACTTACCGGTGAAATGTCGAAAATTACCGGCGGTATGAATATTCCGGGTCTTTTCTAGTCGCCATAGGGGGTGGTGCCGTTTGATTGGCGCTGATTGGAAGGTGTCGGTTTTGGTTTGACTAAATGTTTTAGTTCGGCTAATAACGGTGCCGTATACACTACTCTCCAACAACGTCGTCAAGAAGGGATAGCCCCTTGATTTTTTTGCTCCTCCAAGGTTTTCGGTCATGTTGCGACCCCGCCGGTGCGGGGGAGCAATTTTTTTAACCTCGCTATAATACTAAAAAAATGTTTTATTTGCTGCGAAAAATATGCTAACAAAATCATCCTCACTGATGCGATTGGTGGGAGAATTGAAGAAATTGCCAGGGGTGGGAGAACGTACTGCACTCCGGCTGGCCTTCCATCTCCTGAAAAATCCACGCAACATGACCCAGCTGGCGGAAACCCTGTGTGATGTGCGCGATCGGGTTCATCCTTGTTCAGTCTGTTTTGCCCTGACGGAAGAAGATCCGTGCCGGCTCTGTTCAGGAGGGCGTGATGCCGCGAGCATCTGCGTGGTTGAAAACTCCCAGGATCTGATGGCGCTGGAACGGAGCAATGCCTGGCAGGGAGTCTACCACGTTCTGGAAGGTGCTCTTTCTCCCTTGAACGGTATTGGACCGGCAGATCTGAGAGTCGAAGAGCTGGTCGCCAGGGTTCAGAATCAGGCGGTCCGTGAAGTGGTCGTGGCAACCAACTTTACGGTGGAAGGTGAGGCGACGGCGCTTTACCTGACTAAAATTCTCAAGCCACTGGGCGTCAAAATCAGCCGTCTGGCCCATGGTATCCCGTTGGGAAGCGATATCGAGTTTATTGATGCGGCCACGGTGCAATGGGCGCTGCAGGGACGCAATGAACTATAAATAAAAAGTAATCGAACGTGGAAAAGGGCGGATTTGGATGGATCACTAACAGATTCCATGCAGTACCGTAATTCCCTGCGTTAACTGGAATTGTCAACAAAACCCGCGTGAATCCGTCGCATCCGCGCAGATCCGCGTTCCATTGCAGTTTGGTTCTGATTTCTAGGTATATTGATTCAAGCTGGATTTTTCACCATACATCCCACAGAGGAGGAAGTTCATGAGCAAAAAGATGGTAACAATTGACGGCAATACCGCCGCCGCCCACGTGGCCCACGCCACCAACGAAGTCATCGCAATTTACCCGATTACCCCGTCATCGGTAATGGGTGAAATTTCTGACGCCAAAAGCGCTGCCGGCGAGAAAAATATTTGGGGAGTCGTACCGACTGTAGCGGAACTGCAATCGGAAGGTGGCGCTTCCGGCGCTGTTCACGGCGCTTTGCAGGCCGGCGCCTTGACCACTACCTTCACCGCCAGTCAGGGGTTGTTGCTGATGATTCCCAACATGTTCAAGATTGCCGGCGAGTTGACCTCCACGGTCTTCCATGTTACGGCCCGTGCCATCGCTGCCCAGGCATTGTCGATCTTCGGTGACCACTCGGACGTCATGTCGTGCCGCTCCACCGGCTGGGCATTTCTCTGTTCCAACAATGTCCAGCAAGTCATGGACTTTGCCCTGATCGCCCAGTCCTCAACCCTGCGCTCCCGGATTCCGTTCCTGCATTACTTCGATGGTTTCCGTACGTCCCACGAAATCCAGAAGGTTGAGGAAATTTCCTACGACGAGATGCGCTTCATGCTGGATGAAAAGTTGATTGCCGAGCACAAACAGCGCGGTCTCTCACCGGACCGTCCTGAAATGCGCGGTACCGCCCAGAACCCCGACGTCTATTTCCAGGGTCGTGAGACGGTCAACAGCTACTACCCGGCCTGCGAAAAGATCGTTCAGGAAGAGATGGACAAGTTTGCCAAGCTGACCGGCCGCAAGTACAAGCTGGTCGAATATGCCGGCGCCAAGGATGCCGACCGCGTGGTTGTGGTGATGGGGTCCGGCGCGGACGTGGTTCAGGATACGGTGGAAAACCTGGTGAAATCAGGCGAGAAGGTCGGTGTGATCAAGATTCATCTCTACCGTCCGTTCCCGCTGGATGCCTTCATCAAGGCGCTCCCCAAGAGCGTCAAGAAGATCGCTGTGCTCGATCGTACCAAAGAACCCGGTTCGCTGGGTGAGCCGTTGTACCTGGATGTTCGTACCGCCATCGGCGAAGCAATGGCTGACGGCAAGTTCAAATTCGACGGTTACCCGGTCATCGTTGGCGGCCGTTACGGCCTCGGTTCCAAGGAGTTCAACCCGGCCATGGCCAAGGCGGTGCTTGATAACCTGAAAGCCAAGAAGCCGAAAAACAAGTTCGTGGTCGGTATCGAAGAAGATGTCACAGGTTGCAGCCTGGCGGTTGATTATTCCTTCAAAAATCCGATGCCCGGCACCTATGAAGCGATGTTCTTCGGCCTCGGTTCCGATGGTACCGTTGGCGCCAACAAGAACTCGATCAAGATCATCGGCGAAGAAACCAACAACAACGCCCAGGCCTACTTCGTGTATGACTCCAAGAAGGCCGGTTCCATGACCACCTCGCACCTGCGCTTCGGCAAAAAACCGATCCGCGCCCCTTACCTGGTGCAGGAAGCCGATTTTGTCGCCTGCCACAACTTCTCTTTCCTGGAGAAGTACGACTTGCTGGCCCGGGCCAAAAACGGCGCTACCTTCCTGTTGAACGCACCATTCGAGCACGATGCAGTCTGGGATACCATGCCGAAGGAAGTTCAGCAGCAGATCATCGATAAACAGCTCAAATTCTACGTAATCGACGGTGTCAAACTGGGGAACGAAATCGGCCTCGGACCCCGCATCAACGTCATCATGCAGACCGCTTTCTTCAAAATTTCCAATATCATCCCGCTCAAGGACGCAGTCGCTTCCATCAAGGACGCCATCAAGAAGTCCTACGGCAAGGCTGGTGAAAAAGTCCTGGAAATGAACTACAAGGCGGTCGATGCCGGTCTCAACAACTTCTACGAAGTGAAGGTTCCGTCAAAAGCCACCAGCAAGATCAAGATGGCAGCCGCTGTTTCCAGCAAGGCTCCCAAGTTTGTCAAGGATGTTACCGGCGTGATCGTGGCCGGTCTGGGTGATACCCTGCCGGTTTCCAAAATGCCGGCCGACGGTACCTTCCCGACGGCAACCTCCCAGTATGAAAAACGTAACATTGCGGTCGATATCCCGGTCTGGGACGAGAAGATCTGCATTCAGTGCGGTATCTGCTCCTTTGTCTGCCCGCACGCCTCGATTCGCCTCAAGGCCTACGATGCAGAACTGTTGAAGAACGCTCCCGCGACCTTCAAGTCAGTCGATTGCAAAATCACCGAGATGGCCGGCAAAAAGCTGACGATCCAGGTCGCTCCGGAAGACTGCACCGGTTGCGGCGCCTGTGCCTACAACTGTCCGGCCAAAGACAAGCAGAACCCGAGCCACAAGGCGCTGGATATGCACTTCCAGCCACCGCTGCGCACCGCGGAAGCCGAAAACTTCGACTTCTTCTTGTCACTTCCCGATGTGGATGCCAGCAAGCTCAAGCTGGAAACCTTGCGCAGCAACCAGTTGGTGCGTCCGTTGTTCGAATTCTCCGGCGCCTGTCAGGGTTGCGGTGAGACACCGTATCTGAAACTGTTGACCCAGCTGTTCGGTGACCGTATGCTGGTTGCCAACGCGACCGGTTGCTCCTCGATCTACGGCGGCAACCTGCCGACCACTCCCTATGCCAAACGTGCCGATGGACGTGGCCCGGCCTGGTCCAACTCGCTGTTTGAAGACAACGCCGAGTTCGGTTACGGTATGCGTCTGACCGTGGATCAGTTTACCAAATCCGCTCGCGAAGCGCTGGCAACTCTGGTTTCAAGCAAAGGTTTCTCTGCTGCGAAGCTGGCCCAGGAAATCCTGGACGCTCCCCAGACAACCCAGGCCGACATCGAGGCACAGCGTGGCCGTGTGGATGAACTCAAGAAAGCGCTCAAAGGGAGCAAGGACGCCACCGTAAAACAGCTGACCCCTTTCATCGATTACCTGGTCAAGAAATCGGTCTGGTGTATCGGTGGTGACGGATGGGCCTATGACATCGGTTTCGGCGGTCTTGACCACGTCATCGCATCGGGCAAGAATATCAACCTCTTCGTTCTCGATACCGAGGTCTATTCCAATACCGGTGGCCAGGCATCCAAATCGACCCCCATGGGCGCCGTAGCGCTCTTCGCAGCCGGCGGCAAGCCAATCTCCAAGAAGGATCTGGGGATGATCGCCATGTCCTACGGTTCGGTCTATGTTGCCCAGGTTTCCATGGCCAATCCGGCCCAGTGCATCAAGGCGATGCTGGAAGCCGAAGCGTTTGATGGTCCCTCGATCATCATTGCCTATGCCCACTGTATCGCCCACGGTATCAACATGACTACCGCCGTGGATGAGCAGAAAAGGGCGGTCAACTCCGGTTACTGGCCGCTCTATCGCTACAACCCGGCGCTGGCTGCCGCGAGCAAGAACCCGCTGCAGCTGGACAGCAAGGCTCCTTCCATCGAATTCAGCGAATATACCGATGGACAGAACCGCTACCGCATGCTGAAGAAGGCCAACCCGGAAGCAGCCGCATCGCTGATGAAAAAGGCAGGGGAATGGACAAAAGCCCACTTCGCCTACTATCAGACGCTGGCAGCCCTCAACTTTGAGGAGAACGGCGAGAAAAAGTAGTCAGCCGAATGTTGAAATGATACTATCCAACCCCGCAGAGCAATCTGCGGGGTTTTCTTTTAGCAATAACGACTATCTTGTCATAATCTGGAGGAGATATGTTTGGTGGGACGAATCAGGATCTGGGGGCGGAGCTGTTTAAAACCTGGAGCGAAGAACAACGACAAGATGAAATCAAGAAACTGGTAGAGGGATATCGCGCCGGGGTCCCGGTCGGGATTCTCTGCAAGATGGCGGAAACCATTGCCGGCAGCAAAAAGAAGGCGAAAAAATATCTGCAGCAGTTCCTGAGCGAATCGGAACGTCAGGATGCGGTCGCAGCAGCACCCCCTAACATGCTGCCGATCGTCACATCATTTCTCGGATAGGAGTGTCCATGCATCCTGTTGTGATTGCCGGTTGCGGCTATGTGGGTGAACGGCTGGCGCGCGGCTACCTGGCTGGCGGTCAGGCACCGCTCTGTACGGTACGCTCTGCGGAGCATGCCCAGCGCTTGGAATCGGCCGGCCTGTTGACTCGTGTTTGTTCCCTGGATGATGTATCTGCACTCCCCTCGCTGGAGTGTGGCGGTGCCGTCCTGTTTTACCTGGTGCCGCCACCGGGGGGCGGGACGTCGGATACCCGTGCCGCAAACTTTATTGCGCTGTTGCGATCCGCTGAGCCGCCCCGGAAAATCATCTACATGAGTGCCACCTCGGTCTATAACGAAACGTCTGGTGGGGTGGTGACCGAATCGTCACCCGCAGAGCCGGCTTCGGCCATGGGAAAACGCCGCCTGGATGCGGAACGCAGCTTTCAGGCCTATGGCGCGGAAGCTGGCGTGCCGGTGATTATCTTGAGAGTCAGCGGTATCTATGGCCCCGGCCGCCTGCCGCTGATGCAGATCAGCCAGGGGCAGCCGCTGCTGGCCGAGGCGGAGTCCGGCCTTTCCAACCGGATTCATGTGGATGACCTGGTGGCAATCTGTCGTGCTGCCGCCGACCAGGTGGATGAAGATGATCTGTTCAATGTCAGTGACGGACACCCCTCCAGCATGACCAGTTATTTCAACCTCTGTGCCGATTGTCTCGGCTATCCCCGTCAGCCACAGGTCTCAATGTCGGAAGCGCATCAGCTGATGTCACCGCTGATGCTTTCCTACGTGAGGGAGTCCAGGTGCGTCGATTCGTCCCGTATGATTGAAAAACTCGGGATTTCACTGCTCCATCCTGACATGCATCACGGTGTTCCCGTGTCATGTACTCAACAAAAGGTGTAGCAATCTATGCATATTGAACGTCGTTTAGATGAGTTTAGCCGTATCATGCTGTTGGAGCCCTCCCCTGAGCGGAGTGCCGAACTAGGTGATTTTCTCCAGAACCACGGTTATCAGTACGGTGGCCGTTCGGCTGACAACCTGCTCCTGCTGCAACCACTGCTGACGCTGGAACAATTGCACCGGGTAGTGGTCTGTTCCCTGATGACCCCTTCGCCTGATATGGCGCTGAATACCTTTGAACGCTTGTGTGGCGTAATTTCGCCCGCGGCGTTACAGGCGCTTTTCACCCATAAAAAACGGTTGTCACAATTGCTGCAGGTCTGTGGAGGATCGCCATTCCTGGTGAACCTGATGTTTAAAGCACCGGAAATCCTGCAGTGGATCTTTCTGGAGAACGGCATGGAAATCTCCCGTTCTTATGATGATACCCTGAATGCCTTGCGTGGCCGGCTCGGGGGGGAAACCGAATACGGCGTGCTGCAAAAAGTGCTGCGCTGTTTCAAACGGGAAGAAATCGTGCGGATTGCATCCCGTGACCTGAATGGGCTGGCGCCGCTGGAGGAAGTGACTGCCGAACTTTCAAGTCTGGCAGCGGCCTCGTTGCAGGTCGCCTTTGAAACCTGTCGTGCCTGCCTGGTGCGTGAGTACGGTATCCCCCAGCTCTCCACGGAAAACGGTCCGCGGCCGGCCGAGATGACGATTATCGGTATGGGGAAACTGGGGGGGAACGAGCTTAATTTCTCCTCCGATATTGATATCATCTATTTTTATGAGTCAGACCTTGGTGAAACCAGCGGGATTCAGGGGGGAGGAAGGGAACGGAAATCGGTTGTTTCGTTGCACACCTTTTTCAATAAACTGGCCGAAATGGTCAACAAGGCGCTGTCGCAGATTACGGAAGATGGCTTTGTATTCCGGGTGGATGTGGGGTTACGTCCCGAAGGAAAATCGGGTGATATGGCGGTTTCGCTCCGCTCAGCGGAAATCTACTACGAGTCGTGGGGACAGTCGTGGGAACGGACCGCCATGTTGAAGGCGCGGCCGGTGGCAGGCTCGCTTGAGTTGGGGGAACAGCTGCTGAAGATGCTGCAGCCGTTCGTCTACCGCAAATACCTGGATTATAACCTGATTGAAGATATGAAGCAGATGAAGCAGAAGATTGATGCCTCGTTGACCCGTTCACGGGAACATGAAATCAACCTGAAACTGGGGCGTGGCGGAATCCGGGAAATCGAGTTTCTGATCCAGGCGCTGCAACTGGTGTATGCCGGTAAAAATCCGAAACTTCGCGAGCGCACCTCACTGACCGCCTTGGCTACCTTGCGGGATGCCCGGCTGATTTCCGAAGAAGATGCCCGGCTGTTGACCGATGCCTACCGTTTTCTCCGTACCACCGAACATCGCATCCAGGTGGTGCAGGAACGTCAGACCCATAATCTGCCGACCAAGGATGAAGAAATACTCGCCTTGTCCCGTCGATGCGGCTTCTTGCGCAGTAATGGCTTGGAACGCTTCCGGGAAACGTTGGAACAGCATCGCCGTGCCGTGTCAGCCATGTACGGCACGTTGTTCCTGTCGCGGGATGAGAAGCTGCAGCAGGATCTTAATCCGGAAACGCTCTTCTTTCTGGATGCCAAGGCGGATGAAGACCTGGTCAAGGATATGCTGGAGGAACGCAAGTTCGAAGATGTGGAGCGGGCCTATGCCAATCTGCTCGCCTTGCGCCAGGGACCGGAAAAAGTCAATCTGACGGAACGTTGCAGCCGCTTGCGGGAAAAGATTGCCCCGCTGCTGCTACAGGAGGTCTTCGACTCTCCTGATCCCGATATGGCCTTTATCAATCTGGAACGCTTTTTGGCGGTTGTCGGCGCCCGCTCCTCCTATTTTGCGCTGCTGGCGGAAAATCGTGAAACCTTGAAGTTGCTGGTGTCGCTGTTCGGCATGTCAGAGTTCCTGTCAAAAATCCTGATTGCCCACCCGGAACTGCTGGACAGCATGGTGGCGCGCAGTCATGTGTCACCGCTGAAAACCTTGGAGCAGATGAAAAACGATCTGGCAACGGAATTGGAACAGAGCGATGATTTCGAGGATCAGCTTGATCTGTTACGGCGCTATCGTAATGAAGAGTTTCTACGGATCGGTATGAATGACATACATGGCCGTCTGGGGCAGACGGAGATCACCACCCAGTTGAGTCTGGTCAGTGAAACCTGTCTTGAGGCAGCATTCACCCTGGCGGTCCGGGAACTGAAACGTTTTGGCACTCCGGTCTATCAGCAGGATGGTGTGGAAAAAACTGCCAGCATGGCGGTGATCGGCATGGGGAAAATGGGGGGGGGGGACCTGAACTACCACTCCGATCTCGATGTGATCTTTGTCTATGATCACCATGGCTTTACCAACGGAGTCAAGCAGATCAGCAATCACGAATATTTTGCCAAGCTGGCTCAAAAAATTATCTCGATTCTGACCATGCAGACCCGTGAAGGGTATGCCTACAAGATTGACACCCGGCTGCGCCCTTCGGGTAATGCCGGGCCGCTGGTAACATCGCTGGAGTCGTTTCTCGACTATCACCGCAAGGAGGCGCAGATCTGGGAACGCCAGGCACTGACCAAGGCGCGGGTTGTGCTGGGAGAAGCGGGACTGGCGCTCCAGTTGAGTGATGTGATCCGGCAGACCGTGTATGGCGCCAGTATTGATGATGACGGACGGCGGGAAATCCGGCGGTTGCGGCGGCGGATGGAAAACGAACTGGCGCGGGAAACGGCAGATAGCTACAACATCAAGACCGGGCGGGGGGGGATGGTGGATGTGGAGTTTGCAGTTCAGTACCTGCAATTGCGCTACGGCCATGCCAATCCCGAATTACGCAGCACCAATACGATCATGGCGCTCAAGTTTATTCGCAGCTTGCGGCTGCTTCCGGAAGGTGATGTGGACACCCTGTTGAGCGGTTACAAGTTTCTGCGCAAGATGGAAAACCGGCTGCGGATTATCCACGACTATTCGGTCAATGATTTGAGCGGCTCCAGGCAGTACCTTGATAAACTGGCCCGTCGTCTGGGGTATGATCCGAAACTGAAAAACCCTGGAGCGGCATTGATTTGCGATTATGAGGAAACCACCGGGAAAATCCGGGAGTGTTTTGATCGTATCTTTGGGGAGGAAGAATTATAGGTGGTGCTCACAAAACTGCAACAGTTGCTGTTCGGCCTGTTGGAAATCCTCCAGCTCCAGCTCCAGCTCTGCTGTCCAGCTGCGGGTTTTGTAATACAATTTGTCGTAGTAGAGTTCCATCAGGCCGGTCGCCAGGCCGGCCATATCCCCCTGTTCCAACATCGCTTTTAAGGACGCGTAGTCTGGTCCCCCCAGTTTTTTCCTGATCCGCTCCAGCGCTTCTGCCATCTGTGTGCGGTATTCCTGCCGGTCATATTCCTCCAGCAGGCGCGTTACGCGGGTTGTCAGGGAGGCGTGACACCAGATCTTGTGACTTTCCAGCATGGCCTCGTACAGGTTTCCCGGCAGGGTGTACTTTCCGATGCGCTTGCTTTCCCCCTCCAGAACGATCGGCCGGTCGGCCGGTGCTTGACGGAAGCGGTCCCACAGCAGCGACTCGAACCGCTTTTGGCTGAAATCCTGTTGCATGCCAAATGAGCCAAAGGCGGAACCACGGTGCTGCGCAATTCCTTCCAGGTCGATGGAGGTACAGTGGGATTGATCCAACCGGTTGATAAAGGTGGTCTTGCCGATGCCGGTCATGCCATGCATCACCAGCAGCGGGGCAGGTGCAGAGAAATGTTCAAAACAGGAAATAACGTGGCTGCGGTAGCTTTTGTAGCCACCCTTGAGTTGTACGGCCCGGTAGCCGCTCAGCTTCAGCAGGGAGGTTATTGACAGACTGCGCAACCCCCCACGCCAGCAATAGACCAGGATCGGACGCCCCTTGGCAGCGTCGGCAATGCTCTCGACCATGGATGCAAAACGCCCGCAGGTCAGCTCCAGAGCTCTCATGCGGGCGGGGTGCGCACCTTGCTGTTTGTAGATCGTTCCGATTTCTACCCGTTCCTGGTTGGTGAGGAGCGGCACATTGACAGCGCCTGGCAGATGGTCCTCGTTAAATTCCAGCGGAGTGCGAACATCAACCAGGGCATGGCTGTCAATCAGTGACGGGGTGAAGAGAATTGCTTCAGGCATTTTTTACGATGACGCTCTCCAGAATATTGGCAGCATCTTCACATTTGTCGGTCGCTTTTTCCAAGGTCTCGTAGATCTCTTTCCATTTGATCAACTGAATCGGGTCTTTTTCTTCGTCAAACAGGCGGCTGATTGCTTCGCGGGAAACACGATCCGCTTCATTCTCCAGCGCATTGACTTCTACGCACGCCTCAAAAATCTGTTCGTTCGACTTTTTGCAGAGCATGGCAACCGCTTTGTCAACAGCCTGGCACGACTGTAAAATGATGAAACCGAGTGACTTGGCTTCAGGCGGGATTGATTCCACGTTGTACATGATGATCCGTTGGGCGGAAGCGTCGATCAGGTCGAGGATGTCATCCAATTTGGAAGCGAGGGCATAAATGTCTTCCCGGTCGAGCGGGGTGATGAAGGTTTTGTTCAGCTTCTGGATGATCTCGTGGGTAATGGAATCCCCCTTGTGTTCGATCTCCTTGATCTTGCGTTGGCTTTCTGCCGGATTCTCGAAGTTGTCGAGCATATCCTTCAGAAGTTGTGAACCGGCAATGATATTGGTGGTCATTTCCTTGAATAACTGGAAAAATTTCTCTTCTTTCGGGAGAAGTCCAAACATGATGTATCCCTCCGTAGGATCTAGCCTGTCGGTTAAAATAAAATCGGCTATCTCTATCACACTTTGCCTGATCTTCCCACAGAAAAGTCGTGGGGAGTTGTCCTGTCGCTCGTGCTTGCCGGCGCCAGACCCCGTGTAGCGTGTAAATGCAGTTGCCTTTAATGGACGGGTGAAGTATTCTTTCTCTCTTCAAGAAAGGAGCCGTTACCCTATGACATCGCTTCATGCCGCTGTTCTTGGCGCATTACAAGGTTTTGCCGAAGTTCTCCCGATCAGCAGTTCCGCGCACCTGATTCTGGTTCCCTGGTTATTGCAGTGGCCGGAATCGGGATTGACCTTTGATGTTGCGCTCCATCTCGGGACCTTTATCGCCCTGGTCGTTTATTTCCGGGGGGATATCATGACCATGCTGGCAGCCTGCCGCGAGGCCTACGTTACCAGGTCGCTTGATACCGCTGCCAAGCGCTTGCCATTTCTGATCGTTGCCGCTACCTTTCCGGCAGCGCTTGTCGGCAAGCTGTTCGAACATCAGGTGGAGACGATTTTTCGTTCCAATCCACTGCTGATTGCCATCTTTCTGGCTGTTTTTGGTGTGATTCTGGGGGTCGTCGATATTGCCGGCCGCAAACAGTATGCACTGGGCGATGTTACTCCCCGGCGGGCCATGGTGATTGGCTTGCTGCAATGTCTGGCTCTGATCCCGGGCGTTTCCCGTTCCGGTATCACTATTACCGCCGGTCTGATGCTCGGTTTTACCCGGGAAAGCGCGGCGCGTTTCTCGTTTCTGTTGTCGCTGCCGATCGTCTGTGGCGCGGCGCTGCTCAAGTCACTGCAGTTGATCAAACACGGGATTCCGGCCGGTGAAGGTCTGCCGATGGTTATCGGGATTGTTGTCTCTGCCGTGGTCGGCTATCTGAGTGTCGCGTTCTTGCTGAAATACGTGCAGAAACGGACGGTGTCACTGTTTGTCTGGTATCGGGTGATTGCGGCAGGGATCATCATTGCGGCGGTTCTGTCCGGTTACAAGGGGTAGAAAATGAGCGGCGGGATCTGCGAATGGCCGGAGGATGAGCGGCCGCGGGAAAAAATGCTGCGCCAGGGAGCGGCCTATCTCACCAACGCGGAGCTGCTGGCGCTGATTATCCGCACCGGTGATACGGTTACCCGTATGAGTGCCATTGATCTGGGGCGCGAAATCATTCACCGCTTCGGTGACAACCTCCGTTCACTCGGGAGCGCCGATCTCGCGGAAATTACCGCCATCAAGGGGATGGGGCCTGCCAAAGCAACTGCAGTCAAGGCAGCCTTTACCTTGGCATCACGTTTTCAGGCGCGCAAGCTGGAGCACCTCGATCGCTTTACCGCACCGCGCCAGGTATTTGAGTACTTTCATTTTGAGTTTCGTGACAGCCGCAAGGAATCGTTTCTGGCTCTGCTGCTGGATGGGAAAAACCGTATTATCCGGCGGGTTCAGGTCTCGGAAGGGAGCTTGAACCAGAGCATCGTCCATCCCCGCGAGGTGTACGGTCCGGCGGTCCGGGAGTCGGCCGCGGCGGTGATTCTGGTACATAATCATCCCACCGGTGATCCTGCGCCGAGTAGTGAAGATCGTGCCATTACCCGACGGCTGGTGGATGCCGGAGAAATCATGGGGATCAAGGTGCTTGACCACATCATTGTTGGCGAGGATGCCTACTTCAGTTTTGTGGAAGGCGGGTTGATCTGATCTCTGCCCAAAAGAGAGGTGTCTATGCAACAGACCACAGCTACGCCGCTTGACGGAATTCGTTATTTCACGCCGCCTGATGGCTATGTTCTGACCGGTCGGGATGGCCGGGTCAGCCTTTTGTGGCGCTCCAATGTTCCCGTTCCGCTACTGACGGATGACTATCCCCGGGCGGTCGCGGCTGGTTCCCCCGATTATGACATGGTTGGCAATGGAATCTACCAAGCGTTACGACTCAACCCCGATTGCCAGTATGCCGCCGATTTTGCAGATGTCTTGCGGGAAGCGTATCCGCACATCATCTCCGAAATTGGTGGTCAGGCGATCATGCTGGAAGCCAAAGATGTTGATTCCCCCTATCTGGATCGTAAGATTACCTGTCTCAGGATCATGGCCTTGCTGGATCGCAACAAGCCCGAACTGCAACGTGAAATTGCCCGCAGCTACAAGGAAAAAGGGAGCCGGCTGGATGCGCTGCAGAGTGTGGTGGCCAGCTGGTACGGCGCTGAAAAGAGTTTCAAGCTTCTTCATGACGCTCTCCCGGACGATGCTCTGGCGTTGTACGAATATGGCGAGGTACTGTATGTGCTGGGGCGCTACCAGCAGGCCGCCGGCTTGTGGAGCGACGCCTTGCCACAGCTGAAGGACGATGAGCGGAGGGCGGTTTCCGGCTGGATTGCGGACATTCTGGCCGGTCGCCTGCCGCTGGTTCCGCCGATCGATTATTTGTCGGCGGTGGCTGTTGCGCTGGAAGAACGGGAGTACGGGCGTCACGATGAGGCTGCGGCAATTCTGGAAGATGTGCTGGCCGATGCGGTGTTTGGCGAGCATTTCCCGCTCCAGGAATTGCACTATCTGCTCGGCAGCTGCTATCAGGAGCTGGGATTGATGGAGCAGGCGGCGGCAGCATTCAAGAGGAGTTGAATATGTTTGGATTTTCGAATGCCGATTGGCTTTTTATCGGGTTTATCCTGGTGGTGATCGCGCTCTGTGTCGCTGCCAGTGATATGCGGAAAAAGGGGTAGCAGTATGTTTGAAGATGAACATGATCTTCAGGAACATGAACAACATCGCCCCTTGAGCATGGTGCTGCTGGGCGGTCTGTATCTGTTCTTCTTTGTGTTGACCGCCTCCACCTATGGCAATCCTTTCCCGTTCATGGGGCGGATCTATGAAGGACTTTGGGCGCAAGCACTGGTGTTTGTCGATAGCTTGTTCATGCTCTACCTGTTCCTCGGTCTGATGAAACGGCAGAAGCTGACCTGGTATCTCCTGATGGGGTATAACGCTTTTGAGGCGCTCAACACGATCGTTAACCTGATCTATATCTCGTCCGCCGAAGTTGAAAGGATCGCCGGTAAACCGGTTGACCCGGAAGCGCTTCTGATCAACAACATCGTGGTGCTCGGGGCGATCCTGTTTCTTTCGCTCTTTATTTACCGGCAGCGCCCGTACTTTACCAACCTCTCCCGTTATGTATTCTAAGTCAGGGCGGCATGGAAGATGCACGACGATATGACTCCCGATACACAGCACGAGAGCGTGAAAACAGGTGTTTCGGTCCGTATCGAAATGCTCGACAAATCATTTGGCGAGCATCGGGTGCTCAAAGAAGTTTCCCTGGCAATCGAAGCGGGGGAGACCTTCTCGATCATCGGTCCCTCGGGAACCGGTAAAAGTATTCTGCTTCGTCATATCATTCAGCTTGAAACCCCGGACAAAGGTCAGATATACATCAATGACAAGCCGCTTTTTAACTCTGAAGGGGCGATCAAGCGGAATGATTACCGCAGTAGTATGGTGTTCCAGTCGTCTGCTCTTTTCAATTCACTGACGGTTGCTGAAAATGTCGGTTTGTGGATGCGGGAGCACCGGGTGTGGCCGGAGGAGCAGATCTGCCGGATCATTGCTGAAAAACTTGCCATTGTCGGGTTGGAGGGGAAAGAGTCGCTCCGCACTGCCGAGCTGTCGGGAGGGATGAAAAAACGGGTGGCCATTGCCCGTTCACTGGCGATGGAGCCGCAGTTGGTTCTGTACGATGAACCGACCGCCGAACTTGACCCGGTGACCACCGATGAACTGGCGGAAACAATTATTGCTCTCCGTAAGACATCAGGCAATACCACCATCATCGTAACCCATGATTTGAATTTTGCGCTCTATCTCTCGGATCACCTTGCCATGATGCATCAGGGGGAAATCGTTGCCATCGGTACGGCAGCCGAGATTCGCAACAGTCAGAATCCGGTCGTACAGCGCTTTATCAGGACAACCACCAAGGGAATTACCAAGTTATAACAGGATGGTCAGATGCGTTATAAGGTAGTGTTTTGTTGTATGCTGGCAGTGATGGGAGGGTGTGTGGCGCTGAAGCCATCCAAGCCGCTCCTGCCGGTGGCTGAGTACGAACGGATGATCGTCGGCAACCTGAACGCCGATTATGTCGGTACGGATAACTGTGTTGCCAAGTGCCATGCCCACGATATGATTACCAGCTATTTCCGCAAGTCGGTTCATGGTGAACAGAGAAATCGTGACAACGGCTTGCCGCTGGTCAATTGCGAGTCATGCCACGGTCCGGGAAGTCTGGCGATCGCAAAAATCGAAGCGAACCATGCACGATTGGGCGAGGCTGGCAATCGCTGTGATACCAGTGAACTGATCGAGATCAGGCGTCTCCCCTCACCAGCACAATCGTTGATCTGTCTTAAATGCCATTCCGCTGCCTCTACCCCCGCCTTGGCACACTGGAACACCAGTGTGCACGCCCTGAATGATATCAGCTGCATTTCCTGCCATAATCTGCATGAAAGTCCGCGCCAGAAAGTGAGCCGTGAAAAAATGGCCGAGCTCTGCTTTGGCTGTCATCCCGATGTAAAGGCGCAGTTCTCGCTCTTTTCCCATCATCCGGTGCAGGAACGGAAGGTGGGATGTTTTGATTGCCATGACCCGCACGGTTCGCCACAACTTCATATGCTGAAAGGGGTGACTCTCAAGGATACCTGTGGCCGTTGCCATGCCGATAAAAGCGGGCCGTTCGTGTACGAACATGGTGATGTGACCGAAACCTGCAGCAACTGCCATGCTCCCCACGGTTCAGTTAATCGCCGTCTCTTGTCGGCTGCCATGCCGTTTCTCTGTATCCAGTGTCACAATCCTGGGCATCGCTCGGTCATGAGCAGCTCTCCTGCGACCAATAAGGCTCTTTTTGCCAATCGCTGCACCGATTGCCACTCCTCCATCCATGGTTCCGATACTCCCGACAACCGTGGCATGGGAACCTTGAGGAAATAGCCATGACCTGTTTCCCCAAACAGCAGCTCTCCCTGATATGCGCCCTGCTGGTGATCAATGGCGTCGCTGACTTCAGCATTGCATCAACACTGTTTGCTGCCGATGAGGAACCTCGGAGCGGAACGTTGGAGAGCGTGGAGCCTGAAACAGTTGAAGCCGTTGAGTCAGTTGAAGCAGTTGAAGCAGTTGAAGCAGTTGAAGCAGACGTTGTTCCGTTTGCCACGGAACAGTACGGGATTGTACGTGCCGGTTACCGTTTTGTGACTCCTGTTGACAACGCCCGTGCCGCAGCTCCGTATCTCCGGCTGAAAGGCGGTTTGATGGGAGGGGTCGCGGCAGGAAGCATCGCCCCGGATCTGAAAGTCTCGGGCGCGGCAACGGTCATCAATGAGGACGATTACCATGCCGAGCTCCTGCTGGATGGTGGCGGCGCCTATCGTTTTAACCTGGAAAGCCAGGCGTTGTGGCATAATCTGCTCACGGAACAGTTGAGTCCCACTGGTACGGTTGTCACCCAGGATCTCAATCCGGGGCAGGAGTATGGCCTGCGGGTTTCCACCCATCAGATGGAGGGGCGGGTGCGTCTCGGCAATAACCCGTTTCACCTGAGCCTGGGGTACTGGGAGCTCCATCGCGAAGGAATCCAGCAGAGCCGCTTTTCCGATCATTATTTCAATGATCCCGCTTCGTCCGTTCGCTCGGTTGCCAACCAGGTTGACCAGGTTACCCGCGAGGGAACCATTGGTCTGGATGGAATGTTCGGTCCGCTCGGCGTGGCCTACACCTTTCGTATCCGGGATTTTATCGATCAGTCTGGTCCCTATCGTAGCGCCTTCAACAGCAGTGCTGGTGGTACGCTTGTGCCGGGTAACCAGGTTTACGCTGCTACACCTGACAATCGTGTGATTTCCCATACGGTCAAGCTCTATAGCGATATGAGTGGCGGAGTGCAGGGGACTGCTGCCTACACCTTGCTGCAGCGCGAAAATAATGGCGGGGGAGGAGATGCTCATCCCTCCTCTGCACCGCACGATACGGTGCAGGCTGCTTCCGGTGATATTCGTTATACCCCGGTCAAGGAATTATCCTTTGCCCTCAAGTACCGCCATCAGCAGATTGACCGACAGTCGCCGGATACCATCTCTTACCCCTTTGCATCGATTCCGGCCAGCGGCACAATCCCCGGAACCGTGACAGCTACTCCCGGAGTTTTGCTGGTGCGCCCTTCCTCGGATTATCGTGAGGATTCGATTACCGCCTCGTTAACCTATCAACCCCGTAGCTCAACCCAGCTGCGCCTGGAATACCGGGCACAACTGGAAGCCCGGCTCGGTCTGCCGGATCCGCAACATCCCGATCTCCCCCAGGCCCGTTATGACGACGAACGCCTGACCCATACCGGTAAGATAACGGCATCGTGGAAACCGGTTAACGGCACCAAGTTGAAAGCCATTTACAGTTATGCCAGCTGCGATAATCCGGCCTACACTGCGTCGTTTTCACAACAGCATGCTGCCCAGCTGTTTGCCACCATTACACCGGGGCACCGTTGGGGGGTAACCGCCAGCTACCTGGGGAAGTATGAAAATGTTGAGCATCCGGGGCGTGTGATAACCACCTCATCCGCACTGACGTTGCCCCGGGAAACCGTGGCCAGTTCGGCCAATGCCAGTGTCTGGTTTGCTCCCCTTAATCGCCTGACGGTTACTACCAGCTATTCCTTTCTGGATAGTGCTACCCATCAATCGGTTCTGTTCAGTAATCTCTCTGCCGATTCACGCGTGGCAGCTGATTATCGTTCTTTTGCCCATGTTTATGGTATTGACGCCGTCTACGCCGTATCAGAGCAGATCGATTTCGGGGTGTCGCTCCAGCAGGTACATTCCAGTTCCCGATTTTCCGTACCGTTGGCCCAGTTTACTGATGCCGATAATCAGTTCTACTCAACCGCCGGCATAACGGAACTGACGGCGAGCCGCGCATCGGAGACCGGCGTTGCCACGCGCCTGGACTGGCGTATCACCCCCCGGTACGGGGTGGTGCTGGAGTATAACCTTCGCCGTTATTCATCGGGGAGTTATCCTGGTGACGGTTCTTTGCACACAGTTATGACGCTGCTCTCGGGACATTGGTAGCATGGCATGAAACTACGCAACCTGATCATAGCCTTTGTGGCGTGTATGCTGACACTCTGGCCATACCAGGGGGGGGCGGCCGGAACGCAATTGATCGCGGCGATTTTAAGCAGCGACCAACCACGCTACCGCGATGCGCACCGCGCTTTTGTCAAGTCACTGGCCTCACGCGGCTATGATGCCGGCAAGGTGGAAATTGTTCTGCAGTCCCCCAACCCGGATCCGCTTTCCTGGTCAAACGCAATTCGCAAGTTCAATGCCTACAAGCCGGCCTTGATCGTTGCCTATGGCGCTCCGGCAGCAACGGTTGCCATGAAGGAAACTGAAAATATACCGGTGGTGAGTGTGGATATCTATGGCAGCGAGCGAACAGCAAAAGTGACGAGTGGCGTCAGTTCGCGGGTTCCTCTGGTTACCTTGATGAAGACGGTGGCAAGTATTCATCCCTACCGCAAGGTCGGTGTTCTCTATACCTCCCGCGAAATCGGATCCCGTCAACAGGCGGATGATATCCGCAAGGCGGCCCAGTCGTTTGGTGCGACGACCGTGGAGGCGAATGTGACCTCTGCCGCTGCATTGGAGAGTGTTCTGACGTCACTGCTCCCCAAGGTCGATCTGATCGTGGTAACGGAAAGTTCTTTTGCCTGCCGCCAGTTTGACCGGATTGTGAGTCGAGCCACGGAACGATTGATTCCGGTGGTCTCCACCATGCCGGATGCTGCCGACAAGGGGGCGCTGGCATCGTTGGAAATTAACCCCCAGGAACAGGGGCATTTGGCGGCTGAAGTGGCGGTGCGTCTGCTGGAAGGGGCCAACCATACCAATCTGCCATTGTTGACTCCCCGTCGCGTTGATCTGATCGTTAATCTGCGTGTAGCACGTGTCCTTAAAATAACATTGCCATTCCAAGTGCTTGGTTCGGCTACCAGGGTTATTAAATAATTTTGTCTTTCAGCTGCGACTAACTACAGGTAGAGTGCCGATATGGGTAGAATACTGCTTATTGATGACGACAAGGTGTTTTCCGAATTTCTGGCCTCCTATATCCGTGAATCTTTTCCGCTTTTGAAGGTCGAAATCTGCAACAATCCGCTGACCGGTCTGCAACGGATCAAGGAAGGTGGCTATGATCTGATGCTGATTGATCTTGAAATGCCGTCGCTGGATGGTTTGAAGCTGATGAGTTTTGCAACCGAGGTTGGCATGGATAAAAACCGGATTGTGCTTCTATCGGGGCGTGATGCGGATTTCCTGCACCAGATATGCCCCATGGGAACCTGTCTGGCCGTATTGAACAAGTTTGAAGCCCGCCAGAAAACTGTACTCGACATGATTTTCAACTCCCTGCACAGCAAAGCTGTTTCCTCATCTGCGAACTGATCTGTTCAAGCCTGATTTTATTCCGATACCCCCCTTCACCTCGTAAAATCGATAGTGCCGTCTCTGTCGGCCCGATGCTCCTGATGGCAACGGCTGGCTTGCCGGAAGGTCTGTTCCGTGCTATAGAACAGATATTCTGACAACCGGAGGTGTCGTATGAGTAACTTTTTGATCCGCTTGATCACGCTCTGTACCATTCCGCTGCTCTTGAACGGCTGCCTGGTGGCTGAAAGCAGATTCCTTAAAAAGGTTGGTGAAGCTGAACAGTTGACCAGAGAACGGGACGACGTGCAACAAAAACTTGCCGCCTTGCAGAAGGAACAGGAGGCGTTGAAAGGTGAATATGCTGCGCTCCAGAAGAATGCTGCCGGTCTGACCAAGGATAAAGAAACACTGACCAGGGAAAAGGATGATCTGGAACAGGTGCTGAAAGCTAAATCAGATACACTGTCAAAATCAAATAGTGAGTTGCGTCAAAAAGTTACCGAAGCAGAAATTGAAAATGCCAAGTTGAAAAACGACATTGCTGCCTTGCAAAAACAGAAGGAAATTAAAGTTCAAGAGGTGAGTGGCACCTACGAACAACTGCTCCAGAATATGAAAAGTGAAATTGCCCAGGGGCAGGTTACCATTTCTGAGTTAAAGGGGAAGCTGACCGTCAATATGGAGGCAGCAATTCTGTTCGATTCGGGGAAAGCCGATGTCAAACCGGATGGACTGGTGGTGTTGATGAAGATGATGGATACCTTGAAAAAGGTTACCGACAAGGCGATCCGGATTGAAGGGCATACGGACGATGTTCCGATCAGCGGAGCGTTAACCCGCCAGTTTCCCACCAACTGGGAACTTTCGGCTGCCCGGGCGATCAATGTCACCAAATATCTGCAACAGCAGGGAATTGATCCGATGATTCTTTCTGCTGCAGCTTTTGGGGAATACAAACCGGTTGCCGATAACGGTACCAAGGAGGGGCGGGCCAAAAACCGTCGTATTGAACTGACCCTGGTGGCAAAAGAATAATGGCCAAGAAAAAAACAGTTCCGGTTCAACCGGCTGAAAAACCATTTCGTACTGATCCGTTTACGGCTTTAAAGAACTTGAAAGGGGAGCTGTCACCGCTTGCCACTGAAACGGCGCCGAAGCCGGCTCCCGTCGTTACCGCTCCTCCCGAAGACGATTCCGCGCTGTTTCTTGAGGCGATGGCCGGTGTCCGTCCGCTTGCCACTGCAACGACTGTCAGTTCGGCAACTGCGGCGGTAACAGCAGACAAAAAGGTTCTCCCTCCCGTTGACTCCCCTGTAAAAAAGGAAGATTCGGCACTGTTCCTCGGTGAGATTGCGCGACTCAAGCTGGATGTCAAATTCACCGATAGCGTGCCGCAGGAAGAGGAACTGAAGGTGCTGTCGGGTAATCGTCTGAGTCTACTGAAAAAAGGGGTCATCAAGGTCGAACGGCAGCTTGATCTCCATGGTCTTACCCGTGGTGAGGCGCTGCAGGAGTTGGCACGTTTTGTGAGGAATGCCCAGGCAAAGGGTGAAAAAGCAGTGCTGGTCATTACCGGCAAGGGGCTTAATTCGACCGATGGGCCGGTGTTGCAGCAGGTGGTGATATCGTGGCTGCGTGATGCCGGGCGGCCGCTGGTAACGGAATTTGCTCCTGCTCCCCGTGCCATGGGCGGCAACGGTGCCCTGGTGGTTTTTTTACGTAATTCGCAACGAAAGCAACAACCTATAATGCCAGTAGATCAAAAAAAGGAGAACTGATTCATGATTACTCACATCGTATTTTTCAAGCTTGGCGACCCAACTCCTGAGGCGATCAGCGCGGTGCGGGACAAACTGCTCGGTATGCGGGGGAATATTCCGCAGTTGCGTCATCTGGAGGCAGGGATCGATGTTATCCGCTCTGAGCGCTCCTACGATGTTGCGCTGATGACCCGCTTTGATTCGCTGGACGACTTGCAGGCGTATCAGGTTCATCCGCTGCATGCCGGCGAGGTCATTCCCTATATGAAATCGGTCTGCTCATCGATTGTTGCGGTTGATTACGAAGACTGATTGATGTATACATTTTATCTTGACTAAATAGACCGGTATGCGTAAAATCCGGTTTTACTTGGACTATAGTGTTTAAAGTGTGTTTAACGTGCTGAATTTATTGTGGTTGTTCTGCCGGCTCCCGGTGTTATTTCTAAATTATATTCAGGTCGTATTGTGCCTGTAGACACAACAAACAAACGAGGAGGTAGGAAATGTCAGATTATGGTACCCTGCAAGACCGCGTACGTCACAAGTCACTTTTAAGCAAGGTCATGACCCCCGAAGAGACGATTCAGTTCTTCAAGCCGGGCATGAATCTTGGTTGGTCCGGTTTTACCCCCGCAGGTTATCCGAAGGTGGTTCCGATTGCCTTGGCTGAGCACGTTGAGAAGAACAACCTGCAGGGCAAAATGAAGTTCAATCTGTTCATCGGTGCTTCAGTTGGTGCTGAAACCGAAAACCGTTGGGCTGAACTGGACATGATCGATCGTCGCTGGCCGTACCAGACCGGTAAGAACATTGCCGCCGGTATCAACGAAGGGCGCATCCGTATGGGTGATAAACACCTTTCACTGTTTGCCCAGGATCTGGGTTACGGTTTCTACACTAAGGACACTGAAAGCGGCAAGCTTGATCTGGCCATCATCGAAGTGTCTGCCATCACTGAAGACGGCAGCCTGGTTCCAACCTCATCCTGCGGCGTTATTCCCGAGATCCTGATGATCTGCGACAAGATCATCATCGAGGTGAACACCGGCCAACCTTCCTTCGAAGGGATCCACGACCTGATCACCCCCGGCACACCTCCCAACCGTCAGGTGTTCGATATCACGAAAGCCAACTCACGTATCGGTTCCACCTCGATTCCGTGCGATCCGAAGAAGATTGTTGCCGTGGTCGAGTCCAAGCTGCGTGACCAGGGACGTGCTTTTGCCGAGCAGGATGATACCTCCGAAGCGATTGCCAACCATATCATCGATTTCTTTACCCACGAAGTAAAAGCCGGCCGTCTGCCGGACAACCTGCTGCCGATCCAGTCCGGCGTCGGTTCCATTGCCAATGCCGTTATCGGCGGTCTGGCCAAGGGACCGTTCTACAACCTGTCGGTGTACACCGAGGTTCTGCAGGATACCATGCTCGATCTGTTTGATTCGGGCAAACTGGATGCAGCATCATCCTGCTCGTTGTCGCTGTCGGCATCACCGGGCTTCCCGAAATTCTTCGAGAACATGGACAAGTATTTCGACAAGATCACACTGCGTCCGCTCTCCATCTCCAACGCTCCTGAGCCGATCCGCCGTCTCGGTGTCATCGCCATGAATACCCCGGTTGAGATCGACATGTATGCCCATGCCAACTCGACTCTGGTTGGCGGTACCCGCATGATCAACGGCCTGGGTGGTTCCGGCGACTTCCTGCGCAACGGTTTCCTGAAGATGATGCATACTCCTTCCAGCCGTCCGAGCAAGACCGATCCAACCGGTATCTCCTGTGTAGTTCCGCATTGCTCACACATCGATCACACCGAGCACGATCTGGACGTCGTGATTACCGAGCAGGGGTTGGCCGACGTTCGTGGTCTTTGCCCACGCGACCGTGCGAAAGTTATCATTGAGAAGTGTGCTCATCCGGAGTACAAGCCAATCCTGACCGAGTACTACGAGATGGCTCTGGCAGAATGCCTGCGCCGCAAAGTAGCTCACGAACCACAACTGTGGGATCGTGCCTTCAAGATGCACCTGAATCTTGAGAAAAACGGTACCATGAAGATTAAAAACTGGGATATCAAGCTCGACCTCTGCGAGTAGTTCTCCCAGACCATGTTTGTCGATCAGCCCCGCCCACAAAGCGGGGCTTTTTTTATATTTCATGCTTGAACTTAGGCGGTAAGTATGGTTTAAATTGTTCGCTTTATACTCTATTCACGATAGTCGGGTCGGCGCTATGTCAGAACAGGTAAGCGGGTTTCAAGGGGCGGTGGCGGGACTTTCATTGACTGATGTCATTCAGCTCAAGGGGCAGAATCGCTACACCGGATGTATTACGGTTGAATACGGTACGCAAGAGGGTGCCATCTATTTTGCCGATGGCGAGATCATTCATGCCGAGTTGGGTGATGATGTTGGTGAACAGGCTATTTACCAGATTATCAAATGGCCTGGAGGGACGTTTAACATTCACCCCGAAATGACCTCAACGGTTTGCACCATCCACTACCGGACCGATTTTCTACTGCTGGAAGCATTGCGGCGTCTTGATGAAGAACGGGCCGGCGCTCAGGGATCGGGTAAAGACTCTCCGGCGGTTACCCCGCGACGAACCATGAGCAAGGTGGCGGCGCGATTGATGGATATACCCGGCCTGACCTATGCTGTTCTGGTCGATAAAGACGGGGCGCCGGTACAGGACACCAGTATCGAAGCAGCTGCACTTTCCGCTAAAGGTGTTTTCATGGCAACCAGCGGTAATCAGTTGGGGGCGTTGATGGGGCTTGGAGAAATCAAGGCTGCTGCAATTCAGACGAAAAACTTCCATCTGCTGATGTACGATTCCAAGCATCACTATTTGAGTATTGCGGTTAACTCCGAGTCAGACCTTGAAAGTGTGGAAGGCGAGATCAAGACGGTTTTGATTCCTGCAAAATAGGAGAGTGTGCTTATGCAGGAAGTCCTGCGTTATTTACAGAGTGTTGAAGGTGTTATTGGCGTAGCGGTTTTCAACGATCAGGGGAGTGTTATCGAGTCTGCATTCCCTGCCTTGATCGACGCAGCCACACTGCAGCGCGCGGCGCATCAGTCACTGGATCTTGTCCAGGGGCTGCAAATAGACCAATCATTTGAGCTGGTTGATTTACGCTATGCTGAAGGGCGGATTCTGATTAAACGGATAACCGGTTGCATGGTGTATCTGCTCTGCTCCAAAACAATTAATCTCCATATCATTGCTACCAACCTGAACCTGGCAGCTCATAAGATTGAAACTGCGCGGAGTGCTGGCTCTACACCCGTTGCACCGGTGGCCATCCCGCCTGCAATGCCAGCGGGGCAGCAGGAAGAGCTGTCCGATCCATCAATTTTAACGTTGCAGATCAGCCATCTTGCCAATCGTGAAGCGAGCGCCAGTTTTGATTCTCTTGGTATGGTTGCGGTCAGCCAGGCAACGGCACAGTATATCAGCAGTTTTTATAAGCAGCCGTTCAAAAAACTGGTGTTAACGGTCTCGGCTTCAGGAAAAAGCGGAACATTCCCTGCCATGGTCATGAAAGATATGGAAGCGATGTACGATGGGACGATTATCGTGGGGCCCGGCATTGAAAAAAAACTGGCGATAGCCATGGGTGACAAGGTTCAGGTCGGGATCGCCTGATATTATCTGAGCGCCAGCTCAAGTTGCTCCAGTTTTTTGATGCGATCGCGCAAGATGGCGGCTTTTTCAAAATCAAGATTTTTAGCCGCCTCCAGCATCTCTTTACGTAGTTTTTTGACCGTTTTGGGCACATCCCTGGGAGCGCAGTATTCTTCTCCTGCTTCCGCCACACCAAATCCTGCCGGTGTATAATAATCCTTCTCTTCGATTGAGTTCAGAATCGTACGTATTTCCTTGATGACCGTCTCCGGCGTGATGCCGTGTTCCTGATTGTACTGCAGCTGTTTTGCCCGTCGCCGGGATGTCTCATCCAGGCAGACCTGCATGGAGCGGGTAACATGATCGGCATACATGATGACCCGTCCACCGGCATTGCGGGCCGCACGACCGCAGGTCTGAATCAGCGAACGGGTAGAACGTAAAAATCCTTCCTTGTCGGCATCGAGGATTGCCACCAGAGAAACCTCCGGAAGATCAAGTCCTTCACGCAGCAGATTGATTCCGACCAGCACATCGAATTCACCCCGTCGGAGATCCTGCAGAATCTGCATCCGTTCAATAGTATCAATATCGGAGTGGAGATACTTCACCCGTACCCCCAATTCACGGTAGTAGTTGGTCAATTCCTCCGACATCCGTTTGGTAAGCGTGGTGATCAGAACCCGCTCGTTCCTGGAGACGGTCTGGCGCACTTCATACAGTAAATCGTCGACCTGCCCCAAGGCTGTTCCGCTGGCTGTTACCGGGCGTACATCGATGATCGGATCAACCAGGCCGGTGGGACGAATCACCTGTTCTACCACCACACCTTCACTCTTTTGTAACTCATACTCGGCCGGTGTTGCCGATACATAAATTGCCTGGTGGATGCGCTGCTCAAATTCCTGAAAATTGAGCGGACGGTTATCAAGTGCTGCCGGGAGTCGAAAACCGTAATTGACCAGGGTCTCCTTGCGGGATCGGTCACCGCGGTACATGCCGCCGACTTGGGAGACGGTGATGTGCGACTCATCCACATACAGGACGAAGTCATCGGGAAAATAGTCGATCAGTGTATAACCCGGTTCGCCCGCCTGGCGACCATCAAAATAGCGTGAGTAATTTTCGATCCCCTGGCAAAAACCGATTTCCTCCATCATTTCGATGTCGTAGTAGGTCCGTTGCTCAATACGCTGTGCCTCCAGCAGCATGTTCTGCTGGCGAAAATAGCGGATCCGCTCTTCCAAGTCAGCGCGAATTTGCACAATGGCCCTGTCACGGGTCTCTCTGGTTGCGACGTAATGGGAGGCTGGAAAAATGGCGCATTTTGATAATGTTTGCAAGATGATGCCGCGCAACGGATCAATTTCACTAATTCCTTCGACTTGATCGCCGAAAAACTCGATGCGGAGTGCCTTGTCACTGTCGTAGGCCGGAAACACTTCCACCACATCACCGCGAACCCTGAAGGTTCCGCGATGAAAGTCAGTGTCGTTGCGTTCATACTGGATATCCACCAGCCTGGTGAGCAGCGTGTCGCGCCCGTATTCCTCTCCCAGGTGGAAAAAGATGTGCAGTGCGGCATATTCGGCAGGAGAGCCGATACCGTAGATGCACGATACGGAGGCAACGATAATCACATCCCGGCGTGTCAGCAGGGAACGGGTGGCAGAATGCCGCATCTTGTCAATTTCGTCGTTGATGGCGGAATCTTTTTCAATGAAGGTATCGGTGGTGGGGAGGTAGGCTTCCGGCTGGTAATAATCGTAGTAGGAAACAAAATATTCGACGGCATTGTCGGGGAACAGTTCCTTGAATTCGCCGTATAACTGGGCTGCCAAGGTTTTGTTCGGCGCCAGCACCAGAGCCGGTCGGCCAGTTCTGGCAATCACGTTGGCGATGGTAAATGTTTTACCCGAACCGGTAACGCCAAGCAGGGTCTGATGTTGATCTCCGCGTTGCAAACCGGCGACCAGCTCTGCAATTGCAGCAGGCTGGTCGCCGCGCGGTGTGTAGTCTGTTGCCAGACGAAAGAGAGTCATCGGGAGTTGCTGCCCGGAATTATTCAACCGTAACACTCTTGGCCAGATTACGCGGTTGATCCACATCGGCCCCTTTGAGAACAGAAATGTGGTAGGCCAGCAATTGCAGCGGTACCGAGAGCAACAGCGGATCCAGGTCGTCGCTCAATTCCGGTATGATGATCAGATCTTCAACCCGTTCAGCCAGACCTTCATTGCCTGTAGTTGAGATTGCAATCACCTTGCCGCCACGGGCAATCACCTCCTGCATGTTGGAAACGGTTTTTTCATAAGTGCTGTTGTGTGGCGCAAGAACGACCACCGGTACATGTTCGTCGATCAGGGCAATCGGTCCATGCTTCATTTCACCGGCCGGGTACCCCTCGGCATGAATATATGATATCTCCTTTAGTTTCAACGCCCCTTCCAAGGCAATCGGGAAATTTTTCCCACGTCCCAGATAGAGGAAGTCGCGGGCATTCATGTATTTTTTGGCCAGTTTCTCCACGGCACCGTTCAGGGCGAGGCACTCCTCCAGCAGTCCCGGCACCCGCTTCAGGTCACTGATCATCCGCTTGCCGGCAGCGGTATCGATGGTGCACTTGGCGTGCCCCAGTCTGATGGTAAACAGATAGAGCGCCGTCAGTTGGGTAACAAAGGCTTTGGTGGAGGCGACGCCAATTTCCGGGCCAGCGTGGGTGTAGATCACATTGCCGGCTTCCCGGGCAATTGATGAATCGACCACATTACAGATGGCCATGACTTCTGCGCCCCGTGATTTTGCTTCCCGCAGTGCTGCCAGGGTATCGGCTGTCTCGCCCGATTGGGATATGACGATCACCAGTGTGGTCGAATCAACAACCGGATTACGATAACGGAATTCGGAAGCAATGTCGATTTCAACCGGAATCCGGCAGTGTCCCTCCAGGTAAAATTTACCGGTCAGGGCGGCATGCCATGATGTCCCGCAGGCAACGATGATGATGCGCTTGATGGCTGCCAGTTGACGGTCGCTGAAGGAAAGATCCCCCAGATATACGTCGCCGTCGGACTCAACCAGCCGTCCGGCAATCGTGTCACGTACCGCACGCGGTTGCTCATGGATCTCCTTGAGCATGAAGTGCTTGTAACCACCCTTTTCCGCCATCAACGGTGACCAGTCAATGTGGCGGGGCTGTTTTTCGAGCGGTTTGCCGTCGATGGTACTGAACTGTGCTGACGTATTGCGGAAGATCACCATCTCACCATCTTCCATGAATACCATTTCACGGGTGTGTGCCAGTATGGCAGGTATGTCGGAGGCGACGAAATATTCTCCTGCTCCCATGCCGATAACCATTGGGGAACCTGATTTGGCGGCAATCAGTGTGTCCGGTTCATGCTCGTCGAGTATGCAGAGTGCGTAAGCTCCGCGCAGTTCTGAAAGTGTCTGGCGCACCGCCGGTTCAAAGGCTGCACCATCCCGGATATGCTGTTCGATTAAATGGGCGATCACCTCGGTATCGGTTTCACTTTTAAAGGAATGTCCACGCGAGCGCAGCTCTTCCTTGAGTTGCAGGTAATTTTCGATGATACCGTTATGTACGATGATGATCGGGCCGGCTTTGTGGGGATGAGCATTGATTTCAGAGGGACGGCCGTGGGTGGCCCAGCGGGTATGGCCGATGCCGGTGGTGCCGAAGAGTGGCTGTTCACGCAATAAGTTGTCAAGATTGATCAGCTTTCCCTCGCTGCGGCGGATTCCCGATGTCCCTTCGGACAGTGTGGCAATGCCGGCTGAGTCATAGCCGCGGTATTCAAGCTTGCGAAGTCCTTCCAATATAATCGGTGTTGCCTGCTGCTCGCCGATGTAACCTACAATTCCACACATCTGTTACTCCTTATCGCTGCTGTTTAATTTGATTGTTGACTGGTTGTTTGGTGGCATGTGAGCCGGTACGGTTTGGTGGCTTGCTGCCCCCTTTGACGGCATTGCCTGTCGTGTGTAAGAGCGCCGGGTCAGAAAATCCATCCAAGGTAGTGTTTTCTGTATCTATCTGGAGCTCCAGGGAGTCACTGAAATGATCGATCTGCCAACCAGGAACTATGGTGGTTGTGCTGGAAACCGGAATTTCATAATCCCGGCTCTGTACGGCTACTCCGCTGTCGGTGTAAGCGTTAATGCGATAGTTCAGGCCGGTGGTGGTTGCTGCCAGAGCGGGGATAATTGTTGTGTAGGTAAAACGTGTGCCTGCTACTCTGGTCATCTGGGTCGTTGCACCGGAAGTGGCGCCGTGTGCGTGAAATGAGCAGGTAACGTTGGCAAGCGGTTCGTTGCTGCTCAGCACCGCCAGCAATGAAGTGCGATGACCTGGGGTCAGGTAACTGTACGGCTCGTGAGTGATGGTAACTGCTGCAAGCAGTTGGTTGGCGGTGAAAGCCGATCCTGCTTGCTCCGGTTTGGTGCGAGGTTGAAGCGGAGCAGGTTGCGGAATGTCTGTTGGCAGAACGGTCGCTGTTGCAGGAGTGGTTTGTTGTTTGGCTGGTTCTGTCTCGTGAGTCTGGGATTGCTCCCCCTGCTTTTTGGTAGTTTTGCGCCGCTCACGTGATTTTACCGTTGTGGGATATTTTTTTTTGACCTTGTTGAGCTCGGTAAGCGGTATGTCGTAGTCGGCTGCCGTGGCTGTTGGAGTGTGTAGTAAGCTGAAAACAACTGCTACCGCTGCCATGCCGGTGATATATGAAGTAATCCTAAATACGCTCATGGTTGGATCCAGGGAGTAAATATTTGTATAGGGAAAAAAAGACCTGCATATGGTGGTGTCAGGTCTTATTGGTGATTGATGCTGTTTGCTGGTGTCTTTTTATGGCTTTATAATGTGCTGCCGGTTGCCGGTACAATCTCAACGGGTGGTGCTGGTGGTTGAGGTGTGGCTGGAGCCGGAACTGTGGTCGCCGGCGCTGGTAACACCGGAACACGGGTGACAGATGGAGTTTCAGGCGGTGCAGGTATGACTTTGGGGGGGGCAGGTGCCGCCATCGGAGGCGCTGGTACGGGCGCGGCAGATGGAGTTGCTGATGCTGGTACCGGCACACTCCCCTTGCTTACTTTTTCGGCATCAAACTTCAGCAACGAAATCATCTCGTCAAATTGGCGTGTATATACTTCCGGTTCCTGGGTGTCGCGTAAAAGTATATCGGAGCGTTTCTGATCAAGCGTCCGTTTTATTCCGTCAATGGTTTTGAATTTTACCGCTGTAATGGCAGATTTGTTTGCCTCAGACTCGCTGAAATCCGGGTATTGGAGGTTAATCATCGGATAATAGGTCAGGATGCGTTGGCGAAAGTTCGGGTATTCCCATAGAATCGTGCCGCTGGCATCAATAATCTGGGCAGTCATGATCAGGAAGTTGTAGTTGCTGGTGAGGGAATTCAGCAGATTGCTGGATGAAATCTTTGCTTCATCGGTTAAGCCGCTGACGACTATCAGCATGACTGCATCAAGGTTGTTTTGCTGGATATACTGTTTCAGCTCATCATTTTTCCAAAAATACTTGTTGTAACGAACGGTTGCGTCATCACGCTGCTCGCGGCGAAAGAGCAGTTTTTTAAACAGATCATCCGGTTCACTATTCATCAAGGCAACCGCATAAAAATTTCCGGTTGTTTTCAGTTTGCGGACGAACTGACCTTCATAGCTGCGGTTCTTTTCAGCAATCAAAGAAAGGAGTAGGTCCTTTTGAGGATGGATGATATCTGAATCGGCATCCACCATAATCGGTACAACCCCGAGTATTTTAACCCGGTCAGCAAGATTGTCGGTTGGCACATTGTAATAATTCCGGGCACAACCTGAAGCAGATATCATCAAGCAGCATAAGATGATTAATATAAACTTGTTCATGCTTAATCCTCTGTGAGTCTCTTTTTTCGCATGTTATAACAGAAACAGGTGATGTTTTCCAAGAACGAAATGAATGACAGTCACTTTATCTGCCACGCTCGAAATGGTGTGCCCTGGTGGTCAACATAGGGGTGGCATATTTGGTTGACAAGGTTCAGACTCTTACGTATTCTTACGTACATACAAACCTGCTTATCGAGAGTGGTGGAGGGAAAGGCCCTGTGAAACCACAGCAACCGGTCAGTATGACGTCAGGTGCTAATTCCTGCCGCAAGGCGAAGATGGGAGGTGTGCTGTAAACGTCTGTTTCAGCCCCTTCATCATTCAGTGAAGGGTTTTTTTATGTCCGTCGGCATCGTACAACAACAGTCCAAGACCTTTGAAACCGGTATCCGCCTGGATAGTGGTCGTATACTTGCCCCGCTTACACTCGTCTATGAAACCTATGGAACCCTTAATTCAACTGCAAGCAATGCTATTCTCGTAGAACATGCCTGGACAGGCGATGCCCATCTGGCGGGAAAATACAGTGACTCTGATGCCAAGTCGGGGTGGTGGGATGCCATTGTCGGGCCGGGCAAGTTACTTGATACCAATCGTTATTGTGTGATTTGCTCCAATGTCATCGGTTCATGTTTCGGCTCAACCGGTCCAACCTCCCTTAACCCCAAGACCGGCAAACGATACAACCTGTCGTTTCCTGTTATTACGGTCCGTGATATGGTTCGTGCGCAGAAAGTGCTGATCGAATCGCTCGGAATCACCAAACTCCTGGCAGTCATGGGGGGAAGTATGGGGGGGATGCAGGCGCTTGAATGGGCAACCCAATATCCTGATTCTGTTGCATCAGCCATTATTCTTGCAGCAACACCCCATCCGTCTCCTCAGGCAATTGCCTTGAATGCGGTTGCACGCTGGGCAATTTTCAACGATCCAACCTGGAAAAAAGGGGAATATCGTTCCAATCCTAAAGACGGATTGGCGCTGGCACGTGGCATTGGGCACATCACCTTTTTGTCCGATGAATCGATGCATGCCAAGTTCGGTCGCCGGTTTTCAGCAAAAGATGGCAAATTCGATTTTTTCGGTCAGTTCGAGGTGGAACGGTACCTGAACTACAATGGAAAAAACTTTGTTGATCGTTTTGACGCCAATTCATTTTTGTATCTGGCAAAGGCGCTTGATCTTTATGATGTTGCCTGGGGGTACGAGTCGATGGCAGAAGCGTTTGAAGGTGTCACAGCGCCGTTGCAATTTTTTGCTTTTACTTCGGATTGGCTCTATCCACCGTACCAGACGGAAACCATGGTTTCCTGTCTGCAGAGCCTGGGGAAGCAAGCAGAGTATCACCTGATTACATCAGCTTATGGACATGATGCCTTTTTACTGGAACATGAGACGTTTACGCCGATGATTCGCGACTTTTTGTCAAAACTGTCGGTCGCCTGATGTCAGTGGATAAAAGCAGTCAGGAACAGCAGCGTTTCCGGCGCTTACGGCATCAGGTTGGTAAGGCGATTGCTGAATTTGGCATGATTCAGGAAGGGGACCGGATTGCGGTCGGATTATCAGGCGGCAAGGACTCCTACGCCTTGATGCTGGTACTTGGCGAGATCCAACGCAGAGCGCCGATACGATATGATATCACCGCTTTTACGGTTGATGCAGGGTATGACGGCTTTAACACCGCGGCAATTTCAGCTTTCTGCCGGGAACATGGTTTTCAGCACGAGATCATTGTTACCACCCATTATGAGATCATCAAGGAGAAGCTCCGTCCCGGCTCGTCCCTCTGTTCCCTCTGTTCACGTCTCAAGCGCGGAACCTTGTATAGCAGCATGCGTGAACGTGGGTACAATAAACTGGCTTTGGGACATCACCGGGACGATTTTATCGAAACCTTGCTGCTCAATCAGTTTTTTGTCGGCTCACTCAAGGCCATGTCACCCTGTATGCTGGCAGATTCCGGTGATATAACCGTTATTCGTCCGTTGGTGTATGTGTCGGAACAGGATACAATTGCCCTGGCACACGAGCGGGGACTGCCGGTGGTTTCATGTTCCTGTCCGGTGGCTGGCTCACCTGATTTGCAGCGGCAAAAAATGAAGGATTTGCTAATGTTGCTGGAACAGGACAATCCGACGATCAAGAACAGTCTGCTGAAAGCGCTATCAAACGTGCATCCGCGCCATCTTCTCGACCCTCATCTGAGACGTGATTAAAATCGTGCTGTTATGAATTGATCTTGTACGCTCAGAGTGTTGTTTCCGTATTCCCAGATCTTGTAGTACATCACACCAGCTATAGTAACAACCTGTACCTACCAGTATGAGTCCGATCAATGTTATGGTTTCCATGCTTTTCTCCCTGAAATTGTAGTGAGAAGATCATAGAATATGGTTGTGACAGAATGTGTCGTTTTGTGAAAAAGGTGTTGCGATGAACCACCAAGACATGGCAGCCGTAATGGCATGGCTGGAACAGGATCCTCCGCTTGCGGAATTGTGCCGGGAGTTTCCAGTAGAATGGGAACAGGTACAGCAGGGTGTGGCAGCGTCTTTTGCAACGGGAAAACCGTCCGATGTGCAGAACTATCTCAAACAGCTCGAACCTGTACGAGTTGGGGCGGATAAATTGCGCAATAAATTGTTGCAGGATGCAAAACAGCGACAACTGTTGCTCTCCAGGCTGATCATCTATCAGATGGCCCGCAAAGCAGTCCGGCAACACTACATTTCTGTCGCCAGTGGCGTTGAAAGTGGCAAAGTCCGGTTTAACCGTTTCAATGCCATGATTGCCCAAAAACTGCTGTTTGAGAGCGGGTTGAACCGCAAACCGGTGTCACTCTTCTGGTTTCGTTTGTTCTGGCCCCTGGTGTGGCAGAAACGTTTTCTGATGCCTTTGGTGCAACCGGAGGGAATATACTGTTTTTATTCGAGGGAGCTGATTTCTGCCTTGGCAGAAATTATTGGTGACAGGAAGTGTATCGAGGTGGGAGCTGGGGATGGCACCTTGACCCGCTTTTTGTGTTCCCGGCAGGTGAATGTGACTGCCACCGATGATTACAGCTGGAAACATGCCATTGCTTATCCGGATTTTGTGGTCAAGCTGGATGCCGAGGAAGCGCTGCGGCGATATCAACCACAGGTGGTGATCTGTTCGTGGCCCCCGTCACTCAACGGATTCGAACGGCAGATATTTTTGACTCGCTGTGTGGAACAGTATCTGGTGATAGGGAGTCGTCATCGCCAGGCGGCAGGGAATTGGGACGCCTATCAGCAACAGACGGCCTTTACCTTTGAAGAACTGCCTCATCTCAGCACGCTGGTTGTTCCTCCCGAGCTCGATTCGGCTGTCTACCTCTTTACCCGAAAACCTGTTTAAACGCTGCTACGGCTCCCCTTTTTCACCTTCGCTTGACAGCATGACCATATCAACCCGTCGATTTTTAGCGCGCCCCTCAGCCGTTGCATTATCGGCAACTGGTCGGAATTCGGCATATCCGGTTGCTGAAATCTTGTTGGGATCCACATCAAAACTCCGGAGCAGGTATTTGAGTCCATTGGTGGCACGTGCGGTCGATAATTCCCAGTTGGACGGATATTGACCGGTACTGATCGGAACATTGTCCGTATGACCTTCCAGCCGTAACGGATTTTTGTACTGAGTCATGACTTCAGCGATGGTGTTGATCAGTGGATAGGCTTCCGGCTTGATGGCTGCCTGGCCGGAGTCAAAAAAACCGGCTTCCTTGAGGCTGATGATCAAACCACGGCGGGTTATGCCAAGCGTCACCTTGTTCTGTGCCCCCTGCTTGATCAAATATGCTTCAACCGATGCCTTGATTTGGCGGAAATCCTGTTCGGTTGCCATGGTCTTGTTGCGGATGTTATTAGAACGCCGTGCCGGGCTGATTGATACTTCCGGTGTCATCGAGGGAATGATATTCATGGCTTTCGAATGAATCACATTGATTTTAGGCGCCGGAGCGCCAACGTTTGCCATGCCGAAGGATGACTGCAGTGATTGCATCACCTCCTCAACCTTTTTCTTGTCGGTCTGGCTCATGGCGTATAGCACAACGAATACGGCAAACAGAAGTGTGATGAAGTCAGCATAGGAAACCAGCCATCGTTCATGGTTGACATGTTTGGGTGGTTCTTTTTTCAGTGCCATGGTTGTCTAGTGCCCATCGCCGACAAAGGCATTCAATTTTTGTTCAATAAAATGCGGGTTCTCACCGTTTTGAATGGCAATCAAACCCTCCAGTATCATTACTCGCCGCAAGACTTCCTCTTTCATACGTATCTTGAGCTTTGTGCCGATCGGGATACAAATAATGTTGGCGATCATCAGGCCATAGATGGTGGCAACGAATGCGACTGCAATCCCCCCCCCGAGTTTGGAGGTGTCGGAGAGATTACTCATGACGTGAATCAGTCCGAGAACCGCACCGATAATACCGATGGTGGGGGAAAATCCGCCAGCTGCCTCATAAAATTCAACGGCATGTTTATAATGGTCTTCGTACGCCATGATATCGGCTTCCAGCGTCTCGCGAAGCTTTTGCGGATCAATGCCATCCACAACCAGAGAAATTCCTTTTTTAACAAACGGATCTTTGACTGCCTGCGCTTCCTGTTCCAATGAAATCAAACCATTGCGCCGTGCTTTGGTGGCATAGTTAATGATATCCTTGACAACTGCACTATGATCGACCTTGGCGGGGAGAAAGGCGGTCTTGAGCTCTTTCAGTGCCATAATAATGGCAGAAAGTGGAAAACTGACGAAACAGGCTCCGAAGGTGCCACCCACGACAATCATGGCAGCAGTGGGCTGAATCAGGGCTTTGATGTGGACACCTTCCAGGGCTGCGCCACCGAAAACTGCACCAAACCCCATGACCAACCCGATAATAGTAGCTAAATCCATAGTTAAATATCCCTGTGATGAAATGGGCTGCGACGCTGTTCTGCCATTTCTGTGGCGCATGCCATGTCATGGTTGGCCGTAACACTGGTAAACAGGCTGCGTCTGTCGCGGGTGCGTAGTTTGTGTGATTGCCCTGAACTTGAACGGCGAATGATGCGCGAACGAAAGGCAATAATCCGGTCGATAATCACCTGAGCCCGTTCCTTGACAATAAAATGATGACCGTTGTAAAGGGCTATCACCGTATCCGGTGTTTCTTCAATGCTGATGATGTGGTCAGGATTGAGATACATCTCCTGCCTATCCATGCGTGTCACGAGTATCATGGTTGCACCATATCAGATAAGCGTGGTGGAATGAGATTTAAAATGGGAACCTCCGGTACGCTGTTACAAGCGTGCGTCAATGAAATCAAAATCTATCAAACGTTCTGCTGTTGCATGAATTAATTCAATTTTTTCCGTGTCATCGGGGCCAATCTTGGAAACATGTTCCCGTAACCGGGCAAAAACAACCGATGAGGTTTCTTCTATCCGAATATAGGGGATGTTGCTGTTTTCGAGAATTTGCTGTGTAATGCCCGAGATCGGTGCATGTCCGCTGATAATCATGCCGACCAGGCGTTTACGGTATTCCGGTATGTGGTACAGAGATGATGCGGTAACAATCAGTTCGTCACGGGAACTGGTGACAATCAGCAGGGTTGAGTCCTCAAGAGTGTCAATAACCCGTTGTGATGAGGCAGCTCCCAGTTGAATGGTATGGCAGATCCTGCGTTGGTCCTCGCTATTTCCCAGTAAGGGGAGTCTCAACAATTCAGCAACATTTTGAAGGGTTGGGTCAGCCAGTATGGGAGAAAAATCAAAAGCGCTGGTAACCGCGATATTTTTCCCTGTGAAAGCTTTGCGAAGATATTCCAGAGAACGTTCTCTTTTTTCGGCAACCAGCTTGTTGACCATGATGAAACGGACATCAGCGGAGGTCTCCTTGTAGAGCGCAAGATTAAGTTCCACTGCATCAATCACGCTGCCGATCCCACCGCCGGTTACCATTAGAACAGGTGCTCCGACTATCGAAGCTGTCATGGCATTATTCATGCCGACAACCGATCCCACACCTCCATGCCCGGCCCCTTCGATCACCAGAAAATCATTCTTTTTCTCCAGTTCTTCGATTGCTGCAAGAATAACTGTTCGCGGGTAATCGGGCGCAATTTTGCCATCGAGAAAATTACGGGTAGTTCCCGGTGTGAGCGTCATGGGGGACATGAGATGAGCATCATGATCAAGGCCATAGACACCGGAAATCATGGCTGCATCCATATCCATTGTCATTCCATGGTATTGAATACATTTGGGACCGATTGGTTTGATAAAGCCAACACGGGCGTATTTTTTGCGAGCCAGATGCATCAATGACAGGCTGATGGTTGTCTTACCGCAATGTTGTCCGGTGGCGGCAATGAATATTTTTTTACACATAGTCGTGTGCCCTGCGTCTCTCTACCGGTTGTGACGCTACCCCTTCAAAAAATCGATCAGTTCCTGTTCGCCACCATGAAACTTGATAAAACGTACCCCCATGCCGCATTTTTTAACAAGATGGAACAGGTTGGCGGGAACTTTTTTAGCCCACATTACCCGTGCTTCTGCCTGTACAATGCAGTCATTGACATTAAATTCAATCGTGATCTTGGAATTGGGAACGCAAATGTTGGGGGTTTTGATAAACATGCCGGTTGCTGACAAATCCTCAGAAAAAGCAATACGATTAGCCTGATCAATGCCAAATCGAACTGCCAATCGTTTCTTGACACGCTTGATGTCACGTTTGTCAGCCACCTGTCCCCTCCCGATATGGTCTACAAAAATTACAATAAAAAAAGAATTCCGGCAATGTATTGTGTGCTGTTAGCGATTATTATTCTGGATCAGGTCACGCAGAACCTGCATATTAACGGAATCCATCTCGCCGGCATCCCCCTTGGGTGTCTCAAGAATCTTGGGAATGTTACTAAAACGTGAGTCATTCAGGATAAAGCGGAAAGGATTGAGGCCGAGTGTCCCTTGGCCGATATGTTCGTGCCGGTCTACCCGCGAGCCAAGCCCTTTCTTGGAATCGTTGAAGTGAAAACAGAGCAATTTATCAATGCCAATAACCCGGTCAAACTCCTCAAATGTTGCTGCGTACCCATCCTCGGTAGCTGTATTATACCCGGCAGCAAAGGTGTGGCACGTATCAAAACAGATTCCGAATTTATGGGAATAGTGTGAACCACTGATAATGGTCTGGAGCTCTTCAAAGGTTCTTCCCAGGTTGCTCCCCTGTCCGGCGGTGGTTTCCAGGAGAACCTTCCCTTCAAACTGGGGAACAGACGCAAAAAGTGTGTCAAAAGCAGCGATAACCCGCGCCAGACCGATCTCGGGGGAATCATTCAAATGTGAACCGGGGTGCATGACAACTTTGTTGATGCCAAGTCTGGCACAGGTTTCCAGTTCATCCTGGAAGGCGGCCAGACTTTTATCTCGTGTCTCTCCAGGTGCTGCTGCCAGATTGATCAGGTAGCTGTCGTGTGAGACTACCTCGTGCAATCCTGACGCTGCAAATTTCTGTTGAAATAATGCCACAACGGTATCGCTGACCATTTTTCCCTTCCACTGGTTGGCGTTGCGCGTAAAGATCTGCAACACACCGCAACCAGCCTCTACGGCGCGATCTATGGACAGGTGCAGGCCACCGGATATGGAAAGATGTGCTCCGATATAATCTGTCATCACAGGTAATCAAGAAGTGAAAGAGGGAGTATTTTAGCCGTCGCCGACAAGGTAGCATCAAAAGCGGTTTTTTGGCTGGTCAGTTCGACCGCCGCCTTGGCCATGTCAACCTCCTGCAGATTGGCGAGCAAAGTTTTAAACACATCATTTGAACGCTCTTGGTATGAGAGAGCGTTGTCAAGGCGAGAAACCCGCATTCCAACCTCACTTACCACCCCCATGACCTGCTTGTTGGCCTTGTCCAGGACTGATACGGCGTTAGTTACACCAGCCTGATTGCCATTGGAAACATCAAGGATTAATTGGTCAAGCGTTTTCACAATATCAACGCCGGATGAACCTGGTGGCGTTCCCCCCCGTAGCAAGTTTCCTCCGGTGACATTAATGTTCAGCTTCATCCCCTGATTGATCTCGATCTGAAACGGGTCATCAGTACCGGTGAAAGCTCCGCTAAAGGAAACGTTCCCTCCAACCGCCGTTGCCGTTGCGGCATTGGAAAGTGTAACAGAACCTCCAGCACCGGGAGTGGGGATGGCGGTGATAATCGTTTTGTCGGGGATGCCCGGTCCGCTGATCGGCATGCCAAGATGTAGATTGGTGGTGTCAATGTTTGCGAGTGTCGTGCTTCCGGCGGTGCTGTTAGCGGTAATGGTGGATGTTTCAAATGGTTTGCTATCCCCTTTGAAGCCGCTGAAGATATATTGATCTCCTACGACACCCGCATTTGGCAAGTCTAGTAATTGATCGCGATAGAGTCTGAGCGAATCAAGCGCTTCAGAGCGCTTGTAGGGGTCGGTTAACGTTCCGACGGCAGCGCTGGCAATCCCTTTGATATTCATGACGTTTTTTTGTACACCTTCCAGAACATTTCCCTCAATCTTGAGCCATAGTTGGCCGCTTTTTATGTTGGAAATATATTGGTCAACGGTCTTTGACTGAGTTTCCAGGCTCAAAATCTTACTGGTAGCAACCGGATCGAGTGATGGTTTGCTGACATTGAGACCTGTCGCAATCTGCTCATTCAAAAGATCGATCTTCTGACGGTTGAGGTTGATGTTGTAGATGGCATTGTTGGAACTCATGGTACTGGTTACTCGCATAATATCTTCCCCTTACAGGCATCGATCAATTGCTAACGGATCAGTCCTAAAACCGTATCAAGCATCTGTGAAGCGGTTGAAATCATCTTGGACGCCCCTTCGAATGCTTTCTGATATTTAATCAGATTGGTCAGCTCTTCGTCCAATGATACACCCGAGACAGATTCCCGTAGATTGTTGAGCTGTTTGAGAAAACTCTCGTTCTGGGTGGTCAGATTGGTGGCGCCCTGCACGTCAACACCAACTGTGCTTACCATTGAAGCATAGAATGACTTGACCGTTGATTTTACGCCACCATCAAAGCTCACCTGTTGGGAACTTAGCTGTGCCATCAGGAGAGCGTTCTTGTTGTTACTGACCCCTCCGACAAGCGGGTTGGTATCAGCCGCAGCAATCTGGTTGGTGGTGGTGATTGCGACTGCAATGCCACCGCTGGCGCTGTATCCTTTGTAATCCGTGGGTAGTGCCGGTGGTGCGGTTGCTGTCGCTGGAGTGAAAAATTGTACTCCGGTTGTGTTATCAAGGTTCCAGCCGGCTGCGTGTTGGGTATTGACCTGATATGCCAGGTTGTAGGCTGCTTCATCCAGTTTGGCCAGGTAGCCCGGCATGGCAGTATCACGGATGAACAACAGTCCTCCGATTTGCCCTTTTGAGTTATTGGCGCCACCAATTGTGGCAGTTACGTTTGTGTCGGTCGCGGGGACAGCGGTTGGCGGCGAGCCAAGTGCCGATATTCGGAGCTCGTAACTTGGGTTTGGTAGATTGGGGTCAGTTGTCGCTGCCGGATTGCCGTAGAGTTGGGCGTATTTATTGCCGGAAACGAGTGATTCACCACCAGAGAGGTTGACCGTAATCGTGCCGTCGGTTTCGGTAGTGGATGTTACCCCAACCTGTTTTGAAAGCTGCTGGATCAGGTAATCACGGTTGTCGCGCAGTTCATTGGCGTTGGCTCCGGAAATTTCGGTCTGCTTGATCTGGTCGTTGAGCGAGGCAATTTCTTTTGCCTTGCTGGTAATATCGGTTGCCGTGGCAGCCAGGCTCTCATTGGTAAAGTTTTGCACATTCCGAATGCCATCATTTAATTGATGAAAGGTGTCGGTAAGAATATTGGCACGTCCCAGTACTGCTTGCCGCTCGGCAATTCCGGTCGGATTGTTGGAAAGCGCTTGCCAGGAATCGGAAAACTGCTGAATGGCATCCCCCAGGGAGTTGCCGGTCAACTCATTGAAATACGGTTCAAGCTGCTGCAATGACTGCATCTTTGACTCGCTGTTGCCAAGGCTGCTATTGCCGTCATTGATCTGTTTAGTCACAACACTGTCATATATGCGTTGCACCATGGCAACGTGAACACCATTGCCGAGAGGAAATACGTTGTGTGTAGTGGCGGGACCGTTTTCCATCAGCACCCGTTGACGTGAGTACCCCGGTGTGTTGACGTTGGCAATATTTACGCCGGTGACATCAATGGCAACGCGTTGTGCGGCGAGTGATGTCGAAGCTGAATTGAAAATTGCTCCGATGCCCATGATTTATATCTCCTTACAGATAATGTGAGGTTGCTCTACCGCATCGACAAAGCGACCCTGCTGGCCGTAGGTTGTGGTTGAGGTCTGCTTGAGCGCATTGGTAAATAATTGCAGTGAACTGGTGGTGAATTGCAGTGAATCTTGCAACAGCATCCGGTTGATTTCCAAATCACTATTGATTTTATCAGCTGAGCGTTGCACGGACTGTTGCAGGGAAATCAGTAATTCACGTTCTGCTTTAGGGAGCTTGATAGCCAGTGCCGTTATGTTCTTTTCGCCAGGCGCGGATAATGATTCTGCTACGGCTGCGACAGCAGCGGCAATGTCCTGATTCAGGGGGGCAACCCGTGTAAACAGATCAATCAGCACTTTTGATTGTGCTTCCATGGTGACCGTATCGAGTGCCACAATTGCAGCCCGTTCGTGATTCATTGCTTCTGAGAGTTGCGTCAGTGTTTGCTGAAGAGCCTGCAGGCGTTCATAGAGTTTTTGTTGTGCTGTCATGGTGGCATCCCGTGTTGTGAAATCCTATTCATGGTGATCAAGAATCGGTTTACTGCGCCCGCTTTCATGCCGGATGATTTCTTTCTCAATGATTTTAGCCAATCCGACGCTCTTACTTTTAACCGCAGCAGCGGCATATTCATGATCCAGCAGAGAGCGAAATGTTTCTTCTCCGCGTCCGCCGCCGGTCAGGGTGTCCTTGGCGGGAACCGTATCACGCATTGATTTCATCATCATGCCGATAAACAGGGTTTCAAAATCCTCAGATACTTTTTTGGCCTGTTGCCGTTGTTTCTCGGTCATTCCTGAAGTGCCGACCAGACTCTTTTGGAACTGTCGTGCCTTGATGGTTGACGCTTCGCCCGTGTCGGGCATCTGTGCTGTCGGAAGAAGGTCCATATTCTCTCTTATCGCCGGTATTTCATCGTACTTGAATTAAATAATGGTCAGTTCGGCCTGAAGCGCACCGGCAGCCTTGATGGCCTGTAAAATACTGATCAGGTCACGCGGAGTAACGCCGAGTGCATTCAGCGCCCTGACCACATCGCCGATATTTGATCCTTGCGGCATAACCGTCAGTCGTTTCACTTCTTCTTCCACCTTTAGCTCTGTGCGGGGAACTACCTTGGTTTCACCTACTCTACTGAATGGCGCAGGTTGGGAAACCTGTGGAGTTTCCTTGATAACCAGCGAAAGGTTGCCGTGTGATACCGCCACGGTTGAAATCCGTACCTGATCACCCATCACAATTGTACCGGTGCGCTCATTCAAGACTACTTTTGCCATACTATCCGGTATGACGTCGAGTGTTTCCAGTGCTGCCATAAATTCAACCGTGCGATTATTGTACGATTCGGGAATTGAGAGTACAACCGAGCCGGGATCAGTCGTTGTGGCGACTGCACTGTTAAAATGGGTATTGATCGCTGTCGCAATTCTGGTGGCTGTCGTTGAGTCGGCATTGTTGAGGTTCAAACGAAGCGTTGTTTTTCCAGTCAGCGTATTGGGGATTTCACGCTCAACTAACGCCGCAGCCGGTATTCTCCCGGCGGTCGGGAAGTTCTTTTGCGCCGAGCCGCCTTGTCCGCCAAAGGCAAATGAATTGGTCAGAACCGATCCCTGTGCTACGGCGTATACCTGGTTATCAGCACCTTTAAGAGGCGTCATGATCAACGTTCCGCCGGCGACACTCTTGGCATCACCAAGGGATGAGACCAGAACGTCAAGTTTGTTACCTTGCTTGGCAAACGGGGGGAGGGTGGCCGTTACCATGACAGCGGCAATGTTTTTTACTTTGACCTGGTTGATGCCGACCGTGACACCCATTCGCTCCAGCATGGTGACAATGGATTGGAGCTGAACCCGTGCCTGGTCGCTGTCACCGGTGCCGTTCAAACCGACCACCAAGCCGTAGCCAACCAACTGGTTTTCACGTACTCCTTCAAATGATGACAAGTCCTTGATGCGGGCAGCATCGGCACGGGAAGCGAGTAACAGCAGGCAGCAGCATGAAATGATACGTCGTAGCATAGATGAATACTCCGTTAGAATGGCCAGATCTTATCAACAATGTTCATCAGCCATCCCGGACTCTGGCGGTCGGAAATAATTCCTTTACCGGTATAGGTGATCCGTGCATCAGCCACAAAACTTGAACTGACGATGTTGTCTGCTCCGATGTCTGCCGGTCGCACGGTCCCTTCCACAACGATAATCTGATCCTCATTATTGACCTTGATATTTCGCCGTCCTTCAATTTGTAGATTACCGTTGGGGAGCACATCTACTACCTTGGCAGAAATAGTCGCTGTCAAAGTCTCCTTGCGTGAGGTTGAACCCGATCCGGCATAGGTGCTTTTTGCTCCCGCATTGATCAGGTTTGCAAGATCAAAAAAATTATGATTGAGAGCTCCGGTCTTCTCAAGTCCCAAGAAATTCTTCACATTGGCTGAAATGTTGGAATCACGTGCCGTGTCGGTCGCTGCTGCTTTGGAGGCACTGGCTGTTTCTGAAATCAGAATAGTGACAATGTCACCGGTGCGGCGTGCTTTGAAATCTTCGGTCAAACCGACCGATGCGGCTTGCCATAGCGAACCGCTGGAATAATCGGCGGGTTGTCGATGGAGCTGTTGATCAAAACTGGGCGATTTCACGTCTTTTTCCTGGGTTGCGCACCCGCTGGCAAGGGTGGTTGCCAGCAATAGGAGACAGCAGCGGTAATTCATCGTCGAGATCCTCGTGTGGTACTCATTTCTACAACAAAGCCTGAACCGTGTTGGCGTCAATAATCCGCGCCGGAAACTCTTTTAGAGAGCTGATATTCTGTACCGTAATGGTGTCACCAACCGCTCCCGCTTGTTTGGCGCGAGCGGTTATGGTAATTCGCAACGACGCTTGTTCCATGATTGCCGAAACAATTTGTCCGGCACGAATCACGGCGACTTTTTCAACCTGATCCGGTTTGATCGGGCGGTTGCTGCGGAGGGTGACCCGTGCCCGACGACCAAGAAGATCTTCCGTCAGCTTGAAATATTCCCCTTTGGTCGTGGCAATTTCCTGTTTGCGAACTGCCAGATCAGCAGCCGTAATGGTAGCGCCGTGATCGATCTGCCGTGTGGCAACCACCATGTCCGTTAATGCATCAACCTCCAGTCGTACGGGAATGTTGCGTACGACCCGGTCTCCCAGTCGAACGACAACAGCCAGATTGACATTTCCCCACCCTTCCCATTGCGGGGGGGCGATAATTTCGTAGTCCAGTTCCCCGGTCAGCGGTAAATTGCTGGCTGTGGGAATTGATAACCGTTTGATGCGGGCTTCAAAATCAGCGCCGGCGGTTTTTTGCAGCAGATACGTCTCAATTGCACTGCGGATTTCGTTGTTGCGGGGCGGTAAGGTCTCCGCAACAGCGACCGTGGTGTACAGCCAGGCGGAGCAGAAAAACAGTATCAAAAATCGCATGAATAGCTACTTGCTCGCCAGATTACCGGCGCAGATTATTGGCGGTCTGCAGCATCTCATCAGCTGCCTGGACGGCCTTGGAATTGATTTCGTAGGCACGTTGCCCCACGATCATGTTGACCATTTCTTCCATAACG
>Ga0062383_10000012_pt1 | contig 76238 bp, 63 predicted proteins | sample DOMMetBare3Fresh_FD_59508 | JGI IMG/M metagenome (GOLD analysis project Ga0062383, IMG submission 59508) | Wetland sediment microbial communities from St. Louis River estuary, USA, under dissolved organic matter induced mercury methylation -... | ecosystem: Environmental > Aquatic > Freshwater... | reverse complement strand
CGACCAAGTCGGCGCCGACGTCAGCGCCCTTGGTAAAGATACCGCCACCGAGACGGGCAAAGATTGAGATCAGCGAACCACCGAAACCGAGGCCGACCAGCTGGCTGACGACTTCTTTGATCGGTGCGCCCGGCATCAGTTTCTGCAGAATCAGATAGTAACCGGCAACACCCAGCAGGCCGAGACCAACCACCAGCATGCCGGTGATGGCGCCACCTTTGAAAGCGACGTTCAGCGCTGTAACAATACCGCTCTTGGCAGCTTCCGTGGTACGTACGTTGGCGCGCACCGATACGAACATGCCGATAAAACCGGTCAAACCGGAAAAAATTGCACCGACTGCAAAGCCGACAGCTGTTTTGACACCCAGGGTTGCAAAAAGAGCAATGAACATGACCACACCGACCATGGCGATGATGGTGTACTGACGCTTCATGTAGGCGCCAGCGCCTTCCTGGATCGCGGCGGCGATCTGTTTCATCCGCTCATTCCCCTGAGGGAGCCCCAGGATCCACTGAGCCGTGAACAATCCATACGCCACGGCTGCGGCGGCACAAACCAGGGCAAACATTACTGCATACTGTTCCATTACTAAACCCTCCTGTGTTAAGAATAGCCTTATCCTGACTGCTCAGGATAAGTGCTTAAACGAAATATTTTCTGACATGCTCCCAAACGGGATCAGTACCTTCACTCATTACCATGCGGGAATTGATGGTTGGTAAACTTACAACGTGCAAAAAAATAACGTCTAACTTACTAAAAGGGCATTTCAATACGCAACAAAGCAAAAAATTGTTAAAGCAAGCGTTGCTATTTGTCAACATTATTTCATCTGAGTTGTATTTCTTACATCCGGTTATCCGGGAGTGCTGTTGAGGCTATTCGGTATCTGCTGGCGGGGCAAATTGGCACCTGTTCCTTGCACGATGACGGCATCTTGAATATGTTGTATACTTCTCAGCCCAAGTATGAAGATCTCAAGCGCAAGGAGACCGCCGGTGAAATCACAGCGCCTGGCAGCAATCGATATTGGAACCAATTCTATCCGTTGTATCATTGTTGAATCTGATTCCAAAGGTGGTTTCAAGGTTCTTGACGATGAAAAAAGCAGTGTCCGGCTGGGAGAAAACCTGCTGCAGAGCGGTGTTATTACGGACGAGGCTGCGCAGCGGGCGCTGGAGGTTGCCGGGCGATTCAGGCGTTTGATCGAAGGGATGAAAGTCGTGGCGGTTGAGGCGATTGCAACCAGCGCCATGCGGAGCGCCCGCAACGGCGAGCAGTTGCTGATGGAACTTTCACACAAACTTGGTCATCCGATCCGGGTGATCAGCGGCCTGGAAGAAGCGGAACTGGCCATGATCTCGGCCCAGCGGCACTTTGACATGGAATACAAGCGCTATGCCGTGTTCGATATCGGTGGCGGCAGTCTGGAAATTACCACGGCGCTTGGTAACCATATCGAGGAATGCTACTCTCTTGACCTTGGTGCGGTTGTCATGACGGAACAATTTATCCGTCACGATCCGCCAACCCCGGCCGAACTGAAAAAATTGCAGCGTCATGTGCGTGATACGCTCAAAAAACATTTTCGCCACAGCTTGCCGATGCTGACCATGATCGGCTCCGGCGGAACGGTCACAGCGCTTGGCGCCATGGTGATGAATATGCGGGGGGCCAACTATCCGTCGGTGCATGGCTATCAGCTGCTCCGCTCGGAGGTCGTGCATATCCTATCCATGCTGTCGCGTAAGGAGCTCAAGGAGCGGCGGCTGATCCCCGGCCTGAATGCCGATCGTGCGGATATCATCGTGGCGGGGATCGGGGTGGTGGACGAACTGATGCAGTACTGTGGCGCCAACCAGATTCTGGTGAATGAACGGGGGATCAGGGAAGGGTTGATTGTCAAGGCAATGGAGAAACACCAGCTCATGCCACACGGCGCCAGGATCTCCTCGTGGCGTGAAGCGGCGCTGGAATTTGCTCGCTCATGCCGTTGCGATGAACAGCACGCACTACAGGTGTCACATCTGGCGCTGGCACTCTTTGATACCGTTGCCACTCCTTTTGCCATTTCCAAAGGAGATCGCAAACTTTTGGAAGCCGCCTCAATCCTGCATGATGTCGGTTATTTCATCGCCTACAGCAGCCATCATAAACATTCTTACCACCTGATTCGCCATGCCGATCTCTACGGATTCACTCCGGCGGAGCGGGAGATTATTGCCCAGCTTGCTCGCTACCATCGTAAAGCACTCCCCAAACGCAAACACGATAGCTTCAATGCCTTGCCGGAAAACGACCAGAAGCGGGTGGCGCAGCTGGGTGGCATCCTGAGGCTTGCCGACGGACTCGATCGCCGACGCAGTTCCGCGGTTACGTCACTTTCCACGGTTGTTACTCCTGCGCGCTGTACGATTACAGTTGCCGGCGATGGCGACATTTCCGTTGAGCTGTTCGGTGGCACTACCAAAAAAGATCTGTTTGAAAAAGCCTTTGGCGTACCGGTTGTCCTGATCGACGCTTCGCAAGCATTGAGCTGAATCATGATTGATACCCATTGCCACCTCGACCTTGAGCCGCTTCAATCACGTCTGGCGACCATCATGGCCGATGCCCGTGCTGCCGGGGTGACGCAGTTTGTGGTGCCGGGGGTGCATCCCGATCATTGGGATCGGATTGCCGCAGTAGCTGCCCGGTATGAGGGCGTCATGCCGGCCTATGGCGTGCATCCGATGCACAGCGATTGTCTCAATGATCATGTACTGGAGTGTCTAGCGGATCGAATGTCATCCTGCGTTGCGGTCGGTGAAATCGGTCTTGATCCTTCCTACCAGGTTTCGCTGGAGCTGCAGGAAACTGCCTTTCGCCGGCAATTGCGACTGGCGGTTCTGCACCGTAAACCGGTTTTGATCCATTGCCGTCACGCATTTCAGCGCACGCTGCAGATTTTGAAGGAAGAACAGGGGGATCGGGTGGGGGGAATCATGCACGCCTATTCCGGTTCCCTGGAAATGGCGCGGGAGTTTATCAAGCTCAATTTCGTGATTTCAATTGCCGCCAGCATTACCCGTGATAATGCCTGGCGTCCTGCTCGTCTCGTCCGGGAATTGCCCTTGGAGTGTCTGGTGGTCGAAACCGATGCACCGGATCTGCCACCCCGGAGATACCGGGGGCTTCCCAATCAACCGGCCTGGCTGGTGGAGACGGTTCAAGCAATTGCGGAGATCAAGGGGGTTGAACGGGAGTTGGTGGCGGAGCTCTGTGCGAAAACCAGTCGGCGGGTATTACAGTTAAGGTAGGCGGAGTTAGTATTTCAACCCCTGCTGAAAAAAGCGGGTGAATTCTGCTGCCGGTACCGGGCGGCTGAACAGAAAACCCTGCATCTCGACACAGTTGTTGAATGACAAAAATTCCAGTTGCGAGCGGGTCTCGACCCCTTCGGCAATTACTTCCAGTTTCAGTGTCTGTGCCATGGCAATAATAATCTCGGCGATGGCGGCGTCATCCGGGTTGGAGGTGATGTCGCGCACAAAGGAGCGGTCGATTTTGAGCCGGGTAATCGGGAAGTGCTTCAAATACGACAATGATGAGTAACCGGTGCCGAAGTCGTCAATGGCGATGCTTGCCCCCATCTCCCTGAACTTGCGCAGCATCTCGGCGTTCTGCTCGGCATCTTTCATGATGGCGCTTTCGGTTATTTCCAGCTCCAGCCACTGGGGATCCAGTCCTGATTCCATCAAAATGGCAGCGATCGACTCGTCAAGCTGCTTTTGTACAAACTGTTTGGCAGACAGGTTGACCGCCATACGCACTGGCGGGAACCCCTGATTCTGCCATTCCTTGTTCTGGTTACAGGCGGTGCGCAGCACCCACTCACCAATCGGGATGATAAAGCCGGTTTCTTCCGCCAGATAGATGAACTTGTCGGGTGATAACAGGCCAAGATCGGGGTGCTGCCAGCGTAGGAGCGCTTCCATGCCGGTGATTCTGCCGCTGCGCACATCGACCTGCGGCTGGTAGACCAGAAAAAATTCCTCCCGCTCCAGTGCCTTGCGCATGGAGTTTTCCAGCATCATCCGCTCCAGCATCTTGATATTCATGTCACGGGAGAAAAACTGGAAATTGTTGCGATCCAGTTCCTTAGCCTGATACATGGCAAGGTCTGCATGCTTGATCAAGGTGTGACTATCATCGCCATCCACCGGATAGACGGCAATGCCGATGCTGCCGGAGGTGTAGATCTCATGCTCCTCGATATAGGCCGGTTCGGAAATCAGCGCCAAAACCTTCTTGGCAACGGTGGTAATACCATCTAAATGGTGTACCCCCACCAGAATGGCGACAAATTCATCGCCACCGATTCTCGCCAGGGTATCACTCTCACGTACACAGGCAGAGAGCCGCTTGGCAACGGTCTTGAGGAGTTTGTCTCCAATGCGGTGACCAAGGGTGTCATTGATGTCTTTGAAACGATCCAGATCAAGAATCAATACTCCCAACAACAGGTTTTCACGGGCGGCCTGGGCAATTGCCAGTTTCAGGCGGTCATGCAACAGGCTGCGGTTGGGAAGGCCGGTCAGGGTGTCGTAGTTGATCAGTTGCTGAATTTCGCTTTCGGCGCGGATCCGGGCGGTAATGTCGAGCGTAGTGGCCGAGACCAGTAACGGTTTCCCATCGGGACCGCACTCAACCTCCCCCTGGCTGTTGACGACGATTTCCCCTTCGGTCTTGGAGTTGACGCGATAGACAATATTAAACGGGGTGCCGTTCTTGGCGGTGGCAAACATGACTTTTTTGAAAGCTGGAAGATCGGTTGGATTGATCAGGCTGAACAGCCAATCCATGGTGATCGCTCGCTGGGATAGCGGTTCAAGTCCGAAAATACGGAACAGCTCGTCGGACCAGTAAATTTCGCCGTTCTTGATGTTCCATTCCCAGCTTCCCATGCCGGCAATCTTCTGGGCACGTACCAGGCGAGCTTCGCTTTGACGCAGGGATTCTTCCGTGCGCCGCAAACGTTCGCGGGTTTCCACTTCGTGCAGCACCCGGGTGACCACCGCCGGCAAGCGTTCAAGGAACGCTGACTCTTTGAGCAGGTAGTCGCAGGCGCCGATTTTCATCATCTGTACCGCCAGATTGGAATCATCGTGTGCGGTGACCATGATAAAGGGAATGTCTTTCCCCGACTCCCGCATGTGCTGGACAAACACGGCAGCAGTCATGTCGGGGAGTGAGTAATCAAGAATGATCAAGGCTGGGGTAACCTCGTTCAACCACGTCAGCGCCGCACGCCCTCGTGCCACGGTTTGGCAGAGAATTCCCACCTCCTGCAGCACGCTGGTCATCAGCTCGGCAGAGCCGTGGTCATCCTCGACAATCAACACCAACGGATTTTCCGCTATGCAATGTTCGTAGTCGGTCACGACCTCTCTCATTTCCCCTTCTGTTTCAAGCGCCATCCCTCTTTGTTGATTTGCGGTACCCGGGAAAGGGCCAGTGAGTCGGGCGGAACGTCAACCGTTACGGTGGTTCCGGCTGCAACCAGCGAATTGCGGCCGATGGTCACTGGCGCCACCAGTTGTACATCGCTGCCGATGAATACATCGTCGCCGATCACGGTCTTGTGTTTATTGACACCATCGTAATTGCAGGTAATGGTTCCGCAACCGATATTGACCTGGGATCCGATCTCCGCATCCCCCAGATAGGTCAGGTGCGATGCCTTTGAACCGGCTGCCATAACAATCTTTTTGGTTTCCACAAAGTTGCCGATCTTGACGTGATCGTGCAGCACCGTACCAGGTCGCAGGTGCGCCATGGGGCCAATGGCAACCTGACGGTGGATCGTCGAACCTTCCAGGATCGAACCGGCCTTGATATGGCAACCGTCGCCAATGGTGCAACTGGTGATCACGACCCCGGTTTCAATGTTGCAGCCGCTGCCGATCACCGTATCGGCGCTGATATGACAGTTGGGGGCTATGGTGGTGTCGTTGCCGATGGTTGCACCGGCGTCAATGTAGGTGGTGGCGGGATCAACCAGTGTCACGCCGGCCAGCAGGTGGTTGCGGTTGATGCGCTGACGCAGGATGCTGCCGGCTTGTGCCAGTTGAAGCCGGTCATTGACCCCCATGATTTCATCGGCATCATCGCTGCAGAGAGCGCAACAGGTGTGTCCCTTGGCAATGGCAAGCGATACCAGGTCGGTCAGGTAAAACTCCCCCTGGGAGTTGTTGTTGTCAAGAGAATCGATGTTGTCACGCAGGAAATCAGCTTCCATGCAGTAGATGCCGCTGTTGATTTCAGCAATTTCGCGCTCGGCCGGGGTGGCGTCTTTCTGCTCAACGATCCGGGCAACATGACCGGCCTGATCCCGCACAATGCGCCCATAGCCGGTAGGGTCGGGCATGGTGGCGGTGAGTACCGACAGAACAGCCCGCTGTTCGCGATGGATCTCCAGCAGTTTGGCGATGGTGGCTGTGGTCAGGAGCGGGGTGTCACCACACAGGATCAGCACTGTCCCCTGATGCTCGGCAAATGCCTGACGGGCGGATGCCACCGCATGACCGGTTCCCAGTTGCTGCTCCTGGATTGCCGTCGCTACGTCGGCATAGGAAGCACAATAGTTGCTGACACTCTCCGCCTGATGTCCCACTACCACCACGGTTCTGGTGGCCCCGCTGGCGCGTGCCACTGAAAGCGGCCAGGACAGCATCGGCTGACCTGCCAGCGGGTGCAGCACCTTGGCAAGGTTGGATTTCATGCGGGTGCCCTTACCCGCTGCAAGGATGATGGCAACTATCTGCTTCATTGGATCACGGTTCTCCCGAATCTGAATTTGTGCGAATTGTGGGATTTTAAGCGAATGAGCCACAAGCGTCAAGCAATAGCGTGAGAACTACTTATTTTCCGCTTGGTATTGCTTCCCGTGCCAGCTGGTCGCAGCGCTCGTTTTCGGCATGTCCGGCATGCCCGCGTACCCAGTTCCAGGAGATGGTGTGGGGGCGTGCTGCTTCCAGCAACGCTTCCCACAGATCGCGGTTCACCACCGGTTCCTTCTTGCTGTTCTGCCACCCCTTACGTTGCCAACCGCTAATCCATTCCGTCATCCCTTTGACCACATACTGGGAATCGGTGGTTACGGTTACGCGGCAGGGGCGGGTCAGGCACCGCAGCGCCTCGATTACTCCCGACAGTTCCATCCGGTTATTGGTGGTCAGCGCCGCGCCGCCGCTCAACTCCTTTTCCTTGCCGCAACAGCGGAGTATCGCCCCATAACCTCCGGGTCCCGGATTGCCGCTACAGGCACCGTCGGAGAATATCTCCACCTGATCAGATTTCCCCACAGTACGCCCCCTCTTCTTTCAGGAGCGCGGCAATCGCCTCCATGACTCGTGACACAATCAAAATATGAGTTTCCTTGCAATCTTCCAACTGGTACAGATCGCTGAAATCAAGCGGAGTACCGAAACGAACCAGCGCCTGCTGCCCGAAACCGGGGAATTTCCAGTGATTCAGCCCGACCAGGGCGGTCGGGATAACCGTCGGGCGGGTGTCGTAGATGATTTTCCCCACCCCCCGGTTTCCCGGTCCGAGCCGGCCATCCTTGTGACGTGTCCCTTCAGGGAACAGCATGACCTTCTGATCGCGCAACAGGTCGTTAATGGTCCGGTTGGCCTTCATGTCCCGCTTGCGGCGCACCGGAAAGGCGCCCCATGATGAGTAGATCAGTCGCTGGAACGTGTTGGTAAACAGCTCTTCCTTGGCCGGAGCCCAGAGCATCTGCAGCGGATGGTGTCTGATCACCGCCCAGGGGAGAAATATGGTTTCGTAGGCGGATATGTGATTGGAGGTAAACAGCACGCCGCCGTGGGACGGGATATGCTCCGCTCCCTTGGATCGGAAATGATTGAGTGTGGATGCATAGAAACCAACGACATGGCAGGAAAAGGTGACCCAGAAACGTTGCAGAAATGAAGCATGCACAGTCGACATCCTTGCTAAAATATGATAGGGGCAAACATACCATGTCCGCCCGGCTTCGACAACGCTGAATGTGGTTGGAAAAAAATGTGCTGTTGTGTAGAGTGGCCCGCCGTCAGCAGAACGGCATCGGGGGAGATCGCATGCCTGAGTTTGCCGTAAGTGATGAAAAAAACCGCTGGCTGTCGCATAAGATGGCTGAGCTGGAGGTGCGGGAGGAGGATCTCAAGGAGGTCTTTGTCCGTTCATCCGGCAATGGCGGCCAGCATGTCAACAAGACCTCCACCTGCGTACAATTGACCCACATTCCGAGCGGTATCACCGTCAGTGCCTCGCGGGAGCGGAGTCAGTCGATCAATCGTTTCCTGGCGCGCCGCCAGCTGCTGGAACAGCTGGAAGCTTTGCAGGGAATTGTGACACCGGAAATGAAACGGATTGAAAAACTAAAAAAACAGAAGGCTCGCCGGCGACGGCGCAGCAGCCAGAAGGAATCATGATAGATCAGGAAACCCTGAAACGGCTTGAATTTGATAAAATATTGCATGCCATCGCCGGACAGTGCCACAGCGATGTGACCGCCGAGCGGCTGCTGGCAACCATCCCGTACCACATGGTCGAAGAGATAGAACGAGTAAGTGGCCGGATTGCGGAACTGCGTGGTCTGGCACGTCTCGGAATCGCCCTGCGGCTGGAGCAGTTTGATGATATCCGGCCGCTGTTGGAGCGGCTGCGCCCCCAGGGCGCATTGCTGACCACGCATGAATTGCTGACCTTTATTCCACCGTTGCAACTGTTTGCCTCACTCCACCGCCAGCTTACCCCGCGCAACGACCTGCCGCTGCTGAAAGCGCTGGAACCGGCGCTGATCCCCTTTGCGGATCTGCTGGAACCGTTGATTGCCTCCATTGATAGCGATGGGAGCATCAAAGACGGCGCTTCTTCGGCACTTAAGGAAATCCGCCGGGCAAAGCGCTCCCTGGCGGCCCGGATTCGCAAGAAGATCGAGGAAATCGTGCGTGCCAACGATATTGAAATCTTTCTACAGGAAGACTTTATCACCCAACGGGGCGGCCGCTGGGTCATTCCGGTACGAATGGATTCTAAAGGTATGGTCAAGGGGGTGGTGCATGATGTCTCCTCATCCGGTGAAACCGCCTTTATGGAGCCGTTGGAAATTATCCCCTTTGTCAATGAACTGGAAAATCTGGCGGCTGAGGAAAAGAGCGAGGAAATCAGGATATTGCGCCAACTTTCCGCCTGGCTGCGGGAGGATAGTGATGCCATCAACGGCTGTTTTGAAACCTTGGTGACTGTTGATTATCTTGCTTCGGTAGCTCTCTTTGCCGATCAGTACGGTTTGGAAAACGCGCAGGTTCGGGATTCAGCCGAGCTGCTGTTGGATGGAGCGCGCCATCCCCAGTTGTTGATGCTCCAGCGCCAGAAAATATTGCCACAGGTGGAACAGCTCAATTTGCAGTTGGGGGAAGCGGGGAGAGTGATGGTGATTACCGGTCCCAATGCCGGTGGTAAAACCATTGCCCTTAAAACCGCCGGTATCCTGACGGTCATGGCGCTGTGCGGTCTGCCGGTTCCCGCCAACGGTGCCCGGTCGGTCTTTCCGCTCCTGGATACTCTGTTGGTTGATATTGGTGACGAGCAATCGATCGAACAGAGTCTCTCCACGTTTTCGGCCCATGTGGCGCGGGTGGCCAAAATCATCGGCCAGGCCGGCGGGAGGTCGTTGGTGCTGCTGGATGAACTGGGGGCGGGAACCGAACCGCACCAGGGGGCAGCCATCGCCTGCAGTGTACTGCATGAGTTGAAGAATAACGGGGCGTTGGTGGTTGCCACAACCCATTTGTCGGAAATCATCGGTTTTGTGCATCGCTCTCCCGGCATGATCAATGCCGGCATGGAATACGATGCTGCCAGTTACACCCCGCTGTACCGTTTGATCAGCGGTGAACCGGGGCATTCCCATGCCATTGACATTGCCGTGCGTTATGGGATGCCCGAGCGGGTAATCGCCTATGCCCGTCAGTTGCTCGGTTCGGCCGGGGAAGAGTTTACCGCCTTGCTGGCGGAGCTACACCGCAAACGGGACGAACTGGCCAGCAGCGCCAGAGATCTGGAACGGCAGCAGCATGAACTGGCCGTTGCCCGGCGTGATGTGGAAGAACGTGCCGCTAGCATCGAAACAGCACGCCGCGAGGCGAGGGAAAAAGGGTGGCAGGAGGCCCGCGAGTTGATTGCCTCCAGTCGTCGTCAGATGAACGAACTGCTGGAGGAGTACAAGCGGGAACATCGGGCTGAGACTGTTGATCGGTTGCGCTCCGCCCAGCAGCAGTTGGCGGAAGAGCTTACCCCCCGTCAGGAACAGGAGCGGGATCAAACGCCGCTTACCGTTGTCAAACCGGGAGATGCGGTTTTTATCCGTTCGCTCAATTGTAGCGGGGTGGTGGTACAGCAACAGGAAAAACAGGGGAAGGTTCGTGTCAGGGCAGGGCGCATGGAGCTTGAGGTCACGCTGGCCGATCTGTCGGCGCCATCTAAGGCTGTGCCGGAGAAGAAAAAAAGAAGTGCCCCACAGCCGAGCAATAGCCGTGGCTGGCAGTTGGATGCGGGGGAGAGTGATGCCCGCGAGATCAAGCTGATCGGCTTGCGGGTTGATGAGGCGCTGGAGCGGCTGGAGCCGTTTCTCAATCAGGCGGCACTTGCGGGAATGCGTGAAGTTCGGGTGATTCATGGACTCGGCACGGGGCGCTTGCGTGATGCGGTGCGGGAATTTCTGGAGCGGCATCCCCTGGTCGATTCCTGCCGGCCAGGGGATGCCTATGAAGGGCGTGATGGTGCTACGGTGGTCAGCTTGCGGGGGTAATTTCTTTACAAATACAGCTCATATATGCATACGGAACGTTTTTGAATAGGCGGTCATTGCTTCAGGCGGTTTCAAATTTAACGTACAAATTGCCAACCAGTACCATTCCAGAGACAAAGCGTTGTAATGCCAGCAGGATTTAGTGCAACGGCATAGTTGGCTTTTCCATTTGTAATATACGCGGCTGAATATTTCATCGCATCTACGAACCCTTTGCCGTTAAGGCTTGAACATTGATATCCGCTAAAAATTGCTATCCCGCTTGGACAAGTAGACGCGGTAAAATTAGGCATTACTCCTGAACCAGATGTTCTTGTCCCTGCATTGTCACAAGCGGTCAGATTCACTGTACCGGTAATACCAAAGTACGACTCACCGAGCGAGCCTTCCTGAAGAACGGAAAACTCGCTCGGTGTTGTTGTATCCTCTTTGAGATTATTGCAGTTTGCATCGCGCCATTGTACGATCTTGTATGCATTGGTTGTGGGGTTTAAGGCTATATAATATTTTTGTTTTATGATAGCGCCTGTCCCATCGGTTCGAGTCGCATCGGTACACTTTGCAGGATCGGTATTGATTTCTGCCTCACCTCGTTTAACAGCCTGAACCTGAGCCCATTTAAACGTTTCTTGTAATGTACTGGCACGATCCTCTATTTTGCTTTTTCGGTACATCTCAAGCAAAGGCGGCGAAGCTAAACCAGCCACAATAGCCATGATGGCAATTACTACCAGCAATTCTACCAATGTAAATCCGTTTATGTTTCTCACAATTTTCTCCACCACAAAATTTTGTAGGGATTCACCTTGCCAGTTGCGCCACTTGTTGTACTTATTTCACCTAATAGGATCATGTCTGTAGTTGTGCCTGAAGAATCTTTTGAGGGTTTGAGTGTTCCGATCACAGCCTGCCCCTTATCAAGGTCAAAACCGCCAACAAAGCCGCCAGTAAACCATTGATCAGCGGTATTTGTACCTCCAGCATACTTGACATTCGACGTCGTACCAGCAGCGCGAGTTTCTCTCAAGTTGATCTGGATAATTCTACCGGTACTCTGTAATGAAGATACCGTCTGATTCGAGTAATAGCTTTTTGCAGTACCTATAAGAACTTTATTATTGTTAGCTATTGCCGGTTGCGCCCAAATTTTTTCACCGGCATCAGTAATTACGGTCATCATGTCATTACCACTACTGTCTTTATCTTTCGTTGCGCCCGTATTACTTAAACGCACTACTTCGACACGATATTTTTGAGTATCAAGAGCATAATCAGCTCCACCGGTTGCAAGTACTATCAAATCTTTACTGATTGCTACCGGCGCAGCAATTGGCTCGGATGAGTTTGCATTTACAGTCGTATCTTTACCGGTAGTGGCATCAAGTTTTTTAATTTGGTATACCGGATTTGCTCCAGTGAGGTTTGTGCCATCAGTTGTTCGTAATGCCCACAATCTACCCTGCATATCTCCAAAAATTGCATAGTCAACAGTACCATTGTTATCGCGATCCATAAGCGCAGGAGAGGCGGGTGGATCATTGATGTTTACGGAATCGGCTGTATAAGGTAAAGACGTTTCCCATTTTACGTCACCGGTAAAAATATCCAGCGCATAGCCACTAATTCCAAACGTACAACCAGTGGTATCGGTGGTGCAAAGTGAATAGCCGGTCGTCTTGCCTGAACCATCAACAATAGCTTTTTTCTTATAGATCCAACTGGATGTTAAAAAGACGTAGTCTTTCATTTCGGTACCAATCTGTGCTGTACCGATCGCAACGCCTTTTGAGTATCCCATATTACAGTTTCTTGACGTTCCCTTACAGGTAGAGTCGGATGTTTTGTTGTATGTTTTTTCCCACATGATCTTTGGAGAATATGGATCGGAAACATCCAAAGCAAAAACAATTCCCTTGTTAACCGTATTGTCAGTAGCTGTTCCTACCAGAATGGTTCGCCATTTCCATGAACTGCAATTGCCGACCAGATCTTTTGCAGCACAGTATAGAAAATCATTCATGGCTGGCGAACCATCGACTTTTACTTTTGGCTCAAAAGAGCTTTCATTGGCAGGATCTGGGTTAAATGGCTGATTTTTTAAATTACTAAGTAGAGCTGACGGGATATATGCCCATGTCTCTTTGCCAGTACCTTTGCCAGAAGCGGTATCAGGATAACTCTGTGTCGTTGCGTTGAATGAGCCTGCCCAGAAAGCGTGCAACATGCCATCATCAGCACCAACAAACAGGAATCGATCCCGACGGTCTCGCCCAGTGGTTATGGCAGTCGTTGTAGTCGCTTCTATATGTTTAGATTTGACTTTTAACACCGGTGTAGAGTTCTCTATTGCCCACAAACGCTTTGAATCTTCTGCGCAACCATCTGTGTCAATAGTACCGTCAGCTGTGCCGGTGCTACAATTTGCAGTTCCGGTGTAAATATCCTGTGTTGATGCATTTTTTCTACCTCGTACCGTATTGATGGTTACCTTGGCATCGTTATCAGAACTAGCCTGAATAGCCGTTTTAAATGAGGCCTTGGTGGTACTGTCAAGCGCTGCAAAAGAGACAGGATCAAATTTGATTGGCGTAATAAAACCGGTCGATGAGTCGGGCACAGCATCAGGCAGGTTTGTGAAAATATAGCGAGGCGAACTTGTATCGGTAGAGCTCAAAGGAGCAGACGGAAATCCACTCGTACCCGCTGTTGGCATGGCGGAAGCCGCATCCCATACAAGCGTTGTAGCTGTTTGAGAGCCTGTCGGCAATTTCTTCATCTTAAGATGCCCGCGATAACTGGGGTAATCAAAACTGCTGGAATAGACAATGCCATCTTTTAGAAGTGGTTGGGTTTTTGAAAATTCTGCTGTTGTTGATTGATACTTGAGAGCCAAAAATGTATTAAGAACATATTTCACACCGCAGGTATTTGAACCTGACCAGTTAATATCGCAATAACTTAAATAAGGACCAAGATAGTAATTGCATGTCCCGGCACTCATGCTATAGCTCCAAGTGGTTGAACCACCGCCACTTGAGCCGTTCTTGATTTCATAGCTTTTACCGGTCCAGGACGCTACTGATGCTTTTCCGTTGCTATCAGAAACAATATCCGCATTGTTCGTCGTATCGCGCAACTTATATAACTTCTGAGTAGTAAAAATACTGCCTTCCTTATGATCCGCAAAGGTCACACTTACTTCAGTTATCGTAACCGTCTTGGAAGAATTTTTATTAGTCAGAAAAATATCTTTCAGAATGTATCTGTTGTCACCTGTACCAAAATATGCGGTTCTTGAATCAATACGAAGATATGTATCAGTATCGGTCAAGTTTCCAGTCGGATTACCTGTGTTTGTGGTTTTTGGCTTATATTTATTACTAACTGTTCCACTGCAACCGCTGCCGCAGCTGTATTTTATTGACAGTGTGATTTCAGAGTCACTGGCTGTATTTTTAAGGTAATCATCAACATAGCGTTCTTTGAATTGAAGCTCCGTTGCGATAGTAATCGTTCCGGCTGATGACGTTGCAGCCACCGAAGTACAGCTGGCCGGCGAGGTAACACCAGGTGAACAGAGTGTCTTACTGGTGGTTGTATTGGTTACCTGCGTTAGTTTGGTTGACCCGCCGGGAAAATCAGCACTAAAATCTGTTAAACTAACAGCTGCACAGCTTGCTGTCGGGTACATTTTTACATTTTTTAACGTAAAGGCAAGTGCATCATAGCTTGCGGTACTTAAATCAAGGGTAACTCCTCCCGCACTTGTAGCGCCTGATCCGGTGTTGGTTGACAAGTCATAGGTTCCGACAGCAGAACCGGTGCTGGTTTTTGCGGTTATATTGATCAGACGGGTTCCAACATCAACGTTGCCATCAAATTGTAAATTGATGGAGTTCGGTACGACACCACTTGATGAACAGTTGACTGTTACAGATGATGGCGTCGTACTATCTCCGGGGGACGGAGGTGTGCACAGCGTGATTGTTGCAGATGCATCTGTCACATCAACGATACTTGACAGTTTTGTATTATTTGTATTGCTATCATAGGTCACATAAATATCACTTACCAAAAGTGAGGTTAGAGTTGCTTCGGCAAATGCACTGGTAAAAAAGACCCCTTCCAGCTTGTTTGTTACGGTGTTGTAGGTAGCAAATTCAGCACTTGCGTCAACCCAGGTGTCTGCTGATCTTGTTCCTGATTTGGTCGTCAAATTATAACTGATTTTGGGACAGGTGCTTCCTTGTGTACAATTTGCATGTACAATCTCGGCATATATGATGCTATTTTCAGGAACGATGCCGCTCAACAGGGGATCCTTTACAGGAGTTATGGCGTCGAATGAAATTTCAAGTGTACGTGACGGCGGATACGCAAATGTTGTGCTGTTCTTGCAGGAAATATATTTATGGCCAGGGAAATAAATCAGGTATCCCTGGGTGGGCGACCCGTTAATTCTACCGCCGACTAGATAGTCATATACGTGATAATGATCAGTACCATCGGTGTAAGCGGTGTTCAGCTTGGTAGAATCATCATGGAGAAAACGTGTCATCTGTGTGCCGACATATCGGTCATCCACAGTTGTACCCGAATCGTTTGCCATTTTGGTTGTTAAATAAGTATAGGAGTTCGCCGGTGTTGTAGTGTTATACACTGGGCGCATACTATCTATCAGGCCACTTGTCGGCTTGTAGTCCCATCCGCCACATTGTGTCAGCCAAAACGGTACTGCCTCCGGCACGATATAATTGCTGGTACAGTCTTTTGAGTTTGGGTTGTTGTAGCCTTTAAAACAGCCCTTGTTTACTTCAAGGCGGGGTACTGTTTTTGTGTTTGAAACAAGAAATCCCCCCGTGCCGGCTGAAACACTCATCCCAATATCTGTAACCGAATGCGACGCTTCCAAACTACCGATTGAGGCACATTCAAAGAATCCTGAATTACCCCTTTCAAGGAAAGCCCTGATTTCGGCAACGACAGATGTTTGGTCTGCAGCAGATGGTGTTGTGCTTTCGCCAGTCCACTTGTTCTCAATTTCCCAATGCGGTGCCCAGAGCAATTGAAATGGCACGGTAATTTTATTAGCATTCGCTTTGGTTGCATTTCTGGCTAGGCAAGTGGCAGGAATAGGATCTTGTAGACATCCGGCGATAATATCCCGCGCACCGACATACTGGAAAACAACTCCTTTCCAGGCAAATTGTCCTGCTGCACGAATATAATCCTCAAGAACATCACTATTGCCCTCGCTCAACACACCAATTTTAGGTGGTTTCCCAATCAAAACCTTATCGACATTACCCGAAAAGCCTATATTTGCTTTATGGATCTTTACTGCGGGAAATTTTGTTTTAATAGTGGCAAACTCTGCGTCTGTTATACCATTGGCATCAATGACAAATGGGCCACCGCGGTAATTTACCGCCTGCGTTGAATTGCCGGCTCCTGTTTTTGCGCTATTATAGATCGATACAATCGGATTTATGGCAGTATCAATGGTTGTTAACTGTAAATCCACATCATGTGGTGATGCCTTGTCGGCTTTTATTACCCAGTATACTTTGACTTGTTTGCAATACCCGAGCATGGCTTTTTGTTGTGGCATGGAACCATCATTATTTTCGCATTTGTCAGGTTGGTCGCCGGTGTCTAGCAAAGCGTATAATAAGCCGTATACCTGAAAAATCGACTGATCATTCGTATTTGTGTCACAGCCAATGGCATTGGTTGTGTTCTTTGTATCTCCATTTGGTTGCCAGCAAGAATCAGCGGAGATAATATATGATCCGGTGCTGAAGGTTCTGTCCGTTGCCAATGAGGGAATAACTGATACGAGCAATGCTATTGTTGCAATAGCCAGTATGCGTAATTTGTTACCTATAAAATTCATGATTCTCCTCCTATCTGTTAGCCGCAGTAAGTGATGTTACATCGCTACAATATTTTCCTTTTCGCGCAGCACTTCCGCCTTTTTGTTTTGAATCGTTGCATTCATCGTCATACAACAACCCGGCATCAATAATAGTCTGAGTCATATCGCCCTCTTTTGAACCAGGTCGTGAGGAAACGGCCATGATATGGATCACTTTCCCCAGATTACTTCGTTTTGCATAGACAGTGTAGTTGGAAGTATTGAGGTCAGCAGAGAGAGAACCGGGACTGTCATAGTCAAAGTCAACACCACCAAGCGTAATTTTTCCCGGTTTGGTGGCTGTTGTAAAAACACCTTTGATAGCAGTTGAGATGTTGACAAAAGAATTGTAGTTGAGCCCAGGGATACAGGCTTCAAACTTACCCGGGTCACAATCACCTGCGTGGAGGAAATAGCGTGCCTTGTTTAGGCCTACTTCCGCAGTATAGATACTCTGGCTTTTGATAACATGGTCTCGCGCTCCAAGGCTGAGCATTCCAACCCGGTAAGAAAGTGCAACAACAACAAGTGTCAACAGAAGTGTAATCAGTAGGGCTGAAATAAGGGCAATCCCCTGCTGATTATCAATAATGTTTTTAATGCGATATGGGCGCAAGATTCCTTACCTCCACGATTTTACTTACAAGGACTCTGCGGTAGCTGTCGTTGTAGGGACCTTTTATGATCGGTGTTGAACCGTCAGCATAGTAGCCGGATGTTGTCGTGCCAAGCGTATAGGTATCGGTATTTATATAGTTTTTGTCCGCCTTATCAGCTCTCAACAGTAACCATATCTTTATGTATCGCAGGTTTGATGGTTCCGGAACTGCTTTTGTTGTATTAATTAACTGGCTGGCGGTGGTAGCGTTTTGGTCATAACTGGTAAACTCAAATTGTAAAGCATCTACTCCGCCAGCTTTATTTGCTGTGTCTGCCGTTGTGATCAGATTGGAAATCATGTCGCCTGCTGTTGCACAATCCGTATCCCAGCCGATGCGACGTAAATTCCGTTTACCACCTGTTGTATCAACTTGGTAGCTGTACTGACGTACGCTGTACACGGTAGCATTGTCCTGGATACGCCGGTCTGGCGATTCATTCACCGTTAGGATATTTCCGATGGATTTTAGTGAATAAAACACTTTGTCTGCGAATTCAAAGGTAACAAAGGAGCGCCCATTGGCAGAACCACTGACAGCTGCAATTTCATCCTCGTAGCAAGTAGAGCCTGCATCAACCTCTACCTTGGCAAGGATCTGACATGTACCCGCACCACATGCTGTATCATCATTACAATTGATGGTGTCATCATTTGAACATCTTTGGTTTGTTCCTATCGTGGACAAATAATAATCGCTGCGGATGGTTCCTGCGGCATCTTTTTGACCTGTCATGCATGATGTGGTGTTTTCTTTAATGCGAACCGGTTCCGATGTAATAAACGTAAATTTATCATATGGACCCGGATCCTTAGCGTTGGAAGGAACGGTACCTTTTTGAAATGTTATCAGATTGGAATTGGTGGAAGCTGAACCAGGTGGTGTGTTGGTCGTGCAAATAGGAATTTGTGCTTCTGTTGGCAACAGGTGTCCGATCATGCGTAGGTCTTCTTCCATGAACGCTAAAATTCGCTGGCCTTTGTCTGATAGTAAATTTTCTGTACTAGTTTTAGCTACTTGATCACCAATAATGCCAAAGGTTGAATATACGGCACCCATGAGCAAGCCAAAGAACGCCAGCGATATAATCACCTCAATCAACGTGAAGCCTAAATTGTTTAGTCGCTTTGATTTACACATCAGAAGCTCCACAAGGTGCTAAACGACCTTGTTCGAGTTTGGCCTTTGTAGGTATACGAGACTACACACGTAAAAATTACCGGTTTGGGGTCAACAGTAACACCTGGAACTTCTTTTATGCCCCAAGTACGTGTAAAAACTTTATTTGGGTCAGTTATAGAAGTAAGCACATCACCTTTTAGAGACAGGTACTCTCCACTGCTTTTAAATTCTCTATCTGTATTGTCTACAAGAGGGTCAATTTCTCCACGGGATCTGGACATTAAATCTTCAACTTTTTGAGTGGCATAATCCCGAGCCTTTACTCCAAGATCCGTTGTTTTGTTCACATTCATGGTATTCCAGAGCAAAGGAAGGATGGCCATGAAACTGATGCTGACAATAACCAGCGCTACCAGTAATTCTATCAACGTAAAACCTTTTGTTTTTGGCTTTGCCGTTGTATTGATGCTTTTTTGAGTAGTCATGGAATGCATTTCAACCTCTATAAAATGAATCGTCCGTAATGATTTGTCTGCAGATCAAACGGGATGGTTTCAGCTTTATGGTGACAAGCGTAGATAGTGTAAGCACAGATAATGCCAAATGCAATGTGTAATGATGATAATTTGTTACATGACTAATTGTGGCAGCTATGCAATATTTTCATGGTTGTGCCAGGATCTGTCGCGAAGCATGTACGCAAAAATGTAATAATCAGAGCGTGGGGGTGGTAGTGATTCGCTTGAGCGCATCCCGTGCGCCGATCAGGGGGAGACGGGAGAGGATAATGCCGGTATGCACCCCATGCCAGCCGCGTTTGCAGCACTCCCGATGTTGCTGCCAGTGCAGCAGCAGGATAACCGTGTTTCCCTGCCGGGCGGCCGGCAGTGCCTGTTCGATCAGCTTTTCAATTTCCTCCGGCGTGGCCTGTTTTCCGGGATAGAGGCACAGTTCCTCGGTTGTCCCCCACCGTTGCTGGCATATGAGAGAGCTTGCTTCACGTTGTTGCTGCCGGCGTTGCAGTGAGCCAAAGCCAAAACTTTGATCCCCCCGGCAGTACAGGTTGACCTTTGCTGTGACGTAACTGTGATAGCCGGCCTGCTCTCCCCGTCGCCGGTAATCGGCCAGGCACCATTCTCCTCCATCCAACCCCTCATCAAAACCACCGATCAGCATGCGCATCGTTCCCTGCAACAGCAGTGCTGAAAATGAGAGTGAACAGGTCTCCATCTGGCTGCACCCCTTAACCGGCGGTGTGACCTGGGGCATGCCGTCACCGTGAAAGATCGGGGTAACTATGCCGGCCTGGGGCGCCTCTGCAGCTGTCAACAAGCATTGCAGCCAGCCGGTAGAGACGAGTGTCATGGGGTGAACAATGATGGCAAGGTCGCTGTCGGAGCGGGCCAGTCCGCGGTTGAGCGCGGCAACCAGGCCGAGATTGCGATCGGATATCAGGAAAAGTCCGCGCTCTCCCAATGCTTCGGAAAATTCTTCCAGCATCAGTTCCGTTTCACGGCTGCTTCCATTGGCAACGATTATCAGGCGGGCGTCTGGTGAGTGTTCCAGCAGAGCGGCCAGGCAGGCGCGGGTTTCAAAGGGGTTGTTCCAGACAGGAACTACAATGTCGACGGTTGGGGTGTGCATGGTGTCATGGCTTCGGGATGTCAGCATGAAAGGAGGGGAGATACACCGGAATGGATCCCCCCGCTGGTGAGATAGAAGTTGTTTTCCCTGCTTGTTGGCAAGAAAATGGTTGTTTATGCAGGCATCCCGTTTCTCCGGGATAGGATAAATTACGAGGTTATGGCAACCCGTTTGAGCAGGTCGAGCTCATCCAGCACCATGCCGGAGCCGAGCGCAACGCAATCGAGCGGGTTTTCGGCGATCAGAACCGGAACTTTGGTTACTTCACGCAGCAGCATGTCCAGGTTGCGCAGGCCGGCGCCGCCACCGGCCAGGAAAATTCCCTTGTCCACTATGTCGGCTGCCAGTTCTGGCGGGGTTTTTTCCAGGCAGATCCGTACGGTGTCGACGATGGCATTCACCGACTCCTTCAGCGCTTCACGGATCTCGTCGGAATTTACTTCGATGGTTTTGGGGATGCCGGAAACCAGGTCACGCCCCTTGACCTGTTTGGTCAAGGTTTCCGGGCCGGGATAGGCTTCGCCGATATCAATTTTGATCGATTCCGCCATCCGTTCGCCGATTTGCAGGTTATATTTTTTGCGGATGTACTGCACGATCGCTTCGTCCATTTTGTCTCCACCCATACGGGTTGACTGGGCGTAGACGATGCCGGCCAGGGAGATGACCGCCACTTCGGTCGTGCCGCCGCCAATGTCAACGATCATATTTCCCGAGGCCTCGGTAATCGGGAGCCCGGCGCCAATGGCAGCCGCCATCGGTTCCTCGATCAGGTAGACTTCGCGGGCTCCGGCTGATTCCGCCGATTCCTTGACCGCGCGTTTTTCAACCTGGGTAATCCCCGATGGAACACAGATCACGATGCGGGGGCGTACCAGGGTTTTACGGTTATGAACTTTGTGAATGAAATAACGGAGCATTTCTTCGGTGATGTCGAAATCGGCGATCACACCGTCCTTCATGGGACGGATAGCGGTAATGGAGCCGGGAGTGCGACCGAGCATCAGCTTCGCTTCTGATCCGACTTTCAGAACCTTTTGCTGGCCGTTGGGCATTTTTTGCACTGCCACCACCGATGGTTCACGGACAACAATCCCTTTTCCCTTCAGATACACCAGTGTATTGGCGGTCCCGAGATCGATCGCCAGGTCATTGGAAAACATTCCAAACAGGTAGTCAAATATTCTCAACATGATTAACAAACTTCCTTTCACGACTATGGTGCGAATGATAAAAAGGCGGAAAAGAGTACCAGAGGGATGGCGTAAATGCAACAGGAATAAGCCGAAAATCAAAGCTCTATGGTAAACTCGGCTCCGTCCGACAGGTTGTGGGCGGTCAGTTGCCCTCCCATGTTCTGTTCGATGATGATTTTTGACATGTACAACCCGATGCCGGATCCTTTGTCAGGTTCCTTGGTGGTGAAATAGGGATCAAAAATTTTCGGCATGATCTGATAGGCAATCCCGCCACCGTTATCCCGAATAGTTACCTGTGAACGCTCCCCGTGCATCCGTACCCGAATATCAATCCAGGGGTCGCTGACGTTGCGTTCAACCAGCACATCGCGGGCATTGGCAATGATGTTGAGCAGTACCTGGCTGTACTCATTGGGAAATCCGATTGTTTCCACATTCTGTTCGCATTCGCAGGTCAGCCGGATCCCCCTGTTTTCCAGTGTGGCAGCGATAAAATCAAGGGTGCGCCTCACGATACTGTCCACATGGAACGGCACTTTCTCCTTGTCCTGCCGGAAAAAATTACGGAAGTCATCAATCGTGCGTGACATGTGGACAATAGTCTTCATGGCATTTTCAACCCCGGAGTCCAGTTCCTGGGAAGAAAGCTTGCCGTCTTGATGGGAAAGCTGCAGGTTTTGGATGATCAGGCCGACGTTATTGAGCGGTTGACGCCATTGGTGAGCGATATTGTTGATCATTTCACCCATGGCTGCCAGACGTCCCTGCTGAATCAGCAGCTGGTCCTTTTGGCGCATGGCGACAACGGTGGTCGCAATTCGTTCTGTTAACTCCCGGTTCAGTACTTCCAGCTGCTGTTGCTTGACAGCCAGGTCTTCCTGGGCCTGTTGCCGCTCGGCAATCTCTTCCTCCAGCTGCTCGGCCTGCAGATACAGCTCGTCCGTCAGTTCCTGTTGTGTCTGGGCGCTACGGGAAAGTTTTCCGGCGCCGGCAATGGCAAGCAGCAAGCCGAGCAGCCAGATACACCCATGACTTCCCACGCTGGCATAGATCTGCCCATGTGTCGCATCCACCAGTGGCTGGATCGGAATGGTGACACTCAACCCGCCACGGATGTCGCCAACCTTGTAACCCTGGTCGGCATGGCATTTGAGACACGATTGCTCGGTGCTGAACGGTTTCATCAGCCGCATGTATGTCTGACCATCCTGCTGGATAATCTCACTGACTTCGGTGATGCCTCGTTCAAATTTCTGCAATGCCGACGTTTCCCAGCGGTCAGGAGCGTTTTCAGGGCGAATCGGCTTCAGGCTGGTCAGATGGCCATTCCCAACCGGAGTCTTGCTCTGCTGGGCAAGCTCATAGACCTGGCGGGTCATGTAGGCGGGATTGATCAGGGTTAGCTTTTTGCCGTCAGTCGTGGTGAGGTCCCGGGATGGAATATGGGAGAGATACGGGTTGGGTGGTGTTGTGGCTGTTGGGGGGACATACACGCCACCGTGCATTGCTCCCCAACGGCGGTAGAGCAGGTCGCGTCCGATGGCTGCCCGTGCTTCCGCGATAGCGATTTTATTGAGGGTGGCATGGTGCTCATGATAACTGATCCAGCAGGAAAACAGCAGTATCAGCGTCCAGCCGAACGAGAGCCCGCGGGCGTAAGAAACCACCCGTCGGGCGGCAGGGCTCGTGTAATTATTACGATACATGGCAAACGATGAGGCTTTCATGGTTCACCTTCCATGGAATCAAGCTCAGCTCTACGGGGCAGCGGCAAGCTGCCTGCTCGCCGCTGTTACATCAATCGACGATCTCTCCAATCAGGTCATAATCGGAAGAGTCGGTGATTTTAAGGGTCACAATGTCACCGATGTTGGCGTTGCCGGATGTGATATACACCTGTCCGTCGATGTCCGGTGCCTGGCGGGATGATCGTCCTTTGAGGAGTAACTCGGTTTCTTCCGAATAGCCTTCGACCACGACCTGTTCCGTTGTTCCGATCAACAGCCGGTTGCGGCGGAATGAAAGGCGTGCCTGGCTGCGCATCAGTTTGCGGTAACGTTCCCGCTTGATCCGTTCACTGACCTGATCCGGCATCTCGGCCGCCGAGGTCCCTTCTTCCCGCGAATAACAAAATACGCCCAAGCGGTCGAACTGGGTCTGCTCGACAAAATGGAGCAACTTGGCGAAGTCGTCCTGGGTTTCTCCTGGAAAGCCGACAATCAGCGAGGTTCGCAGGGCAATGCCCGGTATTTCCGTGCGCAGCTTGCTCACCAGATCACGAATCTGTTGCTCGGTGCTGCGGCGTTTCATGGCTGTCAGTACCGGATCGGAAATGTGCTGAATCGGAATGTCGAGGTATTTGCACACTTTCGGCTCGTCGCGAATCAACTGGATCAGATTGTCGCTGATCCCATCCGGATAGGCGTACAGGAGACGAATCCAGGCAAGACCTTCAATCCTGGTCAGGCGGCTGACCAGCATTTCCAGTGTGGTTCCATCATTAAAGTCACTGCCGTAGCGGGTAATGTCCTGGGAAATCAGGTTGATCTCCTTGACTCCCCGTCCGACCAGCTTTTCCGCTTCTGCTACCAGCGCCTCCAATGGGCGGGAGCGGTAGGAACCGCGTAGCTTGGGTATAATGCAGTATGAACAGCAGTTGGAACACCCTTCACCGATTTTGAGATAGGAAAACCAGGAGGGGGAGGAGTTCAGGCGTGGCAAATTTTCGTCGTAAATGAAGTCAGGATCCCCTATGTAACGGAGTTGGTCGGTTGTGCCGGTTTTTTCTGCCACTATTTCGGCAATCCGGGGGTAGTCGCCGGTTCCTATGAAAATATCAACTTCGGGGAGTTCGGCAGCCAGTTCTTCCTGGTAGCGTTGCGGCAGGCAACCGGATACGATCAGGGTGTGACAATGCCCGTCATGCTTGCGTTCGGCCAGGTCAAGGATGGCGTCGATACTCTCCTGTTTGGCTTCCTTGATAAAAGAACAGGTGTTGACAATGATAATATCGGCTTCTTTTTCATCAGTGGTGATTTCAAAATTATTTTGTGACAGCACTCCCAGCATGACTTCGGCGTCCACCAGATTTTTGGGGCAGCCGAGGCTGACCATGCTGACTTTTTGCTTTAATGTTTCTTCCACGGTATTCCCCTTGCGAGTGCGATTGAGTATTGAGTTGAATCTAAAGCCTGTGGCGGTATTACCTGAAAAAGAGCTGTTCTGTAAAGAAGATTTGCTGATGGGAGGTGACAAGCACGATCCTCTGCTCATGTAGCTTGCCACTTTCTGCAATATATTAATTGATTCAAAAATAAATGTATTAGCCATTGCAAAACGCTATTTGTTGTGTATAATTCGCCCAGTCACACCAATGAAATTGAATTGAGACAGGCACTTGCCTCAAAAATAACGTTTGAAGGAGAATTGAGTATGAAAAAAACCACCGTAGCTCTCGTCGCAGCAGTCAGCATGGCAGCTTTACTGGCAGCTGGTTGTGCCAACAAGGAAGCTGTCAAGGCAGAAGAACCGGCACCCGTAACCAAGGCTGAGCCAAAGCCGGAACCAGCCAAGCCGGAAGCACCGAAACCGGTTGCACAGGAAGCTGTACAGCCAAAAGCAGAAGCTCCCAAGCCGGTTGAACAGCAGGCTGCCAAAGCAGCACCTGCTGCCGCATCGTTTGAAACCGTTTACTTTGATTTTGACAAATCAGAGCTGCGTCAGGATGCCCGTGAAGTTCTCTCCAAAAATGCTGATATCCTGTTGAAGTCAACTCCTGATGCAAAAATCAAAATTGAAGGTCATTGCGATGAGCGTGGTTCTGCTGAATACAACCTGGCACTTGGTGAGCGTCGTGCAAAATCTGCCCTGCAGTACCTGTTGACCCTTGGTGTAAAAGCTGACCGTCTCTCTGTCATCAGCTATGGCAAGGAAAAGCCAGCTGTTGAGGGACATGACGAAGCAGCCTGGGCAAAAAACAGAAGAGCTGAATTCACAATTGATAAATAATTAGCAATTCCGGTCTGAAGGTAAAAACGCTGTGAAGCTTGTACTTCACAGCGTTTTTTTTGTGTCGAAGAAACGTTGGGAATGGACTTGGTCGAATATTATTCAGTTGTTACCTTGTGGGCGGTTGACTGCGCCGGGCGATCCATTTCTTCAATATATTTGAGGACAAATCGTTGGGCCGCTTCGACGGCGCGCGGGATATCCCAGTTTTTCATGTTTCGTTCTTCCACCAGGTTACTGATCCCCCTGATTTCAAGGCAATCGATGCCGTAGCGCAAACAGACTTGAGCCACTGCCCCCCCCTCCATGTTTTCGCAGATTGCGCCGTACTGTCGTGCCAGCTGCTCCCCGCGTTGTTCGCTTCCGCTACAGGTGGAAACGGTAACAAAACGGCCGCGGGTCAGGGGGACACCGTAATAGTCGGCCAGTTGCATCGCTTTTTCAGCCGCGTGTTTTGCCAAAGGTAGTTCGTTGTAGTAGCTGGTCATGCCGCGGGTAAGGGTTGGCAGGCCGATTTGTCTCATGTCGAGCCATTCCAGGGAGGTTTGGACCCCTTCATCCGCCAGGCATTCATGGCTGGCGACCGCCAGACTCCCGATTGATAGGCCGCTTCCGCGGTATGCCCCGGCACAGCCGGTGGAAATTACCACCCTCGGTTTGATCCTCTCGATCATGGCGCTGGTGGCGGAGGCGGCGTTGATCTTGCCGACACCGCTGACGCAGATCGCCACCGGAATGCTCCCCAGGGTTGCCTCAACATATTCAAACCCGACCGAGCGTTTGCGATTGATATGGCAGGCGGTTTGTTCCAACAGTACCGTTTCCTGGGGGACGGCAGCGATGATGAATACCGGTTTCATCGGGATCGCGGCTCCTTTGCTGCGGAAATCGGAGCAGTGGAGCTGTTGGGACGTCGATCCAGTTCAACTGCCGCATAGGCGGAATGATTGTGGATTGACTCGAAATTTTCCGTCTCCACCGAAAACCAGGTGATGTTGTCCATTGCCGCCAGGCGTGAGTAGGCCTCCCGCACCATATCCTCTACAAAGCGGGGATTCTCGTAGGCCTGCTCGGTAACGTATTTTTCATCCTCGCGCTTGAGCAGGGAGTAGAGCGGACTGCTGCCGCACTGTTCGATCAGTTCCACCAGGTCTTCAATCCAGATGAAATCGGTGTAGCGTACCCGCACGGTCATGACGCTGCGTTGATTATGGGCGCCGTAACGGGAAAGCTCGCGACTGCAGGGGCAGAGTGAGGTCAGAGGGACTTTGATCCCCAGTACGAAATCGAGCGCATCGGTCATGGAGGCTGAAAACTCACACCCGTACTCCATCAGGCTGCGGGCGCCCGACACCGGCGCCTGTTTGTCGATAAAATAGGGGAACTGGATCTCCAGATGGGCGCTGTCGGAACCGAGCTTGTCCTTCATTTCCAGCAGGATATCTTCCATTTTGTCCAGGGCAATCTGCTCGCGATGGCGGTTGAGGATTTCCACAAAGCGACTCATGTGGGTCCCTTTGAAGTGGTGGGGGAGATCCACATACATATTGACACGGGCAATGGTATGTTGCAGAGTCTGGCACTTGTCCATCACGACGATCGGATAGGTGATGTCCTTGACGCCGACTTTGGAAATCGGTATGCGCCGGGTGTCATGCTGCTTTTGCATGTCGGGCATGGTGGTGGAGTGCTGGCGGCTCATGGCTGAAGCTCCAGATACATGGCGATCTCCTGCCAGATCCGGTCACGTCCCTCTTTGGAGAGAGCGGAAAAGGGGAGCATCAGGTTGATATCCCGTTGCACGGTTTTGGCAATCAGGGCCGTTTGTTGTGAACGTTCATTTTTTGAGAGTTTGTCACATTTTGTCAGGACGATGATCGGCTGAATGCCGTAGCGTTCCAGCCATCCCAGCATATTGAGATCCCCTTCCGAGGGAACCCGGCGAATATCGAGAATAATTACCACCGCTTTCAGGCAGTCGCGGCTGGCAAGGTAGGTCTCGATCATTGGTCCCCATTGTTTTTTCAGGTCGGGCGGCACCTTGGCATAGCCGTAGCCGGGCAAATCAACCAAGGTCAGGGCGCCGTTGATATCGAAAAAATTAATCAATTGGGTGCGGCCGGGGGTGGAACTGGTGCGTACCAGTGCCTTGCGATTGGCCAGCACGTTGATCAACGATGATTTACCCACGTTGGAGCGCCCCACGAAAGCGACTTCCGGTAAGGTTGTTTCCGGGAAGTCCTTTGGCTTGACAGCGCTTTTAATAAATGTTGCCTGTTTGATATCCATGCAATCCTCCGGACGGCATTATAGAGTGCCGGAGCAATTTGACACAAGTGCTTTATTTGGCATGAGTAGCTGCCGGGAGTCTGGAACCGTATGAATCTGACCGCTATGGCAGTAACCGATTACAATCTGGTGACGGTACTTGGCGCGACTGCCTCGGGAAAGACCCGGCTGGCAGTGGCGCTGGCGCGTGAGCTGGAGGGTGAGATTATCTCCGCCGATTCCCGCCAGGTGTTTCGGGGGATGGATATCGGCACCGGCAAAGACCTGCACGAATATGGCAACGTGCCGTACCACCTGATCGATTGCTGCGCTGCCGGGGAGGAATTCAGCCTGTTTGAATTTCTGCGCCAGTTCAATGGTGCCTTTGACGGGATTTGCAACCGACAGCGCTTGCCGATCTTGTGTGGTGGGACCGGTCTCTACCTGGATGCGGTATTACGCGGCTATGCCATGGTTGAAGCTCCCTGCAACCAGGCTCTGCGGGAAGAGTTGGCGGATAAGGACGATCTCCAGTTGGTGGAGTTGCTGCAGAGCTTGAAGCCGCAGCAACACAATACGACCGACCTGCTGGAACGGAGCCGGACCGTGCGCGCCATTGAGATCGCCCATGCCGAGCGGCAGCACGCAGTGCTCTCGCCCCCCAATGGTTTAAAACCGTTGGTCTTCGGTATCCGCTGGGAACGGGAAGCGTTGAAGCAGCGCATCACCTTGCGATTAATGCAGCGGCTGGAATGCGGCATGGTGGAGGAGGTTCAGCGGCTGCATCAGCAGGGGGTCGGCTGGGAGCGGCTTGACTATTACGGTCTGGAATACCGCTGGATTGGTCGTTATTTGCAGGGATTGGTCGACTATGACCAGATGGTGGCGGGGCTCAATGCCGCCATTCATAGTTTCAGCAAGCAACAGGTCAAGTGGTTTCGGCGTCTGGAACGGCATGGGGTTGTCATCCAATGGCTGGAAGGTGGTGGCGACACGTTTCAGCAGGCGCTGGCTATGATTGCTTTACTGAAAAAACACTAAAAAAATCACAAAATTTCAAAAATATATTGACAAACTCTTCAGCGTGAGTATATTCCCAATTTGCTTATTTAAGAACCATACGCTTTGTGCGTTTAAATGGTAAATCAAACTTGAGGTGAATGAAAATGAAAAAACTGATCTCCCTGGCTCTGGTACTTGCACTTGCATCTTTTGCTGCTGGCTGCAAAAAGAAAGAAGAAGCTCCTGCTCCTGCTCCTGCTGTAGAAGCTCCGAAACCTGTTCAGGCTCCTATGTCAGCTAAAGGCGCTGCTGCTCCTGCTCCTGCTGATGCTGCAAAACCTGCTGATGCTGCTGCTCCTGCTGCTGCACCTGCTGCTGAGAAAAAACACTAATCCGGAAGTTTGCTTCGGATCTAAAAGCCTGCGGGAGTTCCCGCAGGCTTTTTTTTATCTGCAGTTTGGTGTGGTAAGGTTTTCTTAACCAGCTTGGAGATGAGCATGCATGAAATGTCCATAACCGAAGGTATTATAGAAATCTGCCAGAGCCATGCCGGCGGGCAGCGGGTAGTTTCCGTCGATGTGGAAATTGGTGAACTTGGTTCCATTGTGCCGGAAGCGGTTGAATTTTGTTTTGAGGCGTGTAGTATAGGAACCTCCCTGGAGGGAGCGCGCTTGAATATCATTCGTGTGCCGGGGATGGCCCATTGTCTGGAGTGTGGCGCTGAAATGGGCGTTACGTCGCTGTATGCGCCGTGTGAGCGCTGCGGTAGTTACCGGTTGCAAATCGTGGCTGGCGAAGAAATGCGGGTGCGGGAAATAGAAGTGGAATAAATTAATCAACAGGGGGATAGTATGTGCCGTACAGACAGGTATCACCGCATTCTGATGGCGTTCTTTCTGTTGTTAGTAACCATCCGCCCGGCTTTTGCCGCCGAACAGGAACCGAAAGCCGAGCAACGAACGGTGCGGGCAGCCAGCAACTGGGATCTTTCGGCCTCAATTCAGCTCTTGCCGGCAGCCGAGCTGCATGGCACTACTGCCGATGCAGCCATCACCGATTATCGTTTCAAGCTCAGTCGCAACCAGCATGTGGATGACCGTTTAAGCTTCAGCATCGGTGGCGGCTATGGGCTCAAGCAGATTGAGGCGCCATCAAGCGTGGCCTTACCACATGATCTGTATGCCGTGTCGCTTGAGCTTGGCAGCCGCTACCGTTTTTCGTCACAGGCCTTTGCCTCGTTTACCGTTGTTCCCGGCTTGAACAGTGATTTTGACGGGGGAAGCGGAAGCAGACTCCGTATACCGCTCCTGGCGCTGGGGGGATATGGTTTTGATAACGGCTTTACCCTGATTGGCGGTTTGCTGTACCGCATTGGCTATCAAGCCGGCAATTTTATTCCGGCACTCGGTTTCAGTTACCAGCCCAACTCCCAGTGGCGTTTTGATGCGATTATGCCGCGTCCGGCAATCACGTACATTGCCTCCCGCCAGCTACGGCTGTTTTTGGCAGGTGATTTTGCCAGTGATGAATATGATGTTAACAAAAGCCTGGTGGGAGCCTCGGTGATCAAATACAATGATTACAAGATCTCGGGCGGTGTCAGCTATCTTCCGGTCGAGCCGGTCAAATTGACCGCTGCTGCCGGGTATGCCTTTGATCGCTCCCTTTGCTTTTATGATGGCAATCGCCCCGATCTGCGGCTTGATTCTGCTCCGTTCTTCAGATTTTCGCTGGATCTGGGATGGTAGCGAGTATGGGCGTAACGGTTGTAGCCAAGGCAGGGTAACGATGGGGAATCGTCGCCATCAGCAAATAGCGTGTCAGCAGGTTCTGCTGGAAGATTCATCAATTTTTTCCGTGCAATGGTCATTGTTTCCCGCCGAAATCGCCTGTGATCTGACACCGGTAATCTTGCTGGAACGATATTTGGGGTATCTGCGCAGCGCCACATGGTCGGTCATTCGTCCGGCCATCGCTGAAAGTGGTATTGAATTTCGTTTGTTAGGATATCAAAAAGCTCCCTTGATCAGCTTCCTCCCTGCAGTTCGTGAGGGTGATGATCTGGTGATCAGAATTTGCGGCGGTCTGCTGGTGCAACGCCGGCAGTGCCATCGCGGTCAAGTACGCTTTGGGGTTGAAACGATGGCGGGTGGGGTCAAGGTCTCGTTGCAGCTCTCCGATTATTGCCCCCTGCTTCTGGGGAGTTCGCGCCCCTCATTGCTCCGTCGTTGGCTCTATCGTCTGACCCAGGCCGCCATTCATCGGCTGGTGACGATCCGTTTTTTAGCACAGCTGTACCATGACCTGTCGGGTTTGAAAGTTCCTGTTCAGGTCGTAGCAGTGCAGGAACGACAAGGGCGTCCGGTGTAGAGAACGGTGAACCTCCTGCTGAACGTGTTGTCATGTCAACAGAGAACGCATTTTTCCTGCATAATGTCCTGATATAAAGGTCTTGAAGAACAGTACATAAAGGAACAGACAAAATGCCCCATACCGCACTTGAAATTCCTGAAAAGTTACCGCTGTTTATCCAGAAGGAGATGGTTCCCTTCCCCTATATGGTCTTTCCGGTGTTTGTTAATGATCGCGAATTGCAACCGTTTGTTGAGGCGGATCATTACGATAAAATGGTCTGTGTCCTGCTGCAACTTCCGGATCAGGATCCAAATGAGCCGTACAGCATTGGAACCCTCTGCCGGGTCAACCAGATCAAGAAAATCGGTGATGGAAGATTCAAGGTGACTCTGGAGGGGCTCAGCCGGCTGCGGGTGATCGAAACGGAGCCGATCGAGGCATGTACGCTGGTGCATGGCGAGCTGGTGCGTGAATTTGCGGAAAAGACCATGGTGTCGGAAGCGTTGGTGCAAAGTCTGAATGCGCTGCTGAAAATATCCCTTTCCAACGGCAAGCCGCTTCCCGATGATGTCATGAAGATGATCGATTATATTGATAACCCGGCGCGCCTCTCGGATCTGGTGGCGCTGTATGTCAATCTTCCGCTCCCGCAGCAGCAGGAATTGCTGGAAACCATCGATCCGCTGGAACGGTTGAAAAAGGTGTATGTGCACCTGACCAACGAAGTCCAGCGGATGCAGGTCAAAAACGAGGTTTCCAACGAAGTGACCAGGCGGGTTGGGAAAAACCAGAAAGACTATATTCTGCGGGAGCAGATGAAACATATTCAGGAGGAGTTGGGGGAAAATGAGTCCAAGAACCCTGATCTTGATGAAATACGCCACCAGCTCGATGATGCCAAGCTGCCGCCGGAAGTCAAAAAAGTCGCCGATAAGGAACTGAAACGACTGGAACGGATCAACCCAGCCTCACCGGAACATAATGTGGCGCGCACCTATCTGGATTACCTGGCCGGTATGCCGTGGAACATCGGCACCGATGATAATCTGGATGTTACCAAGGCGGAAGAAACCCTGAATGCAGATCATTACAACCTGAAAAAAGTGAAGGAGCGCATCCTTGAATTCCTGGCGGTGCGCTCACTGAAAGCGGATATGAAAGGGCCGGTGCTCTGCTTTGTCGGCCCTCCCGGCGTTGGTAAGACCAGTCTGGGACGCTCGATTGCCCGCTCGCTGGGGAGAAAGTTTGTGCGGATTTCCCTGGGTGGGATGCGGGATGAAGCGGAAATCCGTGGTCACCGCCGCACCTACATCGGCGCGCTGCCGGGGAGAATCATGAAGGAGCTGTTCCGCTGTGGTTCCAATAATCCGGTGTTCATGCTGGATGAAATCGACAAGCTGGGGCATGACTTCCGGGGCGACCCCTCCAGTGCCTTGCTGGAAGTGCTTGATCCGGAACAGAATTTTTCTTTTCAGGATCATTACCTGGATGTCCCCTTTGACCTGTCAAAGGTGATGTTCATTACCACCGCCAATCAGCTCGATCCAATCCCGGGGCCACTCAAGGATCGCATGGAGATCATTCGCCTCTCCGGCTACAGCACGGAAGAGAAACTGTTTATCAGCCGTAACTTCCTGATCAAGCGAGAGACGGAAGAAAACGGCCTGGCGTCGCATCCGCTGGAGTTCCGTGATGATGCCGTGATTCGTATCATCACCGAATATACCCGCGAAGCCGGCGTACGCAGCCTGCAGCGCACGATCGGTACGATCTGTCGCAAGGTGGCAAAAGAGATCAGCCAGAACAAGGAACCGCGCAGCATCATCACCCCGGAAATTGTGACCGAACTGCTGGGAGCCCGTAAATACCATAATGAAGTTGCGGCAGAAGCAGACCGGGTCGGTGTGGTCACCGGCATGGCCTGGACGGAAGTTGGCGGGGATATTCTTTTTGTGGAAGCGACCTCCATGCCGGGCAAGGCGGAGCTGATTCTGACCGGATCGCTGGGGGATGTGATGAAGGAATCGGCGCGGGCGGCGCTCTCCTACATCGAGGCGCATGCCGCTGATTTTGGCATTGAAGCGTCGGCCTTTGAAAATCGCACCATCCACATCCACGTACCTTCCGGTGCGATTCCCAAGGATGGCCCATCAGCCGGCGTCACCATGGTTACGGCGCTGGTTTCACTTCTGACGGATAAAGCGGCCCGGCGTAACGTGGCCATGACCGGCGAGATTACGCTGACCGGGCGGGTCCTGGCGATCGGCGGCCTGAAGGAAAAGGTGCTGGCAGCCCATCGGGCGGGTGTTCACACTATTATTGCGCCATCGCGCAACCGCGATGATCTGGAGGATATCCCGGAAAATGTGCGGGAAGAGCTGGAATTCATTTTTGTGGATGATGCCCGCGACGTGCTGGCTGCGGCGCTATAAACGGAACTTGCCGGCGCAGTCTTCCTGGCCGCCACGGATCTTTTCCACCGCATGACCGATAACCGGCCAGATCGCGGCCAGGTTTTCCTTGGCTGCCTTGGGGCTGCCGGGAAGGTTGATGATCAAGGTCCGGTTACGGATACCGGCACAGGCGCGTGACAGCGCTGCCATGGGGGTAATCTCCAGGCTTTTCAGACGCATCAGTTCTCCGATTCCGGGGATCATGCGCTGACAGAGCTTGGTTGTCGCTTCGGGGGTCACATCCCGTGGTGACACCCCGGTTCCACCGGTGGTGAGGATCAGCTGGGCCACATCCTGGTCGGCCCAGTTACAGAGTGTCTCCACGATCTGATCGAATTCATCGGGAATGATCTCGCTTGCCACGGTCGGAACTCCCCGCTCTTCCAGCCAGGCCGCCAGTCCCGGGCCGCTTTCATCAATCCGTTCCCCCCGCGCCCCTTTATCACTCAAGGTCAGAATTGCCGCTGTGATCGCTGTCATGGTTGCCCCTCCCGTTGGTAGAGACCGCTTTTGCCCCCTTCCTTGAATAACAGTTGAATTGTTCCGATCCGGATTGACTTATCCGCCCCCTTGCACATGTCATACACGGTCAGTGCTGTCACTGCGGCGCCGGTCATCGCTTCCATTTCCACGCCGGTGCGCTCAAAGGCCCGCACGGTACAGCGGATTCTGATGCTGCCCGTTTCTGCCTCGCTTGCAAAATCAACACTCACATGGTGTATGGCAAGCGGGTGGGAGAGGGGGATCAGTTCCGGCGTCCGTTTGACGGCCTGGATTCCTGCCAGTCGCGCCACCCCCAGTACGTCTCCTTTGGCGATCGAAGCAGTGCCGATGTCCGCCAGAAGTTCCGGTGACATCTGTACCAATGCCTCGGCAATCGCGCTGCGCATGGTCGGCTGCTTGTGACTGACGTCCACCATGATGGCGTCTCCCTGGGGATTGAAGTGGTTGAAATTCATGGCGTGCTCCTCTCGCTTGAAGTGAATCGGTTCTCCTGAAGATGGTAGCTTTCAATTGCCGGATTTAGAGTGATTGATCTCATACCCGGTTGAAGATCTTTTCCAGCTCGTGCAGTGTTATTACGTGGGAAACCGGGCGACCGTGGGGACAGCTGGCGGCAAAATCGGTGGCATCCATGGAACGCAACAATTCCCGGATCTGGCGTTCTTCCAGGGGGTGAAAACCGCGTACCACAGAATGACAGGCGATGCGGGCCAGCAGTCGATCCTCCGCTTCCTGAAAAGCGGCGCTCTTCCCCATGCTCTCAAGGTCGTTGATGAGATCCCGTAATAGCTGGGCGGCGCCACGCTCTGCCACCAGATGCGGCACAGCGGTCATCAGCAGCGTCCCCCCGCCGAACGGCTCCAGTTCGAAGCCGAAGGCCAACAACTGGTCATGGAAGCGCTCTGCCGCTGCAACTTCGCTGTGGGAAAGCTCCAGAGTCTCGGGAAACAGCAGGGTCTGGCGTTCGACACCGCTCTGGTGGAACTGTTGCCGCAGGCGTTGAAAGGCAACTCGTTCGCTGGCCGCGTGCTGATCAATGATCACCAACTCTTCCCCTGCCTGGCAGAGCAGATATTCGCCATGAAACTGGCCGATGGTGGCCAGACGGGAAAAATAGCCGGGCACACTTGTCGGTCTGTTATCCGGCTGAAACGTTTGGGGCGGTTCGGCAACCGTGACGGCCTGGGGAACTTGTAATCCGGACGGTGACGGAACAGTGGCTGGCTGGGGGGGCGTGCGTTGTTCAGCCATGTGGGAAGCAGAGAGCCTGTCAAGGTTTTGATCAGAGCGGGGAGGTAGCGTCAGATAGGTCTGGGCTGCTGCGGCGACCCGCTCCTTATGGGCCTGGTTGGCTGCCGGTTGGACTGTCGTTGATGGGGGCGTCCCTCGTGGAGTCAGCCAGGGGGAACTGCGTAGTACCGCTTCGATCGCCTGTTGAATGAAATCATGCACCGCTCCCTGCCGGCGAAAGCGTACTTCATGCTTGGTCGGATGGACGTTCACATCAACCTCACCGGCCGGGAGGGTAATGTTGAGCGCCACCACCGGATAACGTCCACGATCCAGTACACCACGGTAGGCCTGCATGATGGCGTGCTGTACCACCTTGTCACGTACAAAACGACCGTTAATGTAGGTGTAGAGTGCGGCGTTGTTGGAACGTGCCAGCATTGGCGAAGAAATATAGCCGTGGATTGAGGTCGGTTCGCTGTCAGCAGCCACTTCGTACAACCTGGTGATGCTCTCTTTTCCTACACACTGCCCCAGGCGTCTCAACAGGTCACCCCGGTGGGTGGTGATGGTCGCTTTGGTGTCCATGGTCAGGGAGAAAGCGACATCGGGGCGGGAGACAGCCATGCGGGTGACCACATCGGCGATATGTCCGTTTTCGGTTTCGGCACTTTTGAGGAACTTGAGCCGGGCCGGGGTGTTGAAGAAGAGTTGTTCCACGGAAATGACCGTTCCAACCGCCATACCGCACGCTTTGACGTCGCGGACCTTCCCACCCTCAACATTGATTTCCACTCCTTCCAGGCTTTCCCGCTCACGGGTTGCCAGCCGGAATCGTGATACCGAGGCGATGGAGGGAAGTGCTTCACCGCGAAAGCCGAGGGTCAGGATACCGTCCAGGTCGCTTTCCTGACGGATCTTGCTGGTGGCATGCCGTTCCAGGCAGAGCAGGGCGTCGTCCCGGGACATGCCGTGCCCATTGTCGCTGATGCGGATCAGACGGCGACCGCCTGCCACGACCTCTACGGAAATTTCGCTGGCGCCGGCATCCAGACTGTTTTCCAGCAATTCCTTGATGACTGAAGCGGGGCGTTCCACCACTTCACCGGCGGCAATTTTATTGGTGATGGTTTCGGGAAGTATGCTGATACGTTGCGACACGGGATGCTCCGGAGATGATATGTCAAAGCCCGCTCATCGGACAGGGGGACGGAGAGAGCGGGCCTTGGTACGTTAGAATGTAGCCAGATGAAGACTACTTTTTGGCTGCAGTGTCAGTGTCGCCAAACAGTGAATCAAAATCATCCTCGATCGGCGTGCTGGCGGTAGTGGTTGTGGCTGCCGGCGCAGCTGCCGGTGTGTCGTCCCAGGAAAAATTGTTGAGATCGAATTCGCCTGCCGCGCTTGGTGCCGGTGGTGCGACCGGCGCCGGTTGTGGGGGGGCGGACAAACCGGCAAACGGGTCGTTTTCCGCCTGTGAGGTCGATTCCAAAAGTGAGGCAAACGGATCATCCGCGGCACTGGCTGGCTCGTCATCAAATGAAAACTCATTGCTCCCGCTGACTGCCGGGGGGGTCTCGTCAAAGTTGAAGGGATCATCATTGGCGGCGATGTTGGCCGGAGTTGCCGGCGTATCATCCGGCAGGTCAAAGGCAAACATGTCGGTTGCCGCTTCTGCTTCTTCACCATGCACCTCTGACTGCAGGGAACTCATCAATTCCTGCGCCATGGCAATCCGGTTGGTCTGGGAAAAGAGGAGCGGTGTCAGTCCGAATGTTCCTTTGAAACCGGTCAGGTCTGCGGCGCATTTGGGACATGCATTGTTGTCTTCAAAACTGTTGTATCCGCATTTCGGGCATTTCATCGCGTTCTCCTCCGGTTCAAATATCACCCCATATATACTGTAAAATAGCGACAGTAGCAAGCGCTGCGGTTTCGGTGCGCATGATTCGTTTTCCCAGTGTAACCGGTTGGAAACCGTTGGCAATCAACAACCCGGCCTCAGACCGGTCGAATCCGCCTTCAGGGCCGATGGCAAGACAGATGCTGGCCGGTTGGGGCAGGTTGGCGAGAAGTGTCTTCAGGCGCGATTCGTGCTCCGATTCCCACAGTAACAGTCGCAACGGGTGGTTGAGGGACGTGGCGAGCTGCGCAGCATTGTTGTGCCAACTGACGCCGGGAACCGCTCTGCGGCCCGATTGGCGGCTTGCTTCGGCCGTGATCCGGTTCCAGCGTTCCAGCCGCGAGCCCTGCTTTTCTTCCCGCAGGCGAACAATCGAGCGCGTACCACCGAAAATACGGAAATCGTGTACCCCCAGTTCGGTTCCCTTCTGCAGGATGAAGTCAATTTTGTCTCCCTTGGGGAGCGCCTGGCAGACGGTGATCTGCGGCGCTGCAGACTCCGGTTCCACTTCCTGCTGGGTGGCGACAATTCGCACCACCACCCAATCCCGGCCGGTCTGGTCGATGATTCCGTAGTGCTCCGAACCGTGTTCATCCACCAGTGTCAGCCGTTCACCGGTTGTCAGGCGCAAAACGCGGACAATGTGGTTGAAAAGTTCGCCATCAAAGGTGGCATATCCGTCTTTAATTGCGCGGGCCCGGATCATGAACCGGCGGCCACTCATGGAGTGGCAACCTTGACGTAATGCAGCGCCACCCATTCTCCCGAGTGGCGTGTTTCCTTGAACGTCAGCGGATAGGGGTGGAAGCCGTCCCGTACCAAGGTTTCCTTTTCCGACAGTATGCCGGAGAGCACCAGATGCCCCCCCTCCTCCAGCCGTTCGATCAGTTGCGGGGCGAGGCGAACCAGTTCTTCTGCCAGGATATTGGCCAGAATAATGTCAAACTTGCCGGTCATGGATTCCAGTGGTGTGGTGTCGCAGCGGATCTGATCGGCCAGTTCGTTGATGGCCATGTTTTCACGGGCGACCTCCACTGCTTCCGGGTCGATGTCCACTGCCCATACCTGGCCGCATCCCAGACCGACGGCAGCCATGGCCAGGATGCCCGAGCCGGTTCCCAGGTCAAGCAGCGAGGGAACGGTCAGGGTTGGTGAGTTGTCCATGATTTCTTCCAGCAGTTCCAGGCAGAGCCGGGTCGTGTCGTGTCCTCCGGTTCCAAATGCCATGCCCGGATCAATGCGCAGCACACAATCACCGTCCTGCTGGTGCACCTCTTCCCACGACGGGACGATCAACAGCCGTTTACCGACCCTGAGTGGCTTGAAGTTGACTTTCCAGCTGTTGCTCCAGTCTTCGGTCTTAACGGTGGTTACCGTCGGTGCTACGTAGTGAAAATCCGGCTCTCTCTCTGCCAGTTGTTGCAGGAAACGTTCGATTTCGGCCAGGTAGGTACTGTTCTCCGGCGCTTCATGGAAATAGGATTTGACGGAAATCAGCGGGGCCTGGGGAATTTCGGAGGGGGAAAAGGCATCAACCTGCAGGTTCTCGGTGCAGACGCCGCTGCCGGAAATAGTTGCCAGTTGTTCTGCTACAATATCGGTAAGTTGTGCGGGAATTATGCATGAAACTTCAAACCAGTGCTGATTCATCGGTCACCATCCAATCTATAAGTATGTAAGTTCAAGAGGTTAGCAGATTCGTTTGCTGCTGGCAATAAAAACCTTGACAAAATATTACCGCTGGATTTTAATCCTCATTAGAAATTGTATCTTAACGCCATTTCTTAAGTGCGTGTGGGGCTACAGAAAAAATGAATCGCATCATTTATGTTGTTTCCGATTCCACCGGTGAAACAGCGGAGCGGGTAATTCGCGCCGCTCTGTCACAGTTTTACGAACAGGATGTGCGTATTCAGCGTCTGTGTCAGATTCGCAATCAGGATGATATTCATGAAGCGCTCAACGTTGCCTTTCACGAACCGGGTTTGATCGCCTATACACTGGTCGATCCGCATCTGGCGGAAACGGTCGAGCGGATGGCGGAAGAACACGGGCTGGTAACCATTGATCTGCTGAGTGGCCTGATCTACAGCCTGTCGCGTTATCTTGGTTCCACCTCCCAGGCCAAGCCGGGGTTGCTGCATCGCATTGATACCGATTACCACAAACGGGTCGAGGCGGTTAATTTTACGGTCAAGCATGATGATGGTCAGGAAACCCGTTATCTGCACCGGGCAGATCTGGTGCTGGTCGGTGTTTCCCGCTGTTCAAAAACACCGCTCTCCATGTATCTGGCACATAAGGGGTACAAGGTTGCCAATGTGCCGCTGGTCAAGGGGATTGATCCTCCCGAGGAGCTGTTCCAAATTGATCAGAGCCGGATTGTCGCCTTGATTATTGATCCGAAGCGTCTGGTAGAAATTCGTACGAACCGCCTGATTACCATGGGGCAGAGCACGCGCTCAAGTTATGCCGAATACCAGCAGGTGGAGGATGAATTGAGCGAGTGCAAAAAGTTATACCGCCGCCACCCCGAGTGGATGGTGATCAATGTTACCAATAAATCAATCGAGGAGTCGGCGTCCGATATCATGCGACGTATGGAAAACCAGCTGCGTTAAGTGCGCATCACTACCGTAGAATATAAAAACGAGGAGAAGGTCTTATGAGAATTCTGGTTGTGGAAGATGACAAAAAAGTAGCTACATTTGTAAAAAAAGGGCTGGAAGAAGAGGGGCACGAAATTATTGTTGCCCATGATGGCAATGATGGACTGAAAAAGATGAAAGAAAGCAAGTATGATCTGTTGGTAACCGATGTCATGCTTCCTAAAAAGGATGGCTTGACATTGGTGCGCGAGCTGCGCGAAGCGGATAATCATATTCCGGTATTGATGCTGACCGCCAAGAACACTACCGACGACATCATTGCCGGGCTGGATGCCGGTTCCGACGACTACATCACCAAGCCGTTCGCGTTTGAAGAACTGACCGCCCGCGTTCGTTCGCTGCTGCGTCGCGGCAGTTATGATCGTGGCGCACACCTGGTGTTTGCCGACCTGGTGCTTGATCCGGTTACCCACAAAGTAACCCGTGCTGGCCAGGACATCGATCTGACCTCCAAGGAATACGGTTTGCTGTCATATCTGGTGCGCAATGCCGGTAACGTGCTCTCCCGAAAAATGATTGCCGACCACGTGTGGGATTATGAGTTTGACAGTTTCACCAATATCATTGATGTGTATGTCAACTACCTGCGTAAGAAAATTGACCGTGGACATGACGTCCGCCTGATCCATACGGTGCGTGGTCAGGGGTATGTACTGAAAGAAGGTTAGTTTCCGCATCATGTCAGGGGTTGACATTTTACCGTTGACTGCATAATTTTGTATGACAGGGCGGGTTGCCGAAGTCCGGCGACCCGCCCTTGTTCTTCGCTCTTACGCGATGAATGGATCTCATACAACGTATTCAGGAGGTTGCCCAATGTCACGTCGTACTGCCGCAGTTGTCTGTTGTCTGGTTGTCATGCTGTTTGTCTCATGGTCCCTTCCCACAGCTGTTCTTGCCAAACCGATCAGTCCCGATTTCGTGGAGCTGGCTAAAAAGCTCAATCCCACCGTTGTCAATATCCGCACCGCCAAACGTATCAAGCCGAAGCAACGGCAGCTGCATCGCCAGCAGAACCCGTTCGGCAACAATTTCATGGATGATTTTTTCAACCGTTTTTTCGATGAAACGCCACAGCAGCGTCCGCGTCGCGAACAGAGTCTCGGCACCGGCTTTATCATCAGCAGCGATGGCTATCTGCTGACCAACAACCATGTGGTCAATGGCGCCGACGAGGTGATGGTCAAGCTCTCCGATGGGCGTGAACTGAAAGCGGAAATCAAGGGGGTTGATGAAAAGATTGATCTGGCATTACTGAAATTGAACGAAAAAGAAAAACTCCCCTACGCCGAACTGGGTGACAGCGATAAGCTGGAGGTGGGAGAATGGGTGATGGCAATCGGTAATCCGTTCGGGCTTTCCCATACGGTGACCGCCGGTATTGTCAGCGCCAAAGGACGTGTGATCGGTAGCGGTCCCTACGATGATTTTATTCAGACCGATGCATCGATCAATCCGGGGAATTCGGGTGGTCCGCTCTTCGACTCCCAGGGGCGGGTGGTTGGTATCAATACTGCCATCATTGCCGGTGGTGGCGGAGGAATCGGCTTTGCCATACCGGTCAGCATGGCCAAAAATGTGGTTTCCCAGTTGCGTGATTCCGGCAAGGTGACCCGCGGCTACATCGGTGTTCGCTTCCAGCCGCTGACCATGGATCTGGCAAAATCATTTGGCCTGGAGTCGGATAAAGGCGCCTTGATCGCCAGTGTGGAAAAAGAGACGCCGGCTGAAAAGGCCGGTTTGAAGGCTGGCGATGTAATCCTGACCTTTGATGGCAAGCCGATTAACGAAGGGAGTGAACTCCCCCGCGTTGTTGCTACCACGCCGGTGGATAAAAAAGTGAAATTGGGCATTTTCCGGGAGGGGAAAATGCAGGAGGTTGTCTTGACCGTCGGGACCCTGAAGGATGGCCAGGGCGCCGCTGCCAGTGGCGATGAGGCCAAAGATAATGAGAAACTCGGTCTTGCGGTGCAAGAGTTGAACAAGGAAACCGCTGAACAGCTTGGCATTCGTGATACCAAAGGTATTGTTATCACCGCGGTCAAACCGGGAAGCGCATCGGAAGAGGTTGGTGTTACCGCCGGGTCGTTGATTATCGAAATTAACGGCAAACGCCCGCAAACGGTGATCGCCTTTAACGCCATTATCGCTGCTCTGAAAAAAGGGGATGTGGTGCGATTGCTGTTACGGCGCCCCGATGGGAGCATTCATTATGTGGCCATGAAAGTTGAATAAAGCAGGAGCCGGCAGTTGTAAGGTATCTCCATTCGTGCTGGTGTAACGTTGGTACGTACAACTGCCGTTTCAGTATATTCCGTAAAACAGGAGCAACATGTCTGCCCGCTATATGCAACCGCTCAGGATTGGAGTCCAGTTTCTGTTTCTGCTATTGTCCCTCTGGCTCGGTGCGCGACTCTATCTGTTCGTGCAGCATTTTCGGTCAGGCGGTATGTCGGCGCCATTCCCTCATCCCGATGGTGTTGAAGCGTACCTTCCCATTTCCGGTCTGCTCGGCGTCGCGTCCTGGCTGCGGGGAGAGGGGATCAATCCGGTACATCCGGCGGCAACGGTGATTCTACTGACGGTACTGTTGCTCTCCTTTCTCCTGCGGCGCTCTTTCTGCTCCTGGATCTGTCCGGTGGCAACCTTTTCGGAACTGCTCTGGAAGCTTGGATTCAAACTGTTCAAGCGGAATCTGCGTCCGCCGGCCTGGCTTGACACCGGACTGCGGGGGATCAAGTACCTGCTGCTCGTTTTTTTTATCTATTCCATTGGCGTGACCATGTCCGCTGTTAGCCGTCAGGCATTTATCCATTCCGATTATCACCGCATAGCTGATGTACGGCTGCTCGATTTCTTTTTACACCTTACCCCGACCGTTGGTGTGACCGTGCTGTTGTTGATTCTGCTCTCGCTGCTTGTCAAAAACCCCTTTTGCCGTTATCTCTGCCCTTACGGAGCGCTGCTCGGCCTGGTGGCGATCGGATCGCCCACCAGGGTGACCCGCGATCGCGAGCGCTGTGTCTCATGTGGCATGTGCAGCCAACTTTGTCCGACCCATATCGATGTAATGCACAAAACCAGCGTAGCCTCACCGGAATGTATCGGGTGCTGGCGCTGTGTCAGTCATTGCCGCTTCAATCAGGCTCTTTCCATGCGTTTTGCCGGGCGGTTTCGTTATATCGGTTTTGTGTATGCCACGTTGCTGCTGGTGATCTTCTGGGGAGGAACCGGGATTGGAAAAGCCGCTGGTCATTGGCATACCGGCGTTACGGATGCTGATTACCAGCGGCTCTTGGGGAAATAAAAACGGAAGTTGCAAGCTGCCGTAATGAGTGCTCAGTGCTGAAAACTATTTTCCCAGCAACCATGTCACCAGGTTACGGGCCAAGGCTTGGTTGTTGGCATCAAGATAGCGATTCTGGAAAATGGCGTCGTCGCCAAACACCATAAAACTGCCCTTGCCCTGCTTGCCTGCCACCACCACTGAAAAAGCCATGCTGGCGTCACCTTCCGAAAACTGTTTGTCCCCATCCAGATCGACCCATGCTTCACTGGAGGTGCGGGCAAGGCTTTGCACTTTTTCGCCGGGATTGAGCGCCCAGCCGCCGTAGAGGGAAAAAGACGGAACCCCCTGCAACAGCGCTGATTGCGACAGCTCCTTGACCTGGAAATTGATATCTTTCTCGATGATGTTATGGCGTTCGTGCAGCACGGCGTTGGAGATGTCGATATCAAGGCGATGCAGCAGGTCTGCCAACGGTTGACCGATGTGCAGCATGCAGACAACCCGGCCACCGGCATCCATGAAGCGGAGCAATGCCTCGATTTCATCGGCTGAGTATGGGGCAAATGGTCCCGATATGACCACTGCGGCTACCTTGGAGAGGGTTACCGGGGTAAGCGCCGAGCTGGATGCCACCACCTTGCCATCAGCGGCCAGCACCATATCAGCCAGCGAGGAGAGGTGCAGCTCCCCCTTCTCCTGAATCAGAAATCGTTGCCCATGCCCTTGGTCGAAAAGTATTACCGGTGATGTTTCTGCTGCCAGCAGCATTGTAGCGCTCACCAGGATGTAAATTGCTGCCAGAATGAACACTCTGATCTCTTTTTTCATTGTCAAACTCCTGATTTTATAAAAGACTATATCAGTCTCTTATAGGTCTGGCGCAATATTTTTGCAAGATTTTATTTTATCCGGTAACGAAGCTGTGATAAGAAAGAGGGCAGGTTTTATCAATCAAAAAAGGAGCTTTTGTATGAGTCAGCGTAAACCGGAATTAAAATTCAAGTATATCTTCAACTATGGCTACAACCCGAGCTATGCCAACGGTGCGCAGGGTGGGTTCTCGCCGCGTGGTGAAATGGTAATCAATTTTTACCTTGAGCGTCAGCCGCTTCCTGAATCCATAACCCATGAAATCACCCCCGAAGGTACGGTCGGGAAAGAAACCGAAGTTGAACCGGAAGATCTTGCCGCCAGCATGGTTCGTTATGTTGATACCGGTGTGGTCATGAGCTATGAAAACGCCCGTGTGTTTCATGCCTGGATGGGAGAAAAACTACGTGAAGTAGAAGAGTTGCAGAAAGCTCACGCTGCCTTTGAAAACAATCCACCGGCAGGACAAGCCTAAGCGTGGCTGCTCATGAATCGGATATCAAGCCGGGATTGAAGCGACAGGCAACGGTGTTGATGAAGCTGACGATCCTGATCCTGATTCTGATTTCATACTGCCCTGAACTCCAGGCGTTCCCGGTTCCGGAACGTCTGGAGTTTGAAATCAGCTATACCGGTATTCCGGCTGGTCGTGCCGTGCAGGAAGTATCACAGAACGGTGATGAGATTCACATCGTTTCCACGGCCCGCTCCGCTGACTGGCTGAAGTTTTTCTACCCGGTGGACGACCGGATCGAATCGGTTCTGATCAAGGGGATTCCCTCCCAGTATATCGGTGTTCCCCGCCTGTATCGCGAAAAAATCCGCGAAGGGTGGACCCGCTTTCACAAGGATGCACTGTTTGACCGTGAACTGTTGTCGGTTACCACCAAGGATTACCTCAAAAAGACCGAAACCAGCCACAAGATCACCCACCGCACCTATGATACCCTCTCCAGTTTCTTCTATTTCCGTACCGTACCGCTCCAGGTCGGTAGCTCGACGTTCATCGACATCTTTGACTGTAAAAAACTGTGGAATACGGAAGTGCAGGTTTTGCGGCGTGAAACGATTACCACGGCGCTCGGTACCTTCAAAACCATTGTCATCAAGCCGCTTTTGAAATCAGAGGGGATTTTTGCCCGTACCGGGGAGATGCACATCTGGCTGACCGACGATGACCGGCGGATACCGGTACAGATGAAATCGAAGGTGAAGATCGGCAGTATTACCGCTACCCTGGTTGGCGGCAGCTACTGGCCGGAGAATAAAAAGTAAGGTGCTGACACTCTACTGCAGTTCGTGCATGCGGAAATAGCCCCCACGCAATTGCAACAGCTGATCATGGGTACCTTGTTCCACAATCCTGCCACGATGGATCACCACAATCCGGTCGGCGTCCACAATCGTCGAGAGACGATGCGCCACAACCAGTGTGGTTCGTCCCCGCATCAATGCTTTCATCCCCTCCTGAATCATCTGCTCGGACGCTGAATCGACACTGGCGGTTGCTTCGTCAAGCACCAGTATCTCCGGCTGAAAAGCAACTGCCCGGGCAAAAGAAATCAACTGCTTTTCTCCCGAGGAGAGGTTGTTGCCCCGCTCCCGTATTTCCTCCTGGTAACCGTTCGGCAAGCGCTCGATAAAACGATCAGCTCCCACCACGGCTGCCGCCTCTTGAACCCGTTGGCGCGTTTCTTCGTCTCCCAGGGAGATGTTGAATTCGATGCTGCCGGCAAACAGACACGGATCCTGGAGGACAACTCCGATCCGGCGACGCAACTGCTGGTGCGACAGATTGCGGATCGATATGCCATCCAACAGCACATCCCCCTGTTGTACATCGTACAAGCGGGTCAGCAGGCGTGTGACGGTAGTCTTGCCACCCCCGCTTTCTCCCACCAGTGCCACCCGTTCCCCCCGTTGTATGGTCAGATTGAACTGTTCCAGTGCCAATTCATCCTGGCGGTAGGAAAAGGTCACGTCGCGGAATTCGATCAGCGGAACCAGGGGGGATGATTGCTGCGCATCAGTTGCCGGGAGTTGAACGCCGCTCTCCAGAGCCGGTTCCCGCTTGTCTTCCCGGTCAGTGTCCAGTAGCGCAAAAATCCGTTCCAAGGCAGCCATTGCCCCTTGCATTACCGAATACTTGGCTGACAGGTCACGGATTGGTGTGAAAAACTTTTCGATGTACTGGATAAATGCCACCAGTACCCCGAAGGTCAAGGTTCCCTGGACGATCTGACCACCGCCGTACCAGATTATCAGGGCAATGGCCAGTGAGGAGAGCGCCTCCACCAGGGCATACAACGAGGCATCCCAGAAAATAACCGGCATGTTGGCATCACGGTAGGAGGCGTTCAGCTCCTGGAATCGTCGTTCTTCGTCCCGTTCCCGGTTGAAGCTCTGGATGATACTGATGCCACCGATGCTTTCCGCCAGAAACGAGTTGAGGCTGCCGAGCCGGGCGCGTACCTCGCGAAACGATTGTCTCATCCGCCGGCGAAAGGTGTAGGTGACATAGGCGAGTATGGGGAGCACCGAAAATGTTACCAACGACAGTTTAGGGTTCATCCAGAGCATGACCGACACGATCCCGATCAGCAACAGGATATCACCTACGATCGTGATGATGCCGGATGCGAACAGTTCTCCCACCACTTCCACATCGCTGGTCAGTCGGGTGACGGCGCTTCCGGTCGGTACACGATCAAACCATGCCACCGGCAAATGTTCGACATGATCAAACAATTCGATGCGCATATCAGCCATGACCTGCTGTCCCACCGATTGCAGCAAATACACTTCCACAAATGACAACAGAGATTCGGTCAGGAGAATGCCGATAAACAGGAGTGCGATGGTTTCCAGGCCGGCCAGCTTGCCGGGGATAATATGGCTGTCAATGGCGAGTTTGATGATGTAGGGGTGGGCCAAACGACATGCCGCCACCAGCGGAAGGATCAGCAGTACCAACATCACTGACCTGCCATAGGGACGGACATAGCGGGCAAATCTGAGTAGCAGCCGCGTATCGTACACTTTTCCGGTTATTTCTTCTGCGTAGATACCACCGTGATGCATAGGTCAGGCGGTCGTTTCTGCCAGCGGGAGCAGCAGCTGTACCGCTGTGCCGCCGGTGGAGGGGGATTCGATCATGATCACGCCTTTATGCTTGCGGATAATGGCATGGCAGATGGTCAGTCCCAGGCCGACTCCCTTGATGCTCCCCATTTCCTTGGTGGTCACATAGGGATCAAATACATCTGCCAGCAGGTCAGCCGGAATACCGCACCCCGTATCTGTGATCGTTATGCGGGCGTAGTTTCCTTCGGGGAGTGACAGGTTGGAACCGGCTGTCACCGGGAACAATTCTACATTGATGGTGATAGTTCCGCCGCTCTCCGGCAATGCTTCTCGGGCATTGGTTAAAACATTGGTTACCAGTTGATGGATCAGCTCGGCATCCAGTAAAACCGGTAATGACTCGCTGGTGGCGGTGAAGTTGACCGTTATATCCGGCGCATCGGGAATCTTCAGGACGCAATCATGCACCAGCGGAACAATCGGGGTTACATGCATGATTGACATGCTGCCACGGGCAAGTGAAAGCAGGCGCTGGCTCAGTTTGCGTGCTTCGCCCGAGCTGCGCTCCGCAATGGCAAGCATCTCGTAGACCTTGCTCCCCGGTTCCACATTTTGCAAGGCCAGCGAAACATAGCCGAGGATAACCTGCAACAGGTTGTTGAAATCATGTGCCATGCCACCGGCAAGAATACCGATTGATTCCATTTTTTTCGATTGGCGCAGTTCGGCCTCCTGCGCTTGCAGTTGTCGCCTGATTTGGATCGTACTGCAGCAACGATCCAGGGTCTTGAGTAGTTTTTCACGTTCGATCGGTTTCAGCACAAACTGATTGATGCCGATATCGATGGCATCCATCAGGTAACGGTTGTCACTGAAGGCGGTCATGACAATGATTTGACATTCGGGCGCCAACTCGCGGATGGCGCGCGCCATTTCCAGGCCGTTCATCTTGGGCATGAAAATATCCGTCAAAACAATATCAAACTGCTGATTGCGAAACGCTTCCAACCCTTTGACCCCGTTTTCGGCGGTCACGACCCGATAACCTGGCAGAGTGGCCAGTGAATGTTCGACCAGGCTGCGGGTTGCCGGGTCGTCTTCAACGTAGAGAATGGTGCAGGATTGTGTCATTGAGTAGTGTACCTGTAGGGTTGACCCGGCTGCTGCCGGCGTTGTCCGTGAGGGGGCATGAATGCCATGTGTATCGTCGTATCAAACTTTAGTTGTGAGTTTGCCATAAAGTTACATCATGTCAACCGGATCAATATCCACCTGCTCACGCACGCTGCTCCCCGTCTCCCGTTGCTGATACCACATATTCAGCAGACGTCGCAGGTCGTTGCGTGTTGGTGATTTCAGCAGTATCTGGCGGCGATAGCGGCCACGCAGACGGTAGAGTGGAGCAGGGGCTGGTCCCAGGATCTCGATTCGCAATCCGAGCTCGCTTTTGATCCGGCGCAGATGGTGGGCCGTTGCTTCGGAGCGTTGCTCTACTGCTGTTTCTGAATTGCCGTTAAGCGAGAGTGTTGCCAGGTGGGCATAGGGAGGGTAGCCGGCTTCCTGGCGATAGGCGATTTCCTGTTGGTAAAACCCGTTACTGTCTCCCGCGATGGCGCAGGCCACCGCATAGTGATCTGGGTTGCGGGTTTGCACAATTACCCGCCCCGGCTGCGTTCCACGTCCGGCTCTCCCGAACACTTGCCGTAAAATCTGGAATGTCCGTTCGGCGCTACGGAAATCAGGCAAGTTGAGACTTGCCTCGGCGTCCAGTACTCCCACCAGCGTCACGCCGGGGAAATCGTGTCCCTTGGTGATCATCTGGGTTCCGATCAGAATATCTGCGGAGCGGTCATTCATGCGATCCAACAGGCGGTTGAGACCTCCCTTGCCGGAGGTGGTGTCGCTGTCCATGCGGATAATCCGGGCGGTTGGCAGATGTTCCCGCAATTCATGCTCCACCCGCTCCGTGCCGGTTCCTGCCTCATCCATCTGCGGGGAACTGCAGGCCGGGCAGATGCAGGGAGCCGGAACCGCATAATCGCAATAATGGCAGAGGCTTTGCCGTCGCTGGCGATGGTAGGTCAGGGTGACTGAACAGTTGGGGCAGGAGAGCGGCGTGCCGCACTCGCCACACACCAGCGTTGTGGCAAAGCCGCGCCGGTTGAGAAATACCAGCGCCTGCTCGCCATTGGCAACGGTCTGTTCCAGGGCAGTCAGCAGTAATGGCGAGAGCGGGGCGCTATTGCCTTTGATGACTACCGTCTGGACGGTCGGCAAGGGGCGGTCTTCCACGCGGGACGGTAGTGAAGCCAGCGCCATCCGCCCCTGCTCTACCGCATGGAGCGTGGTGATCTGGGGGGTGGCAGAGCCGAGCAGTACCACCGCACCTTCCATTTTACCCCGTACCAGCGCCAGGTCGCGGGCGTTGTAGCGCAGTCCCTCCGACTGTTTAAATGAAGCCTCGTGTTCTTCGTCCACCACGATAATGCTGATTTTTTGAAGCGGCGCAAAGATCGCCGAACGGGCGCCGATCACGATCCGCACTTGACCGCGCCGGATGCGCCGCCATTCATCGTAGCGTTCACCATCGGACAATCCGCTGTGCAGAACAGCGATGCCATCCCTGAAACGGGCGCGAAATCGTCCCACCAGTTGCGGGGTCAGGGATATCTCGGGTACCAGCACCAGGGCGTTGCCGCCTAGCTCAAGTGCATGGGCAATGGTTTGCAGGTAGACTTCGGTCTTGCCGCTGCCAGTGACGCCGTGTAGCAAAAACGGGGCGTACCTGCCACTATCCACCGCAGCACAAAAAGTGACCCGGGCTGCTTCCTGATGCTGATTGAGCTGCCGGGGGAGGTCTGAGGTGACGCTCTGGTTGGCAAACGGGTCACGATAGGTTTCCCGTTCTTCCCGGCGGATCACCCCCAGTTCCACCAGGCGCTTGAGTTGCTGGCTGCACTGTCCGAAGCGCCGGCGCAGGTCAGAGGCCGGCAACTCCTGATTCTCCCGGATAAGTGCCAGAATCTCGGAACTCTTGCTCCCTGGGTTGCGAGATGGTTCGCTGCCGGCAACTGCCAGGTAGAACGATTCATATTTGATTTTTTTCCCACCGGTCAAACTGCTGTTATCAACACTTGTTTTTTGTGACTGGAGGTTGATACCGGCCGGAAGGGCTGTTTTAATCACATCTCCCAGCGGGTGAAGGTAATAGGAAGCGACCCAGCGGAAAAACTCAAGCTCACCTTCAGTCCAGAGCGGGGTGTCATCCAGCACGGAGATGATTGGTTTGAGCTTTTCGTGGGGTGAGCTGGGGATAATTGCCAGAATATATGCGGTCAGGGTGCGGTGTCGGAATGGTACCAGGACACGACATCCTGGTAGTGCCGCCGTTGTGAGTGCCGGCGGCACCAGGTAGTGAAATGTACGCTCCAGGTGGAGCGGCATGACAACTTCAATAATATTGCGAGTCTCGGACATGAATGGTGCTGCTATGCGCAATCCTCCCGCCAGAGGCAGCTCTGCTGGTCGCAGCTGCCAGCCTGAGCGGTGTCAAAACAGGGGGTGTTGGCTTCAGCTTCCTGAATTGCCCGTACCAGCTCCCCTTTCTTCATTTTACCCGGTTTGATGTCGTGTTGTTTGGCGATGGTTTTAATCTCTTCCATTTTCATTGTTGTTACTCCTTTGTGTGTCGGGGGTATAATGTGCATAAGTATACCCCAATTTTCTAAATCTTCCAGAGGCGGAGTAAAATTTTCATAAAAAAGGCAGGCTGTGAAGCCTGCCTTTGGTTGATTGGAAGCAAGGAGTGCCGGATTAGACCGTAATACCGGCGATCAGCTTGAGCGCTTCACGGTATTTCTGGGCGGTCTTTTCAAGAATTTCAGCCGGGAGTGGCGGCGCCGGCGCCGTTTTTCCCCAGTCGAGGGTTTCCAGGTAGTCCCGCAGAAATTGTTTGTCAAAGCTCGGCTGCTGTCCACCGGGCTGGTACAGCTCCTTTGGCCAGAAACGGCTGGAATCGGGGGTCATGCATTCGTCGATGATGATCAGTTCGCCATCGTACACGCCGAATTCAAATTTTGTATCGGCAATGATGATTCCCTTTTCTGCAGCCAGATCACGGGCACGGCTGTAGATTTTGAGGGTGTAGTCCCGTGCTTGTTCTGCCAGCTCTTGCCCGCACATTTCCACCATCACGTCAAAAGATACATTCTCGTCATGGGTTCCCAGCTCTGCCTTGGTGGATGGGGTGAAGATCGGTTCGGGAAGCCGGTCCGATTCTTTCAAGCCTAGCGGGAGTTGTATGCCGCAGATCGAGCCGGTGGCCTGATAGTCTTTCCAGCCAGAACCGGATACATAGCCGCGTACGATGCATTCAACCGGGAGCGGCTTGGCCTTTTTTACCCACATGGAGCGGCCTTTGAGGGTTTCGGCATACGGCTGGCACACGGCTGGATAGTCGGCCACGTCGGTGGAGATGATGTGGTTTTTAACAATATCTTCCATCTGCTTGAACCAGTAGATCGAAATCTGGGTCAGAACGTACCCTTTGTCGGGGATTGGTTCGTTCATGATAACGTCAAAGGCGGACATACGGTCGGAGGTCACCATCAACAGCGTGTCGCCCAGGTCGTAAATGTCGCGCACTTTACCGCGGGCGATCAGGTTCAAACCAGGAAATTCGGTCTCTTTGACGAGTTGTGACATGTTGTTTCTCCTCTTTCTATTTGTCGGCGATCAGCGTCTGATTGATTTCGATCTTGGCTTTGGCGCGCAGTTCCTTGACCCATTTGTCCAGCGCTTCGTCCTGCTTCTTGGGGAGCATGCTTTTTTTCAACTCTTCCTTGCTCTTGTCAAAGTCGGCCTTGGGCGCTTCAATCCGTTCTTTCAGGCGGATAGCGTACCAGCTGCTGCCAACCTTGAATGCGGTGGCGGCTGCCGGAGCTGCAGCGGTCAGTTTCAAAGCTGCTTCCATCAGTTCGGGGCTGCTGCCGATGGTTGGTACATCTCCCTTGGCATTGTAGACGAAGCTGCCGGTCAGGCGGGTTGCTACGGCTGTTTTGCCTGCCAGCTGCTTGGCGGCTGCTTCAGCTTTGCTCTGGGCCAGTTCGACTGCCTTGGCGGTTTTGGCCTGTTGCTCGACCGCTGCTTTGATCTCTGCCAGCGGAGGAACGGTAGCTTCCTTGCGCTCTTTGACTTTCAGGATATAAATCCCTTTGGCCGTTTCAACCGGTCCTCCCAGCTCCCCCTGCTTCAGTTCCAACGCCTTTTTGACGACCGCTGCTTCGCCGGTCAGTGCTGCTGCCGGTGCAACGGCACTGAAGAGCGCGGTGTCATTGACGGAGAGCTTCAGCTCCCTGGCAATCAGGCTGAGATCGCCGGATTTGATGTTTTTGTAGAGCGTGTCAGCCGCCAGCTCAAAGCTCTGTTTGGCAGCTTTCTGACGCAGTGCATCACTCTTCACCTTGTCATGCACATCCTTGAGCGGCAGGATGCCGTCTTTACCCTGGAACTTGTCGATGTTCTTCTGGTAGTAGGTCTGGATTTCATCTTCCGTGATCGCCAGGGCGCCGGTTTTTTGTCCCGGATCGACCAAGATATAGGAAAGGGCAACTTTTACCTGCGTCTTGAACTCTTCCTGATGTTTCTGCAGATAGTCGTTCAGGTCGGCTTCGCTCAGCTTGACTTCCGGCAAAACATTGGCGGGAGTGTAGGAGATGACTTCCAGGTTCAGCTTGTCATGTTCTTTTTTATACTGGGCCAAGGCATCTTCATCGCTGACGAGTACCTTGTCCTTGACACTCTGGCGGGCTTTCTTGAGCAGCAATTCGCTTTTCTGCCCTTCTTCAAAGTCCTTGGCAGTCATGCGGTTGCTTTTGAGCAGCTGCTGGTACATGTCAAAGCTGAAGGCGCCGTCTTTCTGGAACATGGACATGGCGGAGATCGATTTGGAAACTTCATCCATGGAAACCGTAATCCCCATTTTTTTGGCTTCTTTTTCGATCAACAGATTGTCGATCAGCCCATCCAGGGCAACCTTTTTGAGGTTGAGCATCTTCTCCATGTCAGCAGGGATCGACTGTCCGTAAATCTGCTGGTACATGGAACGAATCCGCTGATAGGAGTTCTGGTATTGCTCCAGTGATATTTTCTGGCCGTCAACCTTGGCGGCAAAGGCGGATTTGTTACCACCCATTCCGCTCCGTCCCTCACCCCACACCAGAAACATGGTGCCGATGAATGAGAGTACGATCACGACAAAAACGATTTTGATAACAATTGAATCCTTTTGCTTGCGCATGATGTCCAGCATGACGTGAAAACTCCTTAAACGGAAATTTGAAGTTGCGAATATTACTATACGTCCCGGTTGATTGCAAGCGCTTGTTTGGTGTGGATTTGGCGCTTCCCCTTGTAGCTGTGCGCCGTCACTTTGATTGCATTGAAAGCATACTCTGTGCTAGTTTTCCATAACTCAATCAAACATCCCGAGGCGTACCACCATGGAAATCAGTTTTTCGCATGCCAACAAACAGGTTGACCAGCTGATAACTCAGCTGATGGAAACGACCGGTAATATCAAACAACCTGAAATTGTTCGCGAAATGCTGCTTGCAACGCTGAAAATCGGTCAGGAAGTTGACTATCTGGCAGACTTGAAACTGATTAACAGCACGCTGCGTGAGATGCGTTTTACGGCCCGGGTCTTCGGTCCTTATCGCGGACGCAAGAAGGTGACCATCTTCGGTTCGGCGCGCACCGAGCAGAGTAACGAGATGTATCAGAAGTGTGTCGATTTCAGCCATCAACTGGCGGAGCGGGGATATATGATCATTACCGGCGGTGGTCCCGGCATCATGCAGGCAGGGAACGAAGGAGCGGGGAGTGACAACTCCTTTGCTGTCAATATCCGGCTGCCGTTCGAGCAGAAGCCTAACCCGATCATGTTTCGCAATCCGCGGCTGATCAACTACAAATACTTTTTCAATCGCAAGGTTGCCTTTGTGAAAGAAGCCAGTGCGGTGGCGGTCTTTCCCGGTGGTTTCGGGACGCTGGATGAAGCAATGGAGGTCTTTACCCTGGTCCAGACCGGAAAAACCTCTCCCAAACCGCTGATTCTGATTGATGATCAGGAGGGATACTGGGAACATTTCTTTCAGTTCGTCAAGAAGAGTCTGTTGGTGAAAGGATTCATCTCCGGGGAGGATTTTTCCCTGTTCACCATCACCCGCAGTGTTGAAGAAGCTGTTGCCGTGATTGATACCTTTTATCGTGTCTACCATTCGATCCGCTTTATCGAAAACCGCCTGGTGATCCGGTTGAATAAAAAACTGACCTCCGAGCAGATAGCCATCCTGAGCGATGAGTTTTCGGAGCTGATGATCGATGGCGAAGGGATCATCAGCTGTGAAGCCTTCCCCAAGGAGTATGACGAACCGGATCTGTTGGCGCTTCCCCGCATATCATTCATCTTTGATCACCACCATTACGGGCTGCTGATTGCCTTTATCCATCGAATCAATACCTTCTGATCGGAACCCTCTGATGACCGGTACAGTAACGGTAACTCGTAGAGATTCGATTTAATGCCTTGACATTCGGCAATGCAATATATATGATTTTTGATATATTTGCATGCTGGAGGTTACGGTGAAAATTGGTCTATCCATGGCGCTGCTACTGCTGATGGTTGTCAGCCGGGCAGATGCCGAAGAAGTTCCCAAACAGGTTACCCTGCCACAGGCCATCGCCCAGGCGTTGCAGAGTAACAACCGCATAAAATCAGCCGGTTATCTGGCACAAGCCTCGGAGGAAAGCCGGTCAATCGCCGCGCTTTCCTATTACCCTTCGTTACAGTTTGATGAAACGCTCTCCCTTTCCAATGCGCCGACCCAGACCTTTATGATGAAGCTCGACCAGGGAAGGTTCACCCAGGACGATTTTGCGACCAACCGCCTCAATCACCCCGCTACCCAGCACGACTTCAAAACTTCCCTTACCATCCGGCAGCCGCTGTATGATCCGGCGGTCACACCTCAGCGTGATCTGGCTGGTTATGAGGCAACCCAGGGGAAACTGACTGTTACGGCCAGTCGTGAAGCAGTTGCCTTTCAGGTATTCCAGCAGTATCTGGCAATCCAGAAAGGGGAGGCGCAGCGGGTGGCCGCAGACCAGGGGGTGCGTGACGCCGAGGAACATTTGCGTCTGGCAACGGTTCGCAACGCAGCCGGTACGGGACTTAAATCAGATCAGTTGCGGGCGCAGACCGAGCTTTCCACCCGCCAGCTACAGCAGCTATCCGCTCGCAATTCGCTTCGCCTGGCGCGCATGCGGCTGGCAATGTTGATGGGAGAGCCGAATGCCGCTGAAGTTGCCATCACTGCAGCTCTCAAGCCGCTTGACCCGGCCGCTGACAGCGGACAACTGCTGGTTTCGGCGCGGGAACATCGCAGCGACCTGCAGCAGGCCCGGCTGGAACAGCAAAAAGGGGATGCCAATCGCCGCCTGGCGCGCAGTTCATTTTTGCCGACCGTGGGGGCCTTTGCCTCCTATCAGCTCAACAGCCACGATTTGCCGCTGGGGAATGACAACGATTCCTGGCTGGCCGGGGTGCAGTTATCCTGGCAGCTGTTTGACGGTTTCAAACGCTACCACCAGCGGGACCGTGCCGAGGCGTTGCGGAGTGCCGCCGGCGAACAACTGGAACAGGCCAACCGTGAAACTGCGCTGCAGATTCAGGAGGCGCTGCTACGCCATGATGAGTCGCTCAAGCGGCTGGAGATGGCGCGCCATGCCGTGGCAGATGCCGAAGAAACCGTGCGGCTGGTGAAAAAACGGTATGAGAATTCGCTGGCAACCATGATGGAACTGCTGGATGCCGGGGGAATGTTGAACCAGAGCCGCAGTACGCTGGCCGATGCCGAAGCAGAGCAGATCCTGGCTGGTGGGCAGGTCTATTATACCGCCGGACTGTTTTTGAAGGAGATACTGAAATGAAACAACTGAATGACGTTACCCGGGAATCACGGAATTTTGGAGAAAAACGATCAGCCCGGTCACTATTCTTGCTGATGGTGCTGATGTTGATCGTTACTGGTTGCAGCAAGCAGCATGAGGCGCAACTACCTCCTGCTGCAGCGCCGACTGCTGTTGTCAAAGGGGTCGCGGTTGAAACCGTGAAGGTTCGGGAGTTTCCCGAGTTGCTGGATGTGGTCGGCACGGTGCGCGCCCGGACCAGCGCGATCATTTCCACCCGTGTCGCCGGTACGGTCAGCGTGCTGCGGGTACGGGAAGGTGACCAGGTCAAAAAGGGAATGCTGCTCCTGCAGTTGGATGCCCAGGAACAGCAGGCCCAGGCTGCGGTGGCGAATGCGGGAATTGATGAGGCGCGTCGCGGGGTCGATGAAGCGTTGGCCCGCCAGCGGCTGGCCGATATCAGCTACAGTCGCTACCAGAATCTGTTCAACGAACAGGCGATCAGTCGTCAGGAGTTTGACATCAAGCAGACCGAAAAAGAACTGGCCGGACAGGCGGTTGCCCGCTCCAAGGCCCGTTTGAAGCAGACGCAGGAGGGGGCGCTCAGCGCCACCACCATCTCCGGTTATACCCGGATAGTGGCGCCGATTTCCGGCATCGTCACCGTAAAACAGGTTGATCTCGGTGCTTCGGTTTTTCCAGCGCAACCGTTATTGACCATTGAGGACCAGGGGAGTTACCAGCTGGAGCTGGCAATCCCCGAATCGTCCAGCAGCAAGGTGGTGGTCGGTTCCCGTGTGCAGATTATGATTGATGCGCTGGGGCGTTCCCTGAACGCCAAAGTAGCCGAAGTCGTGCCGACGGCCGATCCGGTCAGCCGCACGTATATCGCCAAGGTCAACCTGGATCAAAAAGGGGTAAAATCAGGGATGTACGGTCGTGCCGCCATTGAACTTGGCACATCGCTCAAGGGGCTGCTGGTGCCGAAACAGGCGCTGGTTGAACGTGGCTCAATGACGCTGGTTTGGGTTGTGGACAGTCACAACATTGCCCGCATGCGGATCGTGAAAGCGGGCAGGTTTATGGCGGACAAGGTGGAAATCCTCTCCGGTCTTTCCGATGGTGAGCGTCTGGTGGTGAGTGGCGTGGATAAGGTCAGCGACGGGGCAAAGGTGGAATAGAACTATGCAACAGCTCGGATTTGCCGGAAAAATAGCCCATGCCTTTATCAACTCCAAGCTGACGCCGCTGATTGTGGGGGCAGCGCTGCTGCTCGGTCTGTTTGCGGTCAAGATGACTCCCCGTGAGGAAGAACCGCAGATTGTGGTGCCGATGGTTGACATTTATCTTCCCCTGCCCGGTTCCTCCCCCCAGGAGGTGCAGGAACGGGTGGTCAAGCCGTTTGAAGCCAAACTATGGGAGATCAAGGGGGTGGAATACCTCTACTCCATGAGCCGTCCCGGCATGGGGATCATTACGGTGCGCTTTCTGGTCGGCCAGCCGATGGAAGAATCGCTGGTCAAGCTGTACAACAAGATTATGAGCAATCGCACCCTCCTCCCGGCGGGGGCTGGGGAACCGCTGGTGGCGCCCAAGTCGATTGATGATGTGCCGATTCTGGCGCTGACGCTCTGGTCGCAGCGCTATGATCATGGCACACTGCGGATGCTGGCCCGGGAAGTGGCCGATCAACTGAAGAAAAGCCCGGACAGCGCGGAAGTGGAAATCAAGGGGGGGCTTTCTCGTCGGTTGAAGGTGACCCTTGATGCCCCCCGTCTGGCCGGCTACGGCCTTTCGCCGCTGGTAGTGGCCGGTGCGCTGCAAAAGGGGAACAGTTCTCTCCCGGCCGGTTCCTTCAGTGAAGGCAACCGGGAAGTGCTGGTGGATACGGCTGGTTTCCTCAACGATAGCGAGGCGGTCAAACGGGTGGTGATCGGCGTCTCCAATGGTAAGCCGGTCTATCTCGCCGATGTTGCCAAGGTCGAGGATGGACTGAGTGAGCCGACGGATTATGTCTTTTTCGGGTTAGGTTCAGGCAAACGGTCCACTACGTCCCATAGTTCCTATGAATCCTATAACAAAATCGCCGATTACCCGGCGGTCACGATTTCCGTGGCAAAACGAAAGGGAGCCAACGCCACCTGGGTGGCGGAAGACCTGATCAAAAAAGTTGAAGCGCTGAAAGGTACGTTGATCCCGTCCGACGTACAGGTCACCGTTACCCGCAACTACGGAGAAACCGCTAAGGAGAAGAACAACGAGCTGCTGTTCCATATGTTCCTGGCAGCCATCTCGGTCACGATCCTGATTGCGCTCTTCATGGGGTGGCGCGCCGGAGCAGTGGCGGCCATCGCCATTCCGGTGACCCTGGCGCTGACCATGCTGATTTTCTACCTGATCGGCTATACCCTCAACCGGATAACCCTGTTTGCCTTGATCTTCTCCATCGGCATTCTGGTCGATGACGCGATTGTGGTGGTGGAAAATATCCACCGCTACTTTACCACCACGGTGATGAAACCGCTGGAAGCTGCCATCAAGGCGGTGGATGAGATCGGCAATCCGACAGTGCTGGCGACCTTTGCCGTAATTGCCTCGATTCTCCCCATGGGATTCGTGGGTGGACTGATGGGGCCGTACATGCGTCCGATTCCGGTCGGCGCCAGCATGGCCATGATCTTCTCCATGCTGATTGCCTTTATTGTCACCCCCTATTTTGCTTTCCGTTTCATGAAGAATGAGTCGCACCATACCAGCCATGAAGCGCCGCAGGATTCCCGTTTGACTGCTTTCTACCGGCACTGGATGGGGCTGTTGATCCATCGCAAGCCACTGCGTTACGGTTTTCTGACGGCAGTGGTGCTGCTGTTGCTCCTCTCCTGTTCCCTGATTTACTTCAAGGCAGTCACGGTCAAGATGCTGCCGTTCGACAACAAGAACGAGTTGCAGGTGATCATCGACGCGCCGGATGGCACACCGCTGGAACAGACTGCCCGCATGGCGCGGGAAATGGGGGATACCCTGCGGGGTGTGCCGGAGGTAGTCAATTTCCAGATGTACGTGGGAACCAGCGCGCCGTTCAATTTTAACGGGCTGGTACGGCACTATTACCTGCGCAAGGGGAGTAATCTGGCTGATATCCAGGTGAACCTGCTGCACAAGGAACAGCGCAAGGACCAGTCCCACGAGATTGCCAAGCGGATTAGGCCGCTGGTTAAAGCGGTGGCGGATAAATACGGCGCCCGGGTGAAAGTTGCCGAGATACCGCCCGGTCCGCCGGTGCTGGCAACCCTGGTGGCGGAAATCTACGGACCTGATGATGGCGCCAGGGCAACTGCCGCCGGCAAGGTGCGCGATATTCTCAAGAAGACCGTCGGTGTGGTGGATGTTGATATGTATCGTGAGGATGACCAGTCCAAGGCCTCCTTCATCGTTGATCGGCAGAAAGCGGCCCTTTCCGGGGTGGCGGTGGAGGATGTGGCCCGTACGCTGGCGTTGGCGTTGCATGGGGAGAATATGGGGTTGCTGCACCTGCCGAAAGAAAAAGAACCGGTCACTATCAACCTGCGATTGCCGGTGGGTGGAAGGAGTTCCAACGCTGCCCTGGCATCGATTAACGTCAGCGGCTCCAAAGGGACGGTGCCGCTCTCCCAGTTGGTACGGATCAGCACTGGTACTGAAGAGAAAACCTTGTATCGCAAGAACCTGAAAGATGTGGTCTACGTGATCGGCGATGTGGCCGGGGAGATCGAAGCACCGGTGTACGCCATCCTGAAGATGCAGAAGGAAATCGGTGCGCTTGCCAATCCCGATGGTTCCAAGATCGAGGTGCTCGCCTCGCGTCAGCCGTGGAGCGAGGAGAAGCTGGGGATGAAGTGGGATGGTGAGTGGCATATCACTTACGAAGTATTCCGCGATCTGGGGATTGCCTTTGGAGCGGTCATGGTGTTGATCTACATCCTGGTGGTGGCATGGTTCAAGGATTTCACCACTCCGCTGGTGATCATGGCGCCGATCCCGTTGACCCTGATCGGAATCCTGCCGGGACACGCCCTTTTTGGTGCCTTTTTTACCGCTACCTCCATGATCGGCTTTATTGCCCTGGCCGGGATTATTGTGCGTAACTCGATTATCCTGATTGATTTTGCCGAGATGAAACGGCGCGAAGGAATGGCGCTGGACCAGGCAATAATCGAGGCGGGGGCTGTTCGTTTTCGCCCCATGCTTCTGACCGGCGCAGCGGTAGTGGTGGGGAGTTTCGTGATCCTGTTCGACCCGATTTTCCAGGGTTTGGCGCTGGCCATGATGTTTGGTGAGATCGCTTCCACCACCCTGTCACGGGTGACCATCCCGATTCTGTACTACATGGTGCAAAACTGGAAAGAGAAACATAATTCCGGCCGCTTGGCCGAAGATTAACACATGAGAGGTTGCGATGTTCTGGTCGAAAAAAGCAGTACCAACAGAAGCAGGAGTTGAGTTGGGTGAGGTATGCCGTCGTGAGGCGGAGGAGTTGTATCGTTCGGGTAAATATCATTGCGCCGAAGCGGTGCTGGAAGCGCTACGCCGACACTACCTGCCGGATGCTCCGGAGGGGGTGGTGGCTACGGTCGGCGGTTTTGGCGGCGGTTCCGGGTCAGGCTGTATCTGTGGCGCCGTGTCCGGCGGTACTGTTGCCATCGGCCTGGTACTGAACGACAAAAAAGCGACCACCCATCTGACCCGGGAGCTGCACGAATGGTTCAAGGGGGAGTACGGGGTGACCTGTTGTAAAACGATCCGTCAGACCCACCCGGGCGAGTGTCCGGATCTGACCGGCCGGGTGGCGGGCAAAATAGCGGAAATGCTGAGTCAACACTAAGAGGAGAACATCATGAAGGAAGAATTTTACATTGAACGGATAGTCAGGATCGTTGCCGGTTCATTTATCGTGCTTTCACTGCTGCTGGCACATTTTCATTCCCAGAACTGGCTCTGGTTCACCGGTTTTGTGGGGCTAAATCTGTTCCAGTCCGGCTTCACCCAGTTCTGCCCGATGTTCAATATTCTGGCCAAGCTGGGAGTGCCGCGCTTTCCGAAAAACGGCGGCTGTTGCCGGTAGAAACCGGTAACCCAGCCCAAAAAAGTTGTCCACGAAGGACACGAAGTCTTACGAAGAATCAAACCATTACAAGACATCAGGTCTTCACCCGATTGGTTGTCGTTGTTTCGCTCAAAATAGTTTGATTTTATTCGTGTCGCTTCGTGTACTTAGTGGATTAATTGCATTTCAATGTTTCCTCCCCCTGTGCCGTTTACGGGAATCCGGGCGCGGGGGGAGATTGATTTCTGGAGCAAGGGCACGGCGGTAGCCGCAATCGACCGGCAGCCAGTTCAAGGTTGCCACCAGCTGCGGAGTCAGTTTGACGCAATCGGGATTGATGGAAAAACGGTTTTCATAGATCCGGCATTGGCGGGTGATGACGTCCAGATAGCGGCAGGCGGTCTGGGTGTAGAAGATGGTTCCCCGCTCGTTTTCATACTTTTCAAAACAGCAGCTGCCGCAGCCGCTGCAGCGCTGTTCCCATTCCGTTGACCATTCCTCCATTATTCCTTCTCCAAACGTTTCAAAGTCAATGAATTCAGCACCACCGACACCGATGAAAATGCCATGGCCAGTCCGGCAAATTCCGGTTTGAGTGTCAGGCCGTAGCGTGAGAACAGGCCGGCTGCCAACGGTATGCCGAGTACGTTGTAGAACAGTGCCCAGAACAGGTTCTGTTTGATCTTTGCCAGGGTCCGCTGTCCGATCACCATGGCCCGTACCACATCCTGCAGGTCGTCCCGCATCAGCACCAGGTCGCCGGTTTCATTGGCGATGTCGGTGCCGCCGCCAATGGCGATTCCCACCTCGGCCTGGGCCAGTGCGGGGGCATCATTGATCCCGTCTCCCACCATGCCGACCCGCTTCCCTTGCAACTGATACCGTTTGACAATTTCCTGTTTTCCTCCTGGCAACAGATCGGCCTCAAAGTGCTCAATGCCGACCTGACGCGCAACCTGGGCAGCGCCATCGGCGTGGTCACCGGTCAGCATGGCAACCTGGATGCCGAGCCGTTTGAGGTCGGCAATTGCAGCGGCTGCGCCCGGTTTGACCGTGTCGGCAAAGGCTGCTACCCCGACCAGCGCATGAGCGGCGGCGATATAGATCAGCGATTTTCCGGCTGCCAAGAGTGGGGCTGCCTTGGCTGCCAGGGGGGACAGATCGATGTCTGCTTCTTCCATCAAGCGCCGGTTGCCGACCGTCAGCGTGACCTCTTCGTAACTGCAGGTAATGCCGTAACCGCCACGTTCAACCAGATCCTCGACTGCTCCCGGCTGGATTCCTGCTTCCAGCGCAGCGGCGACTGCCGCCTGGGCCAGCGGATGGGTCGACCCTGCTTCGGCCGCTGCCAGGCATTCAAACAGTTTGTGGGGATCAACAGCGCGGCTAACCGGAATCAGATCGGTCATGGCCGGCGCTCCAGTGGTAATGGTGCCTGTTTTGTCCAGCAGCAGGATGTCAAGGCCGGCGATCGCTTCCAGGGCCGACCCTTTTTTAACCAGAATACCGCGGCGGAGCGCAATGCCGCTGCCGACCATGATGGCGGTCGGGGTCGCCAGTCCCATGGCACAGGGGCAGGCAATCACCACCACGGCGATGGCAAATTTGAAGGCGGTCAGGAAGTCTGCTTGCAGTGTGGAGTGCCAGACAAAAAAAGTTGCCAGGGAGAGCAGCACCACCACCGGTACGAACCAGGCTGACACGGTATCGGCAAAGCGCTGGATCGGCGCCTTGTCTCCCTGGGCGGTCTGCACCATGGCAATGATCTGGGCCAGGACGGTCTCCTCGCCAATCCGGCTGGCCCGGACGGTCAGGACGCCGTTTTTGTTGATGGTGGCGCCGGTAACCGGATCACCGGCCTTTTTAAGCACCGGCAGTGCTTCGCCGGTCAACATCGCTTCATCCACCGCCGCCGAACCGGCAACTACCTCGCCATCCACCGGGATCGCTTCACCCGGACGGACGCTTACCAGATCGCCAACCCGCAGCAGGGATACGGGAACGTCCTGTTCTCCCTGCTCCGTGAACAGATGCGCCATATCCGGTTGCAGGTGCAGCAGTTTCCGCAACGCTTCTCCCGCTTTGCCCCGGGCCCTGGTTTCCAGGTACTTGCCGAGCCGGATAAAGGCGATCAGCATGGCTGAGGTCTCGAAAAAAACCTCCTGCCGGTTTCCCAGCATGCCGAAATAGGCTGCCAGGGAATAGAAGTAGGCTGCCGAAGTTCCCAACGCCACCAGCAGATCCATGTTGGCGCTCTTGTTTTTGAGGGCGTTCCAGCTGCCGCGGTAAAAGGTGAGGCCGGCGGTAAACTGTACCACGGTCGCCAGCAGCAGGTTGAGCTGCATGATGGCATGATTGCCGTGCCGCCCCATGGTGATCATGATCGGAATGGAGGCGGCCAGGGAGAGAATCAGCCAGATCCGGTCGCGCCGCTCTTCGTTGGCTCCGGCCTGTTCGGCTTCAGCCGGCGCCACCGGGGTGTAGCCGGCAGCTGTCACCAGTTCAAAAACTTGCTCCGGCGAGAGTTGTTGTTGGTCATAGCGGACAAAGCCGGTTTCGGTCGCCAGATTGACGATGGCGACCGAGATAGCGGCGTCTTCCCGCAGCTTTTTTTCCAGGCGTCCGACGCAGGAGGCGCAGTGGAGACCGCGTACGCCAAAGGTCAGTTCCGCGCTGCTGATTGGAGTATGTTCGGTGGGAGAGTTCATGGAGATGTTCTTTCCTGGCTTAAAAATCACCCTTGATCAGGTGTCCCCAGGTGATTTTAATGGCAGCGGCAATCGGCAGCGCCAGCAAAATCCCCCAGAAACCGAGCAATTCCCCCAGCGCCATGACCATGATAATGGTTACCAGTGGGTTGAGGTTCATGGATTTTTTGAACACCAGCGGTTTGATCAGATACCCTTCCAGAAAATAGATGGCGGCAAAGGAAATCAGGATCTTGATCAGCGCATCAAAACTCTGGAATTCGAACCAGGCAAAGAAGAGCGCCGGAATGGTGGCAATGATCACCCCGATAAAGGGGAGTATGGAGGCGGCGCCGGCAAACAGACCACAGAAAATCGGGTGCGGTACGCTGAGTATGACCAGCGCCAGGGAAGCAAAAAGTGCCACGATGATCGAAACAAAGACCTGGCCGCGCATATAGCCGCCAATACTGCTGTTGACTTCATTGCCGACGTGCAGCACCATCTCACGGTTCTCACGGGGAATCCAGGAAACCACCGTGTCGATCACGGTATGCTTGTAATAGAGCATGAAAAACACCAGGATTGGTGAGAGGATCAGATTGAAAAGATTGAAAAAAATCCGGCCGGCAAAACCGTAGATCGCTGCCGCCGCTTTTTCAATGCCGGTGTCGATGTTGGATGATACGGAATCGAGGATCCACTGAATTTCCTCGGTTCCGTAACGCCCTGGCAATCGTCCCGGTAGCTGGGCTTTCCATTCCACCACCAGTTGCTTGACGGTCTGGATGTACTGGGGGAGATCGTGGATAAAGCCGTTCCAGCTGATGGTGAGTTTGGGAACCAGGAAGGTGAAGAAGAAGATCGTCAGCAGGCCGAGCAGCATATAGAGCAGGCTGAGGGCGTGGCTCCGTTTAAACCCGTGTCCTTCCGCCCTGGCCAGGACTGGTTCCAGCAGATAGGCGATGATCCATGACAGCAGGAAGCAGGAAATGGTGTGCTGCAGGGCGTAGCCGACTGCTGCCAGCAGACAGAGCAGCAACATGACGGCAATCAGTTTTCCGTAATCATTGCGTTGGTGGTGCATGGAGCTGCTCAAAACGGGATCGATGACATCAGCGCATCATTCCCCATGGTAAACAGATTGTGCTCTTCCAGCCAGTTCTTGACTTTGACCGTCACAAAATCATCCTTGATTTCGAACATCTTTTCCTGCTCATCCGGGAAAAAGGAGAGGACGTCGCTGACGGTGCCGTACGGTTTTTTCCCCGCTTTGACCAGGTCGAGCAGCTTTTTCAATTCCGGGTCTTCAATGGTAGTGATGAAACTGGCGAAGATTTTCTTTTCACTGCTGAAATCGAGGCGGGGTATTTCCAGGAAACGCTCGTGATTATGTTCGATCTGCCGCCACAGCTCTTCGTCTTCCATGGAGGCAGGCACACAAATTACTTCACCGGTGAAGCGGTCGAGAAAATAGATCCGATCGCTGGTGGGGCTGGCAAACGCATCCATCAGGTCATTCCAGGAGATCTCCACATTATGTATAAAAGCCATTGCTGATCCTTTCTTCTCTCTTGACATCCCGCGCAACTCTCCGCACTATCACATGCCATGCGAACCATTTTTATTGCCGATGCCCATCTCAACTCACCGGATGATACCAACTATCGAATGTTCTGCCGTTTCCTGGCGGAACTGGTCGGCAACTGTCAGACGCTCTACATCATGGGTGATCTGTTCGATTTCTGGCTCGGTTTTCCGTCAAAATCGTTTATAGCCCCTCACGAGCCTGTTTTGCAACTGCTTGCTGAACTGGAGCAGAGCGGTTGCCGGCTGGTCTATTTTGAAGGGAACCATGATTTCCATCTGGGAGATGTTTTTACCAAACGTCTGCATGCCGATATACATACCGGACCGGCGCTGATGGAGGTTCAGGGGCGCCAGCTCTACCTCTGCCATGGTGATCAACTCAATCGTGCCGATTATGGCTATCGCCTGTTACGCCTGATATTGCACAATCGTCTGATGCGGGTTGCCGTGCGCTTTGTTCCGCTCTCTCTGGCGCTGCGGATCCGCCATCGTCTGCAGCATGTCAGTCGCTCTGGCTATGAAACCAAAACCATGCGCTGGGATTATCGTGAAATTATTCGAAACGCTGCCGCAACTCTTCAGCAACAAGGCGCTGAAGGCCTGGTGGCCGGGCATTTTCACCTGCCGCTGTGTGAACAGCTGGACGGTTCCGGAATTACGATTCTCTCGCTGGGAGACTGGATGGAATACTACTCCTACGGTGAGATGATGGACGGACAACTAACCCTCAAACAGTACCGACCTAGCGACTGAAAAACTCTTCCAAAGCCTGCGCTCCTACCTGTGATGACTTGATTCGCCACTTATCCTGATTGATCACCAGTGCCACCAAAGCGATCTCCGGCTTTTCAATCGGAGCAAAGGCGGCAAACCAGGAGTAGTAACCGCGGGGATCGGTGCCATTGATCGAACCGGTCTTGGCCGCCACGGCAACATTGACCAGCGGACGGCCGCGGCGATCATGAAACGCCCGGCGGGAAGTTCCCTGGGTGACGGTGCTGGAGAGCATGGTGGTCAAGGATTGGGCGGTTTCAGGGGAGACCAGCCGCCGCAATTCCCGCGCCTTGAACTGTTCCTGAACGGAGCCGCTTTTGTCGCTGATGCTGTCGGTTAACGACGGCAGCATCATGGTTCCCCCATTGGCAATCGAGGCCATAATCGATGCCGCGTGCAAGGGCGAAATTTTCACTTCATGATCGAGTCCCGCCCCCATCAGCATCAAGCCGTGGTTGGACTGTGGCTCTGCTGCCTGGCTCTTCTTGACCGGAACGCCCGGAAGGAGCGTCTGGTTAAAGCCGAAACGGTTGACACATTCCATCACCGATGTTTTTCCGGCAATCTCACCAGCCAGGCGTCCATAGAGCGGATTGATCGATTTGCCCATGGCAAAGGTAACGTTCATCTTGTTGTTTCCCCCCCGGGGATTGGTCTCCCAGTAACGTGGATTTTCCGAATAGGAGTTGCCGCGGAACTCGATCACGCTGGCGGGGGTGATTTTTTTCTGCTCCAGCGCTGCCGAAGCGGTGATGATCTTGAACAGGGAGGCCATGGGGTAAAGGTCAAAGGGGGCACCGGTCCCCCAATTCGGATCAACCGCCGAGTGGGCGGTCATGGCCAGAATCCGGCCGGTAGCCGGTTCGATCGCCACAAAGACGCCGTAGGGGACCTGGTAGCTGGCCATGAAATCATGGACCCGTTTCTGGAGCGCGCTGTTGACCGAATAGTTCAGCAGCAGTCCCGTCGCGGTGGTAGCGGTCAGCTTCTCGCCGGAATCATCGGCTGTGGCAAGCAGAGAACTGGCGATGCTGAAGAAATTGGCCGGCTCTTCTTTTTTGACTACCGGAGCGGGGCGGGTTGCCAGTTGCTGAAGATAGGATGAGAGCCGGTTGATGGTGGCTGGAGCATTCTTTAACAGATAGACGGATGCCGGGGTCAGCGCCAGCACCAGCGCAATGAACAGCAACAGATGCTTGAGATGCTGCCGTTGCTTGCCGGTAGGGAGTTTGGGGTGTCGCAGGGACGAGCTGGCACGGTGCGCCATTCTCTTTCCGCGCCAGCTGGAAAACAGATTGAAGAATGACGTAGGTTTTTTGCGGGTTAAATGTTTGAGATCCTGCATGATGTCCCGATGAAGGTTTGCAATTCAAGATTGGTTACTGCTCTGATGTGCAAGCGGAAAAAGATGGAGAAACTATACAGGTATGCAGCTTTTGTTGTCAATCTAACAAACGAAGTGAAGTGTTTACACTACCCGCGTTTTGTCAGGTCACTGCCAGGGTGGAGGGGCAGGTTTTTGCAAACATCGAAGGAATTGTCAGTCAGCTCCCTTTATGGCGTTCGGGTGTGTGCTAATCTTTAAAAAAGGGGTGGCAATAGAGAGCGGTAAGTTTTGCAATGTGTTGATTTTCAATGGCCGCAAGAGTCAAAAACAGTTTGTATAGTTCTTCGTTTTGTGACGTTGCTCGTGCCAAGGTGGTGTAAAAGAAGGCTGATTCTTTTTCGGTGTTTATTGCATAGTCCAGGATCTGTATCTTGCTGAAACCTGGATTGAAGGCAATATCTTTCGGTTCCTCATTGTCGTCGTCAATTGCATAGCTCATCGAGTCGAGCCCAGGATTTTTTCCAAGTTCAAAGTCGGTCAGGCATTTTTTATGCTTTATCTCTTCTGCAGCTAATGTTCTGAGGATCTTCTTTACTCCCAAGTCTTTGACAGCGTCGGCAGCAGAATCATAATAGGAGGACGCTGCATCTTCCTGCCTGATTGCAAAATTTATCACATCACCAGCAGATACAAATTTCATGGTTCCTCCGGATAGTGTCTTTTAAAATTCAAACGTTTGAAATCTTGAGTACATGTGCCCTATCCCAGGCAGCGAATATGGGGGAGCATAGTGTGTATTCTCATAAAACACTTCTATTCTTCTGGTTACAAGTTAATTGTTAGCAGCGATGGCATACTCTGCGCAACTGGTTTATGTGCTGCCCATCCGATGATGCAGGAGAAGTCGTCAAAAAACTCCCGGATAGTTCCAATTCCTGATGGTACCGTGAGGGGGGGATCTGCCTGTTTCATTGACGTATGATGCCGTACTTTCCCATCCGGTATCGCAGTGTGCTGGCGTTGATTCCAAGCTGCGCGGCAGCCCCGTTTTTTCCCTCGATCCGCCAGCCTGATTTCTGCAGTGCCTGGAGGATGAGCTCCCGTTCCAGCACGTCGATTGCTTTAAAGTCCTGTACTGCCAGGTCGTTAACATTTCGGAACGTATCAAAATGGTCCATAACCTGTAGTACACTCCCCTGACTGATTATGATCGCCCGTTCGATCACACTTTCCAGCTCCCGTACATTGCCTGGCCATTGGTATTCCTGGAGGGCGTTTAATGTGCCTTGTGATACGGTCGTGATCTGTTTGCCGATCTTTTTATTGAATTTTGCGACAAAATGATTGACCAGGAGCGGGATGTCTTCCGGGCGATCCCTGAGTGGCGGCATCATGATGGGGAACACATTCAGGCGATAGTACAGGTCTTCCCGGAAACGCCTGTTCTTGATTTCCTCCTCCAGATTGCGGTTGGTGGCCGCAATGATTCTGACATCGGTCTTGATGGTGCGGGGGCTGCCCACACGCTCGAACTCGCCGTCCTGAATAACGCGCAGCAGCTTTGATTGTAACTCCAGCGGCATCTCGCCGATTTCGTCGAGAAAGATGGTGCCGCCGTCGGCTAACTCGAAACGCCCGATCTGCCGGGTATCAGAGCCTGTAAAGGCACCCCGCTCCCGTCCGAAAAGCTCGCTTTCCACCAGGGTCGCCGGAAGTGTCGTGCAGTTGATTGTGATCAATGGGCGCCCCTTGCGAGTGCTGCTGCTATGGATGGCGCGTGCTATGACCCCCTTGCCGGTGCCGGTCTCGCCCTGCAGAAGTACGGTGGCGTTCATGGGTGCTACCTGCTCGACTCGCATGAATACATGCGAGAGGGCATCACTTTGACCGATGATCTCGCCGAAGTTGTACTCACGGGAAACCTCCTGCTGCAGATAGATGTTCTCTGCCTGAAGACGGTCTTTTAATTGTTTGATTTCCGTATAGGTGCCCTGGAGTGACTCTTCAGCTTTTTTACGTTCTTCAATTTCCTGTGTGAGCCGAACATTTGACCTGAACAGCTCGCCTGTCCGTTCCACAACCGTTTGCTCCAGCACCTTGTTGTCATTCTCAATTTTTTTGTACAACAACCGTACCTCCAGGATGTTGTGGATACGCGTCGTTACCTCGACCAGGTCAACCGGTTTGCTGATGAAATCTTTTGCGCCGGCTGCCAGTGCACGTAGTTTGTGACCCGGTTGGGCGGTGATCGCGATGACCGGGACGTAACCATCGGTTTCGATTGCCTGCAGTCCTTCCATTACCTGGAACCCATCCATGCCGGGCATCTGCAGATCCAGCAGGATCAGGTCGTAGTGGTTGGCACGATGCAGTTCGCAGACGGCGTGCGGATCCATCGTCGAAGCAATGCGCGTATAGCCGGCATTGGTCAGCATTTGTTCGAGCAATTGCACATTGGCTTCCTGGTCGTCTACGATCAGAATGGCGGCATCAAGAATATCGGCGGAACTGACCATCATTGCCTCCCTTGGTTTTTTTCATCGGCTGAATACCACACTAGCACAATCTAGCCAAACAACCCACAAATATGGCCTCGAATATCAGAGGTGTCCGCAGAAAATTGAGGGTAGCCGATCGTTTTAAATCTACTCGCTGATCACTCCCGTTGGCCTAATCTACCGTTACTAAAGAACTAATATAATAAAGCGACTTAATGAGCTGGTTGGCCTGCTAATTGCGTTTATCTGCTGATCTTGCTCAATTCAGCCAAATTCGATCGCTCATTGTATGGGGAACGTAATGCTTCGCAGGGCCATGGATGTGCTTCAGGAAACAACAAAGGGAGGGGCAAGATGAGGCATAGGTCGCTAGGAGAAAATCAGCAGGACCAATCGTGATGTTAAAAAGTATCTAAAAGGGGAATGTATGAAAAGGTTTGCGCAACACAAGGCGTATCTCGCAGGTATGTTGGTTCTGACAGTTTTGTTCAGCAGCTCGTTGGTCTATGCACGTTCGCATAGTCACGACTCAGAGCATAATTCGACAGTCGCTACGACTCCAAGCGTGCTGGGGGCGGCCGCATCGTTCGGAGTGTTTGGTGGCGGCGCGGGGATGACCAACCAGGGGATTTATAGCGTAGTTAACGGGGATGTCGGCACCACAGCGGCGTCTACCCTGGTCACCGGATTTCATGATAAGGGAGCCGTATATACCCAAACGACACTCAATATCGGAAACGTGACCGGGACGGTGCACACAGCCACCGCTCCTGCCGGTTCCGTACCGAACGTCATCGCTTCTGCGGCGGCACTCTCCGCACAAACCGCTTTTGACAACCTGTCTCCCGCAGCGCTTCCAGGGGGGATAGATGTGTCTTCATTGGGGGGTGGCGCCGGACAACTTGGTAACCGCACCCTGGCCCCCGGCATCTACAAATCCGCACCGGGCACCTATGCCATACAGGGCGGGGATCTCTATCTCGATGGCCGTGGCGACCCGAACTCCATCTGGATCTTCCAGATGGCGACGACACTCACCGTGGGTGGCCCGGGAGCAGCTTTCCCCCAAAGCGTCATACTGGTCAATGGCGCTCAGGCCAAAAACGTCTTCTGGCAGGTCGGTAGCGCCGCAACGATTAACGCCGCTGGTGGCGGTACCATGGTGGGAACCATCATTGCTTCTTCAGGGGCTACCTTCTCTACCGCCGGCAATGTGGACATCGTAACACTGAATGGCAGAGCCTTGGCCCTGCATGCTTCGGTTACCATGGTGAATACACACATCAACGTGCCTGCGCCGTAACGCGTAGCTCCATCGTAAAAAGTCCCCGAGGAGGGGACAACCATGCATATATGCAAAGAGTTTTCAAGGATATGGCTTCTGGTAGTACTGCTTGTTGTTTTTGTAGCCGGTTGCGGAGGCAGTGACAGCACCAACAGCACCAACAGCAGCTCGCCAAAAGCTGTCACAGCATTTTCGCTGGCCGGAGATACGGGAACCATACATGAAACGGATAAGACGATTTCGGTAAGCATGCCCTACAACACGGATGTGAAGGCATTGGTGGCGACCTTTACGACCACAGGGGCGGGTGTGAAAGTCGATACTCTGTCACAGACGAGCGGGACTACGCCGAATGATTTCACGAGTCCGGTGGCATACAAGGTAAGCGCTGCCGATGGCACAACGGCAACCTACACCGTAACCGTAAGCAAGGGCTCGATATCCTCCAGGGGGATCAATGTATTTTCCTTTGCCGGAATCAATGGAGCAGGAGTAATCAATGAAACCGCAACGCCAAAGAGCATAGCGATAACTGTGCCGAGCGGGACAAACCTGACCAACCTGATGGCAATATTCACGACCACGGGGACGAGTGTAAAGGTGGGGACGACGCTTCAGAAGAGTGATACGACTACGAATGACTTCACAGCTCCGCTGGTATACATGGTGAGCGCTGCCGATGGTAGCAGTGCTGCATATACGGTAACGGTGACCGTGGCCGTCCCTGAAGGCCCCGCGCCGGTAAATCTTGGCACAGCCGGCAATTTTGTGATCCTGGCAAAATCAGCTGTCTCAACAACCGGAACCACCGCTGTTGTTGGAAATATTGGTGTGAGTCCTGCGGCTGCAAGTTTCATTACGGGATTCTCGCTGATCGCGGATTCCACGAAAACGTTTGCAACATCGTCGATCGTGAACGGAAAAGTATACGCAGCCAATTATACTCCACCGACCCCTGCCAGTATGACCACGGCTATAGGCGACATGCACACCGCGTTCACCGACGCTGCCGGCAGAGCAACCCCCGATTTTACTGAACTGGGCGCCGGAAATATCAGCGGTCTGACACTTGTTCCCGGACTCTATAAATGGGGTACCGGAGTTTTGGTGACAACCAGTGGCGTTACCCTTTCGGGCGGGGTAAATGACGTCTGGATCTTCCAGATAGCAAAAGATCTCACGGTGAACAACAGTGCCATTATCACCCTGGTCGGCGGTGCCCAGGCCAGGAACATCTTCTGGCAGGTCGCCGGCCAGGCAACCATTGGCACAGCGGCAAACTTCAAGGGAATCATATTGAGCAAAACCCTGATTTCGCTGAATACCGGTGCAAAAATGACCGGCCGGGCCTTGGCCCAGACCGCAGTTACCTTGAACGCCACTGCCATTACGGCTCCATAGCAAGCTTCGAGCAAGGCACGCTTTCACAACGTAGATACGTGTCTGACAAGACCTCCGTGGTTTAAAAAACGCGGAGGTCTATGGCGTAAGGAAACTAGAACAATGAAAATTCGCACCCGTCTCCACATCGTGACCGCAGCTTCTGCCGCCATGGTGATCATTATGGCGCTGCTGGTCTACTGGTCGCAGCACCGGCTGGCCACGGCAAACAAAGCCAAGAACCTGGCGGATGAGATTGTCAGCAGCGTTTTTGAACGCAATACCTTGAGAAACGACTATCTCAATCACGACGATCAACGGGCCAAAGACCAATGGTTTTTGAAGCAGAATCAGCTCAGTGATCTTTTGACGTCAGCGCCAGCCAATCTGGTCTCGATCAGTGACCGGGAAATATTTAGCGACATTCAGAAAAAAATTGAAGGGAGCTCGGCGATCTTTCAGCAGATCCTGAGTAACCGGGAGAACAGTAGAACTGTTGTGCCACGCACAAGCAGGGCAATCGAGATCGAAAACCGGCTGGTGGCGCAACTGCTGCTCAAATTCCTGGATACCATCGCCGATGCCCGCAAGCTGCAGGTGGCCGGAAATGAGCTGATTGTCTCCACCCAACGGACCGCTGCCTGGGTTTCGCTCTCGATGATTGTCTTGGTTGCCCTCTTCATGATGGCTGTTGCCTGGTCGATCAGCCGCATCATCAGCAAGGGAATCAACAGCCTGCAGCAGGGGGCTACGGCTGTTGGAGCCGGGAATCTTCATCATACGATCCCGTTCACGGGTGAGGACGAGTTCGCATCCGTGGCGTCGGCTTTCAACACTATGTCGAGAAAACTGGCGGAGTCCCATGCCGCACTGGAACACGATCTTGTGGCACGAAAGCGGGCTGCCAACGAGATCGAAGGGTTGAATCAGGAACTGAGCCACACGGTTTCACAGTTGCTGGGCGCCAATCAGGAGCTGGAGGCTTTTGCCTATTCGGTCTCCCATGACCTGCGCGCCCCGCTGCGGGCCATGGGAGGTTTCAGTGAAGCGCTGATGGAGGACTATGGCGACAAGCTGGAGGCGGAGGCGCGGGACTACCTCAATGAAATCGTCATCGGCAGCCGGCATATGGGGCAGCTGATCGACGGCCTGCTCACCCTGTCGCGCAGCACCAGGGGGGAATTGCGCCACGATCGGGTGGACCTTTCCGCCATGGCGGAACGCATCCGTGCTGAGCTGGAGAAGTCGGAGCCGCGGCGCCGGGTAACGTGGCGGATTGAGGCTGGTCTCAGCGGGGGAGGGGATGGGCGGATGATCGAGGTGGTCATGAGAAATCTGCTCGATAACGCCTGGAAGTACACGGCAGGCGTGGCAGAACCGCTTATCCGCATCTATGGCGAGCTGGAGCGGGATGAACGCTATTATTGCGTCGCTGATAACGGCGCCGGTTTTGACATGGCCCATGCCGAAAAACTCTTTCAGCCGTTCCAGCGTCTGCACCGGCAGGATGAGTTTCCCGGTATCGGCATCGGTCTGGCCACGGCCCAGCGCATCGTGCACCGCCATGGCGGCAGCATCCATGCGACCGGCACGCCACACAAAGGGGCATTGTTCAGCTTTTCGCTGCCGTATGGGGAAGAACAGATTCCTTCTCCCTGAGGGAGAAGGTGGCCGGAGGCCGGATGAGGGGGTAATAGTGTCGTTTATAGCAATCCCCCCTCACCCTAGCCCTCTCCCTCAGGGAGAGGGGACAAAACAACAGGAGAAAACTATGAACATCAATAAGTCAATACTGATGGTGGAAGATAACCCGCAGGATGAAAAGCTGATCCTGCGGGCGCTGAACAAGGTCAATCTGGCCAATCAGGTGGATGTGGTGCGTGACGGACAACAGGCGCTTGATTACCTGTTCCGGGAAGGGGAATTTGCCGGGCGCGCCGGTGACGAGCTTCCTGCCATTGTGCTGCTCGACATCGGCCTGCCGCGTGTCAGTGGTCTGGACGTGCTGAAAAGAGTGCGCAGCGACCCGAGAACCCGCCTGCAGCCGGTGGTGATTCTGACGTCGTCCGACGAAGAGCGGGATCGTCTGGCCAGCTATCAAGACGGCGCCAACAGTTTTGTGCGTAAGCCGCTCGATTTCACCGAATTTGCCGAAACCGTGGCGCGTCTCGGTATTTACTGGCTGGCGGTCAATAAACCGCCGCAGGAGTGATCTTGTCATGTCAGAATTTTTGAACATCCTGGTTATTGAAGACTGTCAGGCCGACTTCCTGATGGTCGAGCGTCATCTTAAACAGAACGGTCTGTCAGCCGTCTGTTGTCGCGTGGATACCCTTGGTGCGCTGAAAGAATCCATTGACAGGGGGGGCTGGGATCTCGTTCTGGCTGACTACAGCGTTCCGCAACTCAGTTTTCAGGAAAATCTGAGCCTGTTGCGGGGAGCGCATCCCGATCTGCCGGTGATCATGGTTACCGGCACCGTGGGCGAAGAAAAGGCGGTGGAACTCCTCAAACTGGGGGCCTGTGACTTCGTGCTCAAGGGAAATCTGGCCCGTCTGGTGCCGGCCATCGAGCGTAGCTTGATGGATACTTCGGAACGCAAGGGTAAGCGCGCTGTCGAGGAGCAGTACCGTCAGGCTCAGCGGATGGAAGCGGTCGGACAGTTGGCCGGAGGGGTGGCCCATGATTTCAACAATATCCTGCAGGCGATCTTTGGCTACTCACATCTGATTTTGACTCATGCCGGTGACAACGAACCGGTGAAACGTTATGTCGAAGAATTGATGAAAGCCTCGAACAGAGCTGCCGATCTTACCAGAAGCCTGCTGGCTTTCAGCAGAAAACAGGCCGTAACCCTGGCCGTAATCGAACTCAACGAAGTAATACAGGGAAACGAGACGTTTCTCCGCCGGCTGATCAGGGAAGATATCGAGCTGCGGATTATCTGCTCAGGAGAACCATCTACCATTCTGGCTGATCGCGGGCAGATAGAGCAGGTATTCATGAACCTGGTGGCCAATGGCCGTGACGCCATGCCGAACGGTGGCCGGCTCTCCATTGAAACTCAAACCGTAACTCTGAACCAGGAATTCATCGAAAGCCACGGCTATGGCACAGCCGGTGAATATTGTTCCTTTTCGGTTTCTGACAGTGGCGTTGGCATGGACAAAGAGACGCAGTCACAAATATTTGAGCCGTTTTTTACCACGAAAGAACAGGGTTCAGGAACCGGACTTGGTCTCTCGATGGCGTACGGCATTGTCAAGAAACATAACGGATTCATAACCGTCTACAGTGAGCCGGGCAGGGGAACTATCTTCAAAATTTATCTTCCCAGCGTACGTGCCTCGGCTCTCGCCGGATCAGCAGAAGTACCTGCAATCGCTTCCCCGCGGGGCGGGACCGAGACCATCCTGGTCGGCGAGGACGATGATGCCCTGCGGAGGTTGTCAAAAAATGTACTGGGACACTACGGTTACCGGGTGATTGAGGCGGTGGACGGCCAGGATGCGGTGGATAAATTTGTTGAATACGGGGAGAGCATTGATCTCGTTATTCTCGACGCCATTATGCCGAAAAAAAACGGCAAGCAGGCGTGCGA